>Ga0137418_10003832_pt1 | contig 13832 bp, 18 predicted proteins | sample CZODoug3_1_2_16f_FD_122242 | JGI IMG/M metagenome (GOLD analysis project Ga0137418, IMG submission 122242) | Vadose zone soil fungal communities from Angelo Coast Range Reserve, California, USA - CZODoug3_1_2_16fungal (Hybrid Assembly) | ecosystem: Environmental > Terrestrial > Soil > Vadose...
TTCGTGCCGGCGCCTCCGCGCACCACCAAAAATGGCCATCCGAGTCTCCTCGAGTGGTGTTCCTCCTCGTTACGCTCGCCAGGCGTCGCCAGGCGATAGCGTGCGTTTCGCTTTGCTCACTCGTCGCCAACGGCGGACAAGAGCTCGGCTGGGGTCATGCGCTTGAAGTTGGGGGGCGCAAAGCCAATGGCAGTGTCACACTAACATTGTCCGTCTCACTGTCAAACGTTTATCGGACCACATATCCATTTGAAAAAGAATCAGTTGCGGCAAATCTGAAATTCCTTCCCAAACGCCCGGCGCCAGGGATTAGAGCGGTTAATTCCTCGGGTTTTTGAGTTAAGATTTGTTGCGGGCGGCGCCCGCGGCCGCAGTGGCGTTTCTCTTGTCGGAACTGGCATGCACGGGAGGCGAATGGCCGACCTCGGCATGAACGAACGCGCGTGGCTTCTCGCCGATCGGTCGGTCGCGCGCGCGGTCGAGTTGCGCCTCGGCGTGCACACGCTGGTGAGCGGAGCGCGCGTGATCGACTTCGGCGTCGACGTGCTCGGCGGTTTCGCCGCCGGGACCGCCGTCGCCGAGCTCTGCATGGGCGGCCTCGGCCATCTCGCATTCACCTCGCTCAGGATCGGCGGCGACGCTTGGCCTGGTGTGCAGGTGTGGACCGACCATCCGGCCGAGTCGTGCATGGCCTCGCAGTACGCCGGGTGGGCCATCAATCCGGGCGGGTTCTTCGCGATGGGCTCAGGCCCGCTGCGCGCTAAGGCGCGCGTGGAGCGGGAGTTGTTCGGACGACTCGGCTACGCCGAGGACGCGAGCCGCGGCGTGCTCGTGCTGGAAGGTCGGACGCTTCCGACCGATGAGACGGCGGGTTGGGTGGCAGCCAGGGCTGGCGTCGCCGCCAGCGCGCTCACCTTCGCGGTCGCTCCGACGGCGAGCCTCGCCGGTGGCGTGCAGATCGTGGCGCGAGTGCTCGAGACCGGGCTTCACAAGATGGACACGATCGGATTCGATGTGACGCGCGTGACCAGCGCGATCGGCACGGCGCCGTTGCCGCCGGTCGCGAAAAGCGACGTGCGGGCGATCGGCCGGACGAACGATTGCATTCTCTACGGTGGCCAGGCCCGCTATGTCGTGCGCGCGCAGGACGTCGAGCTCGCGGAGCTTGCAGAGCGTCTGCCCGCGTCCACGTCCCAGGATTACGGGACGCCCTTCTACGATATCTTCAAGCGCTACGACAACGACTTCTATAAAATCGACCCGATGCTCTTCAGCCCCGCGGAGGTCTGGCTTACGAGCGCGACGAGCGGACGAACGTTCCACGCCGGCCGGCTCGACGCGGACGTGTTGCGCCGGTCGCTGTTCGAGGGCTAGGAAGCGGCGCGCTCGGGGCCTGACACGCCATGCAGGTCGTCATCCTCAGCGGACCAGGTTGGCACGCCGACCAGTTATGCCGCGCGCTCGCCGAGCGCGGACACTCCGGCCGCGTGCTGCCGTACGAAGGGATCGTCGCGCGGCTGGGCGCGGCGCACAGCGGCCCCAGCGCGCTCTCGTGCGAGCACACGGCCATCTTCGCTGCGGACGCCGTGCTCGCGCGCTTCATTCCCGGCGGATCGCTCGAGCAGATCATCTACCGCGTCGATGCGCTGCACTGGATCGAAGAGCATGGCGTGGTCGTCGTGAACTCGCCCCGCGCGATCGAGCGCTCCGTCGACAAGTTCTACACCGACGCGCTGCTTCAGGAGGCGGGCCTGCCGATCCCCGAGACGGTGGTGTGCGAGGGGATGGACGACGCGATGGCGGCCATCCGCGAGCTGTTTGAGCGCCGGAGTTCCGGCGAGGGTGGCGGTGGTGACGTCATCATCAAGCCGATATTCGGTTCGATGGGGCACGGGATCGTGCGCGTGAGCGATCCGGACGTGGCGTTTCGGGTGCTGCAGTCGCTCGAGCAGGTACGGCCGGTGTTCTACGTGCAGCGTGTCGTGGAATCCGGCGGGCGCGATGTCCGCGCCTTCGTCGTCGGCGGGCGAGTGATTGGCGCGATCGAGCGCCTGGCGAACGGCGGCGACTGGCGGACCAACGTCTCGCGGGGCGGGTCCGCGCGGCCGTTCGAGCTGCCGGCGTCCTGGGAAGCGCTCGCGATCGCCGCCGCCGCCGCGGTGGGCGCAGACTATGCCGGCGTGGACCTTCTTCCGTCGCGGGACGGCACGGTCTTCGTCCTGGAGGTGAATGGCATTCCCGGATGGCGGGGGCTGCAGCGCGCGACGGGGCTTGACGTTGCCGGGGCGATCGTGGAGCACTTGGTGGGCCGCATCCCCGCGTCCCGGTCCGCGCCGGCAGTCCGGTTGAGGCCCGACCCTACGGAAGAATTGGCATGACGAGCATGGCGCGCGCACCTTCGGGCGATGTGCGCCTGGCGGCAGCTGATGTCGCCATCGCGGCGCAGCTCGCCTGCCTCATCGAGGCGAGCGCCCCGAAGCCCGGCAACGTGTCGCCGGGACGCCATTTCTCGGACGCCCGCTACGAGGACTTCCTCGCGAGCGCCGCCGCGATCGGCGAACCGATGGCCGGCGCTGGCACGCGCCCGGTCGGCGTGACGGTGCGCCTTGCGGTCGAAGCGACCGCGCGCTGGACGCGCTCGAACATCAACCTCGGCATCATCCTGCTTCTGGCTCCGCTCGCGCGCGCAGTGCTAGCCCTTAAGGGGGTCGGGAGCCTTTTTCCAGACGGCCACGGGAAAAAGGCTCCCGACCCCCTTATACGGGATGCGCTGCGGCACGTGCTCGAGACGACCACCGTGGAAGACGCCCGCGACGTGTACGCGGCGATCCGCCTCGCGGCGCCGGGTGGGCTCGGGCGAGTCGAGGCGCAGGATGTCGCCGGTGAACCGACGATGACGCTCGTCGACGTGATGCGGCTCGCCGCCGACCGCGACCTGATCGCGCGCGAGTACACGACGGCGTTCGACATGACGTTTCTGGCGGGCGTGCCTGCGCTCGAGCGGGCGCGCGGCGAAGCGCTCTCCTGGGACGATGCCGTGGTCGAGACGTTTCTCTCGCTGCTCGCCGCGGCGCCGGACACGCATATCGCGCGGCGCAGCGGCACGGCGATGGCGGTGGAGGTGTCGCGGCAGGCGCGCGCTGCGCTTGCCGCCGGCGGCGTCCGCTCGGCGGCGGGGCGGCGCGCGATCGACGACATGGATCGCGGACTGCGCGACGCGCGCCACACGGCCAACCCCGGCACGGCGGCGGATCTGACCGCCGCGGCGATCTTCGTGGCGCTGCTCGGGGGCGGCTGGCCCGATTCGCGCGACGCGCGGGCCACCGGGGGAGGACGCGATGCAGCGACGCGGTGAATTCAGCGTCTCGGTCGCCAAGGACTATCTCGTCTTCGCCTCGGCGCATTTCATCACGTTCGCCGGGCACCGATGCGAGGGGCTCCACGGCCACAACTACCGGACGCGCGTGACGCTCGAAGGCGGGCTCGTCGATGAGACCTGGTTCGTCTTCGACTTCGTCACGCTGAAACACCTGATGCGCGAGCTGTGCGACGAGATCGATCACAAGGTGCTGCTCCCGCTCGAGAATCCGAAGATTCAGGTCGTCGAGGAAGGGGACGCCGTGACGGTCGCCTACGAGGGGAGGCTGCGCTATCGTTTCCCGCGCAGCGACTGCGCGCTGCTGCCAGTCCCGAACACGACGGTCGAGATGCTGGCGGAGCTCCTCGCGGCGCGCCTTCGCGCCAGGCTCGAGGCGATGGGCGCGCGCGGGCTGACGGCGATCGAAATGGAAGTCGAGGAGAACTTCGGGCAGTCGGCGGTCTATCGCGAAACGCTCGCGTGACGGTGCGCCGCCGCGATTTCCGCGGCGCCGATCCGGCCATCGTGCAGCGCGGTGGCGACGAGCGCGCCGTCGCATCCTGCGTCGGAGAGCCGCGCGAGATCGTCGAGCCCGCGGACGCCGCCGCCCGCCAGCAGGACCAGTCCAGGTGCGGCCTCGCGCACGCGCGCGACCAGCTCGAGGTCGAGGCCGCTGCGCGTGCCCACGCGCGCGAGATCGATCATGATGACCGTGCCCGGCGTCTCTGGCGCGCGCGGCCACGAGATGCGCCGGCTCGCCGGGAGAGATGCCGCCGCGCGCCACCACGGGCTCGCCATCGCGCAGATCGAGGCTGAACGCCACGTTGTCGCCGCCCACGGCGGCGCAGATCCCGGCGAGCGCGGCGTAGGAGGGCAGCGTCTCGAGCCCGACGACGGCGCGCGATGCGCCGAGGGCGAGCGCGTGCTGCGCACGATCGGCCGACGAGACGCCGGCATCCAGCCAGAGCGGCACGCCGACGGCCGCCACTCTGGCAACGAGCGTGTCTTGCGGCGCGCGGCCCATGATCGCGTCGAGGTCGGCGGCGTACAACTCGGTGAGCCCGAGGCGCCCGACGTAGGCGCGCGCGAGCGCGAGCGCGTCGCCGGATCCGATGGGCGTGCCGGCGACCGACCGCACCGGCTGGTAGGTTTCGCGTTGTCCCGCGCGGGCGTGAACCGCACGCTCCGCGAGCAGGTCGACGACGCCGATGATTCGCACGTCTCTGTGACTCCGTGGCGTCGAACGGTTCAGGCCACGCCGAAGCCAAATCGGCTGTAAACCCGCCACGAGCAGTCTTTCGACCCGCCGATGATTCCCGGCAAAGCACCGGGAGCCGGAATACCGCGCCGCGCAACGTATAGTTGGGCGTGGTCGAGCCGGAGTCGCCGTTGCGGGTCGAGACCGTCGTGAAGCTCGGCGGCGGCCTCCTCGCTCACGTCGAGCAGTTCGATGCCGCGCTCGCGGCGATCGGCGTGGCGGCAAAGTCGCGCCAGGTGCTGATCGTGCCGGGCGGCGGCCCGTTCGCCGATGCGGTCCGTCACGTGGATCGCCGGCTCCGGCTCGGAGACGAAGCGGCGCACTGGATGGCGGTGCTGGCCATGGACCAGAACGCGCATCTCATCGCTGCGAAGTTGGCGCGTGCCGTGCTCGTCGCCGAGGCGCGCGAGATCGCCGACGCGCTCGGCGCGGCCCACGCGGGGCGCGTCCCGGTGCTCGCGCCCTACCGCTGGCTGCGCGAGGCCGATCCGCTTCCACACTCGTGGGACGTGACGAGCGACAGTATCGCCGCCTGGGTGGCCGGCCGCGTCGGTGCGCGGCGACTGGTTCTCGTCAAGCCGCCGGGCGCCACGGGCAGCGGGCTGGTCGACGCATGGTTCGCGCGCGCCCTCCCTGCGCACGTCACCGCCGTCGTCGTTCCAGCCGATCGCGTCGACGTGTTGGATGCCGCGCTCCGCGGCTGAGGGTCCGGCTGAAGCCGGACGCCGCGTACGGCATAGCCCTGCGACCCGGCTACCGCCTGACGGAGTACTTGGTAAACGCGCCGCCCGCCTGGGCTATCGAGTTCGGCCCTTCGGCTGCGTAGACGTTGCCGTCGGCGTCGACGGCGACACCCTCGCCCGCCGTGCCCTGATACACCCGGTCGTCGCGTTCGAACGGCGGAATGAATCCGGTGACGCGGTCTTCGTCGACCGGGCCGATCCGGACACCGTCATGCCAGTTCGGGTGAGTGAACGGGCTCGACTCCGAGTCGATCACGTAGACCGTGTCGGCTTTGATGAAGAGGCCGCTGGGACGGCTGAACGCGTAGCGCGACTCGAGGTACGTCCCGTTCTGATCGAAGATCTCGATGCGGTGGTTGCCGCGATCGGCGACCCACAGGCGGCCCCGCGAATCGAACACCAGCGCGTGCGGCGTGCGGAACTCGCCGTGCTTCACGCCGATCCCGCCCCACGACTTCATGAATTTTCCATCGGGCGAGAACTTGCTGATGCGCGACGTCGCCCCGCGCGTGATGCCCTCGGCGACCGCGTTCGCGGTCGTCATGCCTTGTGCGTCGTGTCCGTCGGCCACGTAGATGCTGCCGTCAGGACCGACCACCACATCGTTCGGCTGGTTGAACTGACCGTCGACGTTGCCGGGCTTGCCTGCGACGCCGAGGCTCATCAGCTTCTCGCCCTTCGGACTGAACTTGTGGACTTGATGGCCCTTGGTGCCGTCCTTGTTGCCCGAGAAGTCGGCGATCCACACGTTGCCCTGCTTGTCCACAGAGATGCCGTGGGGCGTCACCATCACACCCTTGCCGAAGTTCGCGAGCACGGCGCCGGTCTTCCGATCGAACTTGAAGACGGGATCGAGCGGGGTGTTGTCGCAGTCGACCGGACCGCCGCCGGCCGTGCCCGCGCCGCAGCGCTCGTAGGCCCAGACATTGCCGTCCATGGGATCGATGTCGATTCCCGCCGTCGTGCCCCACTTGCGGCCAGCCGGAAGCTGACCCCAGTTTCGGGTCACGACTGGGGCCGGGTTCGGCAGTCCTTCCCCGGTGATCGGATTGGCCGCCGTCGTGCGCCGCGCGTTCGACGCTGCAGCCTGCGCCTCGGCGCGGCTGTCGATGTTCTGCGTCGCCAGCAGGACCGCGGCGCCGAGGCCGAGAACGGACAACTGGACTCGTGACAGTGCCATAGCAGGCTCCTTCGTTGGGACTGATAGTAGAGCCGAATCGCTCGGGCCATTGCAAGGGTGTCGGTCGATGGCTCTCCAAGAGCGCCGCCTCCCTTCTCCCGGACGCGTTCGAGCTGTCGTACTTGAAGCGCACTCACCGTAAACGCCGATCTAGATGAGGCGGACCTCGGTCGTCGTGTCCGCGTTCAGATGGACCTCGCCACAGACCGATTTGAGCATCCGCACTCTGTCGGCAGACACCGGTCCTGTTCTTCCGCCCTCGCACGCCGCGCCCCGCACGCCGGCGATGTCCGCGCCGGTGCCGCGCACCAACGGGAGATCGCCTGCGGCGAGCTTGCCGGCGAGCGCGACGAGCAGCCCGCGCTGGTGCGCCTGTGTCACCCACGCGGCCAGCGCGTCGGGCGCGATGAGCGCGCGCAGGCCCGGACCGCTTTTGTCCGCCGTGTCGAGCAGGACGCCCTGTGCGCCGGTGCAAGCCGCCACGTCCAGGAGGGCGGCGAACGTCACGCTCGCGGCGCGCTCCGCGTCGGCGTACGCGACGAGGACGACCCCGCACTGACCGGCGCCGCCAGCTCTCACGCCTCGTTGCGCCGCGGCAGAGAGCGCGGCGACGCGCGCTGCATTGTCGACGCCGGCGAAGCCCACCTTCACGAGCGCCGCTCCCGCGGCCGCAAACGCCTGAGCCGTCGCTTCGATCGCCGCCTCGCCGGCAGCGTCACCGATCGCGGCGGTGACGGGACGGGCACGGCCGACCGCCGCGTGAATCTCGGCCAGCACGGCGATCGGTACCGCCCCGAGCGCTCCGGACAGCGGGTCCTTCGCGTCGATGACGTCGGCGCCGCCGGCGAGAGCGGTCAACGCCTCGGTCGCGCTCGCGACGCTCACCAGCAGTCGCATGAGGGCTACTGTATCATCTGGATTCATGGTGCCTGCGCCGCTCGCCGGTCGCGCCGTGCTCGTCACCGGCGCGTCGAGCGGAATCGGTCAGGCGATTGCGCTCGCTGCGGCCCGCGCGGGAGCCGACGTCGCCGTCACCTATCGCGTGAACGCCGCGGGCGCCCTTGACGTGCAGCGCGAGATCCGCGCGATCGGACGGCAGGCCGCCGCGATCCATCTCGACCTCGCCGACAAGGCATCGCTCGGCGCCGTGGGGTCCACCGCGCGCGGCTCGCTCGGACGCCTCGACGTCTGGATCAACAACGCGGGCGCCGACATCCTCACCGGACCCGGCGCTGCGCTCTCTCCGATCGAGAAACTGGACCTGCTGCTCGCGGTTGATTTGCGCGGGACGATGCTCGCGTCGTGGCAAGCGGCGGACATGTTCGCCGGCCAGGAGGAGGGCGGCGTCATCATCAACATGAGCTGGGATCACGTGCTCACCGGCATGGCCGGACCCAATCCGCAGCTCTACTCCGCGGTGAAGGGTGGCGTGCTCGCGTTCAGCAAGTCGCTCGCGCGCTCGGTCGCGCCTCGCGTGCGCGTGAACGTCATCGCGCCCGGTTTCATCGAAACCACCTTTGGCGCCCGAGCGGGCGAGGGGTGGCGCCGTAGCGTCGTGGAGTCCACGCCGCTCAAACGCTGGGGCATCCCCGAAGACGTGGCGGGCGCGGCGGTGTTCCTGGCGTCGCCAGCCGCGACGTTCCTCACCGGACAGATGATCATGGTCGGCGGCGGCGTCGTCATGTAACAGAGGTCAATTCGAGGTTCACATGGCAGAGAAGGAACAGACCTACACGGAGACCCAAATCGCTGAGCGCCTGAGCGAGCTGCCCGGCTGGTACTTCGAGGACGGCTGGATTCGCCGCGTCTACAAGACCGACGGCTGGCCGACGACGCTCATGCTCGTCAACGCCATCGGCTACTGCGCGGAGGCGGCGTACCACCACCCCGACCTCGCGGTGACGTGGGGGAGGATCACGGTGAAGCTGTCGACGCACAGCGCCGGCGGGATCACCGACAAAGACTTCGCGCTCGCGCGGCGGCTCGACGAGGTCGTCCTCTGGCGTCCGGCCCAAGGCGGCGCGCTCACCGGCACACCGAACAAGTTCGTCCGGGGCGGCGATCCGCGGTGACGAGCGAAGCCCGTCCTTCGACCGGCTCAGGACGCCCTGGGGCTCTCGAAGGGCGGCGCGTGCAGTTCGTGACCGGCCGGCTCGCGGAGCCGGCGTTGCGGCGCGTGCTCGCGGAGATGGAGCCCGGCTTCGCGTACGACGTCAGCGTGCTCGGGATCACCGTCGCGGCTCTCATGACGACGTCGTGGATCGCGCGGCATTTCGACGCTCCGCCCGGTACCGATCTCGTGCTGATCCCCGGGCTCTGCGAAGGCGATCCGCAGGTCATTGCCGAGAAGCTGGGCGTGACGGTGGAGAAGGGCCCCAGGGATTTGCGCGAAATCCCGCGCTATTTCGGCCAGGCTGCGGCGCAGCACGACTACGGCGCGTGGGACATCGAGATCGTCGCCGAAATCAACAATGCCCCGAGGCTGTCGCCCGAGGCATTGCGCGCGGCAGCGGACTACTTCCGTGCGTCGGGCGCCGACATGATCGACGTGGGCTGCACGCCCGGGCTCGCGTTTCCCGCGCTCGGCGACGCGGTGCGCGACCTCGTCGCCGCCGGGATGCGGGTGAGCATCGACACGTTCGACGCCGACGCAATCGCCATCGGCCGGTTCGATCGGGACGGCACGCACTCATGGTCGGCCACGCATACCCTCACGACCTCCGCTTCACCTTGACGAGATCGCTCGGCAAACGCTGCTCGGCGCCTTGTCAGCACCGTCGCGTCCATGTTAGACAGGCGCGTGTCGATTGTGGTCGAACCTGCCAAGATCGTCGATTTCGAAGACATCGAACGCCTAAGGCCCAAGCTTGGCAGGATCGTCGTCGCTTCAGGTGGGTTCGACCCCCTGCATCCGGGCCACGCCAGCAATCTGCTCGAGTCCAAGAAGCTCGGTGACACGCTGATTGCTTTGGTGAACGGCGATAGTTTCCTCCGGGTGAAGAAGGGCAAGGCCTTAAGATTGCCCTCAGCGCGCTGGATGGGGGCCGGATCGGCATCGGCGCGCTAGCCGTTGGACTCGCGCAAGGCGCGCTCGAAGAATCCGTCAAGTATGCAAAGCAGCGTCGCGCCTTCGGCAAAAATATTGCCGAGTTCCAAGCCATTCAATTCATGCTGGCCGACATGCAAACGGAAATCGAAGCCGCGCGCAGCCTGGTGCATCACGCCGCCTGGCTGAAAGACGCGCATCCTGCGAAAATGGGAGCGTCGGCCTCGAAAGCGAAACTGTACGCCAGCGAAATGGTGAATCGCGTAGTCTATAAAGCGGTGCAAATTCACGGCAGCGTAGGCTATTCGCGCGAAACCGATGTCGAGCGCATGTACCGCGACGCCCGAGTAGTATCCATCTACGAAGGCACCAGCGAGATCCAGCGCCTGATAATCGCCCGCGATTTAGGTTTAACGTCAAATTGAGATCTCGCGCCGAACGTAAGGAGCGTCCTATGGCTAGTGACGAGCAGGCGCGAAATGCGGTACGGCGACTTGTTCAGCGGCTTGAAACCATTGCTGCACAAGGTAGCGCCATGGCGTACGTTCTCGCGAGAAAGGACCTGACAGAATATGCCCGATTGCTTGAGGCCTCTGAGCTTGCTGAGAAGACTGTAATTCAACCAATCCTCGATGCGGAAGGCGAGACGCGCGAGGTATACGCTGCTCTTGACGATCCGAATGCGGATTGGACAAGGGCGGTCCTCGCGATGCTTGAACGAGGTCCTGTTGTGTTTTCCGCTGACGAGGCTCTTGCGCGAGCTAGATTCACCCAAACCCTTGACGACCGGTTTGATGCAAAGATGAGAGAAAAGTCCGGAAACAAAGAGAATAAGGGGCTCTAGATTGGGAAAAGACGATGGCGGGAAAACAAAGCGAGTAATCAGCGGCATGCGCCCCACCGGCCGCCTGCACATTGGCCACTATTTCGGCGCGCTGCAAAATTGGGTCCGCCTGCAAAACGATCCGTCCTACGATTGCTTCTACTTCATCGCCGACTGGCACGCGCTAACCAGCGACTACGCCGACACCAGCGCCGTCGCTCAGAACAGCATCGAGATCATGACCGACTACCTGGCCGCCGGTCTCGACCCGCAGAAAAGCATCATCTTTCTGCAGTCGCAAGTCCCCGAGCACGCCGAGCTGCACCTGCTGCTCTCCATGGTCACCCCGCTAGGCTGGCTCGAGCGCGTCCCCACCTACAAAGAAGCCCTGGAAAACGTAAAAGACAAAGACCTGCACACCTACGGCTTCCTCGGCTACCCGGTTCTGCAAACCGCCGACATCGTCATCTATAGCAAGGAAGGCGTCCCGCTCTTCGTCCCCGTTGGCGAAGATCAGGTATCGCACGTCGAACTAAGCCGCGAAATCGTAATTCACTTCAATTATTTCTATGGTTTGCGTCTGGATTACGGGATTTTCGACGCAAGTAATGAGAGACATCTACAGGTCCTATATGACCGGGCCCCCGACACTCTTATAAAAAAGGAATCTTGGGCTGGTCGAAAGTTCACGGAGCACTTTGCCGCGGTATTCCGTCGAACCGCTCTTGATAGCGCTCTACGTCACATGGCACGAGAAGCTGGTATCCAAAATTTTCTTCAAGAATTGGGTGAACAGGCGAAGTTTTTTACGTTCTCGCCTGCCCTAACTGAACCTGAAGCTATGCTGACGCAGACACCGCGAATTCCTGGGCTCGACGGGCGCAAAATGTCGAAAAGTTATGGCAATGCCATCACCCTGAGTGAAAGCGACGCCGACATTCGCGCCAAGACCAAAGTGATGGTCACCGATCCAGCCCGCAAACGCCGTACCGATCCTGGAAATCCGGACGTGTGTCCGGTCTACGACTGGCATAAACTATTCTCGCCTCCGGAAACCCTAAAGTGGTCGGCCGAAGGCTGTCGAACCGCGGGCATCGGCTGCATCGAGTGCAAAGCGGCCATGGCAGACAATTTAATCAAATGGATAGCGCCAATTCGCGAACGCCGCGTAGAGTACGAGAAGAATCCGAAGCGCGTGCTAGAACTAATCGACGCCGGCTCCAAGCGCGCCCGCGTCGAAGCAGTAAAGACAATGACGCGAGTCCGCGAAGCCGTCTTCGGCTGGGAAAAGAAGCGCGCAGAGGTTGAGCTGGAACGAAGTAACCAGGCAGGGAGCACAGACTGAAGTCTGTGCCACTGTCAAGCTCGAGAATTTGCATGGTAGTCGAACAAGAGTGCCTCAGTGGCACAGGCTTCAGCCTGTGCTGGGCATGCAGGAAGTGAGAAATGAGGTATTACGAAAGAACGCTTCCGCACTGGCAGCCAGAGGGTCGTGACCTGTTTCTCACTTGGAGGCTCAGCGGAAGTTTGCCTGCTGAAGTGATGGCCGGACTACGTGCCAGAAAAACTGAGCCGATGGGGAAGCGCTTCCGCGAATATGACCTAGAATTGGATCGCAGTTCGTTTGGGCCATTATGGCTGAAAGAGCCGCGAGTCGCTTCTTTGGTTGTTTCCGAAATCGAGAGGGTCGTAGCTAACGGTTTGTGTCATGTATACGCCTGGGTGGTGATGCCGAATCACGTTCATCTCCTTATCGAGCCAAAAGTCCCAATGAGGCTTATAACCAAAGCGATCAAGGGCCCATCGGCGCGACATGCGAATCTGCTTCTGGGCAAGACGGGGAAATACTTCTGGCAGGATGAGTGTTTTGACCATTGGATTCGGAATCGAGCGGAATTCGAGAAAATCAAAAGCTACATCGAACAAAATCCTGTTCGTGCAGGACTAGTGGCCGACTGTGGACGATGGCCATGGTCCAGTGTGACGGGCAGACCTTTGGCGGTTTTAGCAGCGACGGCTGAGGCCCCAGAAACGGCCAAAGCGAACTCCGCTTTGATGAGGAACTGACGAATCACAATGGCAACACCATACAAAATCAACATCCCGCTCTACGAAGGCCCACTCGACCTGCTCCTTGATCTAATCAAGAAGCAGGAAATGAACATTCACGACATCCAAATCGCGAAAATCACCTCGCAATATCTCGACTACCTGCACAAACTCGAAGAACTAAACGTGGACGTCTCCGCCGATTTCATCTACATGGCCGCCACGCTGATTTACATCAAATCGAAAATGCTGCTCCCGCCCGACCCGCTCGCGAGCCCGGAAGAGCAATCCACCGACCCGCGCGCCGACCTGGTCCAGCGCCTGGTCGAGCACGAAAAATTCAAAAACGCCGCGCAGCTCCTCTACCAAAAACAGCAAATCGAAGAAAACGTCTGGTCCAAGCCAGACAAATCGCTGTACCACGACGAAGGCACCGAAGGCGAGCTAGTCGTCTCCATGGTCGACCTCGTCCGCGTCTTCCAGCAAGTCCTCGAGCGCCGCAAAGAAGTTTCGCGCATCGAGCTGCAGCACGAGCAGTTCACCGTAGCGCAGATGATGGCCCAGCTCCGTGCGCAAATCCTGGCCAGCGACGACAACACCGTCAACCTCATGCTCTTCTTCGAGGCTTGCCCGTCGCGCCACGCCATGATCGTCGCCTTTCTCGCCGTCCTCGAAATGGTCAAGATGCAAGCCATCGCCATGGTCCAGGAAAAACAGTTCGGCGAAATCGTGCTGCGCAAGCATAAAATGTTCGATACCGTATTCGACGAGAACGGCGCAGTCCGCCAAGTCGATCAGGAGTACAAGTAGAAGTCATCACCACTATGACCAACGAAGAACGCAGAGCAGCACTGGAAGCAATCATCTACGCAGCCGACGAGCCGGCCACCGTCGAGCAACTGGCCGCCGCGCTCGACGAGGAAAAACTCGTCGTGCAAGCCTCGCTCGACGAACTCGTCGCCAGCTACGCCATCGAAGAGCGCGGCATCGAAGTGCGCGCCGTCGCCGGCGGCTACAAGATGTACACCAAGCCGCAGCATCACGACGTCGTGCGCCGCTTCATCAAGAGCCTGCGCCCGCCGCTGCGCCTCACCATGCCCGCGCTAGAAACGCTAGCGGTCATCGCCTATAAGCAGCCGGTCACCGCGCCAGAAATCGGCGAAATTCGCAGCGTGAACACCTCCGGCGTCCTGAAAACGCTGCTCGACAAGCGCCTGATCACGACAGCAGGCCGCAAAGAAGTAATCGGCCGCCCAATTCTGTACAAGACGTCAAAAGAATTCCTGATGCGCTTCGGCCTAAGCGATCTAGAAGAATTGCCCAGCCTGAAAGAGTTCGAGGCCCTCGCCCGCGAAGCCCTCGGCAGCGACGAAGG
>Ga0137418_10003833_pt1 | contig 13832 bp, 10 predicted proteins | sample CZODoug3_1_2_16f_FD_122242 | JGI IMG/M metagenome (GOLD analysis project Ga0137418, IMG submission 122242) | Vadose zone soil fungal communities from Angelo Coast Range Reserve, California, USA - CZODoug3_1_2_16fungal (Hybrid Assembly) | ecosystem: Environmental > Terrestrial > Soil > Vadose...
CCAACGAAACGAGCCCATACCTCCTCCAGCATGCCGATAACCCGGTCGACTGGTATCCGTGGGGACCCGAGGCGCTCGAGAGAGCCAGACGCGAAGACAAGCCGATCCTCCTCAGCATCGGCTACGCCGCCTGCCATTGGTGCCACGTCATGGCGCACGAATCGTTCGAGGACGACGAGACCGCGCGCCTCATGAATGACACCTTCGTCAACATCAAGGTCGATCGCGAAGAGCGGCCCGACATCGATGGCATCTACATGCAGGCCGTGCAGGCGATGACCGGACAGGGCGGCTGGCCGATGACGATGTTCCTCCTGCCAGATGGAAGCCCGTTTTACGGCGGGACGTATTTCCCGCCAGACGATAGACACGGGTTGCCCTCATTCCGGAAAATTCTTCGGTCGGTGAGCGACGCTTACGCGGACAGACGCGAAGGCGTTACCCAGAGCGCGGAGCAGCTCCGGCAGATCTACGACAGCAATCTCGCCCAGACACGAAGCAGCGGTGTTCTCTCTCGGGAGATGCTCGAAGGCGCATATCGGTCTCTCGAGCAGCGCTACGACGCGAAGAACGGCGGATTCGGCACGGCTCCCAAATTCCCGGCGACGATGGTGCTCGATTTCCTTCTTCGCCACTGGAAACGGACCGGGACCGGTGAGGCTCTCGAGATCGTCGTGAATTCCTTTCGCAAAATGGCACGCGGCGGAATCTATGATCAGATCGGCGGCGGATTCGCTCGCTACTCGGTCGACGCGAGCTGGCTCGTCCCGCACTTCGAGAAGATGCTCTACGACAACGCCCTGCTCACGCGGCTGGGGGCTCACCTCTGGCAGGCAACTAAAGACGAAGAGATCCGCCGCGTCACCGTCGAGACGGTCGAATGGGTCGATCGCGAGATGACGTCCCCCGAAGGCGGATTCTATTCTTCGCTCGACGCGGACAGCGAAGGTCACGAAGGAAAGTTCTACGTCTGGAGCGAAGATGAGCTCGACTCCCTCCTCGGCGCCGATTCACCCGCGTTCAAGACCTACTACGGCGTGACACGCGGCGGAAACTTCGAGGGAAAGAACATTCTCTACGTGCCGGCGGATCGTGCCGTTGCCGCCACACGCGCCGGAGTGGATGAAGAGACCCTCGACGCCATAATTGCCAGGGCGCGGCGAATTCTCTATGACGCGCGGGCGCGTCGTGTCTGGCCCGCACGCGACGAGAAGATTCTCGCTTCCTGGAACGGCTTGATGCTCCGAGGCATCGCCACCGCCGCGAGAATCTTCGATCGAAGCGATTTTGCCAAACTTGCCGTACGTAACGCTGAATTCCTGGCGCTGGAGATGGTTCGCAAGGGACGGGTGATGCGCTCGCACAAGGAGGGAGTCACGCGGATCAGTGGATTCCTGGAGGACCACGCCGCCATCGCGCTCGGATTCCTCGCCGTTTACGAGCTCACCTTCGACGAGCGCTGGGTAGATCGGGCGCGCGAGATCGCGGATGCGATGGTCGAATGGTTCTGGGACGAAGAGGTCGGTGCATTCTTCGATACTTCGCGTGACGCGGAACGGCTGATAACACGACCGCGCGATGTCACCGACAATGCGAGTCCTTCCGGGACGTCTCTCGCCATCGAGCTTCTGCTGCATCTGGCCGACCTTCAGCAGGACAGCGAGTATCGTCGTCGCGCAGTGTTCTGCCTGGAGTCGCAGGCCGAGCCAATGCTTCGCTTCCCGACCGCGTTTGGCCACTTGCTGGGCTGCGCGGACATGGAAGTGTATGGCGCGATCGAGGTTGCTCTCGTCGGAGAGACCTCAGACCCGCAATTCAAGGCACTGGAGCGCACGGTAGCCGAGCGGTACGTTCCATCACTCGTGCTGACAGGCGGAGCTCCGCGATCGCGCTCCGCGATCAAGTTATTGGCGCACCGCCCGCTGGTCGACGGGAAGCCGACCGCTTATGTCTGTCGGAGCTACACCTGTGACAGGCCTGTCACGGATCCGGATTCGCTTTCGGATCAACTTGAGAACGCAGCAAAGGCTGGAACTGTCGCCACCGCTTGAAGGAGGGCCCCAATGGACCGGACGAATAGTCGTATTGCGCAGTCGTATGGGTACGCTGTTTGTTTCATCGCCGTCGTCGCGATGCTTTTCGCCGTCAAGCAAGTCGTCGATGCCGCATTCGACCTGAGCGATCCGATTCGTGCTGAGGGTGGTGGGTTCGGAAGGATGGGAGGTCCGCTCACGAACTTCGAGGTGTACAAGGTGTCGGTGCGACGTCAGATGGCAATGCGGATGTATAGTGGTCCAATGCCCGTCGGAGCTGCGCCCTCCCCGGCACCGCCGGACACGATCACTGACGCTGAGATGCGACGCCTCTACGACGCGGAGCGCGAGGCAGCAATCGGCAATTCGCGGTTCCGCGCGAGCCGCTCCCTCGTAAGCAATCTTCTTCTCTTGGTGATCGCCGGCATCCTTTTCGGCATCCACTGGCGCTGGCTGAGACAGCGTGACTCACTGCCCGCTTCGGCGTGAGCGCCACACAAGTCTCGCCGTCAGAGCGGCCTCAAGCGTTGGCTGAGCAGAGATCTTCGTTCACCCGCGGAGTCTTCGCGGGTGTAGTTCTCGACTCGCTTCTCTTCCCGTATCCGCGCCGGCTCGACGAGCGAAACGCGGACGAGGCGCGGACGGTCCGTCGCCTGATCAAGAGCCTCCGCGAAATGGAGGGCAATCTGATCAACTCGGCGAAGTTCGACGAAGAAGAGACGATCCCCGAGAATGTCATCCGTGCGTTCGCCGAAATCGGGATGCTGGGGCTCACCATTCCGAAGAAGTACGGTGGCCTGGAGCTGTCGTCGTCCGCGTACGCGCGTGTGTTCGAGACGCTGTCCTCGATCGACCCGTCGCTCGCCGTTCTCGTCGGTGTCCACTGCGGCCTCGGCTCCAAGGCGATCGTGCTGCACGGCAACGATCAGCAGAAGGAACGCTACCTGCCGCCGCTCGCGCGCGGTGACTTCCTCGCTGCGTACGCGCTGACCGAGCCGGAGGTCGGATCGGATGCGCAGAACATCAAGACCACCGCGATGCTGAGCAAAGATGGATCGCACTGGCGCCTGAACGGCCGGAAGATCTGGATCGGCAATGCCCATCGCGCTGGAGTGATCGCAACTTTCGCGCAGGCGTTTGTCCAGCGGCGCGGTGCGACCGTTGAGCGCATGACAGCCTTCCTGATCCGTCCCGACATGCCAGGGTTCAAAGTGGTCGGCACCGTTCACAAGCTCGGCATCCGGGGATCGACGCAAGCGGAGTTGAGCTATGACGCACTGGAGGTGCCCGCCGATCACCTCCTCGGTGCAATCGGGCGGGGATTCGGCGTGGCGGTGCACGTGCTCAACGCCGGGAGATTGACTCTCGCCGCCGGCTGCACCGGCGGCACCAAGCGCACGCTGAAGGAGATGACATCGTACGCCGAGCAGCGCGTGCAGTTCGGGCATCCGCTGGCGGATTTCGAGATCACGCAGCGCAAGCTCTCGCGGATCGCCAGCGAGATCTACGCTTCCGACTCGATGCTTGGGATCCTGGCATCGCTCGTTGATCGCGGCGACAACGACTTTTCGCTCGAGGCCGCCTGCGCGAAAGTATTCGCCAGCGAGATGGTGTGGCGAGCCGCCGACGACATGGTGCAGCTCGCGGGAGGTCGCGGGTACGTGAAGCCGTACCCGTACGAGCGGATCCTGCGCGACTCGCGCATCAATCGGATATTCGAGGGCGCAAACGAGGTTCTGCGACTGTTCATTGCGCTCAACGGGATTCAGGCGCCCGCGGCGGCATTGAAGGAAGTCGGGTCGGCGCTGCGGCGCCCTCTGCGAAACCTCGGGCTTCTGGGCGGCTATGCCAGATCACGAGTAAGGCTTCGACTCGGCCAGACGTCCACGCTCGACATCGATCTCCACGAGCGGCTCAAGAAGCACAAGGAATACTTCGAGAAGCACGTCGCCGAGCTTGGGTCGGCGACCGATCGTGTGGTCATCCGTCACCGTGAGAAGATCGTCGACAGCCAGCTCCTGCTCGAGCGGCTGGCGGACATGGCAATAGATCTTTTTGCGACCGCGTCAGTGATCGCGCGGACCCAGAGTCTCATCGACGAGCGGGGCATCGAGAATTGTGATCGGGAAATCGCGCTCTGCGATCTTTTTTGCATCGAGGCTGGGCGCCGCTTTCGGGAGAACCGTAGCATGCTCGATTCTCGCGAGGAAGAAATCGACGAGACTCGCAGAGGGGTCGCCGGCTTCGCTCGAAAGGGAAAAGGTTACTTCGTGACTGACGCTATTCTCGACGAATGAACTGCAAACCACAACTTACGACTACCGGCCGGGGGCTGTCGGCTTAACAGCTGATGGCTCCGGGCTAGCTTCGGTCATCCCGCGTTGCCGAGCGTCGGGATGAATTCCGGAGCGCGCCGGTGCTTCGTTGCCTGCTCGTATGCATAGGCAAGCTTGATCAGGGTCGGCTCGCTGTACGCACGCCCGAAAAACGAAATACCGACCGGAAGCCTGTGTGAGGATCCCGCGGGCACGGTGATGTGCGGGTAGCCCGCGACCGCTGAGGCAGTCGAGTAGCCGCCGCCGTAATGATCTCCAGTGATCAGATCCGTCAGCCAGGCTGGCCCTCCGGTCGGCGTAATCAAGGCGTCGAGCTTGTTCTTGTTCATCGCGGCGTCGATCCCTTGTTCACGCGACAGCTTCTGATCCTTTGCCAGCGCGGTGAGGTACGCTTTCTCAGTGAGCGGTCCCTTTGCCTGCGCCTTGATCATGATATCCTGGCCGAAAAAGGGCATCTCCTGATCCTTGTGCGCTTCGTTGTAATCGATGATGTCCTTTAGCGTTCGCACGGGCGCGTTTGGACCAAGCCCCTTCAGGTAACTATTGAGATCAGCTTTGAACTCGTAGAGCAGCACGTCAAATTCGCTGTCGTCGAACTTCCCTTCGCTCGCTATTTCGACTGGATCAATCACCACCGCTCCCTGCTGCTTCATGACATCGATCGCGCTGGCCATCAATGCGTCGACAGCGTCACTGAAGCCGAAATGCTTGCGCACGACTCCGATTCTCGCTCCGCGCAGGCCGTTGGCGTCGAGAAATCGCGTATAATCGGCCTGACCGCGTCCACTGCTCGCCGATGTCGCGGAATCGCGCGGGTCGACTCCGGCGATGACGCCGAGGAGGATTGCCGCGTCGCGGACCGTCCGGGCCATTGGTCCAGCGGTGTCCTGGCTGTGCGCAATTGGAATTATTCCCGCGCGACTGACTAAGCCGAGCGTCGGCTTGATGCCTACTATTCCATTTGCGGACGACGGACAAACGATCGATCCATCGGTCTCGGTCCCAATTGCGAGTGCCGAGAGATTTGCCGAGACCGCCGCGCCAGATCCGGAGCTGGATCCGCATGCATTCCGGTCGAGCGCATACGGATTCTTCGCGAGTCCTCCGCGCCCACTCCAACCACTCGTAGAGTGCGATGATCTGAAGTTTGCCCACTCACTGAGATTTGTTTTTCCGAGCAGGATCGCGCCCGCTGCTCTGAGCTTCGCGGCGATGAAAGCGTCCTGGAGCGGAATCGACCCGGCGAGCGCCAGTGACCCAGCCGTTGTCGTCATCCGGTCGGCGGTATCGATGTTGTCCTTGAGCAGAATCGGAATACCGTGCAGAGGACCACGACTTTTGCCTGCCTTCCGCTCCTGATCCAGCGAATCGGCGATCGATAGCGCATCCGGATTCGTCTCGAGCACGTGGCGCAGCGCCGGACCGTTCAGATTGAGAGCCGCGATACGATCCAGGTACAGCTGCGTGATGGATCGAGCTGTCATCTTCCCTGTCGCCATTCCCGCCTGAAGATCTGACAGCGTTACCTCATCGAGCTCGAACGGAGGAACAGAAGAACGTCGGTCACCGCGCCCCGTCTCCTCTCCTTCACGACCCGTCAATGTCTGGGCCGGCAGTGGTTTTCCTCGAACTGCCATGGTGCCGGCGATAGCGCTCACCCGCACGAAGTCTCTACGATCCATATCAACTCCCCTCGATTGATGGCCTGACGACACTGAGGACTGCGAACTAACTGCCATTACGAATTGCGGACTAATTGAGGATTACGAACTTATTGCGAACTGCGAACTAAAATCGAACACCAACTGATTCGGTAGTTAGTCCTCAATCCGCAATTAGTCCGCAATCCTCAATTAGTCCGCAGTTCGGAGTAATTAGTTAGTCCGCAATCCTCAGCCCTCTCCAAAAGATCGGCGCAGCTCCTCAAAATCGTTCCACAGTTCAGACAGACCAGCTTGCACTTGATCTCCTTGATGTTGGTCGAGCCACAGACGTCGCAAGTCTCCTCCGTCATCAGTCGAAATCCAATGCGAGATCTAGCGCCGGTGCCGAGTGTGTCAGCGCACCAACCGAGATCCAATCCACTCCCGTCTGCGCGATAGGTCTCACCGTGTCGAGGGTGACTCCGCCCGATGCCTCCGTTACCGCGTGCCCGTCCACTAACTGGACTGCCTGGCGCAGCTCCACCAGCTGCATGTTGTCGAGCATGATGACGTCGGCGCCAGCATCGATCGCCGCGCGAACCTGATCGAGCGTATCACATTCGACTTCGACCTTGATCCCCGCTGGACCGACCGCCCGTGCGCGAGTCACGGCCAGGCTAACGTCAGCATCAACCGCCGCCAGGTGATTGTCCTTTATCAGAACCGCCGCGGACAGATCCATTCGGTGATTGAGTCCCCCGCCAGCGCGAACGGCGTATTTTTCGAGGCGACGCAGCAGCGGCGTAGTCTTCCGCGTGTCAAGGATGTGCGCGCCGGTCCCCGTTATTGCCTCGACATACCGCGCCGTGAGCGTCGCGATGCCGGATAAGTGCTGAACGAAATTGAGCGCGACCCGCTCGGCCGACAACAGTCCGCGCGCGTGACCCGAGAGGAACATCACGGGGGTGCCCGGGTCGACCCGCGCGCCATCGTCGTAATCGATGCGGATGGTCACATCGGGGTCCAGCTGCTCGAACGCTTCGCACGCCAACGCCAGTCCGGCGATCACACCCGTCTGTCTCGCGACGAGCCTGCACCTCGCCCTGCGATTGGACAATACCGTGGCCGCCGTCGTGATATCGTGCCTGGTGTCGTCTTCCAGCAGTGCCGCCGAGACGATCGCGGTGGTCTCTTTCTTCGTCAGCGGGAAATGAAGTCCTTCCTCCCAGAAGAACCCATGAGCGGCGAGCTCATTTTCCCCCCGTTGGATCATTCGCCGGGATCTTCCGAGGACTCAGGAAGCAGCGAGAGCGGTGTCTGCCCACCGATCGCGACCATCCGCTCGATAGCTCGCCGCGCACGCGCGGCAATCGCCGGAGGCACCGTGATGCGGTGTTCCATCCGCACCAATGAATTCAGCACCTTGGGCAGCGTCGTGACCTTCATGAACGCGCACACCGCGTCGGGGTTCGCGGGATAGAACGTCTTCTTTGGATTCTCGCGCCGGAGCCTATGCAGAATCCCGACTTCGGTCGCGACTATGAATTCGTCGTTATCGGAAATCCTGGGACGCCTGATCATGCCTTCGGTCGAAAGAATCTGGACTCCCGCTGGATCGACGTCTCCGGCCGACACTGCCTCCACGACGCTGGTGGCGCAGCCGCATTCGGGATGAATCAGAAATTCCGCCCCTGGATGCGCCGCGCGCTGGAGTCTTATGTCCTCGGGGTCGATCCCCGCATGCACATGACACTCGCCCATCCAGACGTGCATGTTCGTGCGGCCGCTGATGCGCCGCACGTGCGCGCCGAGGAACATGTCGGGGAGAAAGAGGATCTCCTGATCGATGGGGATGGAGTTCACGATCTCTACCGCGTTGCCGGACGTGCAGCAGTAATCGCTCTCCGCTTTAACTTCGGCGCTCGTGTTGACGTAGGACACAACGGCGGCGCCCGGATGCTCTGCCTTCCATTCGCGGAGTTGGTCCGCGTCGATGGTTGCGGCCAGCGAGCATCCGGCAGCAAGATCGGGAAGCAAGACGGTCTTCTGCGGTGAAAGAACCGCCGCAGTCTCCGCCATGAAGTGCACGCCACAAAAGACGATCACGTCTGCTTTCGTCTTGGCGGCCTCGCGGCTCAGCCCCAGTGAGTCACCAACGAAATCCGCGACGTCCTGGACCTCGGCACGCTCGTAGTTGTGCGCGATGATCACCGCGTTGCGCTCTCTCGCGAGGTGCCTGATCTCTTCCTGCAGCCCGGCGTACGGGTTGTCCGTCGTGCTTACCATTCGATGTGCTTGCCGCTCCACTTTCGTTTTGCGCGCGGGAAATCACTTCTATAATGCCCTCCCCGCGACTCCTTTCTCAACAGCGCAGCATCTGCAATCAGCAGAGATGTCTGTACCATGTTCGCTTCCTCGGTCGCACCCTCCGGGAGCCGGGATTCGATTTCGGTGAGCTTGGTGTGGCCAAGCCTCAGCCCCTTGGCGCTCCGATCGATGCCGCAGTAGTCCCACATTACCTGCCGGATGCTGTCGGCGGCGACCAGCGCCGCGCCTCGGTCGCGCAACGCGGGGACGTCCCACTCTTTCTTGCGCGGAAGGTTCGGCAACTTCCTGGTGTCGATCATGTCGCGCGCGACGCGCTCGGCGAATACGAGTCCTTCCAGCAACGAGTTCGATGCGAGGCGGTTGGCCCCGTGCACTCCCGTTCGCGAGACTTCTCCGCACGCGTACAGGCGGTTCAAGCTCGAGCGGCCGCGCAAATCGACGACGACTCCTCCCATCATGTAGTGCGCCGCTGGCGTGACGGGAATCAGATCCTTGGAGGGATCGATGCCGCGCGCGCGACAGATGGCGAAGATACCGGGAAAGCGCTCCCGAAATTCCGGGCCCAGCATCCGTGAATCGAGCCAGACCCGCCTCCCTCCAGCCTTCTCGCGGAAGATTTCGCGCGCCACGACATCGCGGGGCGCCAGCTCCGCGAGCCGATGCTTCTTGAGCATGAATCGCTCGCCCTCTTCGTTCAGGAGTACCGCGCCCTCACCGCGCACGGCTTCCGAAATCAGCTGCAGCGGATTCTCGGGCGTATCGAGAGCAGTGGGATGAAATTGAACGAACTCCATGTCCGCCAGCTTGGCACCGGCGCGGTGTGCTATGGCGTAGCCATCCCCGGTTGCGACCTGCGGGTTCGTGGTATAACGATAGACCTGCCCACAACCGCCGGTCGCTAGCACCGTCGCGTCAGCGATGATCTCGACCGCTTTTCCGGCGACAGCTGCTTTCACGCCGAAGACGACGCCGTCCTCCACGATCAGATCGAGGATGCGCGCCTTCTCCAGCACCTGGATTCGTTCGCTCTCCTTCACCTTCTTGATCAGCGTGCGCGCGACCTCGGCGCCCGTTTGATCCCCGTGCGCGTGGACGATTCGCCGTCTGGAGTGCGCCGCTTCACGACCGAGCTTGAAGTTTCCGCCCGGCTCCAGATCGAACTGCGCACCCGCAGTCGCCAGCTCACGAACACGCGCGGGACCTTCTTCGACGAGGACTTGGACTGCTTTTGCGTCAGCCAGGGCGGCACCAGCGGCCAGGGTGTCCTGCCGGTGCAGCTCCGGCGAATCTCCGGCTCCGAGCGCTGCCGCAATTCCGCCCTGAGCGTAAGCAGTCGCGCTGTCGAAAAGCGATCGCTTGGTCAGCACCATCACGTCGCCGTCAGCGGAAGCACGCCATGCGGTGTGAAGACCAGCAACTCCGCTCCCCACCACGAGAAAGCGCGTACGTATCCGCTCGGCCATGCACTGAAATCAATGTGTGGCGTGATGCATTTGAAAGGGGGCCCGCAGACGCAGTGTTCTGCGCGATTGGAGAGCCGACGTCGAAGCAGTGTTCTGTGCGATTTCGCAGAGCCAACGGTTGTCTTGCAACCGGCTGTGTTGTGGGCGATTCTTCTGATCAGATGAGAAAGCTGATCCTCGTCACCTCCCTCCTGCTTGCCGTACACATTGCTCTCCTTTTCACTCGACGGAGCGCCAAGGCCGAGGGAAAGGAGACGTCTCCGATTCGCATCGGAATCGTCCTCGATGTGGGTGGCCGGGGCGACAAGTCGTTCAACGATGGCGCTTATGCCGGAGCCGATAGCGCGACCAGGGTTCTCGGCTCCAATATCCGCTTCATCGAGCCCGGCGAAGGCGCGGATCGCGAGGCGGGGCTGAGACTGCTGGCGGCCGAAGGAATGAATCTCGTCATCGGCGTCGGCTTCATCTTCACCGACGATCTCGCCAATCTCGCCAAGGAATATCCGAATACCGCATTTGCGGGAATCGACTACGCGCTCGCGACGGACAAGAACGGGAACGTCATTCCGCCGCCACCCAACGTCGCCGCACTCAAGTTCCGCGAGGAGGAAGGATCGTACCTCGTCGGCGCATTGGCGGCACTCGTCAGCCACACGAAGAAAGTCGGATTCGTCGGCGGAATGGATATTCCGCTCATCCACAAATTTGAGGCGGGTTATCGTGCCGGTGTGAAAAAGGTGTGTCCCGACTGCCAGGTCATAGCGCAGTACGCGGGCGTCACGCCAGATGCGTTCAAGAATCCGGGCAAGGGGAAGGAGCTGGCGCTCAGCCAGTACAACCAGGGCGTAGAGGTGATCTTCCACGCCGCGGGTTCGACCGGACAGGGCGTATTCGAGGCCGCGCGCGCGACCAACAAGCTCGCCATCGGCGTCGACTCCGACCAGAACGACGAGGCGCCGGGACACGTTCTCACTTCGATGGTAAAGGGCGTCAACACCGCGACGTTCGATGCGATTCGCAGGGTTCAGAGCCACACTTTCAAGGGTGGCATCTACTCATTTGGATTGAAGGAAGGTGGCGTCGGTTACATCTACGACGATCGCAATCGCGCACTCATTCCCGACAGCGTGCACTCGCGCGTCGAGGAGCTGAAGCAGGAGATAATCGCTGGACGCATCAAAGTGCCCAGCACCCTATGAATCAGCGGGAAGGCGGAAGAGGGACGGGGGAAGAGGGGGACCAGTCCGAATTCCGGGCTCCCCAGCTTCCCTCTTCCCTCTTCCCGCTTCCCGCCGCCCGCCGCCCGCCGCCCGCGATCCGGATGGACGGGATCGACAAATCCTTCGGAGCCATCCGAGCCAATCGCGGCGCATCGCTGGAAGTTCTGCCCGGAGAAATCCACGCCCTCGTCGGCGAGAATGGAGCGGGTAAATCGACGCTCATGCGCATACTCGGCGGATTGATGAAGCCGGATGCGGGGAATGTCGAGGTGAACGGTCGCGATGTGACCGGATGGTCTACGAATGAGGCGATCGCGGCAGGGATCGGCATCGTTCACCAGCACTTCATGCTCGTGCCGACGCTTTCGGTGGCCGAGAATCTCGTGCTCGGGTGTGAGCCGAAGACGCGAGGGATCGTTCTCGATTACAAACGCGCCGCGGACGATGTGCGCAAGCTCTCGAATGAGACCGGCCTCGTCATCGCACCCGAGAGACTCATCTCGGATCTCTCCGTGGGCGAGGCACAGCGAGTCGAGATTCTGAAGGTGCTGTTTCGCGGCGCCAGGATTCTCGTTCTCGACGAGCCGACGGCAGTTCTGTCGCCGCCTGAGGTTCGCGAGCTGTGGACAGTGCTCCGCCGCCTGCGTGACAATGGGGCGACGATCGTTCTCATCACGCACAGGCTCGATGAAGTGGTGGAGCTTTCTGACACGATCACGGTGATGCGAGCAGGTCAAACGGTCGAGCGCATCAAGACGTCGAACACCACTCCGGCGGAAATCGCGCGCCTGATGGTCGGTCGCGAAGTCTCGCTCTCCGCCGGGAAGCGAGTGCAGCCAAGCGGTCGCGCCGGCGGGCCGCAGTCCGATAAGGGACTCGAAGTGCGGAACCTGAGCGTCACAGGATCGCGCGGCATCCGCGTGATCGACGGCGTCAGCTTCAGCGTGAAGCCGGGCGAGATACTCGGCATCGCCGGCGTAGAGGGAAACGGACAGACCGAGTTGATCGAGGCACTGGCCGGTTTGCGGTCGGTTCTCGCCGGCGACATCCTGATCGATGGCATCGACATCACGCGCCGCAGTGTCGCGCGACGCCACGATGCCGGCCTCTCGCACATACCGGAAGACCGGCACCGGCGTGGACTCATTCTCGAGTACACCGTTGCCAACAATCTCATTCTCGGAGTTCAGAAGTATTTCTCCAGCAACGGGATTATCGATCGCGGCCGCGTGATGGAGAACGCGATGCGGGAGATCACGTCTTTCGATATCAGGCCGCCCAACCCGCTTCTCGCCGCGCGCGCGTTATCGGGTGGCAATCAGCAGAAGGTTGTCGTCGCACGAGAGATGGGACGGGGATTCTCCGTCCTGCTCGCGTCGCAGCCGACGCGCGGGGTGGATGTTGGGGCGATCGAGTTCATTCACCAGCAGCTGCTGAATGCGCGCACCCAGGGGAAGGGAATCCTTCTCGTCAGCGCGGAGCTCAACGAAGTGCTCGCGCTATCTGATCGCATTGCGGTGATGTATCGCGGCAAGTTTGCGACGGTGATGCCCGCCGCTGACGCGAGCGAAGAAGTGCTTGGCGAGTACATGATCGGCACCAAGAAAGGCAGCGCCGCGTGAGCGCGTCGTCGCTGGCGGGGCGCACACAGTCGACCTTTTCCGCACCGCCGTGGCGAGAGCGCGCCGAAGAAGCGCTGATTCCTCCGCTCGTCGCGCTACTCGTCGCACTTATCTGCGGCGACCTTCTGATTCTGAGCTACGGTCAATCACCCGCGTCTGTTTACCGGCTGCTGCTCGAGGGAACGTGGGGCAATGCCTACGGATTCGGGCAGGTTCTTTACAAGGCAACGACTCTCGCGTTCACCGGTCTGGCCGTTTCGTTCGGATTGCGCGCGGGATTGTTCAACATTGGAGCAGAGAGCCAGCTCGCGGCGGGAGGATTTGCTGCTGCTCTTGCGGGGCTCGCTCTCCCCGCCGGTACGCCGCTCATCTTCGCGCTTCTCCTCTGCATGATCGCCGCCGGGCTCGCGGGTGGAGTCGTCGGATCGGTGCCGGCTTATCTCAAGACCAGATTCGGCGCGCACGAAGTGATCGTCACGATCATGCTCAACTTCATCGTGCTGGCGCTGCTCAACTGGTTCATCGCCGGGCACCTGCACGTGCCGGAGACGCTTCACACCCCTGAGATCCACGCTGGTGTGCTGCCCAGGCTCGCCGACATCGATCCGCGGTTCCACGGATCGGCCGCCAATCTGGCGCTGATCGTGGCCGCGCTGGTCGCGGTCGTCGTGTGGTTCTATCTCTTCCGCGCGCGGGGTGGATACGAGCTTCGCGCAGTCGGGCTCCAACCGCCGGCAGCGGAATACGGCGGCATCAGTGTCAACAGGGTTTGGATGCGCGCGCTCACATTTTCGGGCGTCATCGCGGGGATGGGCGGAATCAACTACGTCCTCGGCTACAAGCACTATTACGAGGACGGCTTTGCCAGCGGCGCGGGATTCCTCGGAATCGCGGTCGCGTTGGTTGGCCGCAATCATCCGTTCGGCGTCATCATCGCTGCTTTTTTCTTCGCCACCCTCTCGCAGGGTGGCCTGGCAATTCACGCGTTCGTGCCGAAGCAGATGATGGACGTCCTCCAGGGCGTCGTCATCATCGCGGTGGCTACAGCCGTGCCTGAGGTGCGACGAATTTTGCGCGGCGCACGCGGACGGACGGACGCGTGAATCCCATCTCGTTTCTCACGCAGATGATACGGATCGCGATTCCGTATCTCTTCGCCGCGAGTGGCGGGGTGGTCGCGGAGCGAG
>Ga0137418_10003834_pt1 | contig 13828 bp, 7 predicted proteins | sample CZODoug3_1_2_16f_FD_122242 | JGI IMG/M metagenome (GOLD analysis project Ga0137418, IMG submission 122242) | Vadose zone soil fungal communities from Angelo Coast Range Reserve, California, USA - CZODoug3_1_2_16fungal (Hybrid Assembly) | ecosystem: Environmental > Terrestrial > Soil > Vadose...
CCGTCGAACTCACCCTCGGCCAGCTTCCCGCCACGCGCCGCCGCCGCATCGCCTTCATCATCCTTTCCACCATGGGTATCGTCCTTCTCGTCGCCGCCATCCCCTTCAAATATTCCGGCATGGACACCGCCGTCATCTGGCTCGCTGAAGCGCAAATGCTCATCCTCGCCGGCGTCTTCACCCGCGAAATTCTTTTCCGCCGCTTCGGCCTCCTCGTCGCCCTGCTCACCTCCGCCGACATGCTCGTCAACCAGGCCCTGCCCACACTGTATGATCGCCTGTCCCTGCCGCCTCACAACGTCTTCGATCGCTACACGCCAACCGTCTCCGCGCCCGACTTCCAGCTCGCCATCAGCTTCCTCGTCGCCGGTCTCCTCTTCTACGCCAACTCGCTCATCATCCCTCGCCGCTGGAAAGATCTCCTCACCACGGAAAGCGAACACATTTTCTACCGCGCGCTCTCGTATCTCGCCGCGCTCATGCTCTTCATTTCCCTTTGGCTCGCGTTCCCCAATACCTGGACCGCCGTCCTCTGGGCTGCCGCTGCGTTTCTCCTCGTCGTCATCGGCCGCGTACTTTCCGCCAAAGACCTCGCCTATCACGCGCATCTCTTCTCGCTCGCCGCATTCATCCGCGCTCTCGATGTCAATTCCTTCCTGACCACGCCGTATCTCCACACCAGCCTCTCGCTCCGCCTCGTCACCCTTTCGCTCGTCATCGCCCTCCTCTATCTCTGCGCCCGCTGGCTCAGCCTTGATTCCTCCGGCGCCACAATTGAACCTTCGGAGCTGTACACCACCGCGGCGGCCGTTCTCGTCATCATCCTCGCCTACCATGAGTGCCACTGGGCCTGGATCGCCATCGCCTGGGGAGCCTTCGCTCTCGTCCTCGCCGTTCTCGGATTCTTCCGCAGCCGCCGCGATCTCAGCCTCCAGGCGCACCTCCTCGTCCTCGCCGGGTTCGCGCGCACCCTGCTCGTCAACATCGACGCCACTCAGGAGTGGCACCACTTCACTTTTCGCTTCATCACCTTCTCCCTCATGGCCGCGCTTCTTTATCTCTGCGCCTATTTCAGCGGTCCGCGCGATTCGGACATTGCGCGCCTCTTTTCCGCCCTGCACACCTGGGCCGGCTCCATCCTCATCGCCGTTCTCGCCTTCAAGGAAGTCTCTTCACCCTGGATCGCCGTCGTGTGGGCGCTCTTCGCATTCCTCTTGCTGGTCATCGGCGCCCGCGTAAAGCGCATCCAGCTTCACTTCCAGGCGTACCTCCTCTCCGTCTCCGCGTTGTTCCAGATCGCCTCCGTCAATCTCAACGCCACCGAACCCTGGAGCCTTTACCCGCACGTCTCCCTGCGCCTCGTCACCGTCTCGCTCGTTGCCGCGCTCTTCTATCTCTGCGCGCGCTGGGCCGCCAAAGGCGAATTTTCCTTTGCTCCCATCGCCGGTGCCGTCTACACCTGGGTCGCTTCATCATTGGTTGTCTCGCTGATTTATTACGAAGTCCCAGTACACGCCATCGCCCTTGGCTGGGCGCTCTTCGGCCTGCTTCTTTTCGAGATCGGTGTGTACTGGAAATCGCTCAACTGGCGCTCGCAAGCATACGCCGCGTTCGCTCTCGGTTTTCTGCGCCTCGCCTACTTCAATCTCGATTTCGGCCCGCGCGAGCTGTTGCTCACCACGCTGCCAATCGCCTTCGTTTTTTATTACGCCTATCTCCGCCTCACACGCCTCACCGAAAGTCCGGCCTCCGCAAAAGATCTCACCCTCGACCGGCGATTCCTGGCCGCTCCCGCCCTTGCCTATCTAGGCTCCGCAACGCTGATTCTCTTTACGCGCTCCTATTTCCACAATGGCTGGGTCATCGTAGCCTGGGCCGCCCTCGCCCTGCTCTTCATCGGTGTTTCCTGGGCCGCGCGGCGCGGCGTCTTCCTCCACCACAGCGTCATCGTCGCCTTCCTCGTTTTCTTCCGCGGACTTTCCTACGAACTTATGGCTGGCACGCATCCCAACTTCCCTGGCAGCTTCGATCGCTGGGTCTATGTCGCCGTCGCCGCCGTGCTCCTCTTCCTCGGCCAGGCATTCGCCTTCCCCCTCCGCGAACGCTTCGCCACCCAAAACTCCAGGTCCTCTTCCGCCAACGATCTTTCCGTCAACCTCTCCGATTTCCTCCGCCGCCCCGAACAGATCTATTTCTTCCTCCCCATGATTCTCGTCACCATCCTCATCCTCAACGAAGTCTCCGAAGGCCGCGTCACTATCGGCTGGGGCATCGAAGCCGTCGCCGCCTTCCTCTTCGCTCTTATCGTCGCAGAACGTAGCTTCCGCCTCGCCGGTCTCGGCCTCCTCCTCGTCTGCGTCGCCAAAATCGTCGTCCTCGACGTCTGGCGCCAGGAGCGCTCCGACCGCTTCATCACCTTCATCATCCTCGGCGTCGCCCTCCTCCTCGTCTCCTACCTCTACACCCGCTACTCCGAAGCCATCCGCCGCTACCTGTAATCAGCCTCCGTAACGCCGCTTGGCGCTTGACGAGCTCAATCACAGTCCTCGCTGGAACGTAGTCCAACACACGTGAGATTAGACTCTCTGCCCATGCCTCATTTTCCTCTAATTCTTTGGCCTCTTTCACCGCTCGCGTAACCACCCGACTCAGGTGATCATTCGCCTTCAACCCCGGCCAGGAAAGCCTCTGATGATTCGGCTTCGCATTAATTTGAGGCGATCTCCCCCTCGGTCTTCGCTTCGCAGTCATGACATCACCTCTTCGTCCCATCCGGGCAGTGTTCTAGTTTAGAACATTTTTGGCTGTGACTGAAGGTAGGCTCTCCTTCTGTGATCAAGAAACCGGCTCGCAAAAACATCGTTGGCAGGCGTGTTGCCGACGCCCGCAGGCGCTATGCCCCACCATTAACGCAAGATGCTCTCTCAGGGAAACTCGCTCGCCTCGGAGTTCAGCTTGACCGCGCGGCGATCGCAAAAATCGAGAGCAGTTCTCGTCACGTCCTCGATTTCGAACTGAAGGCGCTTGCGTACGCGTTGGGTGTTTCGGTGGATTGGCTGCTTGGGGATGAAAAGAAGTGAAAGACCCAACCACTCAATTGCGCACCGCGACTAAGCGCGCCAAATCGGATGTTGCAAACAAGCTAATCAGCATGTTTCTCCACGAACTCAGTCGCAAGATTAGCGAGAATTGGCCAATTAAAGTTGAGAGCGAAGCTTACGAGGCCCTGGTGCGCGAACGCTTTAATAATCAGTGCCCGTATTGCTCCCGGGATTTGGCAGAAACCGTCTCGGTAATCGAACATCTGGACGGTATGAATCGTTATCGGGCGGGCCTGCACGCTCCGGGGAACGTACTAGTAGCGTGTAGAAAATGTAACAGCGAAAAGCGTCGTGACGATGCATTAAAGAATCTTTCGCTTGCGAAATCAGGCTGGGAGTCGTTCCTATCTCACGACAATACCCACTGCCCGGCATCCTGCCTCACTTGTCTTTACTGGAAAGGCATCTGGGAGGACGCCTCGGAACGAAAGCTGAGGTTGAGCAAAAATTTACAGGCCATCCGTTCCTTTCGCGCCGAATTCCCAGAATTTGAACGGGTCCTCCCCTCCCTCGCGAACACCCTACCCGCTTTGTTGACGAAGTTATATTCCGATTGCCAAGCGTTTGCTGAAACTGAGATCAATTCTCTCCTCCAAAGCCTCGGAAGACTCGTGGATCATCGGGATTAGGGACCCCCCAAGAGAGTACTCAATCTCGAATTCGAAAGTCCCTAACCGTTCGAACGACCCGGAAAACAGACGGGACGTTTTGTTCGCTGCTCAACGGGGAGCTTTGATATTTTGACTTTTGCCTCCGTTACCCTTTCGCCGCAAAATCGTTCCAGTACTAAACAATACTGTTGATATTGTAGCCATCTATTGAGATAATCTCTCATGTTCGCGCGGGGAGTTTTCTCTTTCTACCCTCCGCGCTTGCTCGCCTCAAGTTGCTTCCCCTCTAAGCCTTTTGTTTCCCCTACATACAAAATTACTGTCCGCAACTCCTTTGTTTCCCCTACTTACGCAAAAACAGGGGGGTGTACTCCTCTAAAAATGTCGGCGCGCCGACATTTTCTCTCTCTTTTCTCCCAATCCCGCCTCTTGCTTTTCAATCGCTTGCGCACTCTTTCATTTTCCGTAGCACACCTATCCCCTGTCTCCACAGTGCTTTCCGCACTCTTTCACCAAAAACCGGGGGTGTACCCCCTCTGGTCCGACCAATCGCATTTCTCTACAGTCCCGTCCGATCATCCCTCTTCTTCCTTAGCTGTAGACTGTCAACTGTCGGCTGCCTTCTCCTCCTCCATTCACCTCCCATTCACAATCCTGTTACCGCCCCTTCACCCAACTTTCTCCCTCTCTTGTCACAATGTTCCCCAGTCAGGGGTCCGACTCACACACCATGCCTATCACTATCCGAACGCCTACGGTACACTTCTACCAATGCGATCCGCCCCGCGAGATCCGTTCATGAAGCGCGTGCTGATAATTGAAGACGATCGCGACATCGTCGAACTCGTCCGCTACAACCTTGCCAACGAGGGGTTTCAGGTCAACGCTGCCTTCGACGGCTCCAGCGGCCTTTCCTCCCTGAAAAAAACCCCACCCGATCTGCTCCTCCTCGATCTCATGCTTCCGAAAATGTCCGGCCTGGACATCTGCCGCGAAATCCGCAAGGACGAGTCCCTCAACCGTCTTCCGGTCCTCATGCTCACGGCTCGCGGCGACGAAGCCGACCGCGTCGTCGGCCTCGAAATGGGCGCCGACGATTACGTCACCAAGCCCTTCAGCCCTCGCGAACTGATCGCCCGCGTTAAAGCCTTGCTCCGCCGAGCGGAGCCGCCCGTTGACTCGCCGCGCGTCATCGAAATCGGACGCCTCGCGATCGATCCGGCTTCCTATCGCGTCAGCCATTCCGGCAAACCCGTCCCGCTCAGCACGCTCGAATTTCGCCTCCTCTACTATCTGGCCTCGCGTCCCAACCGCGTCTTCACGCGCGATCAGCTCCTCGACGCCGTCTGGGGCACCGACCGCTTCGTCACGCCCCGCAGCGTGGACGTCTACGTCCGCCGCCTCCGCGAAAAGATTGAATCTGACCCGGAAAATCCCCTGCACCTGAAAACCGTCCGCGGCGCAGGCTATCTGTTCGAGACACGTGCGGCGTAAATTTTTTTGGAAACTCGCTCTCACCTTCTTGGCGCTCCTTTCGGGCGCCCTGCTCGCCGTGGACTTTCTCGCCGAGCGCGCCCTCCGCACCAGCTATGAAAATGACGCCTACCGCGAGCTCCAGTCCCTCGTTCACCTCATCCGCGTTCATCCGCTTCCGGTAACTTCCTTTCCTCCGCAGACTCCCGACGAGATTTCGGTGCTCCATGGTTGGGTTTCCAACGCAGCTTCCAGCGGCGCCCGCGTCACGATCATCGCGTCCGATGGCCGCGTTCTCGCCGACTCCGAATCCGAAACCGGCACCATGGAAAACCACGCCGGCCGCCAGGAAGTGCGCGATGCCCTGCAAAAGGGCGAAGGCCGCTCCATGCGCGAGAGCGTCTCCGTCAAGCGTCCCCTCATCTATTACGCCGTCCGCGAAACCCTCCCCGACGGTTCGCCAATCGTCCTCCGGTTGGCGTTGTCCATGGAGGGCATGGACGAATCGCTCGCCCAGTTCCGCGCCAGCTTGTGGCTCTGGTCGCTGCTGATCTTTCTGATCGCCGGCGCGGTTGCCCTGTTCATGTCGCGTACTTATGCGGATCGCGTCGAGCGTTTGCGTGAATTCTCGCTTCGCGTCGCCGAAGGTGATTTTCGGCCGCTCTCCGCCGATGGCACCGGCGACACCCTCGAAGCCCTCGGCTCTTCGCTGAATCAGACCGCGGCGCGCCTCGATCGCACCATTCGCACGCTCACCGAAGAGCGCAATCTTTCTTCCGCGATTCTCGGCTCGATGGTCGAAGGCGTTGCGGTCGTCAACGCCGCGGAACGCCTGGTGTTTACGAATCCCGGCTTCGCTTCCATTCTCGGCCTCGATGTTCCCCCCGTCGCTGGCAGTTCGTTGCTCGAAGTTGTCCGCCAGACCGAGCTCATCGGGGCCGTGCGCCGCGTGCTGGCAGGTGAGCCTCGCGTGGAAGCGGAAATCTCCACCGGCACGTTGCGCCAGCATTTCTTCGCGGCAACCGTGGCCTCCGTTCGCGCCGCGGACACTTCCGGCGCGGTCATTGTGCTCCACGACATCACCGAACTCCGCAAGCTCGAACGTATTCGCCGTGATTTCGTCGCCAACGTCTCCCACGAATTCCGCACCCCGCTCACCGCCATACAGGGATTTGCGGAAACGCTGATTGCCGGAGCTCTCGACGACCCGCAAAACCGCGGCCGCTTCCTCAATATCATCCTGGAGCACGCTCGGCGACTCGCCCGCCTCACCGAAGACTTGCTGAAGCTCTCCCAGATGGACGCCGACCGGCTGGAAATTGAAATCCATCCCGTCAAGGTGTCGCAACTCGTCGAGTCGTGCTACGAAACTGCGCGGCATCGCGCCGCCGAAAAAGAACTCACTCTCACGCTCGCTCCCGGCCTCTCCGAGAATCTTCCCGACGTTGCAGGCGACGCTCGCAGATTGCAGGAAGTCCTGCAAAACCTTCTCGACAACGCCATTCAATACACTCTGCCCGGCGGCAAAATCGTCCTAAGCGCCGTGCTGAAAAATCATGCCGTGGTGTTCACTGTTTCCGACACTGGCATCGGCATTCCCACGGCCGACCAGCCGCGCATCTTCGAGCGCTTCTATCGAGTGGACGCGGCCCGGTCCCGCGAAGCTGGCGGCACTGGCCTCGGCCTGGCAATCGCCAAGCATCTCGTTGAAGTGCACGGCGGACGGATATGGGTCGAGAGCGAAGTCGGCGTCGGCTCCCGGTTCCATTTTTCCGTCCCGTTGTTCGATCCAGAACGCGCCACAGCCCGCTCGGCTTCCTCCGGGGCCGGAGGCCGCACAATCCGTCCCAATCCCGCCGCAAACTCGTAGCGTCTTTCTTTTCGCATATTCATCGCCCTCTTACATCCCAGTAATGTTTATGACGCAGTGTCAACGGAGCATGCAGAATTGTGCCGCACCCACAATTTGCCGCGGAGGTTTTGAATGGCCCCAGCAGCTGGTTTGACCGAAGCGGTTCTCTACGACACTCTCGTCAACTACCTGATCTCGATGGCTCGCGTTGTGGAAAGCGCGATGAATCGCGCGCTCGACGCCATCATCGCTTTCGATAATCCCCGCACGTCCGCTCTCCCCGGCGAAGTCTTCCTGCTCGAACCGCGCATCAACGAAATGGAAATCATGATCGATGAGCACGCCATCCGCTTGCTCCGCCGCGGCTCGTTTACCGACGACGAAATGCGCCTCGTCGTCGCCGCGCTGAAGATTACCAACGACCTGGAACGCATCGGCGACATCGCCGTAAATCTAGCGGAACGCGTTATCTCCCTCCGCGAAATGCCCGACGCCAAGCCGCCCGAGGAACTGGCGCCGATGGTGGAAGCAGTTCGCTCGATGGTCAGCCGCAGCCTGGGTTCGCTCATCTTTCGCAATGCCGAACTTGCCGCGCAGGTTCTGGAGAGCGATGACGTTGTGGACCAATACCGCGACCGCATCTTCGAGAACCTGCTGCTCCACATGACCCAGAATGTTGCGCTCGTCACTCCCGGAATGCAGTTCGTGCTGGCCACGCGCCATCTGGAGCGCATCGCGGATCACGCCACGAATATCGCCGAAGACATCATCTTCTGGGTGCGCGGCCTTGATGTTCGGCACGGACGCGGATTGACTGTCCGCCCGGAATCGGAAATGACCACGATGGGCCTCAGTTCCGAGGTCACCGAGAATTCACACGGCCTTCATTCGGATGTGACTCCGAACTGCGAAACTCAGCGCGTTTGAACTTCACTCAATGTCCTACCTTGGGGACCGGCGCACCCCTGGCACCGGTCCCCACCTCCTCCCCTTGAAGACGGCAGGCACATCCCCGCAGGCATCCCTTGACCCCAAAGAAGAGTCGAACTAGTGTTGTTAGATAGGCAGAAGAAAAATGCCAGAGCAGAACCACCCAATTCGGGCCCAGCGGTTGCGCGTGTGGATTTGTGTGCTCCTGGGGGCATTGCTCCTCTACAATCCCTTCGCCGCGCTCTACTTTTCCCATGACACGATCGAAGTTCACACCCTGCAAAGAAATCGCGCGTCGGTCGGCGCCTCGGAATTACAGCACTTCAGCCCGGTTCAGGAAGACATCCAGCAAGCAGATCTGAATTTGGAATCAAATCGCGAAGAAGTCCCGGTGCCTGCAGGAAGTTATGTGGCCCGGGGGTTCGAGCGAGAAGTAGAAGTACCGCAATCGGACATTGCATTCAAAGTCTGGTCGCGGCCCCCACCTCTGGCGTAACTCCGTTGTGAGTGCCGGCCCAAACAAAAGGGAGCCGGTAAATCCCGATTCATCATCTTGTTTTTGAAGTGTTCCCTCTTCCGAACATCGGCAGGGATGAACCTTTCGCACCGTTCGTAAACGACGGTCATAACAAGGACACGCAATGTCAAAAAGGAACAAGCGGATAGTCGCGGGCCTCGTCCTTTTGGGGCTGATCGCGTTGTGGGCCGGGTGGCGCCACGGAAAGACGGAAGCAGACGACGCGGATCTCGCGGGAAGGACTCCCGGAGAAACCGTCGCTGCGGTGGTCAAGGTTTCGCGCGGCAAATTGGGAGCTCCCCTGACGTTGGCCGGTGCTTTTAAGCCATTTCAGGATGTGGACGTTCACGCGAAAGTCGCTGGCTACATCAAGAAGATTTATGTGGACGTCGGCTCCCGGGTCACCGAGAACCAGACGATTGCAATTCTGGAAGTGCCCGAACTGGCAGCGCAACTCGCGGGCGCCGATGCGGCGGTGCGGCGGTCGCGCCAGGAAATCAGCCGCGCGCAGGGCGACGTGGAGCGTGCCATGTCGGCGCACGCGGCCGTGCATGCGATGCACCAACGGTTGCAGCAAGCCGCCGAGCAGAAAGCCGGGCTGGTGGCTCAACAGGAAGTGGACAACGCGCGAGCGAAGGATCTCGAGGGAGAAGCGCAGGTTTCCAGCGCAGAAGCGGCGTTGAGCGGGGCGCGGCAGGCGCTGGAAGTGGCCGAAGCAAACGCCAGGCAATATACGGCGCTCTCTGAATACACGCGGATCGTCGCGCCGTTCACGGGCGTGGTGACGGTCCGGTATGCGGACACCGGTTCGTTAATCGCCGCGGGCACGGCATCCAGCACACAATCCACACCGGTCGTACGCATCGCGCAGATTTCAGTTTTGCGGTTGGTCCTGCCAATTCCGGAATCGATCGCGGGAGAGATCCGCCTGAACGATCCGGTAAAAGTGCACGTACAGGCGTTGAATGCGGATTACGTCGGGAAGGTGTCGCGTTTTGCGGATTCGCTCGATCCCCAGACACGGACGATGGAAACCGAAATCGATTTTCAAAACGCGGATGGCAGGCTTCTTCCCGGCATGTACGTGCAAGCGGTCGTGGCGCCTCCCGACGACCGGGACATTTTGACCGTGCCGCTGGAGGCGGTGGAATTGGGCGGGGACTCGAGCGAAGGAAGCGTCCTGTTTGTGAACGCGAAGAATATTCTGGAAGAACGGAAAGTGCAATTGGGATTGCAGGGAAGCACTCGCGTTGAACTGCGAGGCGGATTGGCGGAAGGGGATCGCGTCGTAGTCGGAAGCCGGAATGAGTTTCGCGCCGGGATGAAAGTGAATCCAAAGGTAATCGATCCGAGCCGGCCGGGCGAGGCGGAGGCGAAGTAATGCCGAGGTTCGCGCTGGCGTATCCGTACTTCATCATCATGCTGTGCCTGATTGTGGCGGTGGTTGGCGTGACCACCGTCGTGCGCATGCCCGTCGATCTGTTTCCGCAGATCAATATCCCCGTTGTGGTCGTGGCGACTTTTTATGCGGGCATGCCCCCGCAACAAATTGAAGCAGACATTACCAACACGTTTGAACGATTTTTCACACTGGGAAGCAACATCGATCACATCGAATCGCGCTCGCTGACGGGCGTGAGCCTGGTCAAGATTTATTTCAAGCCGGGCACGGACGCCAACGCCGCGTTGAGCAATATTGCAAATTTGGCGATGGCGGACCTCAGGCGGTTGCCTCCCGGCACCCTGCCACCGGTGGTTTTGAAATTTGATGCGTCCAGTTTGCCGGTTTGCCTGATCACGCTTCAGGGCAAGGGACTGAATGAAACGCAGTTAAAGGACCTGGCCCAGTTCCAGGTGAGAAACCAGGTTGCCAACGTGCAAGGCGCTTCCGTGCCGCAACCGTTTGGCGGAACGTATCGGCAAATCCAGGTGTTCGTGGATCCCATAAAGCTCGAAGCCCATCAGTTGAGCCTGATGGACGTGGTGACGGCGGTCAACAATTCCAACCTGATCCTGCCTGCTGGAGATGTGCGGATCGGCAATCGCGACTACAACATTTACGCAAACAGCCAGGTGCCGACGCCCGACGACGTCAACAAGATTCCTCTAAAAAGTGTGGGCCTTGGAACAGTTCTGGTCGCGGACGTCGGGAAAGCCGAGGACGCCGGAGTCATCCAGACCAACATCGTGCGGATTGACGGGCAAAAATCAGTGTATATCCCGGTGTTGAAACAGGGAGGAGATAGCAACACGATCGCGATCGTGAACGGCGTGAAAGCAGCTACGATGCACCTGGTGGATATTCCCGATGTTCTGAAAACGGCGGTGGTATTCGATCAGTCCGTTTTCGTGAAAACCGCGGTAAGGAATTTGCTGAAAGAAGGCGGTATTGGCCTGGTCCTCACCGGGCTGATGATCCTGCTGTTTCTGGGCAGCCCGCGGGCGACATTTGCAGTGTTGCTTTCGATCCCGCTTTCCGCGCTGACCTGTTTTCTGGTGATGAATGGATTAGGCGGGTCGATCAACACGATGTTGCTGGGAGGGCTGGCGCTGGCGTTTTCCCGTTTGATTGACGATTCGGTGGTGGTGCTGGAAAACATCTTCCGGTTCATGGAAAACGGGGCTCCCCCGAGGGAAGCGGCGGAAAAAGGCGGAATGGAAGTGGCGCTGGCGGTGCTAGCCGCGACGTCCACCACGTCCATCGTGTTTTTCCCGGTTACTTTTTTCTACGGAGTCAGCCGGTATCTGTTCATTGACCTGGCGCTGGGCGTAGTCGTGTCCATCTTCGCGTCATACGTCTTTGCGATGACGGTTGTACCCCTGTATTGCGCGTACTTCATCCGGCTGGACACCTACGGCGAAGAGGCCCATGAAAATCCAAAAGGCTTGCTGGTGCGGGTGGTGCATAGATTCAACCATGATTTTCAAAGGCTGCTTCTCTTTTACGAGCAAAAAGTGACGCAGGCATTGGAGACGCCAGGGCGGACGGCCCTATTCATCGTGGGTGGAATCGTTCTGCTGATCGCGGGCGTTTTTCCCTTCGTTGGCCGAGCGTATTTCCCGAGAACGGATCCTGGACAATTCGTGATTGATTTGAAGATGCCGACCGGCACGCGGCTGGAGGTTTCCGACAAGTATGTGGCGGATGTGGAACGCGAAATCCGGACGGTGGTCCCCAACCGCGACCTGGACATGATTGTCTCCAACATCGGCATTACACCGGACCTGTCAGCGATTTATACCAGCAATTCGGCGATGCACACCGCGTTCGTGCAGGTCAGCCTGAAGGAAGAGCACGAGGTGGGGAGTTACGAATACATGGAACGTTTGCGACGCAAGCTGGCGAACGACTTGCCTCAGGTGAGCGCCTATTTTCAAGCCGGCGGACTCGTGGATTCCGTTGTGAACCAGGGACTGCCAGCTCCACTGGACATCCAGGTGAGCGACAGCGACCTTGGGGAAGCCTACGCAATCGCACAGAAGATGGCGCTGCAATTGAAGGGATCGCAGAACGTGAGCGATGTGCTGATTCCCCAGGACATCGACTATCCGGGACTGGAACTCAACATTGACCGCCAACAGGCCAGCCTGCTTGGGCTGACACCAAGAGATGTGGTGGACAACGTGATCACCGCGTTGACCTCGAACGGAATGATCGCCCCAAGTTACTGGGTTGATCCCAAAACGGGGAACAACTACATGCTGACGGTTCAGTACTCGAATGAAAAAGTGGGATCAATGACGATGTCTGACTTCCGCAACATTCCGTTGCGGGCGACTGCGTCCAAATCCTACACCCCGCTGCAATCGGTCGCCAGGATCGTGCCGATGAACACGCCAACGGAAGTGGATCACTACCAACTGAGACGCGTGATCGATATTTTCGTGATGCCGAAGACAGAGGATTTGAGCAAGGTCAACGCGGAGGCAAGCAAACTGGTGAGCGGGTTGAGCCTCCCAAAGAACGCCCGCGTAAGAGTGCAGGGCGCGGTGGTGGGGATGAATGAATCGTTTCTCCGGTTTGGAATCGGGCTGATGCTGTCGGTGATTCTGGTGTACCTGATCCTGATGGCGCAGTTCCGCTCGTTTATCGATCCATTCATCATTCTGACGGCGATTCCTCCCGGGATTGCGGGGGTGGTGGCGTTCCTGTTCCTCACGCACACGACGTTGAACATCATGTCGCTGATGGGCGTGATCATGATGACCGGAATCGTCGTGTCCAACAGCATCCTGATCGTGGAGTTTTCGGGAATATTGCATGAACGCGGAATGGGTTTGCAGCAGGCGGTGGTGGAAGCGTGCAAAGTGAGGCTGCGGCCGATTTTGATGACATCGCTGGCGACATTGTTGGGGCTGATTCCGATGGCGCTCGGCGTGGAAGCGGGAAGCGAACAGTATGCGCCGCTGGCCCGCGCGGTGATCGGGGGATTGGGAGTCTCCGTGGTCGTAACGGTCTTTCTGGTGCCGGCCGTATACCTGGTGATTCACGGAAGAAAACGAGTAGAGACGGCGGAGGTGGCATCATGAGGGCGGCAATGCGCATGGGGCTGATCGTCGCTCTGGTGGGAACGTACGTGGCGGCGCAAGAGCAGCACGACGTTCCGGGAGCAACGCCGTCGTCGGCGGGCGCCGATGAAAAGTTGCTAACGATTCAAGAGGCCGAAGCCATCGGCGTGCGAAACAACCCGCAAATTACCCTCGGGAAATTGCGTGCACTGCAGGCCCGCGAGTTTGTCCGTGAGGCGCGATCGGCGCTGATGCCCGATGTGAATTTAAGCGTAACCGGCGTGGATTCCAATCCGGGCTCGAGAATCGCGGCGGGCAACCTTACAAATCCAATTCTGTTTCCCCGAGCCGCGGCAGGCGCGACGGTCAATCAATTGATTACGGACTTTGGGCGGACGACCAATCTGGTTTCCAGTTCACAGTTCCACGCCAAGGCCGAAGACCAGAATGCGCTTGCGACGCAGCAGGACATCGTTCTGGCGGTGGATGAAGCCTTTTACAACACGGTGGAGACTCACGCGCTGTTGCAAGTGGCTGCAGACACCGTAAAAACGCGCCAGACGCTGGTGGATCAGGTGCAGGCGCTGACCGACGCGAAACTTCGCTCCGACCTGGATCTTAGCTTCAGCAAAGTGGACCTGGCGCGCGCAAAGTTGTTGTTGCTCGAGTCGAATAACAATTACGAGGCCTCGCTCTCCACCCTCTCTGCAATTCTCGGTTATCCCGACCGCCAAAATTTCAAGCCGGTTGAGCCGGAGCAGCAGACCTCGGCGCCGCCCCTGCTCGAGGCCACCCAACTGATTCAGAAAGCCATGCAACAACGGCCGGAAATCCA
>Ga0137418_10003835_pt1 | contig 13826 bp, 12 predicted proteins | sample CZODoug3_1_2_16f_FD_122242 | JGI IMG/M metagenome (GOLD analysis project Ga0137418, IMG submission 122242) | Vadose zone soil fungal communities from Angelo Coast Range Reserve, California, USA - CZODoug3_1_2_16fungal (Hybrid Assembly) | ecosystem: Environmental > Terrestrial > Soil > Vadose...
CCCAGTCCTTCACGACCTGTGCTACACGTCTGGGATCCTGCCCCACGAGAGTTCGCGCCGCCGCGATCTGCTGCTCAAAACTGGGCGCGAGCTTGATGGCCTTGCCCTGCCCCGACAGGCTGAGGCGATCGCCTTCGATGTCCTCGCCCGCGCCCGCTGATCTTTTGCCCGGCTTGGTCAATGACTTCATCAATGGCCGCAACACCAGGAACGCCACCACCAACACCAGCGCCGCGCCGACGATTTGCTTGGCGAGCTGAGTCAGCCAGGGTTGCTGCCAAAACGGCAGTCCTTCGACCGGCGGCAGCGCGACGTTGCTCTTGAACGCCTGATTCAGCACGTTGATTTGATCGCCGCGATCGTCTTTGAGGCCGATCGACTCCTTGATGAGCTGCGAGAAACGCTTGATGTCGGTATCGTTCATGGGCGCGGTGGTGACCTTGCCGTCGGCGTCCACCTTCTGCCAATCGTCGAGCACGACGCCGATGTTGAGGCGTTTCAAAACGCCCACGGGCTGCTTCACATAGGACAGGGTACGGTCGACCTCGAAATTGCGGGTGCTGCGCTGCGCGCTCGAACTCGGGCCGCTGACGGCGGCGGTCGATTGCCCGGCGCCGGCGGCCGCGGGATTCCCTGGTGTGGCGGCGCCCGGAATCGTCGGCGCACCGGAAGTGCCCGGCGGTTGATTGCTGAGGGCGCCCGGAATGCCTTCCGCACCGTCGCCGCCCTTGCGCTGTTCATTGCTGGTCTGTTCGCTGCGCACCGCCGTCTTTTGCGGATCGTAGTTCTCGTGCGTCTCCTCGGTGACGGTGAAGTCCATATCGGCCGTGACCGTGGCGCGCACGCGTCCGGCGCCGACCATGGGCTCGAGCATTTCGATGATGCGCCGCTGATAACTTTGCTCGAGCCTGCGCGTGTAGTCGAATTGCCGGGTGCTGGCGGCCTGCTCGGAATTTTCATCGGGCGAATTGAGCAACGTTCCGGCCTGATCGACCAGCGTCACGTCGCTCGCCGCCAATTCCGGCACACTGGAAGCGACCAAGTGCACGATCGCGGCGACCTGGCCCGGTTCGAGACGCCGCCCGGGATAGAGCTGCAGCATCACGGACGCGGTGGCCTTGCGCGCATCGCGGAGAAAGACCGTGGGCTTGGGCAGCGCCAAATGCACGCGTGCGGTCTGCACGCCCTGCACCTTGATGATGGTGCGCGCCAATTCCGTCTCGAGCACCGATTGGAAGCGCGCGCTCTCCATCATGGAGCTCGAACCGAGCGCGGATTCCTTCTGAATCATCTCGATGCCCATGGAATCGCTTTGCGGCAGGCCTTGACTCGCCAGGCGGATGCGCGCCTCCTGCACCTTGGACTCGGGCACCGACACGGCGCCCGACGGATTGAGCTTGAATTCGATTCCCGCCGCCGTGAGCGCATCCATGACCTGGCCGCTCTCACGTTCCGAGAGCTGGCCGTACAGCACCGTGTAATTCTGGCCCTGCGACCAAAGAACCAGCCAAACGGCGGCGGCGACGGCCGCGGCGACGCCCGCGAGCAGTCCGATTTGCTTCAGGCCCGGGATGTCCGCGATGCTTCGCGAGGACGGTGAGGGTACGATGTCAGCCATGGGTCAAGCCTCGCGGTCGATCAGACCGACATATTCATTACTTGGGTGTAGGCGTCGATGAGCTTGTTGCGCACTTCCGTCATGGCACGAAATGCCAGCCCCGCCTTTTGCACTTCCAGCATCACTTTCGTCAGGTCGACGCTTTTATCGCCGGCCTCGTAGGCATCCGCCAGCGCAGTCGCCTGGTTTTGCATGGTCGAAATGTGATCGATGGAATTCTTCATCAGATTGGCGAAATCCGAGGGCGGCGCGCCCGCGGTGATGGGCGCCTCGGCGACGCCCGATGCCCGCGCCTGGAGCGAACGCATCTCTGCCAACACCTGTTGAATCTGCATGCTGCTCATGTTCTAGACCGCCGCCAATTGGTGATCATGCACGCGCGGCACGCTGTGGCCGGCGGCTTTGAGCTGCTGCAGCTTGTGCCGCAGGGTGCGCGGGCTGATGCCCAACCGTTCGGCGGTCAGTTTGCGGCTGCCTCCCGTCACGCGCAGCGTTGCCATGATCAACTCGCGCTCGCGCTCCTTCAGGTCGTGATCCAGACCCACCTCTTGCGCCCGGATCGGCGCCGCGGCGCACTCGCCCGCAGCGACGCCCGTATCCAAGTCGGCCGCATGAATAATGCCGCCGGAAGCGAGCCAGGCGGCGCGCTGCACGATGTTCGTCAATTCGCGCGCGTTGCCGGGCCAGTCATGCTGCAACAGCTTGCTCTCCGCGTGGGGCGAGAGGCTGAGGGCCGCCTGACCGCCGCGGGCGCAGGCCTGAATGGCGCGGCGCGCCAGCGGCAGGATGTCGCCGCGGCGCTCGCGCAAGGGCGGCAGACGCAGCGTCATCACGTTGAGCCGATAGTACAGGTCGGCGCGAAAGCGCCCGGCACGCACTTCCTCGGGTAAATCGCGGTTCGAGGTGGCGATCAAACGCACGTCGAGGCTGATGGTGCGGGTGCTGCCCAGGCGCTCCACTTCGCGCTCCTGCAGGACGCGCAGGATTTTCGCCTGCAATGCCAAATCCATTTCGGAGATTTCGTCCAGCAACAAGGTGCCGCCCTGCGCCTGCTCGAATTTGCCGGCATGAGCGCCGAGCGCGCCCGTGAAAGCGCCCTTCTCGTAGCCAAACAGAGTCGCCTCGAGCATGTTCTCCGGGATCGCCGCGCAATTGATCGCGACGTATGGCGCGGTCGCGCGCCCCGAATGATCGCGGATGAAGCGTGCATAGACTTCCTTGCCGGTGCCGCTCTCGCCGGTGATGAGCACCGTGGCGTCGTTCTCCGCGATCTTGCGTGCCAGAGAGACCAGACGCTTCGACTCCGGAGCGACGGCGACCAGTTCGTTCGGCACCACCCGCAGCGCCAATTGACGCCGCGCCATCTCGATCAGCGCCTGCGCATCGAAGGGTTTGACGATGTAATCCGTCGCCCCTTCCCGCATCGCCGCTACCGCCTGGGCGACGGTTCCGTAGGCGGTCATCAACACCACCGGTAAATCCGGCCGCAGCTGCTTGATCGAGGACAGCAGCTGGTAGCCGTTGGGGCCCGGCATCTGCACATCCGAGATCACCAAGGCAATCTCCTCGTTCTGCAGCAGCTGCAATGCGCCGGGCGCGTCGGGCGCGCAAAGCGCCGAGAGACCAGCGGCCCGCAGAGTGTCGACCAGAGCCTCGCGCAGCGCGGCGTCGTCTTCGACCACCAGAACCGATTCGTTCACGTCGCTCATTCGCTTTCCTCTGCCGGTAAATCAATGATGAAGGTCGCGCCCGCGGCGCCGCCGCCAGGAGCCTCGGCCAAGGAAACGCTGCCTTGATGCGCCTCGACCACCGACTTGACGATTGCGAGCCCGATGCCGTTGCCGCGCGCGCGAGTGGTGAAGAACGGTTCGAATATCCGCTCGCGGATGTGGGCCGGGACTCCCGGACCGTTGTCGCTCACCACGATCTGCGCCCTGCCGACCGGGCTGCGGCGCGCCAGCAGTTCCAAATCGAGATCCGCGGCCGCCGCTTGCAGCGCGTTGGTGGCCAAGTTGAGAACCGCGGACACCAGCGACGGCGCATTCGCGCGCACCATGAGATCCGGCGCCTGTGTGCGGATCGTCAGGCGGACCCCGCGGCTCAGCGCCGGCCGCAGCCACTGGGCCACCTGTTCCAGCAATGCGCTCACGCTCACCGCTTCGCGGGCCGCGCCGCCATGGGCGAACGCCAACATGTCATTCACCAGCTTGTCGAGCTGCTTGAGGCTGCCGACCGTCTTCTCGGCGCATCGCGCCAGGTCCGGAGGCGTGCGCCCGGGCAGCGTCATCTGCGAGGCGTACAGCAGGGCGGCCGCCAGCGGCGTGCGAATCTGGTGCGCCAAGCCCGCCGCCAGTTCTCCCAGAGTCAGCAGCCGCTGCTGGCGCGCCAAGAGCACTTGCATGAGATGCGATTCGGTCACATCGGCCAGCAGCACCACTTCGCCGCCGCTGTGCAATGCGCGCCGCGAGAGATTCGCGAATCTGACGCTGTGCAGCTCGAGGTGCTCGCCCGTGCCGCCGCCTGCGCCGGTCGCAGCGCGCGCCAACACGGCGGCAAAGGATTGGGCGAGCAGCGGCTCGCCCAACAGTTCACGGGCCACCGGGTTGCATTCTTGGATGTTGCCGTCGGAATCGAGCACCAGCACGCCGCCGGGCAGTCCCTTGATCAGCGCCGATAGGCGGGCAGCGAGATGCTCCTTGCCCGCTCGCGCCTCGCTCAATTCAGCGCGCAGATCCGCGACCTGGGAGCGCAGTGCGTCGAAGGCGCCGGAGAGTTGTTCCGACACCGAACCGAAGGCGAGGAACGCTGCCTGTAATTCGGAGCGCCGGTTTTCGATCAGCTCGAGTTGGGTGGCTGCCATGCCGGAAGAGGAAAGCAACTTCTGTGCCTTGGCGGTATTTTCTCTTCCTATCAATCAGTTACGCCGAAATTCCGCGCACCCCAAACAAATCAGCGACGACTGGCGAAGGCCAGCGTCAATTATTTGTCAGGCGCTCAGACGGTATTTGCGCAGCTTCTCCACGAGCGTGGTGCGGCGCATGCGCAGAAGTCTCGCCGCCCCGGCGACCGTGCCGTCGGCTTCCTCGAGCGCTTGGCGAATGAGTCCGATTTCAATCGCCGACAGGTGATCCTTCAAGTCGAACCCGCCGCGCGGCAATTCGCCGCTTGCCGTCTCCCCTGGGCCGGCGAAGTCCGGCGTATCCACGAGATCCGCCGCGTCCGCGAACTCCAGCGTGTCCGCGAGTTCCGCCGTATCAATCGGCTCTTCGGTGCCCGAGAATTCAGATTCCCCGGCTTCGAGCAATTCCTCGAGCAGACCGGGCGATGCGTTCGCGCTCGCCGCCGCGGCCGTTGCCGGCGGCACGATGCGCATGCCGCTGGCGAACCACCCGTTCGTTCCCTTATTGCGGTACCGCTCGGGCAAATCGGCGGCAGTGACCGTCTGTTCCGGAAATAGAATGGCGAGCCGTTCCAACAGATTCGCGAGTTCCCGTACATTGCCCGGCCATGGATTGCGCGCCAGACAGTTCATCGCCGCCTTGTCCAGGCGAATGTGGCGGCCTGCCAGTTGTCCCTGGCGCTGCACCAGGTGTTCGATCAACACCGGCAGATCCTCGAGGCGCTCGCGCAGAGGCGGCATCTGTATGGGGAACACGTTCAGCCGGTAGTAGAGATCCTCACGGAAGCGGCCGGCGCTGATGGCGGCTTCCAAATCGCGATGGGTCGCCGCAATGATGCGTACGTTGCAGCGCATGGTCCGGTTGCTGCCGACGCGCTCGAAACTCCGCTCCTGCAGGACGCGCAGCAGCTTGACCTGCATTTGCAGCGACATGTCGCCGATTTCGTCCAGGAACAGCGTGCCGCCTTCGGCGTACTCGAAGCGGCCCATTCGGGTCGACAGTGCACCGGTGAACGCGCCCTTCTCGTGGCCGAACAATTCGCTTTCCAAGAGGTCGGCGGGAATCGCGCCGCAATTCACCGGGACGAAGGGATGGCCGGCCCGGCCCGACAGCTCGTGAACGTGCCGCGCCACCATTTCCTTGCCGGTGCCGGACTCCCCGAGAATCAACACGTTGGTATGGAAGGGAGCGACCTGCTCGATCAGCCGATGCACGTCGCGCATGGGGCGCGAGGTGCCGCTCGGTCGAAAGCGATGGGTTCCCGGTTGCGTCGGGTGCCCGGAGCGCACGTTCTGCGCCTGATCCAAGACCGCCGATAGGCGGCGCTGCTTGACGGGCAATTCCAGATGGAACCACGCCAGGTCGCCGCTGGACTCGGCGATCTTCGGCAAGCCGTCGTTGCTCAAGTAGATGACCGGCAGAGGCTGAGGCATGGCTCGCAGCTGCGTCACGAGTTCCGGACCGATGGCGCCAATGCTCTCCTTGCTGATGATGACGGCGAGGCAGTCCAACGAACCGCCGTGCTGCGATTGACGCAGTGCAGCCAAATCGCGAATGTGGATCGGCTCGAGATCCAAAAAACGCAGCAGCGTTAGCAGCGTCCGGGCCTCCGACTCCACCGATTCGATCACAATTACCTTGGCGTCTACCACTATCCGGGGCTCCTTCCCGTTAGAAGTGTGACGGAGTCCTCATATTTCGAGTACCGTCTTAACCATCGCGTCTAACCCTTTGACAATGCTCAATCAATGTCGGGGCGGCCCACATACTAACTGATCAGGTTGTGAGAAAAGAACTTGGCAAATCCCCGCAACACATGTAGGGGAATCTCTTAAAACGAGTTACAGGGATTCGCTTTTCTGGAGCTTAGTGAGCGGCCAGCCGAGCGCCGGCCACGAGCCGCCGGTGATGCCGGAATATGAGCTTGTCGAGTTGTTCGATCACGGCGTCGCTGAGACCGGTGAAGCGCAGCTGCGCGGCGCGCAGATTGTCCTGCAGCCGCTCGCCGGCGACCACGCAGGGAATCTTCACCGGCTGCGGCAGCGCCGCGTTGACGTAAACCGCCAACAGTCCGGTGCTGCCCACGGCAGGCGCCGCCTCGCCGAACCATTCCAGCGCTCGCGAAGTCAGCCGGATGCGCTGTGCGGAGGGTAGTCCGCTGTTGCGCAACGCGAGCTCGGCTGCGAGGCGCAGCAGGATATTCACCTTGTACTCCAGCCGCTGCAGCTCATGGATGAGGGCGGGCGATTCATCTTTGAGGGCTTCGTGCACCCGCACTTCGTCCAACGAGGCCTCGGCGCCGAGCAGCTGGTGGTTGTCGGCGTTCAGCCGTGCGAGCACCAAGCCTTCCACGAGCGGGCCTGCGGTCCACACCACCGGCAATGCTTCTTCGAATATCAGACCATCGCCCAGGAATGACTCAGGCATGGCTCACTGCCTTGAATGTTGCGGCGCTAACGCTGCAGCCGCGTTGGGGAGTAGGCGATGAGAGCGCGTCTGCCGATCGATGCGATATCCATGGCGCGCGCCTTGCGGCGGCGATGATGCTCAAAAAAACCAACCGCCTTATCGTTCAGTTGGGCAATTTCTTGCAGCAATTCCCGATCGTTCATAGGACTCGTCCGCATGGCCTCACGCGCGGATTTTAACAGCTCCAGGCGCGTAGCGTCGAGGTCTACCGCCGCCGCCGCATCACCCAGCTCAGCGACGGCCAGCAGTTCGCGCGACAATTGCAACGCCCGCTCCAGAACCGCCCTTGAATCAGCGCCGCTCATCGCTCATCCGTGACGATCTGATCCCAGCCGATTTTGACGTCACGCACCAGCTTGGACACCTCCGCGACGATCGATGCGTCGTTGGTCGCGTTGGCGAGCGTCAGCCTCGCCAGGATGTAGATGTACAGCGCGTGCAAGCTTGCGGCGATTTCGCCGCCGCGCTCCATGTCGAGCGTGCCGTTGAGCTGGTTGATCAGACGAATCGCCCGGCCCATCGCGGTGCCTTTCGCCACCACATCGCTTACGGGCCGGTTGTCCTCGATGCGCTCCATGCACCCGTGGGCGGTCGCAAGGTTCGAAAGTATGTGCTCGAACATGATCTGCACCAGCCGCGTGGGACTGGCGTCCGCGACCAGGCCGTAGCTGCTCACGGCGCGGTATTGAGCTGCGCCTCTATTGGATTGCATCATGATCTGTTGCCCTAGCCGCCGGTGCTCAAGGTGCCGCTACCCAACCCGGTGTTGGTCGAGGTGCTGGTAGTCGTGCTCGAGCCGGAATTGGTGTTGAATGCCTGCGAGAGATAAGTCTGCGTCTGCTTCAACAACGCCACCGCGGTGTCCATGGCGTTATATTCGGCCGTGAGCGTCGCCGAATAGACCGCCATCCTGGCGGTCAAATCGGCCTGTTGTTTGGCGATATTGGTCAGGCTCGTTTGCAGGCTGTTGCTGATCGTGTCCAGCAAGCCGCCCGCCTGGGTGTACTGGGTGACGAAGGTATTGAGCTGCGTGGCAATACCATTCGGGCCGGAGAGCAATTTCGCCACCGAATCGACGCTCGCCGTCAGCGCATTGCCCAAGGTCGTGGAGTTGGTGCTGAAGGTTCCCTGCGTATTTGCGGTGATGCCGAGCGCGGCGAGTGAATTCGGCCCGCTGGCAATACCCGAATTGACTTGCCCGAGTATTTTCGACAGTTGGTTTTGGAACGACAGCAGGGTTTGGTTGCCCAGCAAGGGGCCTGCGGTCTGAGTCTTGGCGTCATAACCGGTCAGACTGTGGATGCTGGTTTGCAGGCCGTTGAGCGCGGTCACGAAGGTCGAGATGGAGGTCTGCGCGCCCTGGGTGTCATTACCGACGGTCAACGTGGTCGGCGTGTTGGCGGCCGTCGCCTTGACCAAGTTCAACGTGACTCCGCTGATGACGCCGCTGACCTGGTTGCCGGCGCTGGTCGCCGCATAACCGTTGACGGAAAAATTCGCGTTCAGGGCGGCCTGCGTCTGCGTGAGATTGTTGAGGCCGTTCGCCGGATCATATTGAAGCGCAGCCAGTCCACCGTCGCCGCCCGACTGCGTGACCTTGATCGTGTTGGCGGCCCCGGTCGCGGTCCCCGACAACACCAGGCGGGCGCCGGCGGTGGTGGTGATGATACTGGCGCTCACCCCTGGATTGTTCGGCGCGCTGTTGATGGTCGCGGCGATTCCTTGCAGCGTGTTGTTCGTGCTATCGATGGTGATCGACGTCGATACGCCCCCGACCGCGATCGTCAGAGTGCCGGTGCCGATGTTGGAAGTCGCGCTTGCAATCGGCTGCGACGACAGACTGGCTGCGGTGGCCAGGTTCTGCACTTGAATGGAATATTGACCGGCGACCGCGCTGGACGTTGCCGTGGCTGTGGCAATCGTCGTGTCGGCCAGGGTGGCGGTGCGGCTCGCTAATTTGGTCGAATCCTGGAGAGTTGCCAGCGTCGCCTGGAATGTCGCCAGGGCAGTGTTGAATGTACTGAAGGCCGAGACCTCCGCCGTGAGCGTAGTCTTGCTTCTATTCAGCGCATTGGTCTCGGGTGCGGCTTTGGCCGTCGTGAGCGACGTCACGATGCTATTGATGTCGAGGCCCGATCCGATACCGGTGGATGATATGACTGTGCTCATGGAGTGCCTCGCCCTCGCCACCTGGAACTGATCAATTTATCGGCCAAGCCAGCTGGAACTTAAGCAAGAGGCGTACCAACCTCCGAATGGCCCCGCATTGCGCCGACGCCTGTTACGCGGCGCCCCTTACGCGTGGCTGTCGATGAGCACCCCAGGGACGCCCAGACTGCGAAACAGCAAGGGGAACTCCGCGGCAGAATATTGGCCGACGACCTCGCCGGTATCGGGATTGATCTCTTCGATTTGCCTGCCGCCGGACGAGGCATCCAGGCGAAATTGGTTCGGCCGACCGGATTCCCGGAAATATTTGTTGAGCTGCGCGACCAGCGCGGGCAAATCCGGAGCACTTTTGGCGTGCACCGCCGGTGCGGCGGCCGCCGCGTGCCCATTGACCGGCAAGGACTTGCCGCCTGCCGCGTGAGCCGTTGTCGATATCGGCGCCTGACTTCCGTGCACGGGGCGCGTCGCCGGTACGCTTACCGGAATTCCGTCGCTCGCCATGATTGCTACATCCTATCTATCTGATTCGGCTAATACTGCGAATACTCCTTAGGCTTCAGGCCGCATCCAGCGACCGCTGCCCGGGTGCCGAAGCACCCGGGCAGAGTCATCAAACAATCTACAACTCGAGCTACTTCGATCTATCGGCTGTTACTGCAAAAGCTTGAGGATCAGCTGCGGCTGTTGATTGGCCTGCGCCAAAATCGAAATACCCGCCTGTTGCAACACGTTGGACTGGGTCAATTTGGCCGTCTCGGCCGCAAAGTCCGCATCCTGAATCGTGCTGCGCGAAGAAGTCAGGTTCTGCACCGTGGACTGCAGATTCTTGACCGTCGACGTGAAGCGGTTTTGGATGGCGCCCAATTGGCTCTGGAAGGCACTGACCGTTGCCAGCGCCGAATCCACCGCGGCGATCGTGTTGTTGGCGCCTGTGACGGTCAACACGTCGGCATTCGCCAGCGTGGCCGCACTCAGGGAGATGGTCTGGCCACCGGCGTTGAAGCCGACATCGGCCGAACCCGCGCCGCCGATCACGATATTGCTCGCCGCGGACAGGGTAATCGTGCCCCGCGTCTGCGCGGCTGCGATACCTGCACCCGCTCCGGTGCCGCCCGTTCCCAACGTTACCGTCTCGACCTGATTGATGTCGCGGCCATCAGCTGCCGTCAGCTGCAACTGGCCGGTTGCACTCAGGCCCGCGGTGACGCCTGTCTGCGAGGAGTACAAATTGATCTGAGTCGCTACGGCAGACCCGGTCAATACCTGGCCGGTCGCAATGGCGGTACCAGCAGCGTAAATGGCAACGCCGTTGATGGTCAGAGCATAGGTGGTACCGGCCGAACCGCCGGTGACATTCGAGAACGCTGCTGCACCGGTCGCGGTGGTCGACGCGCTGGCCGTCAAGCCGGCGACGCCGGCCGCGTTGATGGCCTGCACTTTGGAATAGGCGGAATAGGACGACTGACCGGCCGTGGTGCCGGCGGAGCCTGCGACGCTCGCGCCGATGCTGACCGCCGTTCCCGTGCCCACCTGTATGGTCAAATTGCTGCCGGTCAGCGCCGTCGCGGTGACGTTCGTGCCGCCGCCGCTGGCAACCTGGCCGATTTGGTCGGCTCGCACGCCCTGCGCCAAGTTGACGGAAATGGTGTTGCCGACGTTGGCGCCGACTTGGAATGTCGTGACACCGCTGCTGCCGTCGAGCACTTTGGTTCCGTTGAACGAAGTCTGCGACGCAATACGCGTGATTTCCGCAATCTGCTGCTGCACTTGGGCATCGAGCGCGGCGCGGTCGGCGGCGCTGTTCGAGCCGTTCGCAGACTCGACGGCGAGTGTGCGGATGCTCTGTAAGGCATCGGTCAAGGTCGACAATGCGCCGCCCGCCGTCTGCGCTTCCGAGACGGCGTCATTGGCATTGTTGACGGCTTGGTTGGTGCCGTTGATCTGCGTGGTGAATTGCTGACTGATCGCGAGACCGGCGGCGTCGTCCGCAGCGCTGTTGATGCGCAAGCCCGAGGACAAACGCTGCAAGGCCTGCGACAAGGTCGCCTTGGAATTCGTCAAGTTTCGCTGCGCGTTGAGCGAATCGATATTGGTATTTAATGTCAATGGCATGATTGAGACTCCTGAAAGTTAATACACCGGCCCGTCTTAGGCCCTACTGTTGTGTTCACTTCACCCGCCAAGCGGGCGGACCGGTGACCACGTTCAAAGAGGTTATCGGAGCCTCGGTGCGGTTCTTGAGCGGAAAATCGCGCCGGACGGCGCTCGGAATCGTCTCGACTTCACGGTTTTGGCATCAGCGGTTGACATGGCGATCCCCCCCGCGGGGCGATATCGGCGGCAAACGGCCGTCCTTTAGAGATTGTTCGCCCTGCTGCCGCGGGTATTGTGGCGTTGCCGCATCGGCCGAGGCTCCACGTCAACCGCCGCGTATGGAGTAGAATGCGCCCCCTTTATCTTCGCCAAGGTCGATTAGTCGCTTGAAAACCGTGAGCCGTAAGACCCCGAAAGTGGGCTTCGTCAGCTTGGGATGCCCCAAGGCGTTGGTGGACTCGGAACGAATTCTCACGCGGCTGCGTGCGGAAGGGTATGAGGTCGCGGCCAGCTACGGCGCGGCGGACCTCGTGGTGGTCAACACCTGCGGCTTCATCGACGCGGCGGTGGACGAGTCCCTGGACGCCATCGGCGAAGCGCTGGCCGAGAACGGCAAAGTCATCGTGACCGGCTGCCTCGGCGCTCAACCTCAGAAGATTCTCGACAGACATCCACAAGTGCTGAAAATCACCGGACCACAGCGCTACGAAGAGGTGGTGGCCTCGGTGCATGAGCACTTGCCGCCGAAGCATGAACCGTTCCTGGATCTGATTCCCGCACAGGGCGTCAAGCTGACGCCGCGACACTACGCCTACCTCAAGATCTCTGAAGGCTGCAACCACCGCTGCAGCTTCTGCATCATTCCCTCGATGCGAGGGCGTCTTGTCAGTCGACCGATCGGCGAGGTATTGCGCGAGGCGGAGCAGCTGGTGCGCGCCGGGGTCAAGGAGATCCTGGTGATTTCCCAGGACACCAGCGCCTACGGAGTCGATCTCAAGTATGCCGCACAGCCCTGGCGCAACGCCGAGCGCAGCGCCCGCTTCTACGATCTAGCCGCCGCACTGGGCGAACTCGGTGGATGGATTCGCCTGCACTACGTCTATCCCTATCCCCATGTCGACAAGGTGATCGAACTGATGGCGGACGGGCGCGTTCTGCCCTACCTCGACATCCCGTTCCAGCATGCGAGCGCGCGAATTCTCAAACTCATGAAACGCCCGGCCGCCGCCGAAAATACCCTCGAGCGCATCGCAGAGTGGCGGCGCGCAGTGCCGGACATGACGATCCGCAGCACGTTCATCGTCGGCTTCCCGGGCGAGACCGAGGAGGACTTCGCAGAATTGCTCGATTGGCTCCGCACCGCACAATTGGATCGGGTGGGCTGCTTCGAGTACTCGCCGGTCGAGGGCGCCGCGGCGAATGCATTGCGCCAACCGCCGGTGCCACCGGAAATCAAAGCGGAACGCCGCGCACGGTTCATGGAGCTTAGCCAGCAAATCAGCGCTCAGCGGCTGGCGCGCAAGATCGGCCGCAATATGAAGGTGCTGGTCGACCGGATCGAAGGCAATGTGGCCATTGCGCGCTCCAGCAGCGACGCCCCGGAAATAGACGGCGTGGTGCGAATCCGCGCGGCGAAGGGGCTGGCCGTCGGCGATTGGGCAGAGGTGCAGATCACGCGGGCGGACGCCTACGATCTTGAGGCGAAATTGACCCCATTTGTGTAACCTGCCGATCTTCGTAGAAGCTCTTGGACTAGGAAATCAGCCGTGGACATTACCGCAGACCGGGTCGTTACCATTCACTACACCCTCAAGAACGACGCCGGCGCCGTGCTCGACAGCTCGGCCGGCGGCGAACCGCTGGCTTATATCCAGGGACACGGCAATCTGGTCCCCGGCCTGGAAAAAGCCCTGGAGGGGAAACGAGACGGCGAGACCGTGGCCGTCTCGCTCGCGCCTGCCGATGGTTATGGTGTGCGCGATGAGGCGCTGGTGCAGCGCGTACCGAAACGCACCCTGCAGGGTTCGGGCGAAATCAAGAAGGGCATGCAGTTTCAGGCGCGGACCCAAGACGGCATGCGCCTATTCACCGTGACCGCCGTGGTGGGTGACATGATCACTCTGGATGGTAATCACCCGCTGGCCGACCAAACCCTACATTTCAATGTGGACGTGATTAGCGTGCGCGAGGCAACCGGCGAAGAACTCGAACACGGCCACGTGCACGGCGCGGGCGGACATCACCACTAGAGATATTTGAACAGCGTCAACCCTTGCGTCAGGGTGTAGGCCTGCATGGAAGCGCTGAGGGTGGTGTTTTGCAGATCCAGCGCGGTGATCGCGCTGGCGTAGTCCAGGCTCTGCAGCGAGGAGATGGATGCTTTGAGCTGGATCTGCTGGCTGCTGGAGACCGACTGCTGGGTGGTAATGGTGTTCAGCCGCGCGCCGATGGTCGCCCGAACGTTCGATGTCTGAGCGAGCGCTTGATCGATATTGTTGATCGCGTTGCCCAGCGAATTGTTCAGCTTGGCCTGAGTGGCCGAGGTGCCGGTCCCGGTCTGCAGCGCAGTCACGAGA
>Ga0137418_10003836_pt1 | contig 13825 bp, 8 predicted proteins | sample CZODoug3_1_2_16f_FD_122242 | JGI IMG/M metagenome (GOLD analysis project Ga0137418, IMG submission 122242) | Vadose zone soil fungal communities from Angelo Coast Range Reserve, California, USA - CZODoug3_1_2_16fungal (Hybrid Assembly) | ecosystem: Environmental > Terrestrial > Soil > Vadose...
AAACTAAGAATCGCGATGCCTGGTGGATCATGATTGCCTGCTTTCGTCCTTTCGATCTTCTACCGAGCAATTGGGAATGGAGTTGACTTCGTTGAATCATTCCTCGAGAAATACCCTCCTGCGTGGTGCCAAGCGCTCTTCGAAGCAAGCATTCTTCGCGGATTTTCTTCCAGTCATGGCCTCTCTTCGCAAACGATGCGTGATTTGACCCACTGAATCGGCCGATCGGGCTGGCAGGATGCGCCGGGATTCTCTTGCATTGTGGCTGGCTCGACAGGCACTTCGATCAGGACGACACCCGCTTCCACTCGCGTCCGAAAAGCTTCGATGCAGGGCACTGGGCTTGCGGAGTTCTTGACCACGCCCGATTCCAATTCCACTTTCCAGGCATGCAGAGGGCAAACTACGATCGTGCCGGTGACGATGCCTTCCGCCAAGGGGCCGCCCTTATGGGGACACCGGCCATCGACGGCCAGAAACCGATCGCCGAGATTGAAAATGGCGATTTCGCGGCCCGCGACATTCACGGATCGCCCTTCCCGCAGAGGGATGTTCCGCATTTCTGTAATGCGAATCCATTGTTTGTTGGCGCTCATGCCTGCACCTTTTCGAGCGGTTCAATTTGCACGAACTGCGTTGGATGACGTGGTGTATCGCCTTCCAGCCAGGCGTCCTCCGACAGCCGTTTGGATCTCCGATATCTTTCCCGTAAGCCCTGTTGAACCGCCAGCGGCGCATAGACGGTTTCGCGGCGGACTTTTTCAATCCCAAGGCGCTCCACAAAATCGTACGTTCGTTCCAGGAAATTGGCGTTCTCGCGGTAATACTGGAAGAACAAGGTGGCAGCCTGCAGCGCCTCCTCTGTAGTTTCCACGGTGACGAGCAGGTCTGCCTTGCGAACTTTCTTGCCGGCCGCTCCACCGACGACGACCTGCCAGCTTCCTTCTTGACCGACGAGACCGATATCTTTGACGGTGGCCTCGGCGCAATTGCGTGGGCAGCCGACCGCTCCCATCTTCAATTTGTGCGGCATATAAAGATTCTCAAAGCGGCGCTCCATCTCTATGCCTGCTGACGTGGAATCCTGTACGCCAAAGCGGCAAAAGTCCGTTCCAACGCAAGTTTTCACCATGCGCACACCTTTGGTATACGCCTGGCCGGATGGCATACCCAGGTCGGCCCAAATTCCCGGCAGATCGGCTTTCTTTACTCCGAGCAAGTCAATGCGTTGACTGCCGGTGATTTTCACCATCGGCACGTTGTATTTCTCGGCGACGTCGGCGATGCGGCGCAATTCTTTTGCCGACGTGACTCCCCCGCGGATGCGCGGGACCACGGAAAATGTGCCATCCTTCTGAATATTGGCGTGCACGCGGTCGTTGATGAAACGCGCCGAACGATCCTCGTCGTGGTCACCGCACCAGAGCATGTCCACCATGTAGCTCAGCGCCGGCTTGCAGACTTCGCAGCCAACACCGTTGCCGTAGATTTCCAGCACTTCCTGGACGGAGCGCAACCTCTGGCTCCGCAAAATCTCGCGAAGCTTGTCTTCGGGGAACGGAATACACTTGCAGAGAGACTTTTTTGTTTCTTCCTGGAATTCCGGAGCAACGGCTTTCAAGAGATGCTGGCAAACTTCCGTGCAACTCCCGCAGCCGGTTGAAGCTCGCGTGCAATCCTTTAGTTGCGCCAGTGTGTTGATTCCCTTCTCATGCACGGCTTGAATGATCGCGCCCTTGGTGACGCCATTGCATCCGCAAACCACCTTGCTGTCTGCCATCTCCGCGACATCAAGACCCGCATCATTCCCAGGTCCCGGAAAAAGAAGTTGGCGGCGCATGGCCGTTAAGTCCGTCTGCGATCGCAGCCAATCCACGTAGCGATGACTGTCCGATGTGTCTCCCACGAGGATGACGCCGGCTAGCTTGCCGTCTCGTACGGTCAGCTTCTTGTAAATCCCCAGTGCGGGATCTTCGTAACGCACCGCATCGGTGCCAGGAGCCTTCTCGCTGAAATCTCCCGCGGAGAAGACATCCACCCCCATGATCTTTAGCTTCGCTGCTTGAATGGTCCCGCCGTAGACGGGACCGCGGTTCCCGGTAATCGTCGCAGCCAGTACTTTTCCTTGTTCGAATAGCGGCGCGACAAGGCCGTAGCAGGTGCCGTTGTGTTCCACGCATTCTCCGACGGCGAAAATGTCCGGATTCGAAGTCTCCATGTAGTCGTTCACAACAACACCGCGGTGGACTTGCAATCCCGCCTTGCGCCCGAGTTCCACATTCGGACGGATTCCCGCGGCGATGACCACAAAATCCGCCTCCACGCTGCTCCCATCCTTAAAGGCCATGCCTTCCGCTTTTCCATTCCCAAGAATCGCCGTGGTATTGCGTTCCATGAGCACTTTTACGCCAAGACATTCCATCTTTGCTTTGAGGTAACCGCCGCCCGTGAAATCGAGTTGGCGTTCCATCAGCGTGTCCATCAAGTGGACGACCGTCACGTCGCAGCCTTGCACTTGCAACCCGCGTGCCGCTTCGAGCCCGAGCAGTCCTCCACCGATCACCACGGCTTTCTTGCCTGGCGCCGCGTGATCGAGCAACGCGCGGGTGTCGTCCAGATTGCGAAAAACGAACACGCCTTCCTTTCTTACTCCGTCCATCGGAGGGATCAGCGGTGTGCTTCCGGTAGCGATCAGGAGTTTGTCGAACGGCGTTATGCTGCCGTCATCGCCGGTCACCGTCTTGTGTTCGGCGTCAACGTCTGTAATGCGAACGCCGAGGCGCAAATCAATCCCGTGTTTTTGATACCACTCAAGACCATTGAGCTGGATTTCATCCGCCGCTTTCTCCCCGGCAAGCACAGACGAGAGCAGGATGCGGTTGTAGTTGACGTGAGTCTCCTCCCCAAAGATGGTGATTTCAAATCTTGGGGCATGCTTCAAAATCTGTTCGACGCAAGCAACACCCGCCATGCCGTTCCCGACCACGACAAGCTTTTGCATCGTCAGAGCTCCCCCTAGAAAAAACTCTGTGCTGCGTGCGCGCATCATTCCACGGTTTCTCCCATCGGAGCTCCCGAAAAACTCCGATACGAGAAGATACCGGCCCGGTCTGCCGATTCTTCTTGCCAGTTCGCGCGCCATTTGGTACCGAGCTGCAACAAGATCAAGGCAGCCGCAAGGAAAGCACCTGCGAAAAGAAAGAGCCCTCCTGAATACTGCCCGGTTCGCTGCTTGATGGCGCCGAGAAGAAAAGGCAAAAAGAAGCCTCCCAAGCCGCCAGCCGCACCGACCAATCCGGTGAGAATCCCAACGCGTTCTTGGAATCGCTGCGGCAGGAGCTGAAAAACGGCTCCATTTCCCATGCCCATCATTCCCATGGCGAGGAATAGGAGCGCTACCTCCAGTGGAAGCGCAGGGAGTCTCCCTACACCCCCAAGGCAACCCGCCACGCCGGCCAAGAGCAGCAGGAGCAAACGGTAGCCTCCGATCTTGTCCGAGAGCCATCCACCCACGGGCCGCAGGAAACTTCCCGCAAGGACGACAATGGTCGTGAAGTCGCCAGCGCGCACTTTTGACAACCCATACTGATCATGAAAGAACGTGGTGAGAAAACTGGCCATGCCCACGAACCCGCCGAATGTAAAGCTATAGAAAAAACAAAACCAAGCTGTGTCGGGTTCCCGCAAAATGGCCGCGATAACTTTCCATTTGGGAGGTTCACTGCGGCGTGGGCTGTCTTTGGCGAGCAGAGCAAAGAGCAGCAACACAACCATCACAGGAAGCATGGCGAGGGCGAAAGTGTTGGCCCATCCGAACTTCTGAGCGAGGCGGGGCGCAAATAGGGTCGCAATAAGAGTTCCTGAATTTCCTGCCCCGGCGATGCCCATCACGAGCCCTTGATACTCGGGTGGATACCAGCGTCCGGCAATCGGCAGAGCTACGGCGAAACTCGCGCCTCCGATGCCCAACAGGAGCCCAAGAAAATAGAACTGTGCGGTCGTATGAGCGAAGCGCCACCCGAGAATCAGCGGAAGCAACGTGAAAGCGAGCCCGAAGAGACCGGTCCTGCGTTCGCCAAAACGCTCGCCGAGAAATCCCAACACGGGCCGAAACAACGTTCCACCTAGAAGGGGAATCGCTGTAAGCAAGCCCTTCTTGTAGGGGGTGAGCTTGAGCATTTCGGACAGAAACGGAGCAAGAGGACCAAGCATGACCCACACCATGAAGCTAACATCAAAATAGAGAAACGCCGCGATGAGGGTCGGGAAGTGGCCACTTTCCATGAATTTCTTCTTGTTCATCTCATCTCCTTGTGTGCGACGGAATTTGTTCCATCCCGTCCGACTTCGTATCTGACTCTTGGCCTCCCACGCACGCCCCAATACTGCGGAGAGATCAGTGCCCTCTCGATGCGCACGGCGCACTGTTTGTAATTGGGCTCCCGCGAGATTGGATCGAAGGCGCTTTGTGTCACCTGATTGGCATTCGCCTCGGCATAGTGAAAGGGCATGAAGACTTGGCCCGGCGCGATGATCTCCGTGACTCGGAGCTCGACGCTTTTCACGCGCCCACGAGCAGAAATTACGTCGACGCGTTCGTGGGGCTTTAGACCAAGCGACTGCGCATCCCGGGGATTCATCTCCAGCCACGCGTTTGGCGAGAGACGTTCGAGGATCGGAACGATTCCCGTTTTCGTGCGGGTATGCCAATGTTCGACGGTGCGGCCGGTATTCAGCACGAAAGGAAAGTCCGCGTTCGGTTGCTCCGGAAAAGGTTCCCACTCGACGCAAATCAGCCGAGCCTTTCCATCTTCGGTGGAGAACTGACCGTCGGAATACAGTCGCGTCGTCGTTACCTCTACAGTGTTTGCTGGGTACGGCCACTGAATTCCACCATGACGTTCGATGAGCTCGTAGTCGAGCCCCGAATAGTCACAAAGGCGCCCCGTTGAAACTCTCTTCCATTCCTCGAAGGCATCCCTGGGCTGAGTCCATCCGGGAAAAAGCTCGTCGTAACAGCCGAGGCGTTTTGCCAAATCCAAGAAGATGTCGAAGTCGGTCCGAGCTTCACCTGGTGGTTGCACCGCGCGATTGACCTTGCTTACGCGACGCTCCGAATTTGTGTATGTGCCTTCTTTCTCTCCCCAGATGGCGGCAGGAAGGACGAGGTCAGCGACCTCCGTTGTGGGCGTGGGATGAAAACCATCCTGCACCACGAGAAAATCCAGACTGTCCAAACTCTGCTGCAATACGCCGAGATTCGGAAATGACACCACGGGGTTCGTGGCGATTACCCATAGAGCGCGAATCTTCTTCGAGACCGCCCCTTCGATGATGTCGGGGTATGCCCATCCTCGCGAAGTTGGTATGCGTTCCCTGTCGATGCCCCAGAACGCCGCCAACTCTTCCCGATCTGTTGCACTCTCGAATTTGCGGTAGCCCGGAAGGCTCGATGTAAATCCTGCCTCCCGTGTGCCCATCGCATTGCATTGTCCGGTGATCGAGAAAGGCGAAGCTCCCGGTTTGCCAACATTACCCGTAATCAGCGCAAGGTTATTGATCACGTTTACGGTTTCCGTGCCCTTGGTGCTGTGGTTCACCCCCATCGTCCAGCCGATGAAGGGCGCTTTGGCCTTGCCATAAATCAGAGTAGCCTTGTAGATCTGCTCCGGCGTGAGTCCGGTTAGTCGGGAAACGTAGTCGGGCGTGTATCTACGGACAGATTCCTTGAGAGCTTCGAACCCAGTCGTGTGGGTTGCGATGTATTCACGATCGATGAGATCATTCTCAATGAGGAGGTGGATCATTCCGTTGATAAGAGCAATGTCAGAACGAGGTTTCAGGGGCAGATATAAATCGGCCATCATCGCCGTCTTGGTTACACGCGGGTCGGCCACGATCAGCGTCCCGCCAGGATTGGACTCCAGGTACTGACAGAGAATTGGATGGTTATCCGCGATGTTTGCGCCAAGAAGCAAAATTACGTCCGCTTTGGTCAAGTCCTCGTACGTCCCTGGCGGTCCGTCGCTACCAAACGAGCGCTTATATCCGGACACAGCGCTCGCCATGCACAAAGTTGTGTTGCCGTCGAAATTCTTCGTTCCCAGACCTAGTTGAACAAGTTTGCCAAGAGTGTAGAATTCTTCGGTGACAAGCTGACCGGTACTAACAACCCCCAGAGCCTCATGGCCGTACTTTTCTTGAACGCTGCGGAATTTCTCCACCATCGTTGCCAACGCTTCATCCCACATAACGCGCGTCAGTTTTCCTCGTTTGTTGCGCAAGAGTGGATAACCGGCGCGATTGGAGGCCTCAAGCGTGTAGTGTTCGGAAAGACCTTTCGGGCAAAGCTTTCCGTTATTCTCTGGATGGTTAGGGTTCCCGCGCACGCTCACCGCGTGGCCGTCTTTCACTCCGATGAACATCCCGCAGCCCACCGAACAATATCCACATGTGGTGGAAACCCATTTGTCCGGAATCTTTTGCTCGGAGGTATGGCCCATGACAGGGTCATTGGCGTAAGCGTACTTCTCTTCCGTGATGTCCAAGCCGAGTTGCCGTTTTAGATTCACGCGGCTGCCTCACCGGCAGAAAGATACGAAGCGGCCATGTTTTTCGGAACCACGCTGACAAAGAAGAGATAGCGGCCAAGAATTTCTCCGCCGAGGGCCAGTGCAAGCGAAGCGTACGTGCCGAACGAAGTCGGCAAGAGCAGCGGCAGAACGATCCCTCCGAAGATGAGAAGGGCGCCCCGCGCAAGAAACCTGGAGGCCAGCGAAGTCGAAAGCAGCCTGGCCGATGCTTGCAACTCAAACGAATCGGATGCAGTCATCCAGAAAAATCTGACGGCCTGATTCAGCAGTTGCGCCCCTGCGGCCGCGACAGCCGCCGCAACCAGCCAGCGCCGGTCACCGACACCAAGACTTGCTACAAGAAGCGGACCTAGCAAAGCACCCGTGAGATAAAATTCCGCGATTGTGTGTTTGGTGTTCCATGCTGGACGCGCTCGGACCAGATAAATGCACGCACTTGCAGTGACACCAGCTAGACCCAGGAGCGACGTCAGCACGCCGGGCACCATGCTTCCGGGCAGTCTGAGCCAAAGCAAAGCGGCGTAAAGACCAGCGATCCCAGAAAAGCACGAGAACATCAAAACTTCACGGCTCAGCCAGGACCGCTTCCACATTTTCAAAGCGCGATAAGCATGTATGGGGCGCCCGAGGTGCATTGTGGATGCGCCCAATGCCAAACCCCCGACCAGCAGCGAAACTATCGCTGCGGTGCTTAGGTGCGTGGCTTTCCCGAACAGTTCGAGCAGCCAGATCGTTGTGAACGTACCCACTGACAGCTGAGTCAGCACTGTCATAAAGACAAGTGGAAAGTGCGGGTGCCCTGGCCTGACACGATTCAAGTCTGCCTTCTGCATGTTCGGCGGCAAATTCTCAGGCAACGTCACGCGCGTCGAAGAAATACTGTCGTCGGCCGAAGGAAGTCCGGGTGCGTTGGCGCTTGCTGCATAGTTTTGCTTCCAATCGGCGATGTTGACGATCTCGATCTGAATGGCACCTTCCGGGCAGGCATCCACGCACGCTGGATCGCGTCCTTCCGACAGCCGGTTGTGACACATGTCGCACTTGCCCACAACTCCGCGCTCTGGGTTGTACTGGGGAACACCGTAAGAGCAGTTCCACGTGCAGTATTGGCAGCCGATACAGATTTCGGGGCTATGCAGAACCACGCCGGTGAGAGGGTCCTTCGAATAGGCGTCGACGGGACAGCCGGTCAGGCAGGTTGGCTCGATACAGTGATTGCATCCCATCGACAAATGCAACCGTTGGGTGTCCGGATACCAACCGCCTTCGATTTCACCTACTCGCCTCCAGTTGATATCCGCGGGATTGCCGTTCTGCTCGTTGCAAGCCACAACACAACACTTGCAACCAATACATTTGGTCATGTCGAAATGAAAGCGGTACTGCTCGCCGGGCAAGAGAGCACGCTGGGGGATGGCAGCCTCGTGAGCGAACGGTGTCCCGCACTGGGGCTCCCCACTGATACGCGCCCCGGTTTTAGGCGTCAGCAAAAAGTGGGCGTTTTGCTCTTTCGTTCTTTCTAGCAGGGGCAACAACATAGTGTCGTCGCAGACTTCTCGCTGCGGACACGACGCGGTATCCGGATGGATCGAGCCGTACTAAACCGCGCAGCTCTCTCGACGTACCAAGGACGACCGGTGTGGTGAGCTGAGCTTCCTCGCAACGCCCATCATTCTCGGACAGTTAGCAAGTTAGCTAGGGTCACAGTATGTTTTGAAGCATCGGGCATGCGCGATGGAAAGGCAAACGCAAAATTCGACTGCATCCCATCACAAAATTCACCGAGGCGACGCTAGGCTAGCCACATGGGATGGGCTTTTGGATTCGCATGAGGAGTTCCTGCAGCTATGTGCTGTTCGGCCTCTGGAAACCTAACCGACGATGCAAGGAGAACCGCACGATGCGTTTGAGCCGAGCGGCCTCTGTCCGGTTCTAAATTGAATTACTATAGGCGATGGAGATAGTCTTTCTTCAGGCCTTCCGGAGGGCGCGAATGCGTTTCTTTTCACACCTCCTCTTACTTGTTGCTCTTGCGAGTACGATAGCTCCGATTGCGGCTCAATCCCAAAAACAGCTAACACGATCGTCGAGAATTCAGTCGGCCAAGTCCGTCTACCTCGAAGATAAGACTGGCGTGGACGCTTTTGGAAACAAGGCATTGGCTCAGCTCAAGAAGTGGGGAAGATTTCAGATTGTTCAAGACCGAAAGCCGGCGGACCTTATTCTCATGCTTTCCGCTGACCCCTATAAGGGTGGTTACGTCATCACATCCGTGGATTTGTAGTTTCCCTCAATCAGAATTAACGACTGCTGTACTACGTCGAAAAGAAGTTGGACTCAGAACGTTCAGGGTTATGACGGAAACCGAATGTTGGGGGAAATCGACCAGAAAATTCGGTCCGATTTTGATCGTTTTCTGCTGTAGTGAAACTGCGTTCGGGGTCGCAAAGCTGTTGGCCGAGGTCATCGAATCCGCGTTGATTGTCTCCATGATGGCGCTGGAAGACAGCTGCGCCCCAGCAATGTGCACTGAAGTGCGCAGCGCTCTCTGCGGATCTGTATTGACGGCTTTGATGAAGATGTGCTTACCGTCAGCAGTGCGGCTCACCACTACATCCAAATAAGGCACGCCCTTGCCCTCCCTAGTTGTGTCGAATGTGGGGCTGCTCACGCGCGCGGTGATTCGTTGTGCGCCAAGGTGGCGATTGTAAAGTTCATTGACGAGGTACGTGGGGGTGACGAATAGCTTGTCGCCGCTGGCCTGCACCATTCCTCCCGACCACCCGTTCACCATGTCGGACACCGCGCTCATGGCCACAATGTCGCTGCGCTCGAATACGTTCATAAGCCGCGCGGCGTATAAGGCAGACTCCATCGAGTGTTGCCTTGGCACGGGCGACGAGGTGTTCCATTCGTTGACGGCCAGTTTGATTGTGCGTCCGGGAACGAGATCACGAATGAGACCACCAAGTTGCTTGTAGAAACGTTCGTAGGACAATGGGTGGGCCATGAGGTTTAACGGATCACCCATCATCTCCCTAGCACCATAATAATGGTGGATCGCAAGATAGTCGATATGAGGGCCCGCAAGCCGCAGGACCTTGCGGTTCCAGTCCATGTTGTTGTCGCCAACAGCGATTAGCTGGATGGACGGATCGACGCCGAACATGGCTGCGGCGTAGCGTTCGAAGTTCTGTGCATAGGTATTGGCATCGCTGTGCCCGCGAACCCAGTCTCCCCAGATTTCGTTCCCAACCTCCCAATACTTCACCTTGAACGCATTGGAGTTGCCGTTCGCCGCGCGCATGGCGCCTTGACGAGAAGATGCCGGACCGTTCGCATACTCGACCCACGCCGCCGCCTCAGTAGGCGTTGCGCCGCGGCCCTCGACATTCACGGTAATCGAGGGTTCAGCGCTGACATTTCGGCAGAGACGAACGAATTCATCAGTGCCAAAATCGCTGGGCTCCGGCTCGTTGCCCCAGGAAAGGTTCGTCCATGTGAGGCGCTGATCGCGCGGACCAATGCCCCACATCCAGTGATAATCCTGAGCAACGTTTCCACCTGGCCAGCGAATGAAGGCAGGACGCAACGCTTTGATCTTCTGGAAGACATCGGAGCGCACGCCATCCACGGCATCACCCGGTAACATAGAAACCTGGTCGAGCCAGAGGCGGCCGTTTCCGCTGAACAGGATGACGATCTTTGCGAGCGCATCACTCTTTGAAGGAGTCAGAGTGAAATCGTATTTCTTCCAATCTCCGAAAACATCATTGATCTCCGCAGACGAGTAGGTTTCCCCGCCGGTCCTGTCCGCTTCCAGCGCCACGTGGATGCGAGCCTTGAATCCATCGGTCCTGATCCACAGATAACCATGGTAAGGGAGTCCCTGCCGAATGGGGATGCTCCCTTGGCGGATTCCACGGCGCTGGCCATCGTCTTCGGCAAGATCCACGAGCAGCGAATGTTCGGTTCGCTCAGTCATGAATTCGTGGCGCGTTGGGTAATACACCGCATCGTCCCAGTGGAAGTGCAGGCCTGGATCATCATTGCGGTCATCTGGTTCGCGTTCCCAATAGCGAGGCAGCCCTATCGCGTTTGGTGCTTCGTCGAAACTTCGATCGCGAATCAGTTCAGCGGTCAATCCGCGCTTCACGCCTTCAAACATAAATTCATCAAATTGGCCGTAGAGCACCGGGCTTATTTGACCCTCGACCCGATCCGCATCGATCTCTACTGCTGCGACGGCTGGGCCTCGCTGATGCTGGGCTCGAAGCGCAGGCCAAGTGAGATACAAACCGCAGAGAACAAAACTGAACGATGACCACAGAACCAAACTCATCGCGGGGTTCGCCCTTTTAGTTCTAGCAGATTTCATGCAGATTAGTCAGCCGATCGAGTAAAGACACTGTTCATCGGCTTTGGCCGCACGGCGGCGATGACTATTACTGAGTCTAGCGCATTCGGAAAGAGGTCTGATGTCAACCTGGAATTCCGGCGACGTATTGTCTAATCGTCGACACCAACCCTATAATCTGCGACCAGAAGGTCTCGTTAGCCTTCTTCCCAAAGGGTGAACTTTGTATCGACTCCTTGGTGCGCTCGTGCTTCTGTTCTCCGCAGTTCCTTCGTGCCGCTCGCAAGAAACGGCGCAAAGCATAAAAGTCGAGGTACACGCCGATCAGCCGGATGGTCCGATGATCCCCATCTGGAATTATTTCGGCTATGACGAGCCCAATTACACTTACACTTCCAACGGGAAGAAATTACTCGGCGAGCTCGCGGCTCTCAGCCCCAAGCCGGCGTATGTTCGTGTTCACAATCTTTTAACGACCGGTGACGGCTCGGCATCCTTAAAATGGGGCTCCACAAATATCTACACGGAAGACGCAGCGGGAAAGCCGGTCTATAGCTGGACAATTTTGGATCGCATTTTCGATACCTTTCGCGCCGCTGGAATCAAACCACTGGTCGAAATCGGATTCATGCCGGAAGCGCTTTCCGCTCATCCACAGCCTTACCGACACAATTTTCCGCAAGGCTCAGTTTTTACCGGCTGGACCTACCCGCCGAAGGACTATCAGAAGTGGTCGGAAGTCGTTTTTCAATTTGTTCGGCATCTTCGCGAGCGCTACGGCGACGCGGAAGTAAAAACCTGGTTGTGGGAAGTCTGGAATGAACCCGATATCGCTTACTGGCAAGGCACTCCCGAGGAATTCCTCAAACTCTACGACTACTCGGCCGATGCCATTCTGCGAGCGCTTCCCAAAGCTCGCGTGGGCGGCCCGGATTCCACCGGCCCTGCTTCTCCGAAGGCGGCTGAATTCTTGCGCATTTTTCTCGATCATTGCGCGCACCAGCGAAACTACGCGACTGGAAAGACCGGTTCGCGACTGGACTTCATCTCTTTTCATCCCAAGGGCTCACCAACGTGGCAAGGCGATCACGTAGTGATGGGGATCGCGCGCCAGCTCGCATCCATAGAACAGGGTTTCAAAATCGTCAAATCTTTTCCCGAGTGGCGTGACACCCCGATCATTCTGGGGGAGTCCGACCCGGAAGGTTGCGCGGCCTGTTCAGCACGCACCAATCCCCAGAATGGATACCGCAATGGTGCCTTGTATGCCGCCTACACGGCCGAGGCGATGAACGCCACCTACGCACTGGCGGCCCGCGAGCAAGTTCGTCTTGCAGGCTCGGTAAGCTGGTCCTTCGAGTTCGAAGACCAGCCCTACTTCGAAGGATTTCGCGAGCTGGCCACCAATGGAATAGACAAACCGGTGCTCAATGCCTTCCGGATGTTCGGGTTGTTAGGCAGCGAACGCGTAAAGGTTTCGAGCACGGGTGCGCTTCCCACCGAGCAGGTCGTCAGCGCAGGAGTGCGGCAGCAGTCGGATATCAGCGCCATTGCCACGCGCACGAATCACGAAATCGAAGTCATGATCTGGAATTATCACGACGAGGACGTGGATGCCCCCGCTGCGCCGAACGACTTGGTGATCACCGGGCTGCCCGAATCCATGCACCTCGCGCATGTCGAACATTTCCGCATTGACGCGCATCACAGCAATGCCTTCACGGCTTGGAAGCAAATGGGATTCCCGCAATCTCCTTCCCCTGAGCAATACGATCAGTTGCAGAGCGCCGGACAATTGCAGCTCCTCACCTCGCCGGCGTGGATCCTGATGGAGCATGGCGAAGCCCATTTGCAATTCACTTTGCCCAGGCAAGGCTTGTCGCTCGTGCGCATCACGTGGTGATGGCAAGCCTCGTCGCGAGATTCTTGTCAAGTAGAATCCCTGCACGCAATAAGTAGTTCATCTTGAGAAGGCCATTATAGTTCATGTTTGACGCCGACAGGCTTACCCCCATCGTTCCCGTGGTCAAACAACATGAAAGGTGCCGAGACAGAATCTGCGGCGCAATCTGCTGCCGGTTCTAAGTCGGGTGACGTGTCGATTCGAACCTTGGAGGATTTGCTTCGGCGCTATCCGATCATGCGTTATCATACGAGGCCTTGGGCAGCTTGGCCTTGAGTGCGGACTGGTGTTCCGAGGCGAAAAACAGCCTATAGAAAGCGGTCCGCTTGAATCCAAAGTCGGTCAAAGCGAACTACAAACTGGGACTGCTGTTGGCGCCAAGGGAAAGAAAGACAAAGCGGAAGACCGAGTGGAGATAGCAAAATCTCTCCAAACGAAGGACAAATCCAGCTCTCATTTGCAGCTTTGACTGTTGGACCCGGATCGATGGACAGTCGCGCGAAAGTGAATCGAACTCTAGGCTTGGTCGTTCTCCTGGTGGGTTCGATTCTGCCCGGCCGGGCACAGCTAAGTAAAAATGCGCCGGCATCGGTCAGCCAGATTCAAGATGAAATAAAACAACATCCTGACAGCCCCAAGCTCTACGTCGCGCTTGGCCTGGCATATTGGGACCGGAACGATTTCTCGCATGCCCTCGAAGCCTTTCAGCGCGCGGTGAAGTTGGGCCCCACCTCTGCCGAGGCCCACAACTGGTTAGGTGTCGCTACACTCGAGAGAGGTGATTTGCCCGGCGCCGTCGCTGAATTCAGGAAGGCCGTCTCGCTTGACCCGAAATACGCGCGGGCGTACACAAACCTGGGATCGGCGTTAGCCAAGAATGGCGAATTGTCCGAAGCGGTTGGGGCCTTTCAAAGAGCACTCGCGCTGGAGCCTGACAATCTAGTGGCGCACCTGAATCTGGGCGTCGCTCTT
>Ga0137418_10003837_pt1 | contig 13825 bp, 10 predicted proteins | sample CZODoug3_1_2_16f_FD_122242 | JGI IMG/M metagenome (GOLD analysis project Ga0137418, IMG submission 122242) | Vadose zone soil fungal communities from Angelo Coast Range Reserve, California, USA - CZODoug3_1_2_16fungal (Hybrid Assembly) | ecosystem: Environmental > Terrestrial > Soil > Vadose...
CCATGGCTCGACTTGCCGGCAACCGAGGGTTGGGGCTCGAAGGTCGACAGGTCGACGCCCACGATCGAGTTGATCGTGTTGATCAGCGACAGGGCATCGGCGCCCCCTTTGACGGCCGCGCGCGCGATGTACGTGATATCGGTGACGTTCGGCGTGAGCTTGACGATCACCGGAATCGTGGCGACTTCCTTCACCCATTCTACGATCTGGCAGGTGTAATCGGGTACCTGACCCACCGCGCTGCCCATGCCGCGCTCGCTCATTCCGTGCGGGCAGCCGAAGTTCAGCTCGATCCCGTCGGCGCCGGTGTCTTCCGTCTGCTTGACCATCTCGTGCCATGTTTCGCGCTTTGATTCGACCATGAGCGACGCGATTACGGCATGCTTCGGGTAGTTACGCTTGATGTCGGCAATTTCCTTGAGGTTTTCGGCGATCGGCCGGTCGCTGATGAGCTCGATGTTGTTGAAGCCCATCATCCGGTTCTGGCCGAGGTCTACGGAACCGTAGCGCGAGAAGACATTGATGATCGGCTCGCCGATGGTCTTCCAGACCGCGCCGCCCCAGCCTTGGTCGAAGGCTTTGGCCACTTGGCCGTAGGTATTGGTCGGGGGTCCCGACGCAAGCCAGAAGGGATTGGGACTCTCGATCCCCGCGAAGCTCGTTCTCAGATCAGCCATTGGTCAGCCTTTCATGGATTCGCTTGGCCGCGGCTATTCCCTCCGCCGCTGCGTTCACGATTTCCGCTCCACCATTCGCACAATCGCCGCCGGTGAAGATCTTGGGATGATCCTTGGGCCACGTAAGCTCCGTGCGGTCTCCCTGGCCGATGGCGACGATGACCATATCGCACGGAATCGTCTCGCTGACGCCGCCGGTCCGAACCTCGAGTCCCGAGACCGCTCCTGAGCCATTCCCGATGATACGCTGCGGTGCCGCGTTGAAGCGGAAGCCGCACCCGTCGCGTTTGGCAAGCTCGTATTCGTAGTGATAGCACGGCATGTCGGCCTCACCGCGGCGATACACGATCGTGGCCGCCGCGGCGCCAAGTCGCTTAGCCTGAGTGACAGCATCAATCGCTGTGTTTCCAGCTCCGATCACTACCACGTGCCTGCCGACATCCGTCTCCCGATAGGGATGGGTTTTTAGATGCTCGATGAAAGTGAGGGCATCGACGACGCCCGGCAGGTCCTCGCCGGGAATGCCGAGTCGCTTCGTGCTGCCGAGACCGACACCCACGAACACGGCGTCGTACTGCGTCAGGAGCTCATCGATCGACTCGACCGTGACGCCTGTCTTGAGCTCGACGCCGAGGTCGAGAATGTCCTGGACCTCGGCCAGCGCGACGTCGGCCTTGAGCTTGTATTCGGCGATGCCGTAGGTGTTTAGTCCACCCGGTTGAGAACGGCTCTCGAACACAGTCACGGCGTGTCCCATGATGCGAAGATTTCGGGCGCACGAGAGGCCCGCGGGCCCGGCGCCGACAATGGCAACGCGCTTGCCCGTTGGCTTTCCCGCCTCGAAGAGCTTGACCTTCTTCTCGAGCACGTAGTCGGTGGCGTGCCGCTGCAGCAGGGCGATCTTGATCGGTTGTTCATCCCGATCGTTCAGAACGCAGGCGCCCTCGCACAACACCTCGACGGGGCAGGCGCGCGCGCACGAGTGGCCGAACGGGTTCGCATCGAGAATGACTCGCGCAGAGCCGCGCAGGTTGCCGGTCGCGATCTTCTTGATGAATGCCGGGACGTCGATATGTGTGGGGCAGGCGATCGTGCACGGCGCGTCGTGGCAGTAGAGGCACTGGTTCGCCTCGAGCAGCGCCGCGTCGTTCGTGAGCGGCGGCGCGATCTCGGCGAAATTCCTGGCAAGTTGCTCCTCAGACAGTGGCACCGACTGCTCCCCGCTCCCTGGTCCCTACCAGACGCATTCCGATGATGTAAATGAGAGCCGAGAGCAGGAACCCCACAAACCACGCCCAGTTATATACTGATGCAAACAGTCCAGTAGCCGGCACTCCCCGCAGCGCCGCCACGAATCCCGGAAGGCTCGGCGCCACGCCCAGGACGAACGCCGCCACCGCCAGCCAATTGATGCCGTGACTGTATTCGTAGGCGCCGTCCCGCTTGTAGAGGTCGGTGGCCACGAGCACTCCGCGGCGCAGGACGAAGTAGTCGGCGATCATGATCCCGGCCACGGGACCGAGCAGCGCGCCGTAGCCGATCAACCACGTGAAGATGTACGCCGCCGCATCGTTATAGAGCCGCCACGGCATCATCAGGATTCCGATGATCGCCGTAATCATCGCGCCCTGTTTGAACGAGATCCTGTGCGGCGCGATGTTCGAGAACGCGTTGGCGGGCGCGACGATGTTTGCGGCGATGTTGGTGGTGAGCGTGGCGACGATGAGTCCCGCCATCGAGAGCATGATCATCAGCGGTCCGCCGATCCGCGCCAGCAGCGCGACCGGATCGGCAATCCGCGTGCCGAAGATCACGACCGTCGCGTTCGTCACGGCGGCGCCGATGAAGGCGAACAGGGCCATCGTGGCGGGCAAGCCGACGGCCTGGCCGATCACCTGGTCCCGTTGGCTGCGCGCGTACCGCGAGAAATCGGGTATCGAGAGCGCCATCGTGCCCCAAAAGGCTACGGCGGACGTGAGGCCGGCTCCGAAGACCCTGCCGACGGGCGGATGGGCGGCTGGGCCGATGGGCGGATTCTGAAGCATGACCGAGAGGCTGCCAGCACGGACCCAGGCCCAGATGAACAACGCGGCACCCACGGCGAGCAGGAAAGGCGAGCCCCAAGTCTCCAAGAACTTGATCGAGTCCATGCCGCGCAGCACGATCCAGACGTTCATCGCCCAGAAGATCATGAAGCAGAGAAACTCGCCCGTGTTGAGCCCCACGAAGCTCGGCAGGATCTGCGGCAGCGTGGCGATGCCGGGCCAGATCACCTCGACGAGCTTGTAGATCGCCCAACCGCCGATCCACGTCTGGATGCCGAACCAGCCGCAGGCCACGAGGCCCCGCAGAATCGCGGGGATGTTCGCGCCGAGGACCCCGAACGAGCTGCGGGCGAGCACGGGGAAGGGGATGCCGTAGCGCGTGCCGGCGTGCGAGTTGAGCGCGATGGGCAGGAGGACGACGAGGTTGCCCAACACGACCGCGCCGACCGCGGCCTGCCAGGTCCATCCCTGATCGACGAGACCGGAAGCGAGCGTGTAGGTCGGAATGCAGATCGCCATCCCGATCCACAATGAGGCGATGTGCCACCAGTTCCAGGTGCGCTGCTCCGCCGGCACGGGAAGCAGGTCTTTGTTGGCGAGCGTCATTGAACCTCGGCGAGGGCGCGCTCCATCCGCTTGCAGCCGTCGTCGATGTCGGCCTTGCTGATCAACAGGGAGGGCGCGATGCGGATGACGTTGCCGTAGAGTCCGCCCTTGCCGATCAGCAACCCCTGTCGCTTCGCCGCCTCGAGAAACGCGGTCGTCTTCTTGGGCGACGGCTCTTTGGTCTTGCGATCCTCGACGAATTCTATTCCCTGCATCAGGCCCATCCCCCGCACGTCGCCGATGAACGCGAAACGCTTCTTGAGCTCCTCCAGCGCGTCGCGGAGCTGCTTGCCGCGCTCGGCGGCGCGCTTGGGCGTGTTCTCGCGCTGCATGACTTCCAGGGTCACATCGACCGCCGCCATCGAGATCGGGTTGCCCCCGAACGTCGAGAGCGAAAGACCGGTGAACGCGTTCGCGACTTGCTCCGTCGCGATGGTTGCACCCACCGGGAACCCGTTCGCGATCGACTTGGCGAACGTCATGATCTCCGGCTCGACACCCCAATGTTCGATGCCGCACCATTTGTCTCCGGTGCGCCCCCAGCCGGTCTGGACCTCGTCACAGATGAAGACCGCGCCGTACTTGCGGATGATGCCGACGGCGATCTCGAAGTACTCCTTGGGTGGCGTGATGAACCCGCCCGCGCCCTGAATCGGCTCGGCCATGAAGGCGGCGGGGCGGCCGTTCGTAGTGGTTTTTATCAGGTCCTCGATGTCCTGCGCGCAGCGAATGCCGCAGTCGGGATACTCGAGCCCCAGGGGACATCGGTAGCAGTAGGGCGACAGCGCGTGCTTGATTCCGGCGATCTGCGTGGGCAACACCCGCCAGGGCTGCTGGCCGGTGATCGCGATCGCCCCCTGGCTGCGGCCCGCGTAGCTATGCCGCAATGCGATGATCTCCTGCTGGCCCGTATAAATCTTCGCCAGCATGATCGCGGTTTCGTCCGCTTCCGTGCCACTCGTCGTGAAAAAGCTCTTCTTGAGCTTGCCGGGGGTGATCTGCGTGAGCCGCTCCGCCACAGCGACTTGCTCGACAGTCGGGTAGACGCTGGACGTGTGGACGAGTCGTGCGACCTGATCCTGAATGCGCTTCACGAACTCGGGGTGGGAATGACCGATCCCCGCGGTCAAAATGCCGCCGAAGAAATCGAGATACTCCCGGCCGTCCAGATCCTTCACGGTCGAGCCATGCGCCTCGGTGATGACGACGGGCTCGGCGTAGTAGTTGGCGACGCAGGGGAACAAGAAGTCTTTGTGCTTTTGGCGTACGGTCTGCGAATCCATCAGTGGGTTGGCTCCCGTTTCAAGAATTGGCCGCGGCCGATTGTGCCGACGAACTCGCCCTCGCGTGCCTGCACCTTCCCACGCACCGTGACGACGGAGGCGCGGCCCTTCTGCTCCCAACCTTCGTACGCGTTGTAATCGACGTTCGAGTAGCTGCATTCCTTCGAAAACGTGCCCCGATAGCTCGGATCGTAGACGACGACATCGGCGTCGCTGCCGAGCTGGATCGCGCCCTTGCGGGGATAGAGCCCGAACAGCTTGGCCGCCTGCGTCGAGCATGCGTCCACCATCGCCTGCAGCCCCAGTCGTCCCGCGGCGACGCCGCAGGTGTGGACCAGGTCGACACGTTCCTGGATCGAGGGGATCCCGTTGGGGATTTTTGTGAACCCGTCCACACCCATTTTCTTCTGATCGGCGAAGCGGAATGGCGCGTGATCGGTGGCGATCGTGCTGATCTGCCGCGTCTTGATGCCGTTCCAAAGCACACCCTGGTTGGATTGGGCTCGCAAGGGAGGTGACATCACATACTTGGCACCCTCGAACTCACGCCGCGCGGCGTAGGTCTCGTCCAGCACGAAGTGCGGGATGACCGATTCGACCCAGACGTTCACGCCACGCTGGCGGGCCGCCAGTGCTTCCCGCAGGGCGTCGGCGCATGACGTGTGGACGATGTACACATGGGTGCCGAGCAGCTCGGCGAACGTGCAGAGATGGTGGACGCCGTCCGCCTCGACGATGGGCGGACGCGACGGGCCATGCCACTCGGGGCCGGTCTTGCCGGCGGCGAGCAGCGATTTCTGGAGCGCGTCGATCGCGTCCGCGTTCTCGCAGTGCGCGGTCACGATGACGCCGAGGTCCTTCGCGAACTTCATGGCGGCAAACAGGTGCTCGTCGGAGAGATTCAGCGCACCCTTGTAGGCGAGGAAAACCTTGAACGACGCCACCCCGGCCTTCACGATCTCGCGGAATTGATCGCGGATGTGCTCCTCGAACCGCACGACCGACATGTGAAACGTGTAGTCTACCGCGGCCAACGCCTGGGCCTTCGACCGCCACAGCTCAAACGCCTCGATCGGCTGATCTCCCGCCCCGGGGCAAATCATCTCGATCAACGTCGTCGTGCCGCCCGCCAGCGCCGCCTTGCTCGCCGACTCATAGTCATCCGCGGCGTAGGTGCCCATGAACGGCAGGTAGATGTGGACGTGCGGGTCGATAAAGCCCGGGAAGACGTACTTGCCGCGGGCGTCGACGATTTCGGCCCCGGGAGCGACCAGCTTCGAATCGATGTGCGGCTCGATCCGCGTGATGGTCTCGTGCTCGGCATAGATGTCGCCCGTGAAGTCTTCCGCGGGCGTGATAATCCGGCCGCCGTGGATCAGGAGCGCCATGTCGGCACCCAGCGCGGGACGGCGTTGCGGTAGTCCGCGTACTGCGCGCCGAACGTACGCTCGAGCGTGGGCTCCTCGTAGAACACGACGAACACATGTGCCATGACCAGGAAACCCGCGGCGAAGGCCACGAGGGCAGGCGACTGATAGAACAGCGCCGCGCCGGTCAGCGCCGTCCCCGCGCCGACGTACATCGGGTTGCGTACCCAGCGGTACGGCCCGGCCGCGACGAGCTTGCGGGGCGGATCGAAGGGGGCGGGCGTGCCTTTGCCGACCAGCGCGAACGTGAGGATGCACCAGATGGCGAGGCCACCGCCCAGCACCACCAGTACGAGCCCGACCCCGTTCAAGGGTCCGATCTCCGCGGGGCGCGTGATGCCCGTGACCGTGAGGATCTGCTCCGGGATGAACACCAGCACCACGCTGATGAACAGCGCCGCATATACGATGGAACGGAAGAGCGCTATCATCTATGGAAGCTGCCGCACCATGTCGTCGTACGTCTCGGGGCGGCGGTCCCGGAAGAACTGCCACGTCCGCCGCACCTCCTCGATCATGTCGAGATTCATCTCCGCCACGACGAGCTCGTCCTTGTCCTCGCTGCCTTGCGCGAGGAAGTTGCCGCGCGGGTCGACAAAGTAGCTCGAGCCGTAGAACTGCCCGACGTTCCAGGGCGCCTCGACGCCGACCCGATTGCTGCAGCCCATGAAGTACCCGTTCGCCACGGCATGGGCCGGTTGTTCCAGCTTCCACAGGTATTGCGAGAGGCCCTTTACCGTCGCCGACGGATTGAAGACGATTTCCGCGCCGTGCAGGCCGAGCAGTCGCGCGCCCTCTGGAAAATGCCGGTCATAACAGATGTAGACGCCGATCGTGGCGTAGCGCGTCTTGAAGACGGGGTAGCCGAGGTTGCCGGGCTTGAAGAAGAACTTCTCCCAGAAGCCGGCGGTATGCGGGATGTGGTTCTTGCGGTACTTGCCGAGGTAACTGCCGTCGGCGTCGATCACGGCCGCGGTGTTGTAGTAGACGCCCGCCATCTCGCGCTCATAGATCGGCACGATCATCACCATCTCGTGCTTCTTGGCGAGCTTCTGCATGCGCTCGATCGTCGGACCCGGGATCGGCTCGGCGATGTCGCACCACTTGGCGTCCTGGCTGGGGCAGAAGTAGGGCCCGTTGAAGACTTCCTGCAGGCAGAGGATCTGCACGCCCCGCTTGCCTGCTTCTTCTATATAAGGAAGGTGCTTCTCCAGCATCGCGTCGCTGATCTTGGCGACCGGCGCGTTGGCATCGTTGATGGGATTCGACATCTGGATGAGCCCGCCGACAACTTTTCTCATCACCACCTCGAGATCACAACTTTTTTGTCAGTATAGAACTCGATTGAGTCGTCACCATGGGCCTTCAGATCCCCAAAGAACGATCCTTTCGTACCGCCAAACGGGAACATGGCCATCGGTGCTGCCACGCCGATATTCACCCCGATCATGCTGACACCGACGCGATAGCGGAACTCGCGAGCGGCCTTGCCGCTCTGCGTGAAGATCGACGTCGCGTTGGCGAACCCGGACCGATGCACCATCTCGATCCCCTCGTCCAGGTTGCTCACGTGGGTCACGGACGCCACGGGTCCGAAGATCTCTTCTTTTCCAATTGTCATATCCGGTTGGACGCCATCGAAGACGGTGGGGCCGACAAAGTGGCCGCGAGGATGTTTGTCGACCTTGCTCGAGCGGCCATCGAGGAGCAGCGTCGCGCCTTCCTTGCGCCCGGCCTCGACGTAGGAGAGCACCTTCTCCTTGTGCCGAGCCGAGATGACGGGCCCCATCGTGATACCGGGGTCGAGACCGTAGCCAAGCCGCAGATCCTTCGCGGCGTCGAGGAGCTTGTCGCGAAACGGCTCGTACGCCTTGCCCGCCGCAACGACGACGCTGCCCGCGAGGCAGCGCTGGCCGGCGCATCCGAACAGCGATTCGCTGATGTTGGCGACCGCGCGGTCCATGTCGGCATCCGGCATCACGATGACGTGATTCTTCGCGCCGCCCAGCGCCTGGACGCGCTTGCCGTGCTTCGCACCTTCCTGATAGACGTACTTGGCGACCGGAGACGATCCGACGAATGAGATCCCGGTGATGCCCGGATGCGCGAGCAAGGCGTTCACGGCGTCCTTGCCGCCATGGACCATGTTCAGGACCCCGGGCGGGATGCCCGCTTCCTGCGTCAGCTCGAGAATCCGGGTCGACGAAAACGGGACCTGCTCGCTCGGCTTGAGGATGAAGGTGTTTCCGGTCGCGATGGCATAGGGCCAGAACCAGCACGGCACCATCGCCGGGAAGTTGAACGGGGTGATCGCCGCGAACACGCCAAGCGGCTGTCGCACGTACTCGCAGTCGATACCGCTGGCGACGTCCTCGAGCGTCTTCCCCATCATCAGGGCGGGAATCCCACACGCGTGCTCGACGTTCTCGATGCCGCGGCGCACCGAGCCGCGTGCCTCGTCCAGCGTCTTGCCGTGCTCGCGGGTAACGGTGGTCGCGATCTCGTCGAAATGCTCTTCCATCAGGTACTTCAGCTTGAAGAGATGCCGCGCGCGGACGACGGGCGGGACTGTCCGCCACTTCAGGAACGCTGCCTGCGCCGCCGCGACCGCCTCGGCCACGGCGCGCGCGCCCGACAACGGCACCTTGCCGAGTGCTTCGCCGGTCGCCGGGTTCGTGAGGTCGAGATAATCGACACTACCGGGGGCGATCCACTCGCCCCCTATGTAGTTGCGGAGGGTTTTCATACCCGTAGCCTAGGGACGGCCAGGGCCTTGTCAACTGACGAGGTAAACGGCCCTCACAGCGCGGGTACGGCGTTCTCCTCGATCTCGAACCGTACGATGACCTGACGCAGCCGGCGATACACCGGCATGGTCAGATGCAGCGCCGGATCGAAGTAGTCCCTGAGCATCGAGGGTCGCGGACCCTTCAGATAGATGTCGGGGTTCTTTCGTACCTCGGTGGCGGCCACCGCGTCCACCTCGTCCCGTGAAGCGCAGTGCTGAATGATGCACGGGACGTGCGTAACGCCCAGCTGGCGGAGCGCGTAGGCCCGATGGCTGCCGTTGTTCAAGACCAACCGCTTCTCCGCGTACACGGCGTTGAGAAAGTTGGAGCCGAGGCCGACGGCGATCCCGACGAGGCCCACGAACTTGCCGCGGGCCGGATAGTCCTTGATCTGATCGCGTTGCAGCGGCGCCGCCCCGAGAAAGCGGAGATCATTCGACGGGGACACGAAGACGAATCGATCGTGTTGCACGCGGGACCACTTCACGGGCGGCTCGTCGTGATCGTGGAGCAGGCAGGTCCGAAACACTTGCTCGTCGCTCGGCGTCCGTCCACCCGCCCCGAGACTGCTCGCGAGCTGGCGCACGTACGTCAGGTCGATGTGCTTCTGGTAGACGACCAACCGATCCAACTCGACGAAGGCGACGTCGGTGGGGACGGTGTTGAACCCGTTGCGCACCAACGGATCCTCGAACAGCTCGATCAGGAGCGGCTCGTATTTCGGTCCCAGCGGGCGCATGGGCGGATCATCCGCGAGCCCCGCCTCGTCCGTCTCGAGACGGCGGACGCGCTCGTGGGCGGTCTGCCATGCCTTCACGAGGGCAGGTTCGTCCGGCGGCTTCACGGCGTGACTCCGGGCGAAGCGGACCAGGTCTCGCATCCGGGGGCGGCCGGTCAAATACAGGTATTCGTCCGCCTGCGCGGCCGCGGCCGCGGCCGAGGCGGGGGCGGGGGCGGGGGCGGGGGCGGGCCGTGCGTCGGGTGCGACAGCGAGGCGTCTGGATTTCACCACCATGACCAGAACTCCACTTTGAAGGTGCGCGCGAGACGTCGCGTGATCAGCCCGACGATCCGGCGCTCTCCCGCGTAGATCTTGCCCTGGCCCGTCATCCCCGGCTTGAGGAGCAGGTCGTGATTGTCGATCTGCGTCGTCACCACAAACGTCCGGGGCGATCCAGCGCTGCTGCTCGCTGACGTGCTGGTGCTGCTGCTGCTCCCGCTGGACGTTCCGCCCACCGTCGTCTGCGATCCCGACTGGGGTGTCCCTTCGATCGCCACGGCGGTGACCGTGCCCCGAAACGCGATATCGGGGTAGCCGCGTACCCGCAGCGCGACCGGCTGGCCTACGTGGACATCGGCGATTTCCTTCTCCGAAACGATGAGCTGAGCGCGCACGGTGCTGAAGTCGTACACCTTGGCGATCAGGGCGCCCTGGGTGACCAGTTGGCCGCGCATGTCCCGCAGCTGGCGCGACGGCGTCGCCACGATGCCTCCCGTCGGGGTCACGACGGTGAGCGCGCGGACTTCTCCATCGAGAAAGCGCCGTTGGTGTTGGAGCGACGCCAGCTTCGCCCGCGCCGACTCGAGGTCCTCCGGACGGACGCGCGCGTAGAGCATGGCAAGCCGCCCGCGGGCGTCGTCGCGATCATGTCGGGCCGCCGCGAGCTGGTCTTGCGCGGCCTGCAGCTCCTGACGGGTCGCCGCCCCGGTCTCGAACAGGCGATTCATCCGCGTGGCGTTCTCTTCGGCGGACCGGAACCGGTCCTCGACTCTGGCCACGGCCACCTCGTTCAGCGAGACCTCCTCGGGTGCGGGACCTTTTTCAGCCTTTGTGAGCTGGGCGCGCGTGTCCGCGATCGATGCTTCGGTCTGGTGTAGCTGGGACACCGTCGCCGTGTTCGACAGCCGCGCGATCACGTCGCCGGCCCCAACCGTGTCGCCCTCGTCCACCAGGATGTCGTCGATGATCCCGTCGACCGGCGCCCGCACATCGGCGTTCTGTTCGGGGAGCACCGTCACGGGGCCGCCGATGCGCAGCTGCCGACGGCCGAGGACTGCCACCAGCGCGGAGGCGACCACGAGGGCCGTCCACTTCAGCTGCGGCGACCAGCCGCGCCACCACGCGCGGGGAGGATGGGGAGAGGGCGGAGGCGAGGACGCCGCTGTGTCGGCAGCGTCGTCACCGACGTCGCCGTCGTCCTCGGGGTCGTCGGGGCGCGCCGCTCCGCCGAACAGTTTGCGCAGCTTGCGCCGCGACTTGGTGCCTGTGAGCCCCGCGAAGACCATGAGGGCCCACGACTGATGCGTGTCGATCAGGTAGGCGCCCGCGGTGACGGCGACGTAGACGAGAACAGAGAGCGAGGTGACCGAGCCCAGCAGTCCGTACGCGACGTAAACCCGGCGCTCGCGCGGTGAAGGATCCGTGACGATGCGCTGACCCACGCCGACGAGACGTTTGACCAGACCTCCGACGTAGCGAAACGACCGCTTTCGCAGGTTGGGCAGCTCCAGGTAGTCGCTCAGGAGGTAATAGCCGTCGAGCTTGATGAAGGGGTTCAGGTTGAAGAGCGTCTTGATGCCCGACAGGGTCATGACGAGCAGCGCCGCATAATTGATCCAGGTATCGACGTCCGTAACACGCCACGCCAACGTGGCGAGCGCCCAGAGAAACAGCTCGAAGTAGGGTCCGGCAAAACCGACCCACAGGCGTTTCGCCTTCTCCGGAAAAAGCCATGCATCGCTCACGTTCGTGTAGAACGAGGGCGTGAAGTAGATCAGCAGGAAGCCGAGGTCGTGCACCTCGCCTCCGAACCGCTTGCAGGTGAGCCCGTGGGCGAACTCGTGCGCCGCGGCCAATCCGAGGCTGATCAGCAGGAACAGCGGAATCGACGAGAGGCGGTAGAGCCGCGACAGGTCCGCGCGGATGTCGCTCCAGCCGAAGACCGTGAGGCACGTTGCGAAGACGATGAGCGTCGCCGACAGGACCAGGAACTGTGGTGTGAAACAGAAGCGTACTCGGTGCACGAGGCGGTTGAAGAGTCGGTCCGGGTCGAAGAGGCGGTACCGCAGGTACAGCAGGGTGCCTCTCGTCCGCCGGTGCGAGCGCGCTGAGCCGTCGTCCGCGTCGCCCTGGCCTTCCAGGAGACCGCTCTTTGCGAGCTTCTTGACGAAGGCGACGAGGGCCTCGGCCGGGAGCTGCGCCTCGAAGTGCGCCTCCGTCCGTTGCCGCACCACGTCGAGCGGCGTCTCGCCGTCGAGCTGTTCGGCGATAAACTGCTCGAGCTCGCCGAAGCGAAAGAACTTGCCGGAGCTGGGGTCCTTGACGACACACCGCGCCTCCCCCGCCGCCTGCTGATGACTGAGGGTGAGATCGGTGCGGAGTTTCGGCGGAGAAGGAATCAAGGCGGCGGGGAACTCCTCTCTCGAGACCAGCATCCGTGGAAGGCCGCGGGCAACGAGCCCGCGGCCTTCTTGTTACGACACAACGTTACGAGCTACAGCTCTCGGCACTCTTGCTCTTGGAGCTCTTCGTGCCTGAAGCGCTACTGCCGTCGCAGCTCCGCTCGGAGCTGCCGCTGCCACCGTCGCCGCTGCTCTGGCACCCGATGGTGAGGCCCAGCGTGGGCAGCGAAACACCCAAACACGGTGCAACGCGCTCCTCGAGTCGCTCCAGCTGGGGATTCAGGTGTCTCATTTGCTTCTCCTTCCTCATTAACGGGTCGAATAAGCGTCATGAGGTTCTCGACGCGACCGTTTCGACGCGCAACCTCCGTGCCCGAACGCGACACGGTCGGACTAATCCTTGGCGGACGGCCGCGCGATGGTCGACCGCGCGCGGCCTTGGGACTTTCCGTAGTCATCAGGAGTGAGGATCTCGATTGAGGACTTAGACAGGTGCTGTGGTCGGGGGGCGGCATTGTTGCGCCGCCGCCGACGCGCGTGATCCGCGCGCCGGCGGCGGGCCGAGACACCGGTGATCGGTCAGCGCGTGACGAACTGCGCCTTCTCCGTCGAGCCCTCCAGCGCGACGGTCGAGCTGCGGCCGCCGTGCACGATCTGCGTGATTTCGTCGAAATAGCCGACGCCCACAAATTCCTGATGCTTCACCGCCTCGTAGCCTTCCCGCTCTCCGGCGAATTCTTGCGATTGCAGGTCGGCGTACGCCGCCATGCCGCGCTCTTTGTAGTCCCGTGCCAGGCTGAACATCGCGTGATTCAACGCGTGGAAGCCGGACAGGGTGACGAACTGGAACTTATAGCCCATCGCGCCCAGCTCCTTCTGGAAGGAGGCGAGCTGCGCCTCGTTGAGATGGCGCTTCCAGTTGAACGACGGCGAGCAGTTGTACGCGAGCAGCTTGCCGGGATACTCCTTGTGGATCGCCTCGGCGAATTGCTTCGCTTCGGCGAGATCGGGCTTCGCCGTCTCGAACCAGAGCATGTCGGCGTAGGGCGCGTACGCGCGGGCGCGCGCGATCGCCGCCTCGACGCCATCCTTGATCACGAAGAAGCCTTCGGGAGAGCGCTCGCCGGTGCACCAGCGGCGGTCGTACTCGTCGATGTCGCTTGTCAACAGGCCCGCGCTGTTCGCGTCGGTGCGCGCGATCAGGATCGTCTCTACGCCGCACACGTCGGCGGCGAGTCGCGCCGCGATCAGTTTGGAGATGAACTCGCTCGTGGGCACGAGCACCTTGCCGCCCAGATGCCCGCACTTCTTGACTGAGGAGAGCTGGTCCTCGAAGTGCACGCCGGCCGCGCCGGCGCAGATCATGAGCTTCATCAGCTCGTAGGCGTTGAGCACGCCCCCGAATCCCGCCTCGGCATCCGCGATGAGCGGCACATACCAATGCACCGACTGGTCGCCGTTCATGTGGTGGATTTCGTCGGCCCGACGCAACGCGTTTTGGATGCGCATCAGGACGTTCGGGACGCTGTCGGAGGGGTACAGGCTCTGGTCGGGGTACGTCGTCATCGCGCAGTTGGCGTCCGCCGCCACTTGCCA
>Ga0137418_10003838_pt1 | contig 13821 bp, 10 predicted proteins | sample CZODoug3_1_2_16f_FD_122242 | JGI IMG/M metagenome (GOLD analysis project Ga0137418, IMG submission 122242) | Vadose zone soil fungal communities from Angelo Coast Range Reserve, California, USA - CZODoug3_1_2_16fungal (Hybrid Assembly) | ecosystem: Environmental > Terrestrial > Soil > Vadose...
CCACATCGCTGAGCGGCAGCGTGGTGGTTGTTTAAAGCTGTTTGTAGTTAAATACCCGCCATCGTTCATTTCCGGGGGGACTTGCTATGAAGATTGGTTTTTCCCTGCCTAACATCGGACCGATCGGTACCGTGGAAGCGATCACGGGAGTCGCGCAACGTGCCGAGGCCCTCGGCTACAGCAGCTTGTGGACGATCGAACGCTTACTGTATCCAGTCAAACTGCAAAGACCCTATCCCGGCACGCCGGACGGACACCTTCCTGAAATCTACAAGCAAGTGCTCGATCCGCTCGGCGCGCTCACTTACGTTGCCGCGCAGACGAAAAAGATCAAGCTGGGCACCAGCGTGCTCGACATGCCCTACTACAGCCCCGTCGTGCTTGCTCGCCGGCTGACCACCCTCGACGTCCTTTCCGACGGCAGGCTGTGCGTCGGTTTGGGCCTGGGCTGGAACAAAGACGAAATGGATGCAACCGGCGCCGACATGACGAAACGAGGCGCTCTGGCCGATGAATTTCTGCCATTGCTCAAAGCCATCTGGACCACGAATCCAGTCGAATTTCACGGAAGGTTTTTCAACGTCCCCAAGTCTTACATCAATCTCAAGCCAGTACAGAAGCCGCATCCTCCTATCTACTTGGGAGCGTTTGTCCCAGCTGCGCTAAAACGGCTGGCAAACATGGCTGACGGATGGAATCCGGTTTTCCTCCCCGTGCCTGTCATGGCAGAGATGTTCGGCAGCATCAAGCAAATGGCAAAGGAAGCCGGGCGTGATCCATCAGCTCTGGTAATGGTGGTACATGCCGTCCTCGAGATTACCGACAAGCCGCTCGGCAAGGACCGGATGATATTCTCCGGTTCCCTCGACCAGATCAGTGACGATGTGAGGGGCTGCGCCAAAATCGGGGCCAGCGAAGTATTCTTTGATCCGGCGTTTGCTCCGGAAGGGCAGTCACTGGAGTACTGGTTGTCTCTGCTGGAACAACTGCAGGGAATGATGACAGTAAGCTAGTCACGACTTGGTTGCTGCGGCTCTAGATCTTGCCCCATGCGGTGATGCGCACCGGAGTAATGCGCAGGACGGGAGCATCGTCGGCGAGCATATCCGTGTCATATTGCGGATACTTCGCTCTCAAGCGCTGAATAGCGCGCTTGTGTTCCGCTGAGGCAGAAACCAGCTCTGCTTCTCCTCGCACGAGCACGTACCAGAGACGTGTCCAGTCTTCGTCGTATTGATCCACGAGCAATGCCACCTGCGGCGTCTCTTTGATGTTCTTCAGCCGCGCCAACCGGCTCGGAGCCACCCGCTTCGGCTTGCGATCAATTGCGGAATAGAAAACCGACCCGTCACAGGCAAAGCAGATAGGAACCGCGTGTGGCCTTCGTTCGGCGTCCAGCGTGGCCAGCCGTGCGACCCGCGCCGTTTCCAGTTTTGCGCGAATTCCGGGAGAGATCAGCGGATGTTTGTTCGCCATGGCACGAGTTAAATGTCCAGTCCATTCTATTCCCCCCGTTCTTCCGCTTCTCGTGTGACGGATTAGCTTTGTGTTGTAACCCTGCTCTGTAGCCGCGGCCGCATTCTCCCCTACCTGAACATTGCCGCAGCGTATGTACCTTAGACCTTAGACCACCGCGGCGTGTTGGCTCTGGCAGCGAACTCAACCACAACCGTCAACCGTGTACTTCCTCTGACGCTTACCTTCGAACTTCAGGGGGACAGGATTCGGAGCAAAAAGGTCCTTAAATGTTTCATTCGCCACTGTCCCTATCAGAGCCCGTACCGAGCCGTACTCGCTGGGTTGCGGTCGCCGCATAAGCACTTCAATGGTCATCCAGGTATTTTAGTTGAGAGCCAGCGGCTTGCTTGAAATGGAGCCTGGATTACGGGCAAACCTTCGGTAATCCGGTTCAACTGTTGGTTCGGAAGAAGTAGGCTGTTCGTTTTTTAGGCATACTGTCGCGCTACAATCTCTGTGTGATGTGATACCTTATACGCTGTATAGAAAACCGCCTCTAGCCTGTCGCATTCTGCTGACGCCCTCTCCTGCATGATGGACGATAAAATTCAACAACTGTGCGCCAGAGCCGTAGCAGCAGGCAATGACGATTTCAAAGACGCCATTTCAGAACTCGAAGCGGCACTCCGCGAACACACCCAAGACCTGCGTAAAACGTGGATTGAGCAGTTAGGTGGTAGAAACGACCTCACACACCCAACAGAGGGACAATGACCTCAATGTGGGATGGCCGGGACAACACAGAACGATTGAGGGAACTCGCCGCTCGAATCGCGGCCGAGCAAGACCACGATAAATTTACGGCCCTCGTCAAAGAATTCAACGAACTCATAGACGACAAACAAGCCTCTCGAGAGTCGCCGAAAGACCGTGACTGAGTAGCACGAAGACTCGACCTGTCGGAAGGCACGGCTTAGTCGGCAGCTTTCGAGTCGCTGATGACACCCGCGAGCCAAGCCGCTACACGCCGCGCGTCGTGTGGTTCAGGAGAGAAGTCACCCGCCCATCGAATAATGCAAATGTACGACTTTCCACTGGCCATTCGTTTTCACCCAAACGGCGGTGTAGTGCACGTTCGAGCCTTCACTCAAGCCAGTGATTAGCGCGACGTCTCCATAGTGGCGAATTTCCTCTTCCACATTGGCTTGTGGATTCCCGGCCGGCCCTCTGGCTTTCACGGCTGCGATCTGCTCCGCTTTCGTCTGTTTTTCGCCATTTGCAATAACTGTGAAATCATCAGACTCGAAGCGGGCGAGCGTTTCCGTGTCGCCGTGATAGTAGGCGTCCACCCACTGGTGTTCGACACTCTTCAAACTCGCATCATCGTCTGCAGGGTTCTTGCTGGCTGTCTGGGCTTGCGCAAAACAGGCTAGAGACAGAACCGACAAAATTAGAAAGGGTCTCATCGTTTCTCTCCGCAATCGGATACTGTCCTGAAAACTATTCAGGTACAGAGAGCCCAAGCATGAACGGCAAATTAAGACTGGGCTTCAGCGAGTCTAGCTGAGCTAGCCGTGACAGCGGAATACCACCGCCGGACAGTACAGTCAAGTCAATTGTCATGTCATCTAGACCACAGGTCCACATCACGTAAGGCGCTTGTGAGCGTTGGCTCCTAGTTCTTAGTCTTGCCATTTGCCGAGGCGTCCTGCGTGGGCGCGGCCATTAGCGAGAGCCGATCCAGGTCAAAGTACTTGTAGAGGTCGAGGCAGAAAAGCTCCGGCGCCGAGCGAAAGGGGACTCCCTCCTTGAAGAGGGAGTCCAGGCTATCCATCGAGTTGCGACCTTCAATGCGCGCAAAGATCCCGGGTTGCAATGCAGCCGCAGTCAGGGCAATCACATGGTTGCGGGTTCCATCAGTTACGACCGCAATTCCGCCGGCACCTCCGGGCCGAAGCCATGAAGCTACCGCTAACAACTGTGCCGTTTCCAGGCCAAGCGGGCGATCTCCGGTGGTCGCGGCCAGCATCTCCCAGCTCGCGCTATGTTCCGGGGCAGTTGCGCCGTTGAAAAGCAAATCAATAGCGAGCACCTGCTGGCCCTGGTTGATGTGCTCGGAAATGACCTGCGCTTCCGCCTTGTAGCCTTCATCGCTGAGCACGACCGTCACTGGGGCATCCGGAGGCGTCGAAATGGCCTTGAGCCAGACGCCTGTCGCGCTGAGCCCATTCGAGAAATCAAATCGCTGCAGCAGACTTTCGACTCCGAGGTGCTTGCTGTTATCCAGCCTCCAGACATTCTCGACCGAAACCGGAGCATAGCGAATTACACGCCCCAGTTGTTCCCTCTGGGCCTGAATCCAGGCAACGCGCTCGCGGCCGGTTGGAACTGCGGGACGCTGGACCTGGCCAGCCAACTTCCTGGCCAGGCCCAGAATAGACAGATTCCCCGAGGGCAGGCCCGCCGCCAGTTGCTCGGCAGACCTTAGCTCATCATCGCTCGGTATCTCGTCCACCGAGACCGGCAGACCAAAATGCCTGGTGAAAAAAGAATAGGCTTGTTCTCGGTTCTCCAGCTGGTAATTGTGAGTGCCCGGATCCCGGTTCTCGTGCCAGGCCAGGTTGTTTTCGTTTCCGAATACGCGGAAAAGAGGCAAGACTTGATCGTAAATATAAGGTTTAACCAGGGCCGCACGAAAACAACAGTCATCCTCGGCGTTGTGAATGAGCAAGGTAGGACGAGGCGCCCGCATGGCCACGAAGAAGGGATAATCCTCGCCTTGCGTGAGATCGGTCGGGTTTTCCTCGATCTCGTCGGTATCAACTGGTCGCACCAGGTTTGACTGGAGCGCCCCGATACCGGCCACCTCCGCCGATACGGCGACGCGGTCATCGAGAGCGCCGAGCATGGTTGTTTGCCATCCGCCACCTGACAGGCCGGTAACGCCCAGCCGGTTGCGGTCTACCTGCGGCAGGGTTGTCAGATAGTCGAGCCCGCGACGCATGGAAAGGTAAAAGAACCCTAGGGCATTCGCGCCTACCAGATCCAGGTAAGCCGCATAATCGTGCGCATTCTCGGGCTGTGCCAATTCGCCAAATCCAGGCCAGGAAAGGCTGAGCGCAAAAATCCCTCGCTTGGCGAAATTGATGCTGCGCTTCTGCTCGTACTCCGCCGCATTCCCCGCCTCCTCGTGTCCGATGACGTTAAGAATAGCGGGCGCCCTGCCGCTAACGTTTTGCGGCTCGTACAAGACTGCGGTTGACTGAAAGCCGGGTACGATTTCGTAGCGGAACTTGCGCAAGCGGTATCCCCTGTTGGTTTCAATCACGCCCGTCTGCTCAAAACGTGGAGCAGAGTCAATCCATTCGACAGGCCAGCCATGGAAAGCTATGTCAGCGAGAATATGAGTGCGCAGGGTTGCCTCCTGCCGTAGCCACTGGCCAGAGCCAGCAGACGAGGGCAGCCGCGGAATACGCTTGCTTAAGTAAGTTTGCAGCTGGAATGCGGTTATCGCGGATTGCTGCGTTCGCTGGCCGAGCACACTCTTCACCGATGAAGCAGTGCTTTGGGCACGGACCGAGCCGACGAGCCCGGCAAGCAGCAGCACCCAACCGCGAACACATCGCAAACCGACGCCACGGTTGACCAGAACGTTGGTTTTAATGGTCTTCAAAAGGTTCTCCTCAACCAACGGCGGACGGAGTAGATTTTTCGCAGCACGACTGTAGTGTCTTCGAACATTGCGGAACCTGCAACAATACTCGGAACATGCCGGCAAGGAAAGCGCCCGCTGGGGAAGTCTTGCCATTCGCCCGTTGACATTGCACTAGACACGAGTAGGATATTTGGCGCCGCATTTGTGTTCCGAAAACGGAGAGTGCCTGGCCGGGCGATAGGAATGTCTCGCCATGGAGGTGATAATGAATCGAGCCGCGGGTTTCTTTCTTTTCGTATGCGTCGTCATGCTTTGCGGCGTGCTGACAGCGGTCGCACAGTTTACGACGGCAAGCCTGGCCGGAGTGGTGACGGATAGCTCAGGCGCTGTGATTCCAGCGGCAAAGCTAACGCTGACCAACCAGCAAACTGGCCTATCCCATTCCCTGCTGTCTGACGTGCAAGGACATTATTTGTTCACCGGTTTTCCAGTTGGACATTACCAGCTCGTTGTGGAAAAGATCGGGTTTACCGCCTATAAACAAACCGGAATCGAGCTCACGGTCAACCAGTCGGCGACGCAAAATGTCTCCCTCCAAATCGGAAAGGTGACTGAGGAAGTGACTGTGGGGGCCAATGTCGAGCTGATCAATACGCGCGAGGCGACCGTCGGCCAGCTCATTGATGAAAGGCGCATTGTGGACTTGCCGCTGGATGGCCGTAATGCCGCCGACCTGGCGCTTCTCGGCGCAGGCACGGTAAATGTCTCCAGCACCAACACCTATTGCGACGTCAACTGTGAAGGCGGCACACATCCGGGGGAGCGGCGCATCAACGTCAATGGCATCGGGCCGAACGCCGTCAATTATCAACTCGACGGCGCCAGTCACAACGATACCTACATTAACACCAATCTGCCGTTTCCCAACCCCGATGCGGTTCAGGAGTTCACCATCCAGTCCGACAACCTTTCGGCGGAATACGGCAACGCGGCCGCGGGCGCCATCAGCGTCATCACTAAATCAGGAACGAATCAGCTGCACGGAGATGTTTTTGAGTTCCTGCGCAACGGCGCCCTGAACGCAAATAATTACTTCGCCAACCAATCAACGCCAGTTCAAAAAGACGTGCTGAAGCGCAACCAGTTTGGCGGCAGCGTTGGCGGACCCATCGTCAAAGGCAAGCTGTTTTATTTCGCGACCTACCAGGGGACGCGGCTTCGCAGTGCGGGGGCCGGCAATGTGGCGTTTGTGCCGACGCAGGCCGAGCGCACCGGTGATTTTTCCGCGCTCTGCGGCAGCTTTGATGCCGGCGGAAACTGTACGGATCCGAACGGTGTGCAGCTTGTGGACCCTGCGAACGGGAACGCCAAGATCCCCTTTAACCAACTGCCCCAGATCGACCCCGTGGCACAGTTCTTCCTTCAACACATCCCTCTTCCGAACGGCGGCGGCAACATCTTGAACTTTCTCGGCCCTCCCCAGGTACAGAACGAAGACGAAGCAATGGGCAAGCTGGACTACAGCTTGGGCAAGAACCATCGGTTCAGCGGCCACTATTTTCAGACTTATTTCCGCCAGCCGCCGGCCAGTGCCCAACAAAATCTGCTGGCCGCCGATTCCAACGGCAACCACGTGCGGGTGCAGAATGTCGCCGTTAACCACACCTATACCAAGTCACCCACGCTGCTGTTCAACAGCTGGTTTGGCTGGGAGCTGCAAACGGGAGGTTCCCTTTCCGGTGCGCCGTTCGGGCTGGCCGATGCCGGTATGAACGTGGCCCAGACTAAGCCCGCGGAATTGTCGGTCTTCGTGAACAACTATTTTTCCATCAACACCAATCACAACGGCGATTTCGATCGCGGTGACACAACCATCCGCGAAAATGTGACTCTAGTCCATAACAGGCACGAGCTGCGCTTCGGGGGAGAACTGGTGAGGCTGCAGAACCACCTTCGCAACGAGTACTTGCAGAACGCAAATATTGGTACGCTGAACGCACTTTCAGGCGACAACTTGGCTGATTTCACGCTGGGCGTGTTGAGTTATTTTCAGCAGGGTGGTGGAGAGTTCAAGGACCTGCACGGCGAAAAATACAGCCTCTACGTGAATGACATCTGGCGCGCAAATCCGAAGCTGTCGCTCAACGCAGGTCTGCGCTGGGACCCATATCTTCCCTATCTCGAAGAGAAAGGCCGGGTCGTCTGCTTTCAGCCGGGAGCGCCCTCGCAACGTTTCCCCAATGCCCCTCTGGGGATGACATTCGGCGGCAGCAACCATGATCCAGGCTGTCCGAAAGCCGGCGCGGAAGCGGGCCTGGGCAATTTCGCGCCCCGGCTGGGGTTCGCCTACAGGCCTGGCGGCGACGACAAGACCAGCATACGCGGCGGTGCCGGCTACTATTACGCGCCTCCCGAGACGGTGGGATTCAACACCTTTGTGGACGCGGCCCCCTTCTCTCCCCAGTTCTTCTTCAGTACCGCCAGCCTCACTGATCCGTACGGGAGCAACGGCCTGGCAAATCCATTCCCGGTCAACTACGCGCCGCGGTTGCCCGGAGCCAATTCCTCATTTATCTTGCCGACCGCCATCTACGCCGTATTTCAAAGAACTTATCACATCACTCTGGTGACCGCGTGGAACCTTACGCTTGAGCGGCAGTTGGGGGAAGACTGGCTCTTTCGGAGCGCGTATGTCGGCAATAAGGGCACATTCCTGTACGGTACCAGCGATCAGAAGCCGTTGCGCGAATTGAACCCAGCCGTGTATATGCCGGGGGCAACGCACGATAACACACAGCAACGCCGGCTGTATCCCCAATTCAGCACGGTCGGATACATCTCCTCGTCAAATAACTCGCACTACAACGCACTGCAGACGACTTTGGAGAAGCGCATGAGCCGTGGCCTGTCAATCCTCTGCAACTGGACCTGGGCGCGCGGAATTGACGACTACGGCTGGTCCGACCCGTTCAACCGGCACTTCGATTACGGCCTCTCAGATGACGATATCCATCACAACTTCAAGCTCTCGAGCGTCTGGGACCTGCCAAAAACCAGCTTCACCGGCGCTGCGGGGAAGGTGCTCAACGGATGGGAGGTGACCTCGATCATCAGCTGGCGAGGCGGTTTCCCCTACTCGATTGTGGATTCCAGCGACAACTCGTTCAGCGGCGTCGGGCGGGATCGGGCCGACCTCGTGGGCAGCCTGCGTGCGGCGGTGCTAAGTTCGTCCCGGCGACATGCCCAATTGGTTCAGGAATGGTTTAATCCGACAGTGTTCGCCGATAACGCGGTGGGCACATTCGGCAACTCCGGGAAAAACATTCTGCGCGGCCCGCGTTTCTTCGAAACCGATCTGGGCCTGATGAAGACTACCCAGATTACGGAACGTACCAGCGCGCAATTCCGCGCCGAATTCTTTAACGCGTTTAACAACGTCAACTTCTCCCGACCGCATAACGACATTAGAGATCCCCAAGTGGCGCAGATTACCGGCTTGGACGGCAAACCGCGAATTCTTCAGTTTGCGCTCAAGTTGATGTTCTGAAGACGTGTTTAGGGTTGGGCGCCGACGACACGGAACTCAAGCTCGCCGTCAAGGTTCAGGCAAAGCCAAGGAGCGGCGCATGAGCGGAGAAGCACTATGACCAAATCAGAAACAAAGGTCGACCGCAGGACATTCCTGGCCGGGTCTGCAGCACTGATCGGGGCGGCGGCTGTCCCTACGGCGGTCTCTTACGCCAGGATTCTCGGAGCCAACGATCGAATTTCGCTCGCCCACATTGGTCCGGGGAGCCGGGGCCAGGAACTGGCTTGGATTGTCGCTCAGCATAAGACGACTCACAATGTGGAGATGATGGCGGTCTGCGATCTGTGGAACGTCCACCGCGAACGAGCTATTAAGGAAAATGCGCGCTACTATGGCCGCTCACCGCGCGCCTACCAGTACCTGGAGGATGTGCTCGCGCTTGCTGATGTTGATGCGGTGGTCATTTCTACTCCCGAACATTCGCACTCGCCCATTCTAAAAATGGCTGCGGAAGCCGGCAAAGATGCCTACGTCGAAAAACCGATGGGTAATGTTCTCGCTGAAGCCAAGGCGGCACGCGATACCGTCAAGCAACGCAACCGGATCGTCCAGGTGGGTACACAGCATCGTAGCGAACCTTACCCACGCGCCGCCCATGATCTGGTGCAGAGTGGTGTTCTCGGAGACATAAGCAAAGTGGAGATCGTGTGGAATTATCACGGGCCCAGGTGGCGCGGGCGCCCGGAAGCCAAGCGGGTACGGGAACAAGACACCGATTGGCGCAAATGGCTGATGACCAAGCCGTATCGTCCGTTTGATCCGCAGATTTACTGTGAATTTCGCTTGTACAGGGAATTCTCCAGCGGAATTCCAGATCAGTGGATGAGCCACGCTACGGACCTGGTTCATTGGTTCATGAATGACAGTTTTCCACGGTCGGTCGTGGCCCACGGCGGCATTTTTGCCTGGCACGATGGCCGCGAGAATGCCGATACCTTTCAGGCGCTGCTGGAATATCCCAAGGGCTTTCTGGTCAGCTACTCCACGAGCTTCGGCAATGACGCCCCTTCCTTCACGCGCTATATGGGCAAGAAGGCGACACTCATCAACCACGGCGGCGAGGGCAGCCCACGGTACAGCCTGGTGGAGGAGAAGGGCAACCAGGAAGATAATTCAGAGATCGACAAGCTAAGGGCGTCGAAAGACATTCTTCTTCCGGGCGAAACCAAGCTCCCGCCCATGGGTATGGGTGATTTGACCCTGGAACATACGGCCAACTGGTTCGAATGTATGCGCTCACGCCAGCAGCCTCATTGCACCGTGGATGAAGGTTTCTCCCACTCCGTGGCCTGCATCATGTGCACCGACGCATATTGGTGGGGCAGGAAGCAATACTGGAATGCTGGTGCAGAGGTGATTCAGGACCACCCCGCGGAAAACTGATCTGTCTGCGGAAAATAAAAGCGTTCATGCGCGACGAAGTGACACGAGAAGAAACGCTGTTCTCTGTTTGGGCCGCGTGATAGTGCAAAATCAACAACTTTCCAATACAAACGATGTCCACCAGGCATGCTCCACAACAGGCGAATCAGGGCAAAGTGGCCTTAAATGACCCACGTTTACTGACAGCCGACCACCAGGTTAAACACGGCAGAGCAACCTCATTCTTTGCGCTGGCTATCCGTTTGCTTGCGGCGTTCTCGCCAGTGAAAGGCAAAAGCGGACTCCGGATTGGCTGCGACTCCTGAACGGTGCTTCGAAGAAATTCCCAAATGCTCTAGATCTAGACACCCACTGCTTATGCCCTTCAGGACTCGCTATTGCTACCGCCGCGTGAGGATGATCGCGGCGCGGCAACAAAAGTAAAGATATTGATCTTTTCGACGATGCTGAACCGTGAAAGCAAAAATTCCAACCCACAACCCAACCCCCTGCTAGTCCCTGCATCGAAAACAGAATAAAACGCATCGCAGTTTGTCTCACAACTTCTTTTTCTAACGATATTGTTTCATTGTGACGCATGGGAACGTCGATTTTCACGTGGCCAATACGACTGTAATGAAATTGTAATGGTTGCACGATCAAAACGAATCATTTTCAAGCAGAACGGATCAAATCGACTGATTTGTAACCCGTTGAAAAGAGGAGTAGAGTAGAAAATTTTCCTAACGGGTCAGAACCCACTGTGGAACTCAAAATCCGCCGGTACTTAAGCGAAAATCTCGTTCACCTTATCCCGTACATGCTGGCTGCGTGACGGCTTCAAATACCTCATCGTCGATTCCATATCTGAGTGACCAAGCCACTGCTGAACCGTGCGCAGATCGACACCTGCCCAGAGACACCGAGTAGCGAACGTCGCACGGAACTTGTGAAGCCAGAAGTTGTCTTCGTCGAGCTTCGCACGCTCCGCTACGGCTTTGAGGCAGTCGAGGAAGTCGAGCTTTGGCTTGCAGCCGGCAGTACGGAAGACCAAACCGCACGTCTTGTCAGCTTTCGCCTTCCACGCCTTCAGACTTTTCGCCAGCTTCGCAGGAATCGGAATCTCGCGTTCTTTGTACGCCTTCGGCGTCCATCCACGATCAGGCTTGTAGCTGACGCGGACGGTCGCGTGGGCGAGGTTGACGTCCGACCAGTACGTGTAGATGACTTCCTGCTCTCGCATTCCCGTCATCAGGAAGAACTCGTACCAAAGCCGCTCTGCCTCATCGCAGGCGGCAAACAGCTTGTCGAGTTCGTCCTGCTCGTAAATCTCCGGCTCCTCTTCCGTGTAACGCGGCCAATCGTTCTTCTTCACCAGACCGCGAATGCCGTTCGCCTTGAGAAACGACATCACATTGGCAAACTTATTCCAACAGCTCCGCGGCGCCTGCCCTTTGTCGTCTCGCAGGAAAGCACAGAACTTGAGCAGGTCTTTGCGTTCGATGTCTTCCAGAAACAGTTTGGGGCAAGACTCCGTGAAGTAGTTCAGCGCTGTCGTGTAAGCGGCCAGCGTCTTGGGCTTTTTCGTGAGCGTCGTTTCTTCCAGGTACTCACTGACCGCTGCTGCTAATGAGCGGTGCCCGTTGTTGCCGTTCTCAGGCAGGACGGCGACTCCATTGTGCACGGCATTTAACTCGGATTCCTTGCGCAGGCGTCGAGCACTCGCGTCGGCAGGGTCTTTGCCCACCGACAGGCGGACCCGCTTGCCACCCTCGCGCCATTCCAGGTAGTAGGCCCCTTCGGAATGCCGCTCTTCTCTTCCATCAACGAGAACCGAGTCCGGCTTCACTCGACCATTCGCGGACTCAGCCACCGGGCAGTAACGTAATCCGTCTCGGATTTGTACGCGTTTCGTGAGATTGACCGAGTACCCGCCAGTTCTCATCACAAATCGTTTCTGATTTTCCCGCCGAGTGACGTACTCCAGGTTTGACGCTTCGTTGTGCGTGTAGTCGCCGTCTTTATGAGTGATCTCGTGTTTGGGCGGGCAATCGCCCAGAAACGCAGAAGCGACCAGGCTCTGAACGGTGCATTTTCGTTGGAACCCGTCACTCCAGAGGCTGACGTAGAGTCGCCCGTTCTTTATTTTGACGGGCTGCAGGATCTTGCTGGTTTGAGTATTGCGGACTTGCCCCTGATCTGATACTTGATAAACGCCGTCATATCCGGCGATGTCGTGCCATTGCTCGGCCATACCCCACTTGTACGTCAGTACGCTTTGAAGCTTGCCGAATCAGACCTGGGCCGGGTAGCGCTTGATAACCGGGCGATTGCCCACGTTACCCGCCCGTGCTAAATCGGGCTCTGTCTCGCATATTGCATGCACAGAGGAGCGATTCGCTGTGAGATTCTGTTTCGGAAAGCCGGATAGGGACAACAACGGCGCGATACTTCGGGTACCGAAAACCGCCCCTCGGTGTAGCCTTTTAGTTCGTACCTGCTTTGGTTCCACGACGCTGTCTGGCTAACAAGCTATCCCATTGCGCATGATAATAGGCTGATTGCGTAACACCTATGATCGGTATGGACGAAGCCCATCTGTGGCGAGAGCGTTATCGTGTACTGTTCGAGCGGAACGTTGCCGGAATCATCCTGACAAATGCTGACGGTCGCATCATGGACTGCAATGAGCCATGTGCGCGGATCTTTGGCTTCGATTCCCGTGATGAACTGCTCGCACACAGTGCCTGGGATTTCTATTTCGACAGGGCGGAGCGCGAAACAGTCATCGACCGTCTGCGAACACGAGGGAATTGCCCTGCCGAGGAAGTTTGCTTGCGGGGTAAGAATGGTGTGCCGGTCTGGGTCTTGGCAACGCGCACTGTGGCGGCCTTTACAGAGGGCCGACCAGAGCTGCTTCAGGGCACAGTTATAGACATCACTGCACAGAAAAAAGCTCAAGCGAGGCTGCGGGACCAGGGCGGACAATCATCGGCCCCGATGTCGGAAGGCCAAAGTGCTCGGATCGCTGATTTGTCCCAACGGATAGGGGATATTTTACGGCGTGTGAATAAATCCCTTCACCCAGACAATCTGCCACAGATCGATAGAGCCGAAATGCAGGAGTGCTATGTCGCTCTCGAGGAAATGAAAATGCTCATGTCCGAACTGGAAATCCTTCGCCTTGGTCTGAAGTGACGGCCCGCAGAGGCTGACGTATTCGCCGGGACCATCCACGGGAATGTCCGGCGCTTTTCTTGCGCCCTTGACCAGCGCAGACATGCGGTCGCACAAAAAACACCCTGCGCTTACGTTTTCGGTAGTGGTCATCTCCTCGAACTTTCTTCCGCTGGCATCAGTCGCTCGCAATTTGAGCTCGAGTCGCATGCGGACACGCACGTGGGCCCGATGCTCCGGCGGCTTGCTCTGGATTTGCGCGGCGAGCGCGCGCTCAGTCGGTTGCAAGCGCAGAGTGGAGATTAATCAGTACCAAGGTAACTGGCTGTTTTGGTACGGCATGTGTGAATATTCTCTGAGACTGGTGAGGCATTGACCGGGTACTCATTGCGGAGGATTCATAAACGAGATGCGTAAAGAACAGAAGGGTTTCTCACTGATTGAGCTGCTGATCGTAGTGGCCATTATTCTGATCATCGCAGCTATTGCAATTCCTAACCTGATGCGCGCCAAAATGGCAGCCAACGATTCGTCCGCGGCCGCTGGCGAGCGCACCATCGTCACAGCCGAGGTTGGTTAT
>Ga0137418_10003842_pt1 | contig 13815 bp, 9 predicted proteins | sample CZODoug3_1_2_16f_FD_122242 | JGI IMG/M metagenome (GOLD analysis project Ga0137418, IMG submission 122242) | Vadose zone soil fungal communities from Angelo Coast Range Reserve, California, USA - CZODoug3_1_2_16fungal (Hybrid Assembly) | ecosystem: Environmental > Terrestrial > Soil > Vadose...
ACCGCATCGCAAAGCCAAAGAGAATTCTTTCGCCGGAAGCCGCATTTCTAACTCTGGAAATGCTTGGCAGTGTGCCGCGACCGGAAATGAATTGCGCAGACGAAAATCACAGTGCGCGGGTTTATTGGAAAACGGGAACGTCGCATGGTTTTCGGGACGCCTGGTCAATCGCGGTGTTCGATCATTACGTGCTCGGGGTTTGGGTTGGAAATTTCGATGGGCGCGCCAACCCGGCGTTTGTCGGCCGCACTGCGGCAGCGCCGCTGCTGTTTCAGATTGTCGATAGTTTGCGCGCGGCGTGGCCGGAACCAACGATGCCGCATCAGCCCCCGCCGGGAGCAAATTTGAAACGCGTGGAGTTCTGCGCGTTGTCGGGGGATCTCCCGAACCGGTTTTGCACGCAGCACGTCGAAGGCTGGTTCATTCCCGGTGTGTCGCCTATCAAAACCTGCGATGTGCATCGCGAAGTGCTTGTTGATCTCGCCACCGGCCTGCGCGTTCCAATCGACGACGGCACACGCCAATTGAAACGCGAAGTTTACGAATTCTGGCCCGGCGACTTTCTCACGCTGTTCGAGCAAGCCGGAATTCCACGCAGAGTCCCACCTCCCTTCCTGCCAGACACTGACAGCGAGCTGGCGAGTCGGGTCGGACAGAAACCGATAATTATGTCTCCGAACAGCAAAGAAATTCTACTCGTTTCGAAAAAGACAATTCCGCTACGCGCCAAAGCCGATGCCGACGTGCGTGAAATTTTCTGGTTCGCTGGCAAGCAATTCGTTGGGAAAGCCGCACCGAATCAGGTTGTCGAGTGGACGGCAGCCGCCGGCGATTACGAAGTTACCGCGCTGGATGATCACGGCCGGGCCGGTTCGCATAGCGTCGTTGTGCGATAGAGAGCAGCAATCGTTGCGATAAGAAATTATCGCCCCGACGCACAACTTTTGAATCCAAAGCCAGGGCAGACTGCATCTCAATGGAAACAAAGAAGGTTCCTTATGATGCACGATTTCAGGTTTGCTGTGCGGCAGCTTCTCAAGACGCCGGGATTTACGAGCGTAGCGGTATTGACGCTTGCCCTGGCAATCGGTGTTAACTCGGCCATTTTCGCGCTGATTAATGGCGTGCTGCTGAAGCCGGTGGTGCCGGTCCGGCCTGCTGAAGTCGTGAATGTGTTCACGGCTCGACAAAACGCGAGCCACGATTATCGGCAGTTTTCGTATAACGAATACCGCGAGCTGCGCGAGAACGGCAAAGATGTGTTTGTCGATGTAGCCGCGCTTGAGTTCGCCGTCGCCGGCATCGGGCGCGATCACGAGATGCGGCGCAGCTTCGCTTTCCTGACTTCGGAGAATTATTTCCCGATGCTGGGCGTGCAGGCGTTTCGCGGCCGCTTTTATAACGCTGAGGAATGTAAGCCGAATGCAAACATGGCTGTACTTGTTTCAAGCTACGGCTTTTGGAAACGAAACGGCGCCCGCGACGATTTTGTCGGTAGCACGATACAGATTAACGGTCAGCCGTACACCGTAATCGGCATTGCGCCGGACGGATTCAGCGGCGCGAACGCGTTGATCGCGCCGGACATCTGGCTGCCGCTCGGCACTCGTTCGCAGTTCGGTTCAGCTTTCGGCGATTCCGAAACTACGCACGACCTGTTGGACCCGAAGAATTACACGTTCAATCTCGTCGCGCGGATGCGTTCCGGTCTGACTATGGACGCGGCAAAAGCCCGTTTGCCGGTGCTGGCGCAACGGTTAAATGCAATTCAACCAGACGGCAGCGAAGGTACGCGGGACCTACAAATTCAAACACCAGCACGATTTGGCCTAAGTACGCAACCGGAGAACGACGGACCACTCACGTTGGTGGCGACATTGCTTATGGCGATGGCCGGAGCGGTCCTGCTCATCGCCTGTTTAAATCTCGCGAACATGTTGCTCGCGCGCGGCACATCGCGTTCCAAGGAAATAGCGATCCGTCTGGCTGTCGGCGCATCACGCTGGCAGATCGTCAGGCAATTGTTGTGCGAAGGGTTTTTGCTGGCTGTTTGCGGCGGCATCATCGGCCTGATTCTGAGCGCCTGGTGCAACGATGTTTTACTCCAGCAACTGAGCGGTTTGCTCTCGTCCGTCAATTTCTCCTTCGTTGTGAAATTGCGGCCCGACGCTGCTGTGCTTGCAATCACGTTGTTGTTTTGTGTCATCGCGACAATGCTTTTCAGCCTCGGCCCTGCGTTGAAGGCAACAAAGGCTGATCTTGTTAAGGACCTCAAAGAGCAAATCGGCGAACCGGCGCGCATCGGCCGTTTAAGTCGTTTCTTCGCGCCACGTCACATTTCGGTAATGGCGCAAATCGCGCTTTCGCTCATGTTGCTTTTCGCAGCCGGATTATTCTTCCGTGGAGCGCTCAAAGCGGCCGGACTTAATCCGGGGTTCGTCGCGCGCGGCGATATCATTAGCGAGTTCGATTTCAGCTTGGTCAAGAAAGCGCCGGCCGATTCGCGTCGCTTGATCTTCGACATGGTACGACGCGTACGAGAGCTGCCCGGAGTAACCGCGTCGGCTACCGGCACCATGCTGCCGTATTCCGATTTCACCAGCGCGCGCCGCGTTCTGCGGATGAAAGACGCCATGCCTAACGACCCAAAGGCGCCGGATCCGAGCGTCAATTCACTCTTTACCGCGATCACGCCCGGTTACTGCGAGGCGCTTGGCATAAAACTGCTGCGAGGCCGCGATTTCACTCAAAGCGAATCCGAAAACAAGGATGCGCGACGCGTGGCGATAATCGACGAGGAAATGGCAAAAAAACTTTTTCCGAACGAAGACCCCATCGGTCAGCACATTCGCTACACCAATCCGCCGAAGGACGGGTCGCCTAACGACATCGAAGTCGTCGGTGTTGTAAGCAAGCACCGGCATAGCGTTGACAACGATTCCCTCGTCTGCCGTTTATTCGTGCCGTTGGTGCAGGGATACAGCGGCCAAACCTTTCTGCACGTTCGGCTCAACACAGAGGATCGCCATGCGGTCGCCGCGTTTATTCCGACGCTTCGACAAACGTTGCGCGAGATCGATCCTGATCTGCCGCTGCTACAGATGACCCCATTTGTGGACCTGATGGAAAGGTCGCCCAATCTTTGGATCGTTAAACTTGGGGCAACTCTCTTCGGCGCTTTTGGTGCGATCGCGCTTATGTTAGCCGTGGTCGGTGTTTATGGCGTGAAAGCTTATGCCGTGGCATGCCGGACCCGCGAAATCGGCATCCGCATGGCCTTGGGTGCACATAGGCGCGACGTATTCGCGCTCATTATGCGGCAGGGCGCGATGCAAACGGCGCTCGCGGTTGGTGCTGGCGTTCTTCTTTCACTGGCTGCAGGGCGCGTCCTGGCCAAAATCCTGTACGACGTAAGTCCGAGCGATCCGTTGGCGCTTATTATCGCAACTTTGATGCTCGCGAGCGCGGCGCTTCTTGCTTGTTTCTTCCCGGCCAACCGCGCCACTCGCGTGAATCCGATAACGGCGCTGCGAACCGAATAACGGCTATTGTTTCGGCTTAACGCCCATTGATCGGCTCTTTAAAAATCCCGGTCGTCACAAGCTTACCTTACCCGCTGCTTTTCTCGGTAACTCGACGCTAACGGACACAATCTTCAATGATCCGTCACCCGGCGCGGGAAACACTACGGAGCTTTTTTGCGCTGCAGATGAACGGAGAATGGATGCAATTCCGCGGTCATAAGTTTGGCGACGACCACAGGGTCGTTCTCCATAAATTTCCGGGCGGCTGCTTCATCGGATGCACTGAAGATCGCAATACCGAATCTCTTATCACCTGGCTCTTTCGTGCGTCCAGCCAGAATCAACTGACCGGATTTTGCCGCTTCCTGGAGTCGAATGAAGTGTCGATCCAATGCTGCATTATCCTCTTTAGTCCACTTCTTGTCGTCGTACAAACGAGGCACGAGTCTTAGCACGTAGATAAACTCGTTCGGATTGCCGGGTTGGGGATTCGCGCTTTCAAGAGCCACTGCGAAGGGATGCAACTCTGCGGTCATTAATCCGGCCGAGACGATGGGATCGGCTTTCATGAACGCGCGGGCGGCTGCTTCATCGGCTGCCCTAAAGATCGCAATGCCAAATGTCTTTTCACCCGGCTCTTTTGTGCGTCCAGCCAGAATCAACTGACCGGATTTTGTCGCTTCTAGCATTCGAACAAAGTATTCATCCGACGTTGCCTTATCCTCTTTCGTCCACTTCTCGCCGTCGTACAAACGTGGCACGAGTCTTTGCACATAGATAAACTCCTTCTGCTTACCGGGTTCGGGAGTCGGCTTGCCGGGTTCGGGGGTCTGCGCGTCCAACGAATGGCTCGCCGCGCAAATGCAACTGATCAGAATGAATAATTGGCAGAATCGCTTGTTCATATCGTGGTGGGTTACGTTGCGTGCGCGCCGAACTTTGTGCAAGATTTCTTCGCTTGAATTCGTCGGCAACTCCGAAAGCGTTCGCGAGGAAATGGCTTCTCTTCCTGCTTTGAAATCCTGGCCGTTGCTTCGCATTCGTTGCAGGGTTTCCTGATTCGTAGAGTCTTACTGGAAGGCAAAATTTGTTCGAATCAGTTCCGAACTCGCAGGTTGAGAGTTAAAGGCAGCGCGCTGTTCATTCGATGAAAGGATGAAACTTGGCGAGGCAAACCGATTTGACTCCCGCCGCCTCGCGCTATCTTCTCCGCTCAAGTCAACACATCCTAAAATATCCGGCACATTATGATCCAATCCTCACGTCTTCCTTCAATTCTCCTTTCCGCTTTGTTCGCATTTCTGTTCGTCGCGGGAACGCTTCTGCCTGGCAGCCTGCGCGCAGCGGAAGAGAAAAAAATAGAGTTCCCCGCGGCCAGCCAGCACTCGGTGGTAAAACAGCGTGTCGGGTTGACCGATGTCGAGGTGGATTATTCGCGCCCGAACAAGAACGGCCGCGAGATTTTCGGCGGCCTGGTGCCGTACGGGAAGCTCTGGCGCACGGGCGCCAACGCCGTCACCAAAATTAAGTTTAGCGACGCGGTAACGCTCGGCGGCAAGGAGGTCCCGGCCGGTGAGTACGCACTCTTTACGATTCCGACAGCGAACGAGTGGACCATCATCCTTTCGAAGGACGCGAAGATGCAGAGCGCAGCCGATTATAAGCAGGAGAACGATGCCGCGCGTATCACAGCGATGCCGGAATCCCTTCCGGTCACGATCGAGACGTTCACGATCGCGCTGAATGATGTGAAAGGTGCGTCCGCAACGCTTGATTTCCTTTGGGATAAAACGCGTGTCCCGGTGAAGTTGACCACGGACGATGTCGAGCAGGTAAGCAAACAACTCGATGCAGCCGTGAGCGCAGGGACTGCGCTCGACGCGCGCACCGCCTATCAAGCCGCGGCCTTTTATTACGACAACAACAAGGATATGAACCAGGCGGGGAAGTGGATCGACCAAGCGCTGGGGAAGAACCCAGACGCCTACTTTATGCACTACAAGAAGGCGCAGATTCAGGCGAAGCTTGGGAACAAGAAAGAAGCCACCGCCTCGGCGCAAAAGGCGATCGACATCCTGAAGAAAGACAAAGCGCCGGACGAGTCCGCCATCAACAACGCGCAGCAGATCATTGACAGCTCGAAGTGAAGGATCAGCTCCCACGGTTGCGGGTCTACTTGACGTTGTCCATCTCCCGCGGCTCTGGCAGAAAATCTGAAACCGCAAGTTGAATAGCATCTCCACTCTCGGAGAGGGAACTTAGTGCGGCCGGGAACGGCCGTGGCTGGACCAAGCTAACATTCCCAAAACACGCTATGCATGAAGAAAAAGAAACCGCGCACCGGCTGGCTGCATATTCAGACGCGGTCTTCGCGGTGATCGTGACCGTGATGGTACTGGAGCTCAGAGCACCAGAACAGGCGGCATTCTCGGCTCTCTGGCCTTTATGGCCCACCGCCATCAGCTATGCGGTGAGCTACCTGTTCATCGCCATTATTTGGATCAACCACCATTACCTTATGCGGTTCGTCGGTACTCCGACGCTGGGATTGGTATGGATTAACTTCGTCCATCTCTTCATGGTATCGCTGCTGCCCTTTGCGACGGCATGGATTGCGCGTACTCGACTGGCATCATCCCCGGTGGTCTTTTACGCAGGGCTGTTCGTGTGCATCGACATTGCCTACAACGTGTTCGAGCGCGATGTGCTGGGCCATGCCGACGCAACTCAAATGTCCGAGCGTAAGCGTCACATGGCGAGACGTCGATCACTCGTTGTCCTTGCGATTTTCACGACAGCTATGTTGATTGCGGTCGTAGCACCGCGAGTGGGGTTCGGTCTGATATGCGGCGGCCTTATCCTCCACTTACGACCAGAGGTCCCAGGCGGTAGGATGAAGGCGCAATAACCTCTTACAGCTCTTTGAAGTCTCCCGCGTGCTGTTGCGTCTGGATCACGCTGTTACTCATCGCAAATGTGCGTCGTTGACCACGGCGCCGTCAGGGCACCTTGGCCAGAATCTTGTCCATCTCGGAGGCTGTGAAAGCGCGCATCGTCTGCGTGCGGACGTTGCCCAGCATGTCCGCTGCCAGCAATACGCTGGCGGCCGTCTCATCGTCCGGGGCCTGGAAGATACACACTTGGTCATACTGACCGAGCGTCCAATACATCTGTTTAATAGTAACTCCCATCGACTGCACCTTGGCGGCCCAAGCAGCTACCCGCTGGGTCGTCTGCTTAGCGTTTTGGATACCTTTATCGGTGAATTGCACCAAACTGATGTAAGTCGGGTTAATCTTGTCCGTCCCAGCAGTAAGTTTTGATTTGGACTCGTCCAGCTTTGAGGTGTTCATCTGTGGGTCGTCAGCGAAACACAATGCCGCTCCAAAAAAGCAAAGCGCCAAAATCAATCCATTCTTTTTTATTTTCATGAGGCCGATCGAATCTGGATCTCCATTTCCGGTCAACATTTCTTTGTTCATGGATTAACAACATGGCTTGTTGAGGCGTAGTCGCGAAGGTGAATCCCGCGCCGGTGCGCTCAGATTCCTTTGAAATCGCGCACGGGCTTGTGCGTTGTACGAGATTCAGTCTTGCGTTCGTGCGCAGAATCCGCAATCAACCTGTTCGTTATGACACGTCTTCTACTATTTTCCACCATGTTTGCAGGCTTTGCGTACGGTCTTTTCGCGAGTGATTCGCTTCCATTTCCCGTCAGTGTTGGCGGTCAGGCGGCAAAGGATGGGGCGCCGTTCGCGAAGATCGAAAATCCCGTTGCGGCGGATGCGGAACTGTCGGTTGAATCCAAAGACGGCATGATCATTGTCAACGTGAATGCGGTGAATGCGAAGAACGAACCGGTTCCAGGCTCAGCGCCTGCGGTGATTTTGCTTCAGGGGAAAACCAAGACGAACCTCGACAAAACAATGGATGGAAAGAGGCTCGCTGCCGGAAATTACATCATGAGCGTGGTAAGCGAAGGCAAGACTGCCAGTATCCTGGTCACCATCAAGTAGCGTGTGTGCGCAAAACAATTTATTTTTCGCGGCCGATCCGAAGTGACCGTGCCGTACACTGGATTCAGCAAAGCACGTGCAATCCCCGCCGCTATTGACGCCAAATTTCTAACGGCTGCCCTTGTTTCCTGCCGTGCCTGTGCCGCCTGTCGCGGGTTTGGATGTGCCCGTAACACCGCGACCACCTTTCACGTCCTTTATCGGCTGCAGGTCACGAATTTTAGCCTTCTTAAGTCGGCGCCAAACGGAGTGAACTACATTGATGTTCGGCGTTTGTTCCTCCATAACCCGCTGTAGAGCTTAACGGACTGACAGAATACTCGCAACATTTTATAGTTTATTAACTTTGAACCTCGCCCGCATACGTGCGCGTCGCGATCATGTTGTTTATCAACAATCGCTCCAGTGATTCCTGTTCCCTGAGTCGGTCACTCTCGGGACGGGGGGACCGAGAGGCTCGACTTTCTTGCTAAAATGCGGTAGAAAATCTGTTCTTCATGTCGAGCACAGAGTCAGTTTCGCCTCACGATGTAATCGTGTGCGCGTGCGGAACTCGGGAGTATACGGCGGGCGATGCTGTCGATGCGGCTATTTTCCGGGGCGAACTTGAGCCAAAATGGCAGGCTTTTCTCCGCCGCGTCGCAGCGGAAGAGCGTGCAGACGAATTGGAATTAGAGTTGGACGAGTCGGCCATTTCTGCCGCGGCCGAAGAGTTTCGTTATCGCCATGACCTGATCACGGCGGAGGAGACGGAAAAATGGCTGTCAAATCGTGGCCTTATATTTGAAGACTTCAGCGATTACTTCGCCCGTCAGTATTGCGTGGGTGCGGTTGATGAAGGCTTTTCTTCCGAGCACATCGGATATATGTCCGCGGCTCCGGAGTTGCGCCACTTGTTCCTAGCAGAGTTGATTTTGTCCGGGGCGCTAGAGGACATGACCAATAAACTCATGTGGCGTCTGGCCGCGCGCTGCGCTGGAAAAGAGCCTACACCAGATGCGACCGCCGCCGAAAAACGGAAATTCTTACATCGGATCGGCATTGAACCAGCGCTGCTGGCCTATTGGCTGGAGGAAATGGGCCGCGATTCGGAGTGGTTGAATGAAATGCTTGCGATCGAGGCGGCATACTGGGCGCATTGCGATACGCTGCTAGTTCCCGAAGCACGCCAACGTGAATTGATGGCTCTGCGATTGCGCCTGACACGATTTGAAATCGAACTGATTGGGTTGGAATCGCAGGATGCCGCGCAGGAAGCGCTGTTTTGTGTACGGGAGGATGGGATGTCACTGGAGGAAGTTGCGACTGAGGGGCGTTATCCTTATCGACGAGCGAACTTTCTTCTGGAAGACCTCCCGGCGGATGCGCAGCAGAAATATTTAAGCGTCTCGCAAGGGGACCTATTGGAACCGATGCCGCACAGCGACGGATTCGAACTCTGTCGCGTCATCAAAAAAGTCGAGCCGCGACTCGAGGATCCAACCGTCAAATTACGCATCGACCAGCGACTGCTTAACCAGTATTTTTCAGACCTGACGACCAAATATACGTACCCACGGCTGAGCATTCCTGTTTCAATGGAATGAAAATCCAAGACAGCGAAATTCTGCGGCGTTCATCGTTGTTCCGCTTTGTTTCCGATGAACATTTTGAGGCGATCGAGCCACTCCTGCAGGAAGAACATTATGAATTCGGCGAAGTGATCGTAAAACAAGGCGATCCGGCCAATTCATTTTACGTTCTGACAAGCGGGCGCGCGCGTGCCCTGAAGATCAAGCCGGATGGTGAGGAAATTCCATTGGGAGTACTAAAGCCGGGGGACTCTTTCGGGGAGGCTGCGTTAGCCGAGGGCGGAATACGAAACGCGACCGTGCGGTGCAGCACTGCAGTCGATGTCTTGCGGATCGATCGCGATGACTTTCTTCAACTCGTCCGCCGCGTACCCGACTTAAAACAGTATATCGAGTCAACCGGTCGCAACCGCGCTCTCCAAAGTTTTCTTTATCAGTTCAGCAATTTCGGCCGATTGCCGGCTCCCGTGTTGCGCGGGATGATCGACAAGCTAACTCCCGTCACATTCGAAAAAGGCAATCTGATCATTCGGGAAGGGGACAACGCCGGGCCGCTTTACGTAATCGAGAAGGGACGGGCGCGCGCTTTCGCTGGCTTGAACGGGCGAGAACGCAATCTCGCGTTCTATCGCGAAGGCGATTTTTTTGGTGAATTGTCGATCCTAAACGACTCGCCGCGCGCGGCATCGGTAGAAGCATTCACAGACTGCCAACTGCTTTCCCTTGAACTGAAGTCCGTACGAGATCTCCGCCGGCGGTTTCCGGAATTCGACAAATTGTTAAGCGAGCGGCTAGCCCGTTATGAGGCAAAAACCGAGGCGCGTGTTCCGCTCGATTTCGCGACGGAGCTGCTCCCTGCCGAAACACAGGTACACGATAAAGTACAGCTCGACGGCCAGCAGCCCCCGAAAGAGACCAATGGGCAAGAAGAGCCGTTCGCCGACGAGCGAGGCCTGTTCCGCAAACGCGGCAAGCGCCTCCGAAAGATCGATCATATCATGCAGATCGACGAGATGGATTGCGGTGCCGCCTGCCTCGGAATGATCTGCCGACACTTTGGTCGCAAGGTAAGCTTGGCACGGATTCGACAGCTCTGTCACACGGCGACCGATGGCACCAGCCTAAAAGCGATTTCGCGGGCTGCCACCGAACTTGGGTTGGCGGCGCGTCCATTGAAAATCTCACACCGCAATCTCCCGAGTATGCCGCTTCCAGCAATAGTGCACTGGGAGGGCAACCATTGGATCGTGCTCTACGACGTTGATGCGCAATTTGTGCGCGTCGCCGATCCCGCGCGCGGGTTACGCAAGGTTCCGCGAACGGAATTTGAGACGAAGTGGACCGGTTACGCAGCACTGTTCGATTACACACCAGCATTCGAACAAGCTCCGGAAAGCAAGCCAACACTGGCTTGGATTCTGCCGTTCCTCTCGCGATTTAAAGTAATCTTACTGCAGGCGCTCGGGCTGGCTGTCGCTGTCAGTTTCCTGCAATTGTTGTTCCCAGTATTCACCCAAATCGTCGTTGACAAAGTCATTGTCGAAAATGACATCGGCCTGCTGAAAATGATTCTGCTCGGCATGTTCGCAGCGCTCGTTTTCGTCCAGTTCGCCACGCTCGCGCAGGAATACTTGTTGGCATTTGCCGCCGTGCGTCTCGACACCGCAGTTCTCGATTTCTTGAGCCGGAGACTCTTGTCTCTACCGATGAGTTACTTCACAAACCGTCGAACGGGGGACATTCAACGCCGCCTCGAGGGTGCGAGGCAAGTTCGGCAATTGGCCGTGCAACAGGGAGTTGGCGCGTTGCTGGCGGTCGTTTTTCTCCTGGGTGCGCTCGTTTTAATGGCGATGTATAGTCCATTGCTGACCATCGCGTTTCTGGCAACAACGCCTTTGTACGTGGGGCTAATGATTTTTTCGGTTAAGGTGTTGCGCCCCCTTTATCACGGGGTGGAAGAAAGTCAGGGCAAATACAGTTCGCACCAAATCGATGCGATCAAAGGGATCGAGGCTGTAAAAGCGGCAGCTGCCGAGAGCTCATTTCGTGACACTATGCTCAACGAGTTTCTCTCGGTCTCGCAAAAACTTTTCAAGGCGACGTTCATCGTAATGTCGTGGGACAGCGTCCTGCAAACTATAGGTCTCCTGTCTACTGCGATTTTCCTGTGGGTCGGCGCCATCCAAGTCATTCACGGCAACTTGAGTGTCGGTGGTTTTGTTGCGTTTAGCTCACTCACTGCAATGGCATATGCAGGGATTTTGCGAGCGCTCGGAGTTTGGGACAACGTGCAGCTCGCCTCTGTCCTGCTGAATCGTCTGAATGACATTTTCGAACAGGAGCCTGAGCAGGGTCATGATCGCTCCCGCCTCGTCCCCGTGCGCAGCCTCGAAGGGCGCGTCGAGTTGCGTGGAGTCAGTTTCAAGTACGGCGGACCTGAATCACCCGACATCTTAAAGGATATCACGCTCGACCTTTTGCCGGGACGTACGGTGGCATTCGTTGGTCGCAGCGGAAGCGGCAAGACAACGCTCATCAAATTGATCGCAGGTCTGCTCGAGCCCACCGATGGAGCGATCTTTTTCGACAACGTCGATTTAAAGACTCTGAATTATCGCGATGTCAGACGGCACATCGGGACCGTTCTTCAGGATAATCACATGTTTAACGATACGATCGCGCGGAATATTTCATTCGGCGATCCTGAGCCGGACGTCGATCGCGTCCTTGCAGCTGCCCAAGCTGCCGCGGCTCACGAGTTCATCATGCGCTTGCCGCTTGGTTACGAGACAAAGATCGGAGAATCAGGGATTTCCCTGTCCGGCGGTCAGAAGCAACGCATAGCTATCGCGCGAGCGATCTATAACAATCCACCGGTATTGATCTTTGACGAGGCAACAAGCGCACTGGATACAGAATCCGAACGCGCGATCCAGGACAACCTCGGTCGATTGTTGGCCGGCCGCACGACGATTGTAATTGCGCATCGTTTGAGCACCATTCGAGATGCGCATTCTATCGTAGTGCTTGAACAAGGCAGTGTTGCCGAGATTGGCACCCATGATGAGTTAATGGCCCAGCGTGGTTTGTATTACTACCTTTCGAGCCAGCAACTCGGAATCTAAATAAGATTTCGATGAGCGCTCAATTAACTCAACGTGACTCACTCGACGCCGAGCCCGAGCTAGCACCACAGGAGCCGCCTCCCTGGCTCATTCGCTCAACAGCCTGGCTGTTAATTGCGGCGTTTCTTTTTGCCTTGCTGATCGCTTTTGTAATGCGATTGCCGGAAACGGTTGATTGCCGCTTCGTTCTAATACCCGCAACGGGTGCGGATCCGATTCAGGCTCCGCGGCAGGCGATAGTTAGCCGGGTAGTGGTCGAGGAAGGGCAACCTGTAAAAGCTGGCGACGATTTGTTTGTTCTACGCTCTGATGAAATCGGCGGCTGGGATACACAGTTTCGCACGCTCAACGAAGACTTACGGTCAAAGCAGGAAAGTCTCAACCGAAACGAGAGCGCTTTTGCTTCACAACTTGGAATTAAAAGCGCGGAGATCGAGCAGGCCAAAAGCGAGGTAAAGTTTCGCGAAAACCACGCGGGGACCAGCCGCGAGCTAGTTACGCGAATGGAGAAGCTAGCCAAGCAGGGCGGGGAATCGGAGATCGATCTTATAAAGCTGAAGCTGGATTTGGCCGGGTCAGAGAAAGACTTGAGCGTTGCCCAAAGGACCTTGCAGCAGATCACCCTTGATCGCGAGCGAATGGAAACGGAGCACGCTCGCCTGCGAGGTGAGGAACAGTCTGAAATTGAAAAGTTAAAGATGCGTACCGGGTCTCTGAAAACAGACCTGGAAAACGCTCAACACAATCTGTTGACGGTTCGCAGTCCCTACGAAGGAGTGGTTATCTCAATGGACCAGCGAACCACAGGCAGTTTTGTTCAGCAGGGACAAGTGCTTTGCCAGTTGGCGCCGAAAGGTTCGAAGCCGCGCGCTCGCATGGTGTTAAATGAAGCCGGTCTTCCCAGACTCGCTGTGGCTCAGCGCGTCCGCTACTTTTTCGAAGCGTTTCCTTACCAACGTTACGGTACCATAACTGGAAAGGTCGACTTGATCAGTCCATCGACCGTTACCACCACTGAAGGATCCCGCTTCGTTGCACTAGGATCACTTGATCGCTATGAAATCTCTTCACCAGCAGGACAAACTCTGCCTCTGCGCGTTGGAATGAAGGGCGATGCACATGTCATTGTCGGTAGCCGGACGCTGATTGAATATGCATTTGAACCGATTCGGCGATTACGTGAGAGCATAAGGCAATAACCACTGATGCAGGCACGGCCATCCAAGTTAAGGCTCGAAAACCTAACTACGAGCAATGACGCCATGGCGCGTTGTCTCCAGTTGGCCGCGCTCGCCGCGAGGTCCGAGGTCCCAGTTGTGCTGCTCGGTGAGACTGGCACAGGCAAAACCTTGCTTGCCCAGGCCATCCATAATTCATCAGCGCGAGCAAATCGCCCATTCATCGCATTTAATGCCTCGGCGATTAGCGACACGTTGCTCGAGAGTCAGTTATTTGGTCACGAACGCGGAGCTTTTACCGGCGCACAACAAACCGTTAAAGGAAAGTTCGAACTCGCCAATGAAGGCACGCTTTTTCTAGATGAAATCTCGGAAATGAGTCCACTGGCGCAGGTGAAGAT
>Ga0137418_10003843_pt1 | contig 13812 bp, 18 predicted proteins | sample CZODoug3_1_2_16f_FD_122242 | JGI IMG/M metagenome (GOLD analysis project Ga0137418, IMG submission 122242) | Vadose zone soil fungal communities from Angelo Coast Range Reserve, California, USA - CZODoug3_1_2_16fungal (Hybrid Assembly) | ecosystem: Environmental > Terrestrial > Soil > Vadose...
CCCAACTCCCCATCCGCCGCCCGCGGCCACAACTCCTTCGGCCGATCGCAATACAACTCCACGCCATTCTCATCCGGGTCCCGAAAATAAATCGATTCGCTCACCCCATGATCGGCCGCCCCATCCAGCGCAATCCCCGCGTCAATTACCCTGCGCAACGCCTCCGCCAGTTTCACCCGCGTGGGATAAACAATCGCGGTGTGATAAAGCCCTGTAGTCCCCGGAGGAGGCGGCGACCCTCCGAGGCTCTCCCAAGTATTCACCGCCAAATGATGGTGATAACCGCCCGCGGAAAGAAAAGCCGCGCTCTCTCCAAATCGCTGCGTAATCTCAAATCCCAGAACGCCGCAATAAAATCCTAGCGTCCGCCCAATGTCCGACACCTTTAAGTGCACATGCCCGATCCGCACACGCGCATCCACAACATAAGATGACTTCGCTTCGCTGCTATTCTTCGGAAGAGCCATGGCGCACGTCCTTCATCGCGATTACTGCAAAATTCCGCTGCAAACTCAAGCTCGTTCCACGCAATCCCTGAGTCAACGCGCGCTCGCACCTCATCTGATATACGTGACCCAAAGAGTCCTATTTGAGCTCGCCCCTAAGGCTCCCACAGGCCTGATCTTGGAACCTGACTTCCTCACTATCGCCGAAGAGAACGAGCTAATCGAGGCCATCCGCAAGCTCGACTTCAGCGAAGTCCGCATGCATGGCGTTGTCGCCAAACGCCGCGTCGCCCATTTCGGTCTGCGCTACGCATTCACTTCCCATCACCTCAGCCCAGCCTCCGAAATCCCGCACGAGTTCGACCTGATCCGCGCCCGTGCCGCGAATTCCGCGCATGTCGAGCCGCAATCTTTCTCCGAAGTCCTGGTGACCGAATATCCGCCGGGAGCAGGCATCGGCTGGCATCACGATGCGCCGCCCTTTGGCATAATCGCCGGCATTTCCCTCGCAGCCCATTGCACCATGCGATTCCGCAAGGGACCCGTGGGCCATCGCGAAACCTCCGCAGTAGAACTCGCCCGAAGATCACTCTATGTATTGGCCGGAAGCGCCAGAGCCGAGTGGCAACATTCCATCTCGCCAATCGCAGAACTTCGCTATTCCATTACTTTCCGTACCCTGAAGCAAAAGTCCTAAGCGGAACCGCTCGCCCGCAACACTTCTTGCCAATAAACAGCCACGCAGTACAATGCGGGCGCAGCATTCGCTTTGCATCCAAAGTAGGAGATTACCGCCCCATGTTTTTTGACAGCAAACTCACTAGCGTCGTAAACCGAATTCGCCCGCTGGCTGTCGCGCTCGCTCTCTTGATCTCAGCCCTAACCGCCAGCGCTCAAGAAATCGACATCACCAAGAAGCTCGACGGCTTCGACTCCTACATGGCGCAAATCCTAAAAGACTGGAACACGCCGGGCATCGGCGTGGGGATCGTGGTCAACGATAAGCTGGTCTTTGCCAAGGGTTACGGCTACCGCGACTACGAAAAAAAGCTCCCCTTCACGCCCACCACGCTTCAACAGATCGCGTCAAACTCCAAGCTCTTCACCGCTGTCGCTGCCGGCATGCTGGTCGAAGAAGGCAAACTCACATGGGACAAGCCCATTCGCGAATCCGTTCCCACCATCCAGTTCTATAACGATCAGCTCAACAACAATGTCACCCTGCGCGATATGCTCTCCCACCGCACCGGAGTTACTCGCCACGACCTCATCTGGTTCAAATCGCCGTACACACGCAAAGAATTGTTCCAGCGCCTGAAATATCTCGAGCCGCAAGAGCCCATGCGTCAAACCTTCCTGTACAACAACCTCATGTTCTCCGCCGTCGGCGAAATTATCGAACTGAAGTCGGGGCAGCGCTGGGAGCAATTCGTCCGCGAAAAAATATTCTCTCCGCTTGACATGAAAACCACCACCTACGGCATCGACGACATGAACAAACAGCCCGATCACGGCGTGCCCTTCCGCGAAAAGCGCGACTCCTTTGAGCTCTACAAAATCCCCTATTACGAAGATACCGAAGGCGTCGCGCCCGCCGGCGCCATCATCTCCAATATCGATGAGCTCTCCCACTGGCTCATCGCCTTGATGAACGATGGAAAATACAACGGCAAACAGGTCTTGTCCGCCAAAGTGTTGAAAGAGACGCTGCAGCCCGCGATCGGCTTGCCTAACACGCTCGGCGAAGCACTCGGCTTCTGGGAGTTGCTCAATCCCGCCTACGGCATGGGTCGCCAAACCGTCTCCTATCGCGGCCACTTGCTCACTTTCCACGGCGGCGATCTCCCCGGCTTTCATTCGCAAGTCTCCTTCATGCCCAACGACAAAATCGGCGTAATCGTCCTGGTCATCAGCGACCACAGCGCCCCGCTCTACAACATCGTCGGCTACAACATTTACGAGCGTCTCTTAGGCATGGACCAAACGCCGTGGAGCGAGCGGCAACTCAAGATGCGCCTCGCCAACAAAAAAGCCGGCACCGAAGCACGCGCCAAGGCCGGCGGCGACCGCGTGCCCAACACCAAGCCATCGCACGCGCTCCCCGACTACGCCGCCGAATACGAGAGCCCAGCGTACGGCGTCGTGAAGATCAGCCAGAAGAGCGATGCTCTTCAATTCGATTTCCACGACTTCCACTTCCCGCTGAGCCATTTCCACTATGATCGTTTCGATACGCCCGACGACGAGCAGTACGGAAAATTTTCCGTCAATTTCCGCACCAACCCGCAGGGCGACGTCGACAACGCGGTGATCTCGCTCGATCAGGCCGAAGTCATCTTCACCCGCAAGCCCGAAACGATCGACTCCAAGGTCCTCGAAAAATTGGCCGGCACGTACCTCACGCCCAGCAAGGTGAAATTTCAAGTTACCTATACACCCGGCACCGGCTTGGCGTTGGCATTTCCCGGCGGTCCTCCTCAGAAGCTCATCCCGGTAAAGGGAATGCAGTTCCGCACGCCGCAATTCGCCGACGTAATCTACGAATTCGTCCTGGAAGGCGGCCAAGTCAAAGTTCTGAAGCAGCGCGATCCCTCGGGCGAGTACACCTTCACTCGTCAATAATGGCGAATCTTACAGACTAGCGATGTCTCGACAGGGTGCCCCACCCTCGGTTTGTGAGGGTGGGGGTTTTCTCTTCAAACCGAAACCGGCGCAGCAGACTTCAGCCATTGCTCCATTTGCTCGTGATTCACCACACCAGGCTGCTGCGATACCACCCGTCCGCCAGAAAACACCACAAAGTTCGGTATGCCACGAACGTTGAAGCGCGCCGCAAGCTGCGGATATTTTTCCGTATCCACCTTGAGCACCACAGCCCGGCCCGCCATATCTGCAGCGGTTCGCGCCACTTCCGGAGCAGCCTTATGGCACGGCCCGCACCACTCCGCCCAAAAATCCACGAGGACCGGCACCGGTGAATTTTGAATGATTTCATCAAACAGCGCCTCATCGGCCGCGATAGGTTCCGCCACCGGCGGCAGCGTTGATTTACAAGCTCCACAACGCCCGGTGCTCGCCAGGAATTTCCCCGGAATGCGATTTTTCTGTCCGCAATTTGTACACGCCCGGATAACAGGCATAAACACCTCACGTGATTCGCGCTAGCGCGTGACCAGTAGGGTTGCAGCACTGCTGCACCCGGGCTTGGCACAATCGATCCTTAACTTAAAGCCAGCGCCGAAGATAAGATGCCAGGAGAACACCAAAGGAATCGAAGAACGCGGACAGCCCTCGCGACTTCACAGCAACAAATCGAAAATCTGAAAAGCCCGCTCCCACTGCTCCGTAGCAGGATGCCTGCTTTGCGGATCAATTACCTTGAACGCACGCGCCACCGCAAAACTCAGCCCGCCGGCTACAGCCGCCAATCGCGCCTCGATCTCGTCGCTATACGCAAGATCGATCCGCGGTTCCGGCACCGTCCGCTCCAATATTCGGCCCAGCCCGATATCCACGTCCAACGCCTCGAAAGCATGAATGCTCTCTTGCATCCCCTTGGTGATCGGCAGATCTCGCGGCTCAACCCGAATCCTGTCGTTCGCCTTCGCGCAACGCTGCGCCATCAGCAGCAAGTCCCGCATTTTCTGCTCGACAAAATTGTAATAGCGCTTGATGTCTTCCTTGTCGACGTCCAAGCCCGCAATCACTCGGAAAAAATGTTCAATCTGATGCGTGCCCTCGACGTGCTTGTACGGCTTTACGTTATGCACCGGCTGTAAGGCTCCCAAGTTTTCGTTAGCCATTTTCTTGACCTCTATCACTTGCTTGTCGCCACGCGACCGCGCCCTACCGGCATTGCATCGAGCAAAAACAGGTCCAATCTCTGTCTCGATTTTGTCGAGCTCAAGATCGCGAAGACGCTGAGAAAGCGCGGTTTACCTGCGAGGAGGTCCTCTAGCGCAGTGTGCAGTCTTCGCAGCCCTGCGACTTTTTCTCTCATCGCGTCAACGCCATGACGACTCACCGTCATCGCACAAACACATGGGACCAACTCGTTCTAGTGGCGCAAGTGCTGATGGCTCTGCTCTTAACAAGTCGTTCGTTCTGAAGCAGGGTGGCCCACCCTCGGGTTGTGAGGGCGGGCCAGGGGTTTTCAGCTGTGGCGCGACGAATTGCTTTTGTGTTTTCCCCGCGCAAGTGCTAAAACATTGCACGGTCCCAGAACGCAAGGTAATGAGCACGACCTCAACCCCAGTACTCCCGACCCAGGAAACCACCGTCGCCCGGCTCCGCAACCTCGGCCTAGCCGTTCTTTTTGCGCTCGTCCTGCTCGCCCCTAGGCTGGTAAATCTGCGTCGCGACCGCCGAAGCTGGCTCGCCTTCCGGGTTCTATTAGCCATCGCCGGAGCTTCTCTCGTGATTTTGCCGCTAAGCCTTTGGAACAATTGGACCGCCGGCATAGCGGGCCTGGCCATGTTCCTCGCCGCAATCTTGCTTCCCGCTGCCAAGCCGGACACCACGCTCGCCGATACGGCTGCACGCCTCGGCGCCCTCGCTATCGTCAATGGCGGCCTCTATCAGCCGGAACAACCGCAACTGGACGCGCAACGGGAAGGCGAATTGGAAAATAGACCGTTTGGCCGTACCGGACTGGAAACCCCACTAGCATCGCCTGTGCAGCTTTTCGTTTGCGCCGACCGCATCTGGGCGCTCGATTCTCAGCAGCAGCCGCTGTTGGTGATCCCCGCCGCGCAAATCATTTCCACTATTTCGTCAGAATCCGCCGGCGACTGGATCGTGCGCGTCCGCTGGGCCGAGCACACCGCCGACTTCCACTACCGTGGCATTTTCGCCGAGCACCTCGCGCGCGTCGCCGAGTCGAGTCTGCGCAGCGTGGTTCAGCCAGCACTGCCCGTAATCCCCAAAAAACGCGCCGCCACCGCATAATGAATGCCGCAATCCCCACCCACAAAAATCTGTGGATTTCCGCCGTTTGTGTCAAAATATACCTATGGCCAGAGGCTGGGAAAGCAAAGACGTAGAAGCGCAGGTCCAATCCAAAGAGAGCCCCAAGATGTCATCGGGGCGCGACCCGAAAACTGAAGAGCAACAGGTCCGCGAGCAGGGCATCCTGCAATTACAACTCTCGCGCACCCGCATCGCCAACGATCTCAGCACCGCCACTCATCCCAATCACCGCAAATCCCTCGAAGCCGCCCTGGCCCACCTCGACAAAAAAATCGCCGACCTCTCCTAGCCCGCTCGCGCTCCTACTCTTCTCCGTGTCTTTTCGCCTGCGTATGAATTTCGACTCACTTTTGGGCTATAGTCGCTCACCGCTAAACTCATGCGAAACTGCTGGACACTCTTTCTTTCGGTTGCGTTGGCTCTGTTATTCGGCAGCTCGGCTTCGTCCCAAACAGAAACCCCGCAAAACTTACGCAAATGGACCGCATCATGGATTGCTTGCAGAAATGCGCCAGTGCGCGATGCAGGCGTCTTCCATTTCCGCAAACTGCTTAGGCTCGAAAACGTGCCGGCGCACTTCGTCGTGCACGTTAGCGCGGACAACCAATTTCTGCTGCATGTGAATCAGCAGCGCGTGGGATCCGGTCCGGCGCGCGGGGATTTGGCGCATTGGAGATTTGAGGCTTACGATCTAGCTCCCTTTCTTCGCGCCGGAACAAATGTGCTGGCTGCAACGGTTTGGAACTTCGGCGAGAATTCGGCAATCGCGCAGATGAGCGATCGCGCCGGTTTTCTGCTGCAGGGGGACACCTCCACAGAGCAGGCCGCTGACACCAACGAAACTTGGGAAGCGGAACAAGAGAAGGGAATTACAGTCACCGCGCCTTCCGGGCTTCCGCGTGATACTTATTTTGCCGCTGAGCCTTCCGAGCAAATCGATGCTGCCGGATTCGACTGGCTGTGGAACGCCGAGGCGCGTGACGGTGCGGTTACACACTGGAAGAAAGCTGTTCCGCTCGGAAAAGCGACATCACGCGGGCAGAGCTTTCCGTCGACCAAATGGGAACTCGTTCCCGACGCTCTGCCGCACATGGCTATGGAACTTGCTCCGGTGGGACGAGTCGTTCGTGCAACTGGTATCGACATCCCATCCCAATTCCCGGAGCATCCCTTTCTCGTTCCCGCGCGTACGCGCGCCAGCATTCTTATCGACACGGCGCACCTGACCACTGCATATCCCGAACTGACCGTGAGTGGCGGCGCCAGCAGCACGATTCGCGTCACGTATGCCGAGGCGCTCTACGATGACAAGGGCGACAAAGGAAACCGCAACGAAATTGCTGGCAAACATATTGTGGGCCTCAGCGACGAGTTTCTGACCGACGGTTCGACGCGTACATTCGTGCCACTAGCATGGAAGACATGGCGCTTCTTGCAATTCGACATTGCGACGGCGAACGAGCCACTACAGATGGTTCGTTTGCGCTCGTGGTTTACCGCGTTTCCGTTCGAGCAGCGCGGGCGCTTCGACTCCGACGATTCATCGCTGCCGCCCATCTGGGAAATTGGTTGGCGCACCGCGCGCCTTGACGCCCATGACACATATATGGACACGCCGTACTGGGAGCGCCTGCAATACGTGGGCGATACGCGCATTCAGGCGCTAATTTCCTACACGGTGGCAGGAGACGATCGCCTGGCTCGGCAAGCGATACAAGCTATCAACGATTCGCGTATTCCCGACGGCATCACGCAAAGCCGCTATCCATCGTCCCTACCGCAATACATACCGACGTTTTCGCTGTTGTGGGTCGGGATGGTGCACGATTTCTGGCTCTATCGCAACGATGCTGATTTCGTGCGCGCGCAACTCGGTGGCACGCGGGCCGTGCTTGATTGGTTCTTGCGGCACCAGCGCCCCGATGGGCTGCTGCGGCGACTGCCGTGGTGGGTCTTTGTGGATTGGTCCGAAGACTTCCAAGCTGGCGAGCCGCCGCAAGATGCGGACGGAGGCTCCTCGATCATTACATTGCAATTTATCGAGGCGCTGCGTTACGCGAGCGAACTCGAAAACACCTATGGACATCGCGCGCGGGCGGAGATGTATCGTCAAGCCGCGGACCGCGGCTCCGATGCCATACGCAAACTGTGCTGGAATCAGAAATATGGCTTGCTCGCCGATACTCCGGCGCAAACCCATTTCAGCCAGCACGCCAACATTCTTGGCATCTGGCTCGATGTCATTCCGCAGGCGCAGCAGAAGACCGTGCTAGCGAAACTTTTGTCCGGAAGCATCACGCGCTTCAAGCGCGATTCAGCCCTGCCGCCGATGTCGCAGGCCACCTACTATTTTCGCTTCTATCTTTCGCGAGCGTTGCTGCATGCCGGTATGGGCCAGGAATATCTTTCGCTGTTGCAGCCCTGGCGAGACATGCTCGCGTTAGGGCTGACCACCTGGGCGGAGCAGCCGGAGCCCACGCGCTCCGATTCACACGCTTGGAGCGCGCATCCCAACTACGACCTGCTGACCATCGTCGCTGGAATTCGTCCGGCCAGCGCCGGCTTCCGCACCGTGACAATCGAGCCTAATCTAGGGACGTTACAGCATGTTTCAGCAACAATGGCGCATCCCGACGGCGAGATTAAAGTCGAATATACAGCCAAGAGTGGCAACCTCGAGGCGAGAGTGAATTTGCCCGCAGGCATTTCCGGTACGCTGCTTTGGCAGCGGAAGAATTATCCGCTTCGCACAGGGGCGCAAAGCATTCAGCTTCCTATTAGCTCCGTCCCGTAAGGGCACGCCGGTTCAATCCTTGCCACATGGTTCTCTTTATGAGAACATGGATGGGGCATGCGGATCATAAAGCGCGCCGCTCTTGAGCAGTTCTGGTTTCGACATGCGGATGCGAAGGCCAGTCTTGAGTCCTGGTTTGGCGTTGTCCGTGCCGCGAACTGGCAAACGCCTGCGGAAATGAAGCGAGTCTATCCCCATGCTGACATTGTTGGACGCAGGACGGTCTTTAATATTGCGGGTAATAAATATCGCCTAGTCGCCCGCGTCAATTATCAGGTGCAGGTGGTTTTTGTGCTGTACATACTAACGCACGCTGAATATGACCGAGGGGCATGGAAACAATGAGCATCCTAACGACGCTTAATGAAAGAAGCTATGCAGAGTTGCTGCGGCGGACGCTTCCGCACGTCATACGGACGAAAGAGGAATGCGAACGTCTGACTGAGGAGTTGATGGGCCTCGACGAACGCGATGATCTTTCGTTGGAGGAAAGCGAATTGGCTAAGCTCCTGACCGTCCTGATAGATGACTACGAAGAACGACGCTATCCGATTCCGAAGGCCAGCCCTCACCAAATGCTGAAGCATTTAATGGAAGGGCGCAACCTGACACAGAAGGATCTATGGAAGGTCTTTGGATCGAAGGGAATTACATCAGAAGTCTTTCACGGCAAACGTTCCATCAGCAAGATGCACGCGAAAAAGTTGGCACAATTCTTTCATGTTGGCGTCGAGCTATTCATCTGACGCCGATACATAGGCGCTTGGCACGTAGGCAATCGCGATTCCAATAATATGCATCGGTTTCAAAGGTACTAGCGACGGTGTCGAACCTGCGGAAGCGAATGTTCAACCTCTTTCTGGCAATTCTCATTGGGTACGTGTTGGTGCTGGCGCTGTGCCGCATATTTGAAGCGCGGTTGATCTTCTTCCCGAATTATCCGGATCGGCTTGGGGGTGATTGGAACCCGCGCGGGTTGGGCGCTCAGGATGTTTGGCTTACTGCGAACGATGGCACAAAGCTGCACGCCTGGTGGATTTCCAATGAGGCTGCCAAGTTTACGTTTCTCGCGTTTCACGGCAACGCAGGGAATATCGCTGATCGCGCCACGGTTTACGAATTTCTCAGAAATACGCCGGCGAATGTTTTGGCATTGGAATATCGCGGATACGGGCGAAGTGAAGGGAGGCCAAGCGAGCGCGGCGTCTATCGCGATGCCGACGCAGCCTACCTGTATCTCGTGAACACAAAGAGTATAGATCCAAAAACTATCGTTTCCTTCGGCCAATCGCTGGGAACCGCTGTGGCTGCTCATTTAGCAGCTCACCATGAAGTAGGCGGCATAGTCTTGGAAGCGCCATTCCCCTCGGCAAGTCACGTAGCGCGGAAATTCTATTGGTTCCTTCCAGGCGTTGGGCTGCTCATGCACTCGCAGTTCAATACTGAAAAACGGCTGAAAGAAATCAGCGCTCCTGTCTTTATCGTGCATTGCAATCAAGATCCGGTCCTGCCATTCCAATTCGGTCAGGAAGTCTACAACGCAGCTCGATCCCCCAAGACTTTCCTGGAAATTAATGGCCAGTGCCACGAAGAAGCGTCCATAATCGCTCCCGAAAACTATCGCGCTGCTCTTCGCGGGTTTCTGAATAATACCGCCAAGGAAAAATGAAGTGGTCTGCGCTGCACCTAGCGATAAACTTCTCTGCGGTGCCCGATGTCCAGTACCAAAACAAGCAGGCGGTCGTCCTCGATTTTGCAAATGAGTCAGTAATCCCCAACCCGATATCTCCAAAATTCCCCAAGGCGGGATCCTTGCAGCGGCTTGCCAAGGCTGCGAGGATTTTCTAGATTCGCGACTCGGTCGCGCAGGAATTTCAGGATGCGCTTGGCGCGCTGAGGATCCAGCTTGTTCAATTCGCGGTCGGCTTCGACGGAGAGCTCAATTTTCCATGCCATGACGCTTCATGACATCTTCCAACGGAATGGTGGGCTCGTCGTCGTTGCGTATGCGGTCTAGGGCGCGCTCGGCCAGATATATGTCTTCGAGATCTTCAATATGCTGCAGGATCGCCTCGCGAGCGTAGTAAGACTTGGTGCGACCGGTGCGCTTAGCGAGCTTCTCCAAACGTCGCTCAATGGATAGTGGGAGTCGAATAGCCAACATAGCTATACAAGTATAGCACTACGCTTATCCGGCGGAAACTCGAATTAGCCACTAATCGGTGAAGACGACGCCGACGGCGGTTTGGCCTTTCTCGGTTTCGCTTTCGATGCGCACTACGTAACCGCGGAGTTGCATACGCTCGACGCCGTTTACGCCGGGCGTCTCCATGGTTACCTGCAGCTCGGATTGCAAACGCGGGCTGTGCTTCAGGGAAATGAGCGCGCCTTGCAGCGAAATGTCTCTCACCAACGTGTCTTCCTCAAACGGGTGGCCGCCTTCGGTTACACCACAGACGTGAGCGCGGAAATGCGCTTGGCGGCGCAAAGCGGTGCGGCTACCGGGCATATGCGCTTCCACGCGTTCGCCGGGCGAGCCCAGGGTGATGACCATGCCTTCGCTGGCGGCGAATACGGAATCAAATTCGTCGCGAGCGTGCTTAAGAATAGTATCCACGATGCGATCGGTGGAATCCGGGTCATGGTGAAAGAGCACTAGAGTTTTTGCGCCGACTTCTTTGGCTACACGCGCGCCATCAAGCCAACTGGAATGGCCCCAACCCTTCCGCGTGGTGGCCAACTGCTCCGGAGTGTACTGCGCATCGTTAATGAAAATGTCTGCGCCGGCGGCCAATTCGCGCAAGCTCTGATCGAGCTTGGGATCGCCAGGCTCGTTATCGGTTGCGTAGACTACCGATCCTGCGGACGTTTCGATGCGGAATCCCAGACAGCCCTGCGGATGGTTCAGCCATGCGGTAGTGATTTCATTGTCGCCGATTCGAAAGGTGTCCCCGCCGCCAACTTCCTTGAACTTACGCTTCGCGTTCATGGCCGACATGTCCACTGGAAAATAGGGCACGGCCATTTGCGCTTCGAACACCTGCTTCAAGCTGTCGCGGCCCAAAAATTTCGAACGGAAACTATAAAACTGAAACTCGTTCTGTTCCGCGTACAACGGGGCGAAAAACGGAATTCCTTGAATGTGATCCCAGTGATAGTGGGTGACAAAGATATGCGTTTCCGCGGAGCCGCCTGTTCCCGGCGAATTTCCGCGATTGCCCAGCATGCGCAGGCCTGTGCCGCAATCCAGAATGAATTGCGTGCCATCGGGCGCGATCAGTTCGAGGCAGGGCGTGTTTCCGCCGTAACGCCAGGTGGACGGATCCACCGTCGGCGTGGAGCCTCTTACACCCCAGAAACTCAGCTTGGCAAAGGGAGCAGTCATCAGTCTCCGCGTACCGGCCTCGCGCAGCTAGAGTTATGCGCGTACGCGTTAAATAGGAAGCTGTGTCGATGTTGGCAGTGAAGGCGGCGAGCGTCAACGAAATCGCGGTGGGGAAGTGTCAAACTGCGTAATAAGGTTGGCCCATTGCCGCGCAATGCCATTCGAACGCGCGTAGAATAATTCCTGAATATGCAACCGGATGCTCACGGACGGGCCATCGGGGCGTGCGATTCCGCAGAATCGGCACATCAGCATAGCCACGGGCATTTTAGCCACTCGCATCCGGGCCACGGGGGGCACTCCCATGCGCATCCCACGCTAAAACCTTCGGTGCTCGGCTGGGCCATGGTCGCGACGTTGGGATTGGTGGTCGCCGAAATTGTCGGCGGATTCCTAGGGCATTCCGTAGCCCTGCTAAATGACGCCGTGCACAATCTTTCGGACGTGCCGGCGCTGGGAATTTCCTGGCTGGCGATGCGGTGGGCGGAGCGTCCGGCGGATACGGAAAAGACGTACGGCTACCACCGCGCGGGCACGCTCGCGGCGTTCACCAACGCGCTGGTGCTGGTGTTTCTTTCGCTGTGGCTCGGTTACGAAGCGCTGGAACGATTACGCGCGCCGGTCCAAGTCGTCGAGAGCTGGATGATATGGACTTCGCTGGCTGCGCTTTGTGTCAACGGCGGAATTACGCTGGCGCTGGTGCGCGGACGGAACGATCTAAATCTGCGCAGCATTCTGATTCATAATTTTGGCGATGCACTTTCCAATATCGCGATCATCGCTGGGGCGATTGCCATTGGAATTACGGGTGCGCAGTGGCTCGACCCTATTCTCGGTCTCGCGATTGGTTTGCTGGTGTTGTGGTCCAGCATCGGAATTCTGCGGGAATCCTCACACATTTTGCTGGAGGGGCGGCCGCGCGAAATGCACGTGGAAGAAGTGGCGCGCGCGATTCTCACTATCGAGGGCGTGCAGGAAGTTCACGACGTGCACATCTGGTCGCTGGGCGGCGGACACAACGCGCTGAGCTTGCATGCGCGCGTTCCGGACATGCACATGGATGAATGCGAGCGCATCCTGATTTCGATTCAGGAAAAAGCGGCGAAGAGTTTTCGGATCAATCACACCACAGTGCAGTTGGAACGCGCCGGGCTTCCGGCGACTTCCGGCTACGTGATGCCGGAGCCCGCGAAAAAATAGCAGCTCGACTTCCGCTATGCGATACGTCCGGTTAGAAAAAGCGTGCCAACTTGTTGCGCGATGCGTCGCCGGTGCAACGGTTGAGGCCGGCGCTGAAACGTGATGCCAGCGCCAGCGAAAAAGTAGATTACGCCGGGGCGCGGAAGTTTACGCCGCGCTGTTCGTTGAATTGCTGCGTGGCTTCGATGTCCAGGGCATCGCGTCCGATGCTGCGTCGCAGACCATCGGGAGTGATGTAGCGCAGCGTTCCGCTTTCCCATGTATAGGCGACAGCGAATACGAGGCTGCCATCGCGTCGCACGAAAACATATTGTTCCTCTTCACGCGGCGGGGCTGGTGCGCTGTCCGCTTCTGGTTCGACCTGACGCGCGGCGCGCGAACGACGCGGTGCACGCTGCACCGGCGGCGCGTCATCGGCGACTTCCTGATCATCGGCCGCGGAAGACTGCGCGTCGGCCGTCTGTGAATCAGCAGGAATGTCGTCTCCGATGATCGAGGGGCTCAAAAGAAAGCCGCTGAATCCAAAGGGAAATCCACCAAATCCTCTTGCAAATCTGCCGTTGTGCGAGCCACGATTGCCGGAGACGGCGGCCAGGTGCGGATAGTCAAATCCCAAGCCGGGCACGTTCTGGAAATCCGTCCCGTTGGCAGCAAAATTTCCGTTGTTAAAATTTCCGTTGTTATTGTTGCGGCGATTTATGTGCACGCCATTTCGCGTACGCGCCATTGGCGCGCCGAATCTGGGTGCGCTCTGCGCACGGGTTACCGGACGCCCGCTCGCGTGTACAGTTGGGGAAGCAGCGCGCGACACCATAGGAGCGGGGCGGCTTGCGGCGGCTGGCGCGGAAGCACCTCCGCCTCCGCGATGCTGGGCGGTGGCAAATAAGGGGAGCGCCAGCATCGCCATCGCCATTACTGAAAATCGAGTCCTTGCCGAACCTTTCGTTGCCGAACCTTTCGTTGCCGAACCTTTGCTCATGACCAGAGAACCTTTTGTTTCTCTACTTAGAAAGATGCGC
>Ga0137418_10003844_pt1 | contig 13811 bp, 13 predicted proteins | sample CZODoug3_1_2_16f_FD_122242 | JGI IMG/M metagenome (GOLD analysis project Ga0137418, IMG submission 122242) | Vadose zone soil fungal communities from Angelo Coast Range Reserve, California, USA - CZODoug3_1_2_16fungal (Hybrid Assembly) | ecosystem: Environmental > Terrestrial > Soil > Vadose...
GTATCAGCGAAGGGGGCCTTGACGATCACCTCGCTGATGTCGGCAATGTTCACCAACTTTCCCGCCGACGCGGCAAACTCACCCTCATACTGAAACTGATCGGTGACGACGCCCGTGATCGGCGCGCGAATGGTGGCATAACTCAGTTGCGCTTCGAGCGTGGCGAAGCGTTGTTGCGCGGCCTGCACGCGCGCGGCGGCGATCGCGCGATCGTTGGGATTAAGCGACTTGGCCCGCAGCGCTACCGTTTGTTCGGTAAGACGCAACTCGTTTTCCGCGGTCGTCAGATCGAATTGCGATGCTTCGAGATCTTTTTTTGAAATGCCGTTTTGTTGATAAAGAACCAGACGCCGGCCGTAAGTTGCTCGCGCAGTCGAGACTTTAGCCAGGGCATCGCCCAGCGCCTTTTGGTCTTGTGCGTTTGTTTGCGGAATCGTTCCAGTTGTTACACTGCGTTCGTTGGCGCGCTCCTGGTTGAGCGCGGCGACCGCTTCGTTGCGCTGGGCCACCAGGTCGCGCGACTCCAGCACTGCAATCACTTCGCCGGCATGCACGACCTTGTTCTTCAAAAGGCCCATGCGCTTTATCTGCGCACTGATCTTCGCGGCTACCGTTGCCTGCTCGCGCGGAAAGATTGTGCCGACCGCCGAAACTGGCGCGGCAATTGTTTCCTTCGTGACTTTGGCAACTTTAACGCTGACAACTACCGCTGCTGTTTGATCCGCCGCTGCTGAGCTGCGCCATTTCCAGATCAGGAAAACCAAGAGAAGCAAGGCGACTACTGCGACCGAGGCAACGATAATCAGATTGCGTCGGCGTTCACGCGCCAGTCGCTCGCGCCGCACGGCGAGCCACTGTTCTGTTTCTTGTTCGGTTTGCGATCCGCCCAACTTGCCGTCGCTCACAGGTTCGTTTTTGTATGAGTCGCTCATTTGATTCGTTAGCGTCTTGAAGTTTAGAGTCCAAGCTTTAGCTTGCCGACCGTCAAAAGCAGCAACCTAAAGGTTGGACTCTGAACTGCCAGCCTCTCCTCTTGGCTTCCCATTTCATCGTCCGGTCGCCTGTCGCAGCCGCGCCAGCGCGGTTTGATAGTCGAAAATTGCCTGATAGAGAGCAAATCTCTGCGCTGCAAGCGTGGTCAGGGCATCGGTAACCTCGATTATCTGCGCTTCGCCCGCGCGATAACGCGCGATAGATGCATTGAGATTCGTTTGCGCCTGGCTAACGCCAGCGCCCGCCAGCCTGATGCGCAGGGCCGCGGCGCTCACTTGCGCCTGTGCGGCGTAGAACTGCTGCGTAAAACCGCGCAGCGCGATGTTGCGCTCGTTCTCCGCAACTTGCGCCCGCAGGCTTGCCTGTCGTTCCTTGCTTCGGGTTGATCCCCAATCGAATATCGGTATTGTCAGACTAATTGCTGCGGAAGCTCCTACGTGCTCCTTTAAGCGCACCGGCTTCAGCGAATCGGTATCGGCGCCGCCAAGAATCGAGTAAGAAAGCTGCGGTAAGCGATCCGCTCGCGCGATTCGTATGTCTGCTTTGGCGGCACGAATCTGTGCTTCAAACTGCGCAAACTCTGGACGGCGAGAAATGTCGTTGACGCTGAATTGCTGAAACTCTGAACCGACCGGCGCCGCTACTGACAAATCGGTTGTGCTGATGGGGCTTACAAAATCGTAACCGACCAGCACGCGCAAAGACCCGGCGGCCACTTGTTCATTTGCTCGCGCCCGCTCGAGTTCGTCGCGTCGCGCAGTCGTCTGCAGTTGTGCGCGCGTAACATCAACTGAAGCAACCTCGCCCCCGCTAAATAGAAGCGTGGTAATCCGCTCGAACTCTTCTGCCGCCGCCAGATTGAGCTCGGCTGCGTTTCGCTGTGACGTTGCCAGTGCCAGCCCGTAGTATGCATCGATCACGGCCAGGGCCAGTGTTCGTCGGGCCACTTCGGTGCCGGCGTGCGCGGCCGCCAGCAGGGCGCGATTTCTTTCCAGTGTTGCGCGCAAGCGCCCGGCAATATCAATGTCACCGGCAACATTCATGTACGCCTGGTATTCGCCAATCGCGTTGTTAGCAAGAAAGCTTTGCATTCGCGGCGCACCAGGCGGCAGGCCCAGCGCGGGCGAGGTATAGAGGTAACTCAGTGGTGCAGTCAGGCGCGGGAGAAACGCAGCTTGCGCTTGCTTCACATCTTCAGCAGCGATTTTTTCGTTCAACCCTGCATGCTGAAAAGCAGAGGCTTGCGCGTTAGCTAGACGCAGCGCATCGTCAAGTGTCAGTGGGTTTGCAGTTTGAATAGCGGCGTTTGGTAAAGCCACAGACGGACCAGTTGGCGTAACCCCAGGATTGAGCGGCGCAACCGGCAGAGTTGGACCAACAAAGGGAGTGCTTACGGGCGAAGCTGTTGGTTGTGGAGAGGGAACTGGCGAGGCAGATGTTGCTGGCGGTGATGCGACCGGCATTGGTTTGGCAGAACCAGGCGTCTGGGCCGCAGCCAACGCGGCCGCCCCGCACAGAAAAACAGCTATGAGAATTCCTGAAAGTTGGCGCAAGCGGAGACGGTTCAAGCGTATCACCCAGGCCTAATCATCCGTTCTTAAAATTTGTGAAAAGGGGAAGTCGCAGTTTAGCACTCATGGACCAGATTCTCTAAGTTAAGAAGCTGGACGAGAAAGGACGGGAGCACTTCTGTTGCTGACCTGGTGCACCCGTCCTTCCGTCGTTGGTTAGCCCACACAACAATAGTCGTGCGGGCAAATTACGTTCAGGGTTTCTTCTTTTGCTCGGCCTTCTTTTCAGCCGCTTCCTGTTTCTTATTCTCGTGCTCGACTCGCACAACTTTTCCAGTTATCGCGCTGACCTGCACCTCGTCGATCGTGCCCTTGGCGTTGCGGATATCAAATGAATAAACGAGCTTGCCATGTTCCTTCTCGAGTTCGGCGCTCTCAACAGTGCCTGGTGCGCGTTTGAGCGCTGTTTCCTGCGCTTGCTCCTTTGTGATCTTCGCCTGACGCGCAAGTTTTGCTTCGTTGGCGCTTTCCTGTCCCCTGGATTTGGCCATTGCCAACGATCCGCTGGTTAACAGTGCTGAGATTAAGACTGCCAGCACAAACTTCTTCTTCATAAACTTTCTCCTTCATTGCTTCATGTTGCTGTTAGAGGGAGCAGGCGGCTCTTTTAGCTGCAAAAACCCGCTACTCCTTATGACGACCACTGTACAGGAACGAAGATTACGCGAGCATTAACTTATAGGCGTGGTTCTGTATTGATCGACCCACGACAATCGGGCAGCCAGCAGTTATTTAGGATTCGGGAGGGAAATGACAAACGTGGCGCCTTCACAATTCGAGTTATCAAGAACAATTGTCCCGCCATGCAGCTCAGCCACCCATTTAGCAATTGAAAGACCCAGGCCGGCACCGCTGCCATCTAGAGATTCCTCGCGCGAGCGAGCCTTATCAACACGGTAAAAGCGTTCAAAAATGTGGGCCTGCGCAGCGGCAGGAATGCCTGGTCCGGTATCGCTAATGGCGATTTCACAGTGGTCGCCGTTCTCTCTGACGGTTACCTGGACGCGGCCGTTTGCCGGCGTGTACTTGATTGCGTTATGTATCAAGTTAAGGACCATTCTCTGAATGAGTGCCTCGTCTCCACGAAAGGGAATCTCTTTAGCAGGTGGTTGATAGCAAACTTCCAACCCCTTTTGGGCAGCCAGCGAGCGTATTGAGCGCACACATTCGTTGATGCTTTCATCCAGGTAGAAGTGCGCCAATACCCGCGGGTATTCCCCAGCATCGGCGCGCGCCAGTGTAAACAGATCCTCAACCATCCTTGTCAGACGCCGACCCTCGTCGTGAACGATGGCCAGAGACTCACGAAACTCGGCCGGGTCTCGCACCTCTCGTGAGAGGGTCACTTCCGACTCACCGCAAATGACGGCGACCGGGGTGCGCAACTCGTGTGACGCGTCCGCCATAAAACGTTTCTGCTGAGCAAACGATTGATCAAGGCGCGCCAGCAACTCGTTGAAAATTCCCGCCAGCCGGCCGAGCTCCTGATTGTTTTCAGGTACCGGGATTCTTTCGTCCAGGTTCGACGCTCCGATGCGAGCAGCTCGTTCGCCCATGGTCACCACTGGTGCGAGACTCTTGCGCGCCAGAAAATATCCGCCCAGACTGGCAATCACCAACGCGATGGGAATGGCAATGTAGAACGCCTTGCGCGCCTGTTCGAGAGCCTTGTCCTGATCCAGTAATGAGTTTGCAAAAACGAAAACATAATTTTGGTGGGCCACCGGCACTGCCACAGCCAATATGCGGATAGCGTTCGTGCCTGCTAAAGAAAGGTCCCCATAAGCGCGGCCCGAGCGTGAGGCCGAAGCGAAGATAGCGGCAAGTTGCGGTTGTAGTTCCGAGGAAGCAAACCAGGTATTTTCCAAGCGCAAATTCTCGGGCCTGTCTGACGCGGCCACTACCCTGTGTTTCGAGTCATAAATAATTACCTGCCGATCCCGGGAATGGAAACTCTGCGCGATTTCCTTTGCTGCACTATCGTGGGCCTGATTTTCGTCAGATGATTCAGTAATGAAATTTGAAACAAACGAGTTGGCTGTCTCTGCCAGAGACTCGTCAGTGCGTTGGCGAGTTTCGCGCGAGAGATAGTAGTAGGTAGTGATGGAAAAAATCAGCAGCACAAACGCCAGGATGCCCGTGTACCACAGCGTGAGCTGGATGCGCATGGAACCTAATGGTCTTGTGTTCATTGTTCGAAGGTCGCTGCGAAGCTGGTTCAGAGAGCTTAGCCATAAAATCATTTGACTGCTAGCTGATTCGGCGCTGCCAGCATGTAGCCGGCGCCGCGTCGCGTGTGGATCAATCTGGTTGAGAACCCATTGTCTACTTTTCTTCGGAGACGATTGATGTGCACATCGATCAAATTGGTGAGCGGATCAAAGTTCTCGTCCCAAACGTGTTCCGCAATCTCGGCGCGGCTAACCACGCGGCCCTGCTCGCGGGCGAGGTACTCCAGCAAAGCATATTCTTTGCTGGTGAGATCGAGCTCGCGTTCAGCCCGAGTAGCGCGCTGAGCGCGTGTATCCAGCAGGAGATCAGCGATTTGAATTGTCGCCGGACGGACGACGTGACCGCGACGCATTAATGCACGCAGGCGTGCCAGCAGTTCAGTCACCGCAAAAGGCTTGGTCAAATAGTCGTCAGCGCCAATGTCCAGACCCGTGATTCGATCCTGCACCGTGTCGCGCGCGGTGAGCATGATTATCGGCACCACCGAACCCGTCGCCCGCAACTCGCGGCAGACGCTAAACCCGTCGCGACCAGGTATCATCACATCGAGAACGATTGCGTCGTAGTCGTTAATGGACGACTTGTAAAGCGCGTCGTCGCCATTGTCGCTCAAATCAACTGCAAGCGCGTGCTCGCGCAAACCCTTCGCGACAAAACGGGCGATGCGCGGATCATCTTCCACTAACAGAATTCTCATTGTTCTTGATAAAAAGTCAGCACGACCCGCCTTGCAAATGAGTAACAGTTGTCAGTGCCACATCTCTGGGGCTGCGTGCAGATCCAACTCAGAAATTCCATGCCAGCACGGCTCCATAGACGTGCGATCTGGGGCGGTAAAGTGGATTTACCCTGGGAACCAGTTTCCATGGGACCCGGCTTGTCTTTTTCTCATTCAAGAGATCAAGAGATGGGTCGTGATGCTGATGATAAACGTATCGCCCAATCCCATATCCCATGGCGCTGCCCATCAACACGTCCGAAAGAAAATGCTTGCGCCCGGTGTAGCGAGAAATTCCTACCGCAGTGGCCAGCGCGTAGGCGCCATAGCGAACAGCAGGATGGCGAGGGCCATACTCTTCCGCAATCACCGTCGCGACGGACCACGCGCTAATAGCATGCCCGGACGGAAACGACGAGCCGCCGTCAAAAAATTCTCCACTCGAATTATCGACCGGAGGACGCTGCCGCTGCGAAGCGACCTTTAATCCCTGGGCCACGATGCTGCTATCGAGTAAAGCCTCAGCTGCCAACAGTCCTGTCTCCTTCGCTCGCTCGTTATGCTTAAGCCGTCCGGCAATATAAAAGAGCGCTGCAGTTCCCCCAGTCGCGTAAGCCGAGCCGAGATAACTGATGTCTTTGCTGATTCGCAGGCGATTGAGATTGTCGCCGTGCGAGACGAGTGCACCCGACGTGCGCCGGTCGGTGACAATCAGCGCGCCGGTAGACAGCAAGAGCGGCGCGATCCACTTCGCATCGCTTTGTTTCCAGTGAAACGGCGCGGTCCAAATTCCTTTTTGATCTCGCAGGATGTTGCTTAAGAAATTCTTTTCCGTGGTGGGTCTTGGCGTCGGTTGCGGCTGCGCAGAAGGCGCCACCGGTGTACTTTGGGCAAAGGCTTGAGCAGATAGAACGATGATGAAGACAAGACAAAACGGCCAGCAGAGCATTGTCCTCGCAGCCTTATGACTGAAGTTCATAACTTAACTCCCGATTGTAAAAAGGAGGCCGATTGTTTATGAACAGGGAAGACGAGACGATTATCTGCCGCAAGGCGATCGTTTGACAACCGCACAGTGAATCTTGTGACGCGGCAGTGAAGCATTTGTTGTCGCTGCGGCCTCGGGTGTAGGCTGAGGCGTAATTCGAAAAATGAAGGAGATTATTTTTATGATGTCATTGCGGAAAAGCACTCAAATCTTTTTGTTTGCAGTTGTCCTCGCGGGGCTGTCTTTCGCCGGGTCGAGCCTCGCTCGCTCGGCGCGTTCTGCAACAGAGTACAAGATTGTCAAGACGGTAAAGCTCGGTGGTGATGGTGGCTGGGATTGTTTGACGGTCGATTCGCAAGCGCGGCGGCTTTACATCTCGCGTGGTACTCACGTGATGGTTGTTAGTGCCGATACAGGCGAAGTTGTCGGAGACATTCCCGGCACCAACGGCGTGCACGGCATCGCGCTTGTTCCCGCACTGGACAAAGGATTTACGAGCAACGGCCGCGACAACACGGTCAGCGTTTTCGATCTCAAGACGCTGCACGTTTCAAAACAAATTCCGGTGGGCAAGAATCCGGACATCATCATCTACGATTCTGAATCCAAGCTTGTATTCACAGGCAACGGAGGCAGCCGCGACGTTACTGCAATCGATCCCAAGAGCGAGACGGTGAAGGGCACAATTCCGTTAGACGGCAAGCCCGAATTTGCTGTGACTGATGAGAATCATCTCTACGTCAACCTTGAAGACAAGAGCATGATCGCCAGAATTGATTCTCGTAAACTTACTGTTGATGCGCGTTGGCCGCTGGCTCCTGGCGAAGAGCCAACCGGACTGGCAATCGACGAAAAGCATCATCGTTTATTTGCAGCCTGTGGGAACAAGCTCATGGCGGTGGTGAATACCGATGATGGCCATGTGGTGGCAAACGTACCGACCGGCAGCGGCGCCGACGGTGCTGAGTTTGACTCTTCAGGTCAAATTGCGTTTAGCCCAAACGGAGGTGATGGCACGCTGACCGTTATTCACGAAGACTCGCCGGATAAGTTTAGCGTGGTGCAAACACTGCCCACCCAAAAAGGGGCGCGCACGATGACGCTCGATCCGAAGACGCATAATGTGTTTCTCATCACCGCTGAATTCGGGCCGCCGCCGGCGCCTACAGCAGAACGTCCGCATCCGCGGCCATCGATCGTTCCGGGATCGTTCACGCTTTTGATTGTCGGGAAGTAGAAGTAGGACAGACATCCTGTCTGTCTCTGTATCTTAAGCGGCGACCGGCGCGCATGCCTGAACTCGGCGGGGAAGCGTTAATGTGGCACAGACTTTAGTCTGTGTCTTCCTCAGCAGCCACAGACTAGAGTCTGTGCCACTCTACTCAGGAGAGCGTTAATTCAGCTTGATCTCAACCGGTTGCGCCAAACGATCTACGCGCAACGTTAGTCCCTGCGAGTTGGCTACCGGTTCTTTCTTCGGAGTTTCGAAAAAGAGAAAGCCCTGGCGCAAGCGATCTTCAGAGGACAACGGATTCGCAAGATCGATTGCGTAGGCAGCAAACTCCTTTTCGAATTGCTTGCGCGAGTTTGGATTGTAGGCGTAAACGTCATTCGCTTTTAGAATGCGCGCCACCGCCGCTTTCGTTGAGATTAACTTCCATTCGTGACCGGCGGCATCGAGCAAGTGAAAACGCGCTTGCTTCACTTCAACTGGCGCGCCGCTTTCAAAGACAAACTCCAATCTCACCGGCAGAATTCCGCCCAAGGGAAGATTCGCTTCGAACAATTCCTGGCTCTCTTCATCGCTCATTAGCGGCGCAACTTTTAGGGTAACGCCGCCAGCGCTCGCGCTGCGCGCATTACCGGCAAGCGGCGGCAATTCAATCGCGGGCTTTACTTTGAAAAGCGAGCCGGCGCATGACGTGCTTAGCAAGAGAAATCCCACAGGAATGATCGACAAGAGTCGCCGGTTGATCATGGCCTCAATTTAGCACACGTAAAAGCAGTAGCACAGACTTCCCCGCCGCCCGCCTTACGCTTCAGAAAGCGGCGTCAAGCCGCCGCACTCCAAATGTTTGCGTATGCTACTATGGCGCGAAAAATTATGATTCGATCATTTGGCGGTGTTCATCCCCAGATCCCAGACAGCGCCTACGTTGATCCGAGCGCGCAAATAATTGGCGACGTTCAGTTGGGCGAACAGTCGTCCGTTTGGTGCAATGCAGTGCTGCGCGGCGACATGTATTACATTCGCGTCGGCAATCGGAGCAACATCCAGGACAACTGCGTGGTCCATACGCGCACCGGCGAGAAGCCCACAATCCTCGAAGATGAAGTCACGGTGGGCCACAGCGTCACGCTGCACGGCTGTTACATCGAGCAGGGCTCATTGATTGGCATTGGATCCATTGTGCTGGATGACGCGCGAGTGGGTGCACGGTCGCTGGTCGCGGCCGGTTCATTAATCACTCCTGGGACCATAATTCCACCGCAGTCGTTGGTGATGGGTTCGCCGGCCCGGGTTAAGCGCGGCCTCACGGAAGAAGAGGCAGCCGGACTCAGTCTGTTCTGGCAAAACTATGTACACTTCACGCAAAAGTATCTTGCCGAGAAATAGAGCTTTCCCAAACTAATCTAGATTCTTGATTGCAGAAACGTGGGCTTAAAACTGAAGGTCACGTGAAAAGCAAGGAAGTACAGAAAAAAGCGGTAGTCAAAAAAGTATAGCAATCGGGGTGCGGCGTTCGCTTGATAGTACCAGGCCACGCCAGCCAGCGAAGCCAGGTTCAGAACGACGACCGCTATCGGGAACTGCGGCGTCCGTCGCAGGTAAGCCAACATGCGATCATAAAGATTGTGTGGAACGATCTGTCCCACTGCCGGCGACTTGCCGCGATACTTGTTGAACGTAATTACGTACCAAAGAAAATAGTGGAATACCAGGACGAACTGGGCGAAGAACCGTAAAGATTGCTCAGCCAGATTCGAGGTTTTGAATATTGCCTGCAACGCGATTACAAATCCAATCATGCACACCAGGTAAACCCAAACCTGAGCATTCCCGCGCTGTCGCAGCAGCAACCAGGCCAAAAGAATCAGCGAAAGCGCAACGATGCCGGCCCAACGTAGATTCGTTTGCGTGAACGGATAGGCAAACAGGGGAACAGAAAGGCCAAAGACGAAGCGAGTAGTTTCGCCTTCATTGTTGAGACGATCGATCGGCAGCCAGATACCCGCCAGATTGTTGCGCTCGGCCTTGAAAGTTTGTCCGACGCGATGACCGCCAGTGAGCAGCACCGGAATCTCATCTGCTGTCTGCACCGCCGGCGTCTGTTGTGGCTCGCCGGCATAATAAGCTTGAAAGATCAGATCTGACGCATTAGTCCACTTTTCATTACCTACTCGAATCTCGCCGTCGGATCGACGATCGCTGGTTGCAGCCTTGGTTACGAATGCTCGTAAGCCCGCGGTATGCGGCGCTTGCAGGAAAAAATAATATTCGCGCCCGCGGGAGTCGGCCACCGGGTCAAATGAAATGAGTGTCCAGCCATTTGCGGGAATTTGCGACCCACTAATTTCCAGGCTGCGAACGTTTCGATAAACATCCCGAGCGGGGGCGAAAATCAGCAACCCCAGTAACATCAAAATCAAAACGATCGCTCCGGCATCGAGTGCATGTGACATTCGTCCCTGCCGCGCCCCCTTCCACACCGAAACCAGAATGTCGTCGCGAAATGCGTGGTATAAAAAATAAACGTAAATCAAGGCGGCAATGTCGTAGACGTAATGCACGGTCCAGATCGCCAGGGTCAGCAGCACCAGCATCACAAAAGCAATTCGAGTGCGGGCATTGCCGCGCACAATAGCGCCGAAGTAGAAGACAAATCCGAGAATCACATGCGGCCAGCCAAGACCCAGCATTAGCATTTTGTAGCCCAGACTGGACCACAGCGAATACATCAGGATGATCGCTACCAGCGTCAGTCCAAGCGTAATGATGACGGGACGCACGCCAGTGGCAACGCCAGTCAGACGTGGCTTTCTGCTTAAAACGGCTGCGTTGGAAATGGAATCCATCAGTATGAGTTGAACCGGTCTACTACTTTCTGAGCGCGCGCGACAAGGATCCTGAGGTTAGCCGACTCGCTCGTTGCTTGCAACGCAAAACTGCGTAAACCGGCCGCGGCGTGCCGGAACTCTTCCGTGGGTCTGCGAAGCGTTGAGTTCAATGTCATTGTGAGCTAGCGTTCTAGGCAATCCATAAAATGGAGGTGCTGTTTATCGCAAGTCCGACCCGGTCGCTACCGCTCCCGGTTCTGTATTCGTCGACCCACAAATGCAAACAGACTCAGTTCAGATTCATAATCCTATTGAGGGTTCTGGTTTCGCTATTCTGTAATCGCGCTTACGACTTTTTGTGCAAAGCTTCGCGGCGTCAACGCTTTCGGAGCGCTAAAATCCAAGGTATGATGAAATGCTTGCTTTATACTTTTTTCATTGTCGTTAAGACCTAATGCCCTCAGCTAAAACTCAACCGGCGCGCGGTATGCGCGACTTTCTTCCCGCCGATGTGCGGCGCCGTCAATACGTCATTGACGTCATCCGTCAAGTGTATGAGCGTTACGGTTTTGAGCCGCTGGAAACGCCGGCAGTAGAAAATATCGAAACGCTGATGGGCAAGTATGGCGACGAAGGCAATCAGCTCATCTTCAAAATCCTCAAACGCGGCGAGCATGAGAAAACAGGAGAAGCTGATCTCGCGCTGCGTTACGATCTGACGGTGCCACTAGCGCGCGTAGTCGCGCAATATCAAAACGAACTGCCGAAGTTCTTTAAGCGCTATCAGATTCAACCTGTGTGGCGGGCCGATCGGCCGGCACGCGGGCGCTTTCGCGAGTTCTACCAGTGCGATGTTGATGTACTGGGCTCGCGGTCAATGGTGGTTGAAGCTGAGATTTGTGCGGCTGCGAGTGATGTGCTGACCACGCTCGGCTTCAATGACTTCACCATTCGTTTGAATCACCGGCAGGTGCTGACTGGTCTACTGGCGCAAGCCGGCGTTGCGCGAGACAAGCAAGCCGACGCTTTGATTGCACTCGATAAGATGGACAAAGCCGGCGCGGAAGGTGTTGCGCGTGAATTGAATCAACGGGGTATCGTTGATGAATCTGCTGTGAATCTGATGCGCTTTTTCGAAGGCATAGCCGGAGCGCAACGCGCTGCTGAATTAGTTGATTTGGAGGGTGCTGAAACACGGACGGCATTCAATGCAGACGTTTTGGGCCGTCTGGTGGAGTTCATCGGCACGCACGAAACGGGCGCGCAGGGAGTTGATGATCTGCGGCAGATCTTACAGTACTGCCGGGCCAGCGGAGTTACTGCTCGCATCAAATTGGATCCAACGCTGGCGCGCGGCTTAGCTTATTACACAGGCGCTATCATGGAGATCAACGTCAAGGACCTGCCGGGTAGCTTGGGCGGTGGCGGCCGGTACGACAATCTGGTTGGGATGTTCCTCGGTAAAGATGTTCCAGCTTGTGGTTTCTCGCTTGGATTGGAACGCATCATTGTTGTCATGAATGAGCGCGGTATGTTTTCGAAGGTGTTAACCTCTTCTCCTGCGGATGTGTTGGTTTCTATTTGGTATCAGAAAGGTAGAACCGAAAAAATTGAAGCGGCTGAGGATTCCTTGGCTTTGGCGCGTGACCTAAGAGCAGCAGGACTTCGAGTGGATGTTTATCCTGCACGTAACGTTAAACTGGGAACGCAGTTGGCCTATGCTGCAAAAAGAGGCATTCCTTTCGCTGCTGTCATCGGCGAGAATGAACGGGAACAAAATGAAGTTTCAATCAAAGACCTACGCTCGGGCAAGCAACGCACGGTCAAGCGGGAAAATCTAGCGGCAATCTTAGCAGCATCGTTATAAACAATGGAGAAGACGCTAAAGGTCTTGAACCGAATGGTCAAAGACGGCGTAATCGAACAATACGCCATCGGTGGAGCAGTCGCCGCCATTTTCTACATTGAGCCGATCAATACAAATGACCTGGATATTTTCTTTCATGTGAAGGATGCAAGTGCTGGATTGGACATTTTGGCGCCGCTATACAAATACCTTTCGGATTTGGGCTACAAAGGGCGCGAAGAGGCAGTCGACATTGAAGGCTGGCCCGTCCAGTTTCTTCCCGTCTTCAATCCATTATTGGAAGAAGCAGTCGAGCAAGCCAGGGAAGTTCGTTTTCAGCGAACGAAGACGCGCGTAATGCAGGCGGAACACCTCGTGGCGATCATGTTGCAAACCGGCAGACTCAAAGATCACGCTCGGATCGCCCAGTTCATAGAGCACGAAGCTGTGGAAAAAAAACGACTGGCTGGTATTCTGGCGCGGCATCGGCTCAACAAGAAGTGGAAAACATTCATACGGCAGAAATTGAAATGAAGAAATATCCAAACATTGCCGAGTTGTTCAGGCAGAAGGCGAAGCGCAGAAAGCATTTGGCTCGACTGTCGTTCGAAGAAAAGATTGGCATTGTCAATAAGTGGCGGAAGTTGACTCGGAAAATTCGAAAGAACCAAAGCACTGAGAAACCATAGCTCACTCGGTGAGCGGAATGCGCTTCGGCAATAGGTGGGCACACAAACACATGAACGAATCACTGGGCCAACATTATCTTGAAGATTCAATTGCCAGCCTGCGCGCTTACAAGAAAATGGCGGAGAAGGCGCTGGACCAACTGAACGAGGAAGAGTATTTCCGCACGCTCGATGCAGAGGGAAACAGCGTGGCCGTGATCATGAAGCACATGGCCGGCAATATGTTCTCGCGCTGGACCGACTTCCTGACGACGGACGGCGAGAAGCCAAATCGCAATCGAGACATGGAGTTTGTGATTGATCCAAACACTACCGTCAAAGACATCCGCGATTACTGGGAACGCGGTTGGCAATGCGTGTTCACCGCGCTCGAGCCGCTCGGTCCAGACGACTTGATGACGAAAGTGATGATTCGCGGCGAAGAGCATACGGTGGCGCAGGCAATCAACCGGCAACTGATGCACTATGCGGATCACATCGGGCAGATAATTTTTCTGGCGAAACATTTTCATGCGCGCGACTGGAAGACACTGAGTATTCCGCGCAATCGTTCGGCGCAGTTCAATACCTATCTTCAGAACCAATCGGCCGCGACGGATTCTGAAGATGCGGTTGAATGAAGTTTGGCTATGCGCAAAAAGTCCGATCTCGAGTCGACGCGGAGCGTTCTCATTAACACCGCGGTTTCAGCCCGGTGACCACCGCGCGTGATCAT
>Ga0137418_10003845_pt1 | contig 13811 bp, 10 predicted proteins | sample CZODoug3_1_2_16f_FD_122242 | JGI IMG/M metagenome (GOLD analysis project Ga0137418, IMG submission 122242) | Vadose zone soil fungal communities from Angelo Coast Range Reserve, California, USA - CZODoug3_1_2_16fungal (Hybrid Assembly) | ecosystem: Environmental > Terrestrial > Soil > Vadose...
TGAGCAAGACCGACGACGAAAACCGCAAGCTCGTGATGCACATGGCCCAGAAAATGGCTGGTCGCTAGATCGATTGTCACTGCTGTCCGGTTAAAAGTCGAACAGAATCAATTGGTTCGGATCATTGACTAAGTTCTCTTGGGAGTCCGATGCTTCAAGCGCTTGTAAAATGGGGATTTTTTCGAAAAGCGTAAGACTCAAAATCTGTAGAATCTGGTAAAGGCTCGCCTCGAGGCCAAGGCGCTTCCGGAGGATGGCCACGAGCACATAAACGGAGACGGCGATCCAGATTTGAGTCTTCACGGCATTCTCGCTGGTACCGTAAAACGCTTTAATTCGCAGGTGCTGCTTGATCCACTTGAAGAACAACTCCACCTGCCAGCGGCATTTGTAAATTTGCGCGATCGTCAGTGCGGGCAGCGCAAAATTGTTGGTGAGGAACTTGAGCCGTTTTTCTTTCTCGGCATCGAAGTAGGTGACGCGCCGTAGCGGATCGGGATACGCCTTGGCCGAATCGATCGCGGTCAGGATGACGGTGTGGTCGGATCGCAGGCCGGTGGGTTTGTCGACCGGGCGCGAATAGCGGCGTTGAAGCAGCACGTTCTCTTTGGTGCGCACGACGAAGAAGGCGGAGCAGAGCGTGAAGATGAAGAGGCGCTCGAAATCAATGTAGCCGCGGTCCATCACATAGAATGCTCCGGCTTCGGGAAGGAACTCGTCGAGGATGTTCACATCGTGCATTTTGCCCTCTGTAACGCGGATAAAGGTGGGGATATTGCCGTGAAGGTCGAGCAGCGTGTGCATCTTGACGGCGGCCTTGTGCTTGCGGAATCGAGCCCACGGAAACAGCGAGAGGCAGAGATCGATCGTGGTGGAGTCCAAGGCGTAGAGACTTTGCTCGAGATCGACGCCCATCGGATCGTGAGCATACAACGGTCGCGCAATACCGATGAGCACTTGGGCAAAATCGGCGAAGATGCGCCAGTCGCGATTCTCGTTGGCATCGGCCAGCGTCGAGCGAGACACGTGACCGCGGAAGCCCAGGTGGTAAAGTTTCCCCTGCAGGGAGCGAAGGCACGCCTCGATATCGCGAAGGCTTTCGCGGTAAGTCAACTGAGCGAAGGCCATCGTCAGATACTGATCCCAGCAAGAGAACTCCCGCAGTCGGCGGTCCCCGCCGTAACGGGCGACACAACGACGAAACTCGCGATCGGGAAGGAAGCTGATCAGCTGTGAAAATACGGTTCGGCCAGAGTTCATGCGGCATTGTATTCCGCCTTCGAGATGGCTTTTTTGGCCTTTTGGCGTTCAAATCGCGGCAAGCTAAAATCGGCTGGAAGTCCTTATCGCAGAATCAATTGCCGTCCTCGAACCAGGAGTTAACCGGACAGCAGTGGAATATCTCAATTTAATAGGTGGAGCTGGTTGGTGGACGTGGCGGGACTCGAACCCGCGGCCCCCTGCTTGCAAAGCAGGCTGGAATTCAATCTAAGTCGTTGCTTCGGTTGCGCTTATCACTTTCAAGCCCTTCTTAGATTGCTCCAAAGTTGCTCCAAAAATGGTCATCGACAAGCGGCGACACGAGGCCGCGTGGGTTTCGCATCATTCCTATCGGTTTGGCCTCCCCGAACCGTCGGGAAGCGAAACACTCAGGTCTTTACCAGACCCAAATACCGTTAAAACCCCTATTGTGAAACCCCCTAGTCGACCCTATAGAGGTGCGGAGTAACCAAGGCCGCGCGTGTGCGCGCCTACTCGCCTGTTAGGAGGAGCAAGCATGCATGCAATCGCCAAGAAGACACTTAGGAGGCTTGGAGCATCGGGGCTTTTTTTCTTTTTGGTCCTGCTGGTTTCCGGTGTGATGCTGTGGCATCAAGTGTGGGCTGCTAATCCTAGTTCTGGTTCGATTGGCCCGACGAGTTCCGCGGTGATGTATTCCGGTACTGCGACCGGCACCGGTGCTGCCACTGAGAGCGTCTGCCAAGAGGGAATCACCTGCGACACCTTCAGTCTCACGGTGAACGGTGCCCAGACTGATTGGGCAGGCAAACTCATCGATGTGAAAATTACCTGGTCAATCTCGGCCAACGATTACGATCTTTACATTCACGCGGGTAATAACTCTGGTCCGATCGTCGGGTCATCTACCGGCGGCGCACCGGAAACGAGCGAGGAAGCCGTGATTGATCCAAGCTCGACAGGGGTTGGCCTGTATTCTATTCACACCACCTACTTTGCTACCTCGCCGGGGTTAGACCAATATCAAGGCACTATTAAGGTCATACAAAAGCCAGCGCCGGGAACGGCCATTTACCTCAAGGGCGGCATTCAATTCAGTCCGAATGTAACGGATAAAGCGCCGGTAGCGCCACGCGACGGTGAGCCGAGCAGTCGCACCGACAGTGAAGGTGACTTTTACGTGGCGGGTATCCGCGGCACCCCAGGTGGCATTGATCTGTGGTACAACGACCTGCAACCTGGCAGCCCCACTTATGACCCATTGTTGCGCAATCCGATTTACCGCTGCCAGCCTGATGCGATTACCGGCATAGTGCCGGCCCAGTGTTCCTTTCAATTGGGAGCGGCTGGTGGTGGCGATGTCGATCTGGCGGTTGGTCGGCCTGACCCGAATACTCATCTCAACAACAATCCAGCGACGCTCGCTTTCTCAAGTCTGGTTTTACCCAACATCTCAGTCGGGAGATCGACAGATCGCGGAAAAACCTTCATGCAGAACTTTGCGGGCAACACAACAGGCGGCGCGCCAGGGGACGACCGGCAATGGATGGAGTTCGATGGGACAGGGTCCGTCTATCTTTATTATCGGACGATCGCGCCGGCCGTCACCCAGGTTCAGCTCTCGAATGATGGCGGGCTCACCTATGGCCCTGCCACAACTGCCGGAACGATCGGTCAGACCGGAGGCATTGCCGTGGACCAGCAAGACGGCAGGATCTACCTTAGCGGAAGCACTGGCCAAGTTTGCGCCGGCACCCCTAGTTTCCGCCACATAGCGCCACCACTCACGTCAGACTTCACCTGCAAGATGGCGGCCAGCGATCCGAACGGAGTCGCACACATATTCTTTCCAGTGCGAGTGGGAGGTGATGGGACGGCCTATGTCGCCTATTCGAACGATCACGATATCTTCCTGGCGCACTCAACTGACAAGGGTAACTCCTGGAGCCCTCCAGTGCGAGTTAGCGACGGATCCAACACCAAGACAAGCGTCTTTCCGCATCTGGAAGCGGGGAAGAATCGTGGCTCTGTAGGAATCGTCTGGTACGGCACTTCAGATTCAACCAATGACGATAATGCGAACTGGAAGGTCTTTTACGCTCTAACTCTGAACGCATTGGATGCGACTCCCACCTTCCGCCAGGTGGAGGCCAGCGATCACTTCATCCACGCCAGCAACATCTCTGAGGGCGGACTGACGGGAACTGCCAATCGTAATCTGCTGGATTACTTCCAGATCTCGTTCGATACCCGCGGAGCTGCGGTGATCGGCTACACTGACGACCATAACGATTTCGACGGTCACACCTACGTAACCCATCAAATTAGCGGACCAGGTATCAACGGTTCGAGCGTATACGGGGCCACTCAAGGACCGCAAGTTCCCGAGCCGCCCGACGCTCCATCAGACGGCGCGCAGGTGGCAGATTTCCCGCATGACGTGGCGGATGCGCTGTTGATTATCGCTCCAACAAACGACCCGCTGGATATTCTCTCCATCAAGTACGCGTCGGCGGCAACCGCCAACGGCCCCAAGATAATTGCTACGATGAAGGTCTCCGATCTCTCCGTCGTGCCACCGGGCTCGACGTGGCGCATGAACTTCACCGCGAACGCGCCGTTTACAGGTTTGAGTCACACCGGAAGTCAAAGTGGGATCCCTGGCAACCCGTACAATGAATACAGCTTTGCGCTCTCGGATCGCGGGGATCAGTTCTACGTCAAAGCAACAACAACGGGCACGCCAGCGCCATCAACAAGCTTCATTTGGGGAACGGCGGTGAGGAACTCGGACGGGTCAATCACGTACACCGACCGCGGAACGGCCGATGAAGGGTCGATGGACTCAACCTTGAACACGATCACGGTGGCAGTGGCAGCATCGAAACTGAATGCATTTGTCACGCATGGCCCGATTGGCTACGGCAGTGTTCTGGCGGGGCTGCGTGGGAGCACGTTCACAGTGAATGCCGACGCTAAGCGTGACATAGCGCGAGGCGGCACGGAGTTTACGATTCCGAGCCCGCATGGCGGTGGGTGCCCGGGCGGTGGTGCCGGGGACGATGCCGAAGGAGATGGTAGCGAGCATGGTGATGATGGGCACGACGGCAACTTCCATTTCCAGGCCACGGGAGGTTGCTCGCCTTCGGGGGAAATGGACTTTAGTGAACCTGACACCGGCAAAGGAATGCGAGGCAACGTGGACGCGGTTACCGCGTCAGGAAACACGGCCATTATCACCGGCACAGGTACTTTGCTCGACGGCACTGCGTGCCAATACACCGCAATTGTTCTAGGAAATGCAAGCCCGGCCATCGGCATGGACCGCTTCGCGATCGGCTGGATTACCTCCACTGGCGCGTTCTTCCACACGTCAGGAGCGCTTACGAGTGGAAATATTCTGGTGGTGGCCCATTGAGAGGAGGCGTTTTTCGGAGAACGGGGCGTCGAGCCCCGTTCTCCGCGGGCTGGTAATCGGATTTACTGACACTGACCAGAACGGTTTCGCCTGGCTTCTTGGTCGGGAAAATCAGCGTGAACTCGCCGTACTGGCCAGTCTGAGTAGGATTAGCCCCTAGCGCACTGATGGCCACATTTGCCATCGTAGACCCTCCCAGTTCGTTTTCCTTCACCACACCCTTCAACACGCCCTCGTTTGCAGGGAGCGTGGTCGCAAGCAGGAAAACCGCAATGGCTGCAGCCAAGCGCATCGTGCATCACTCCTTCGGTGAAGCAGCCGGCGACGGATGAAGCGTAGTCCTTATTTTATTTTGCTCAATTTGCTACCCAAAAAAGGTGTCGCAATTCGGAAGCCGGAGTCTTGGATAGCGGGGTTCTGGATGGTCGGCTTAACCTGTCATCAAACTGTTTGATCGTAGGGCGTTTGCGCGCGAATCAAGGTCGAAGCAGACTTGTCCGATTATTTTTAATAATATGGAATTAACTTCCGAGGTTTTCCGAGGTATAAGATAAATCAGTTTAAGGGATTCACTCCGATATCTGAATCCCGGAGTGAGGGCCATGCAGAAGACGATCGAGTTTAACGCAGCAGGAGGCGGCGCAGTATCGCCGTCGCGGCCACGGCGGCCACCCAACGATTGAAATGCTGGAGCTTGGTGGTGGACGTGGCGGGACTTGAACCCGCGCCCCCCTGCTTGCGAGCCAATGGGCTGACCTCGAACCTCAGGTCAGACGATTTGCTTAAAGTGAGTGAGACAGCAGAGGCCCTCGGTCGTAAAACTCGAAGCGAAGCATTCCTAGATATTATCTAGATATGATGTAGATTGCAAGCGGGTCGTAGGGTCGAGGAATGGCGCCATACGAGGTGCAGACCGTGCCAGAGTTTCTGGAATTAACGTGCCAGAATTTCTGGAACCCACAGTTACGCGAGTTCTATTATAACGAAACAATACTTTCCCTATGTCCCTAGCGAGGTTTGATCCTGAACGTAACGGGCATGGAGTACGGCTAACTTCGCTGATGGTTGGCAGATGGAGTCTTTGGTAGGGACAACCAGCCCGTGATTTTGCGCCGACCCTGCTTCGGACAAATAACCGCAGTTGCCACTCCTTCCTCGAACTCGATAGCGTGTTCCTCGGTCTCTGAATCCAGCAGGTGCATCCGCTTGTGTCGGCGACGGCTGTCCGCTTCCATGTCACGCACCGTGCCCTCACAGAAATGCGACTGGTGACCACAGTCGCACTCAAACGAGGAAGGAACCATACGCCGAGCCATGCCGATTGCCTCCTCAAACCGCATTCGTAGGCCGATCTAACCAATGAGCGCGGCCTGCGCTATGTTGGAACTTTACCGGCGTTGGCGCGTTTCTTCAGCGCTTTCATCGTTCGTTGTCGGGACAGTCCCTCGCATTTGGAGCATCTTTCGCCTCTGAGACCGAGACCAATGTCAGCCCCATTTTACCATCCGCTCGCTTTGGCCAAGGTCTGGCAAAAAAAACCCCGATCGCTGCCAAGTGGAATCCCCACGAGGCCACGGACTTCTCGGTTTTTGCGACTTGTCAGTTGGCCGGTCGTTCGCGCTGGAGCGCAGCTATTACAAAGATTCCGTCAATATCAATCACTTAGTGCGCGAGGCTGTGCCTGCCTTTTGACGGCAATTCACTTGGGGTCGATTATGGTGGACGTGGGGGGACTCGAACCCCCGGCCCCCTGCTTGCAAAGCAGGCGTGAATTCAATCTAAGTCGTTGCTTCGGTTGCGCTTATCAGCCTCGAGCAGCCCTTAGGTTGCTCCAAAGATGCTCCAAAACGGGCAGTCTTACGGAGTAGCGCCTTCATCCGGGATGTCCATTACTTGCGAGTAGCCCGTCACCCGCCTAGAACCGCCGGCTGTTTATTTATGTCGGTTGCAATCGTCAGCGGAACAGGTAGGCGCGGGTCAAGTATTGGCACACTCGTCGCCGAGCAGCGATCTGGTCACTCCACTCGCAATGCATCTAACGGCGAAATCAAACTCGCCCGAAAGGCTGGAATCAGGGATGCCAACATCGCCGACAACCCGAGCGCCAGGACGGCCACTGACGTGACCACCGGATTGTATGTGTTCATTCCGTAGAGCTGGCTGCCGAGGACTTTTCCTGCCGCGAAAGTCAGCGGGAGGCCGATTAGTAGTCCCAAGACGATTAGCATCAAAGCCCCACGGAGCACCAGGGTAACAATGTCGCCGCGATCGGCGCCGAGCGCCATGCGCACACCAATTTCGCCGACACGGAGTCCGGCGTTGTAGGCGGTAACTCCATACAGCCCAATCGAAGCTAAGACAAGCGAAAGAACTCCGAAGAACGAAGTGAGTCGTGCGATCAGCCGCTGCTGGCTGAACTGGCCGGCCACTTGCTCTCTCAAAGTGCGAATCGAAATGATCGGCATATTGGGGTCTACCGAAGCCATGGCTTCGCGTACCCGCGCGGTGGACAGGCCAGGTCCGGGCCCGGTAAAAATGACAATGTCATGCAGGAAAAGCGAGCCCTGATTGCTCCGCGCGTATTCGGCTTGTGCTTCCGGTAAAAAGAAGAACGCACCAATAGGCTTGTCGAGATTGTGGGCCACATAGCGCGAATCTTTAGCGACGCCCACCACTTCGAATTGACGGCTGGCTCCCGGCTCGCGGCCGAAGTGCTTGCCAATCGGATCTTCATCCTTGAAAAACTTTCGTGCAAACGCCTCATTGATGACTGCTACGTTTCGCGAAGCCGATGTATCCTCTTCGGAGATGCCGCGCCCTCGGATGATCGGGTTTCCGATAACCGCGAAATATCCCGCCGTAACTCGATCCCACCAGGCGAAGTAGTCATCCGTAGGCCCGGGAGGGGGCTGTCCATCTACCCAAACGCCACTACCCCAAGCACCGCCGCTTAGCGGTGCGTATTGGCAGAGAGCGACCGAAGATACGCCGGGAACGCTTGCTATCGAATCGTGGATGCGCCGGTAAAGTAGCGAGAGTTGGTCGGTCCGGTATCCGGCAAGACGTGGATTCATGGTCGCCACTATGCGTCGATCCTGCTCGAATCCGAAATCTTGATTCTCCAGGTTGTGCAACGCGGCGGTGAGAAGTCCTGCCGCGGATAGCAAAACGAGCGAGAGCGCAGCCTGGAATACTACAAGTGTCTTCCTTGGAACGGATCCAGTGCGCTCGCTCGAGCGGCTCACACCACGAAGCGCCTCAATCGGATCTACTCGTGTGGCCATCCATGCGGGAGCGATGCCGAAGACAACCCCGGTCAATAGGGATGTGACGAACGCGAACAGCAGCACCGGCATGGAAGGCGACGCGCTGATGGGCACGCTAGCGAAACCCGCAAACGAGGGGAATGCGAAATGCAGGATCAGCCGTGTGCCCGCAAATGCGACCGCCAGACCTGCCGCGCCGCCAAACAACGAGAGCAAAATACTTTCCGTGAGGGGCTGCCTCACAACTCGCGAGGCTTGGGCACCCAGAGCCATGCTCAACGATACTTGTCGCCGCCGCTCCATGCCGCGAACAAGCATCAGGTTGGCCACGTTGGCGCACACGATCAGCAGCGCAAATCCGGAAACCATCATCAAGATCTGAAGCCAGTGCTCGTATTGCTCGCGCATGCTGGTGATTCCAGCGCCTCCAGGGCTCAGGTATAGGGTTTGCTTGGGAAACTTCGCGCGATCGTTGGCGCTCATCTCGCCCCAGTGCGAGCGTAGCCATTGCTTCAGTTCCACTCGCATTTCAGCCTCTATCGATGCGGGCTTCGCGCCCGGCTGGATGCGGCCGATCAAGTCCAGCCAGTGAGTGTCGTACTTGTTCAGGTCGGCATCCACCTCCACGAACGGTTCGGCGTTCAGCGGCAGAAAGAAATCCGGCGGAGTGTTGCGCAGCGCCTCGCCAAAGAAACTCGGTGGAGTGATTCCCACCACGGTAAATGGCTTATCATCCAGATTGAAGACGCTGCCGATAACGGAGGGATCCGATCCATACTGTTGCTGCCATAAGCGATAGCTCATGACGGCGGCTGGCGGAGCGCCGGGCCGATCGTCTTGCGCTGTAAGCGTACGCCCGGCATACGCTTGTATGCCGAACATGGTGAAGTAATTCCCTGAAACAAACTCGCCCGGATAGCTTTGCGCCGCCTCCGAGTTGCCCGCGCGCCGGACACCGAACAGCGGCTCGAATGCCGGGAAGGCCGCTAACTCCGCAAAACCTTTGGTATTGTCCCGGAGGTATTTGTACAAATCGTAGGAGACAAGCGAGAACTCTTTTTCTTGACTGTACCCGCCCTGGTAGCAGCAACGGGTTTCTTTCCCCAGACGGTACAATTCGTTTGGATTCGCTACCGGTAACGACTTCAGCAGAACGGCATGCACCAAAGTAAAAATCGAAGTGGTCGCGCCAATGCCCAACGCCAGGGTCAGCACCGTGGTGATCGTGAACGCCGGGGCCTTTCGCAAGCGCCGCAAGGTGTGGCGCGTATCTTGTGCCAGCGTTTCCAGAAACGGCAATCCTTTCTGAGCCCGATAGTCCTCCTTCATTGCTTCCACCCCTCCGAACTTCAGCACCGCCTGCCGTCGCGCTTCGGTGGGTGATAAACCCGACCGGAGATTTTCCGCAGTCTGCATCGCGAGATGTTCTTCGATCTCCGCCCGCAACCGCTCCTCGTCCTGCTGGGTTCTGGCCCAGGAGCTCAGCCGTTTCAAGAATCGCCGAAGAGGTCTCATTTTAGATCTTCCTCCTTCAGAACAAAGAATCGCCCCATGATGGCCGCCGTCTGTTCCCAACCTCGGAACTCGGCCTGCAATTGTTTGCGCCCGCCTCGTGTCAACCGATAGAATCGCGCCTTGCGGTTATTCTCAGAAGAGCCCCATTCGGAGGCGATGGAACCCTCCTGCTCCAGCTTCAGTAGAACGGGATATAGCGTGCCTTGATTTACGCTGAGAAGGTCTCCGCTAATCTGCTCGATACGCCGAGCGATGGCGTAGCCATGCAGGGGTCCCAGCACCTCCAGAGTTTTCAGCACCATCAATGCCAGAGTGCCTTGCAGGACGTCCATTTTCTCTTTCATTTGGCTCATTGGGTTTCCAACAGGAAGCCTAGCATGCTTCCATTGGGAAAACAACAGGGCCGCGAGAAGGCAGGAATGTCAAGGCGGAATAGGTTCTGGAGTGTACGGATGAGTTAGCAGCGCCAAAAATTAGGGCTGCATGATACTTCTGGATTATGTCGGCAATACGGAAGTAATTGCGCGGACAGCCTACGTCGCATCCAGTGTACTAAAAGCTGTCTCAGTTCACGGGTCACTCCAACTTGAGCTGGCACGAAGTGTGACTGCACTCATGCCACCAGCAGGGCTTTAGGGTTTTTCCTAGCGATCGTCAAAAGTTTCAGCGCGGCCTGTCGCGGACGACGCGTGCCTTGCTCCCAGCTTCGCACCGCATTCGGGCTTACGTTCAAGTAGTTAGCAAAAAGCGGCTGACTGGCGTTGAGCGCCTGTCGGATGCGGCGAATTTCCCGAGGAGAAATTTGTCGCGGCCGCGCCGGAACACGCGTGACGCGCAGGTTCACAACCTCGCCGCGCTCGTAGGCCACTACGTCGTGAAGGGCTTCCCTCATATCGTTGAAGATGTTCACTTTGATTTTCTTAGCCATGTTTAGCCTCCCGATGCTTTCTTGATCTGTGTGACCCACTCCCGCATCTGCTTGCGCTGTTCTTCTGTGGCATCCTCCTGCTCGTTCTTATCGAGCAGAATCAGCAAGTGGATGTGCTGCCTCTTCTCCAGATACAAGTACAAATAGCGGTAGCCACCACGTTTTCCCTTGCTACGGCCGGGATTCGCAATACGGGCTTTGCGCACACCACCGAGGCCGGGAACCATGTCGCCTCGGTCCGGCTTCTTCATGGGCTCTCCTTGAATCGCCCTCAGCAATTCGTCGGCAGCACCACCGAGCTGGTAGAGCCATCGGGTAAAGGGCCGGGACTCAATGAATATCACCTTGTGATACTACCACAATGTGGTATGAGTGTCAACGTGTGAATATCTCAATTTATTAGGTGAGCTGGTTGGTGGACGTGGCGGGACTCGAACCCGCGGCCCCCTGCTTGCAAAGCATCGGAGTCCACTCTAATAACTCCTTCCTCTCTCTTGGTTTCCAATGTTTTCAATAATTTGGGGAATCTGCTTTTCGCTCAAACCTAACCCCAATGGAATGAAAACATGCCGTTCGTGCACAGCTCGTGCACAGCACTGCTCCAAGACAATGCGCAGAGAAGACAAGGATGCTCCGAAGCAGTTAACGATGCTTGATCTGTATGTTGCAGATCGCAGTCTGACCTTGCGCAAGATTAATAACTCCACCACCCGTGCAAGCACCGGTGAAAATAATGTCGTAGAGAGCGGTTGTAAAGGGTGGCGTGAGGGTCGCCTGCACTTGGTGGAATCCCGGGGGTAGAGGGCGCGCAGGGGTCAAAACTCCGCCGCTAGCCGCGCTCACCCAGAGGATGGCATCCACACGCACATCTACCCGCGCGGGGTCGCCAAGGGGAGCCGTCATTACAGAAATCGACAGTTGCGATGGAGGTGGCACGGTGATCGGCCCAATCCCATCCCAGCACGGATCGCGCCCGCGAAGGGGACGAGGATAGTCCATGCGCCACAGCCCGCGACCGTAGGTGGCTACATAGACGCTACGATGGAGTTCGTCGAAGAAGAAATCGCTGATTGCTTTTGCCGCGAGTGAACCATCCACGCGCTGCCAAGAGTATCCACCATTGCAGGATTCAATCACACCGGTGGCCTCGGTTCCGACTAGAATGTGTCCGCCGTTCGCCGGGTTGTACTTGATGACGTGAGCTTGCAAGCCGTGAAACGGGCTGTGGAATCTCAGGTGGCCACCGTCTATTACCAGCTTATTTAAAGCCGCATCGGTGAACCAAGTGTTTCCGCCGTCGATCGTTGTCCGGATTACTCCCGGCAAGCGATCAGCCACCATGGAGAAGCGAAAGTCCTGAGGTGAAACCGCAACCACAAAGGGGAATCTCCATGGGTTGTCGTCGGGCGCCCAAAAATAAACGTCGCCCAGCGAAGTTCCCACATCGGTCGAGGTTACGGTGGCCTGGTTTAAGCCTGTGATGCGCAAAAGCGTATGAGTGCCATCCTGGCGTGAGGCAACTGCGTAAACTGTTGGGTCGTTCTCAGGTCCAGAGATAAACAATTGTGTTGTGGCCAGCTGGGGCAGAGGTTGCGCGAGTGGCACCTGCTTCCAACTACCACTTGGTGGGCGAATCCAGAGATTGGAATTCTCAGATTCGATGAACGTAGGAGCGCCTGAGTTTCCAGGCACCACGAAGGGTGGACTGCCGTTTGGGTTGGGGAAGTTTTGATCGGCGGGCAACGGCCAGGATTGCATCCCGGCAAGATGGCCTCGCCAAGCGACGCGACTACACGGCGCGCAGAATGTTCCTGTAACGATGGCAACGCCGAGCTGTGGTTCGGTGTGCGGGGCTTGAAGATCCAACCCTTCTGGTAAATTGGCCGACTGCCACGTTGCACCACGATCCGAAGAAGACCAAATGTCGTTGTCCTGTGTCGCGAAATAGAGGTCTGCCTCGCCCGGCAGAACGGTGCCCGCCAGCGAGTAGATCTGGAGTGCGTGGAGCCCTTCGTGCACCCACGACCAGGTCTGACCGCAGTCGGCACTCACGATCACACCGTGGTCGTTGCCCATGAATCGAGGGCAGCCGCTCGCACTGAACGCCATTCCACCGTAGTCGTGCGGTGGCGAGGTAAACCTAGGCGGCACGCCCGAAGGGACGGCGCAGCGAGGTCCTGTTCGAGAGGAGTCGCAAGGCACGCGGAACACATCGGCCCCGGCGTGAAAAAATAAATCAAATGCGGGCGCCGGAGTGGAAACTGTCCGGGTGCTGCGAACCCACGGATAACGCCCGGGATTGGTCAACCTCCAAAGCTCGGTCCAGGTGATGCCACCATCATCGGACTCCCAGAGAATGCCGTCACCTCCGGACTTGGAGGCAGAGAAAACAACACTTGTATTGTCTGGAGACGATGCCAAACTGCACAACTGGATTGGGAAGGCAGTGCCAGTGGCTCCGCCATTAAACGTAGCGCCTGCGTCCGTAGAACGAAATGGTCCAGCGTTGCCACAAACGTCGACGATGACGTCGTTCAGGTTGGCCGGGTAACCCGATCCTGGACGCGAGACTACACCCACGACACCTGGCGTACCCGCCTTTGCTACGGCGAGCGACCAGGTGCTGCCGTGATCATGGCTCACAGCCAATCCGCAGTCGGTACCCACGAACACGTGGGGCGTTGGACCAAAGCTGATCCAGCGACCGTAGGGCTCTTGGAGTTGACCGGCAATCGTGCAGTCCGGAAAACTCGCAGTAGGCGGGCGGCTCCAGGTTGTTCCACCATCGGTGCTGCGCCAGAGGCCGGACAGAGGCGGGTCGTGCGTGTCTAAGACAATTGTCGCGATTACATTGTGGCCGTCGGAAGCGTCGATTTGCACATCCCACAGGCGGTTCGGCTCCAGCCCATCCAGATGCTGCCAGGACATGCCTCCATCGGCAGTGCGAAATAGCCCTCCACTATGGGTAGCAGCGATCGCAACCTTGTCGTTGGATGAATCCACCGTGACTGCAACCACGCGGCCCCCGGGTGCGGGCGAAGCTGGGGCTCGGTAAACCGGCACTTCGACGAAGCTACGCACCCGCAGCGGCTTGGGCGGAAAACAACCGGCTGAGACGATGCTCAGAATGACCACGGCCAGCGAAAAAGCACAACGGAGAAGGAGCGACTGCTTAGGAAGAAATCCGTTCGCGCACATACCCAAGAGGTTAATGCGCTGAGTGGCGAGCGTACAAACTCTTGTGCTCATCGTCAGGTGCACTGATCTTACTCAGTGCCGAGGAGACGCTCAAGATGAACCTTGGCGATTCGATCCCACAGTCTAGTTAAGACTCTACGCTACCCACTTCATCGTCAGTTTCTTGCGCTTTTTCGCGCAGTCGAGAAGGTGTGGGTGGCGAATTGTTATTTCACCCACGATTCCTCAGGATTCCCCGCCCTGCTAC
>Ga0137418_10003846_pt1 | contig 13809 bp, 16 predicted proteins | sample CZODoug3_1_2_16f_FD_122242 | JGI IMG/M metagenome (GOLD analysis project Ga0137418, IMG submission 122242) | Vadose zone soil fungal communities from Angelo Coast Range Reserve, California, USA - CZODoug3_1_2_16fungal (Hybrid Assembly) | ecosystem: Environmental > Terrestrial > Soil > Vadose...
CTGGAGGGTGGCTCTTCCTGCTGAGGTCCTTGCCTAAGACCTCCCGAAGTCGGCGATCGTGTCTGCGAAAAGTTACAATCCCTGTCAAGTTGTGGATCACAGGATTCCGCATTCTGCGGGCGTCGGATTCCCCGTTGACGAGCTTGCGATAATTCTTCCTCTTGATTTTGCGCGAGCCATTTTGTGCGTCCCTGAATCAATAACTCGTGCTCTTTTGCGAGGTCCGAGTCAGGATTCAGCTTCGGAAGTAGATATCCATATCGTTGGACCAGCGCAGTCGCTATGGACCGAAATTGAATATCCGTCTCTATCCGCTCGAAGATGGCATCGTTGGTCAGGTCCGAATCGCTAACGATCTGGCCGTGATCGGTCGCATCCCGTGCAACCCAATGTTTCAACTCGACCATCAGCCCCGCGTCCTTGACAAGAACCGCTTTGATTTCTGCCGCGGAGGCCGCCACCCGGCTCAGGTTCTGCAATGCCAAATCCGACGTCTTGGTCGTGTTGGTATTCCGCTGTTGCGCGCGTGCCGTATGGGCGTGCGTCACAGCGAGGAGCAAGAGTCCAGCGACCACAAATAAGGTCCGCCTTTTCGTTGTCGGCCGGCGATCGATAAACTGCTTGGTTCGGAGACGCACGTTCAACCTCCTACGTACTGGCTCTTGCGACGCAAAGTGCTCAGCAATCCCGCCTCGGAGGCTTCCACCTCGCTTGAATGAATATCGAAAGAAGCCCAGTAAAAAATGCTGCTATTCCGTTCCGGCGCGAGAGCTAAGATCTTCATTTCGGGAAAGCGACGGAGCAAGGCGTCGCAAAGGGGAGGGCGTTGATCGAATTCATTCAGCGCAATAATCAGAAAATCCGGCTGTGTTCCCTCAACGATGCCGACAATGTCTTCTTCGGTCTGAACCTCCGCGACGATTTCGATGTCGGGCTGCCCGCTGATGGTTTCTAATACCAACTCTCGCATCAATCGGGGTCGATTCGCGACGACAACACGAATAGGTTGGGTCATCTGTTTCGCTCCGTCTTCCGATTGGTTCAACTCAAACGCACACTATCGTTGAGTCAGCCCGAAAAGGGAAGGTTCAAAAAAGGTTGATTTGAGTACTATGCGAAGTACCATAGAAATTTGCAAGATGGGCTATACAAGTACCGTTCTAGTACCAATTTTAGTACCAATTTTGCGCCCATGCACACAAGGCCCCAGCATCGTTGAAAATACTCAACTCATGTATTAACGATTCTTGACATGAGACGCGGAGTACAGATTGTACGATCTCGCGCCACAAGTGGTTTTGCCGAGAGGAGCGGCAACCCTGAAGCAGTCATGGTTTGCGCACGGTCTGATAGCCGGTTGGCATATCAAGTCCGAAGCAGGTCACCCTAGCATTCTCATAACCAATCTATAACAAAAATGAATGATGCTATTAACACAGTTTTGTGATATTACGTTGCTGATTCTGTAATCCAGACGTCCCTCTGGGAACAAAATGTCTAGCAATAGGTCCTCAGTTTTCTTGGTAGCGGGAAACCGTCTACTTCGCGATGCACTCACCAAACTTCTCAACAAGGGAGGAGATTTCAATGTGCGCGGTGCCTCCCCATGTGTTCTTGATTCTATTTCTTCCATTGGGGCCTCAGGCGCCGAAGTCTTGATTCTGGATTCGGTTACTGCGCGACTGTCAGACTGCACATTTATATCCAAAATTGTCGCTCAAGTTCCTAATATGAAGGTGGTTCTGATCGATATGGATGACGATCGGGAGATTTTTCTGGAATGTGTGCGTGCTGGAGCCCTGGGTTACATTTTAAGGGATGCTTCCGCCGCAGAGGTCGTGTCTGGGATAAAAGCGGTAAGCCAAGGTCAAGCCGTCTGCCCTGCCCATCTTTTCGTACATCTATTCCGAGCGTTTTCGCGGCAATGCACTGTTATTCCAAGCGCCCGAATTAAACTTGAGTTTGGTTTGACTCGGCGACAACAGCAGCTTGTTCCCCTGATCGCTCAAGGGCTGACGAACAAGGAGATTGCTTCGCACTTGAACCTCTCCGAACAAACTGTAAAGAACCACATCCACGGAATCATGCAGCGCGTTGGGGCCGTTGATCGCTTAGAGGTGATTGGCCTGACACGCTTCTCGGGGGAGATCCAATAATTTGGACATTTTAGCGACAAAATGTCGAAGTGTTCTGTGTACGATGATCGCCGGAGTCACACCACCTGCCCTACTTCGAAATACGTGGTGGTCTCGGAGTGATTGACGCTAACATCTCCTGCGCCCAGCCCCACGGCAAATACACGTAGTCCTTCACGATGGTGTAGCCGCCCGCGTAGGCGCGCTCCTGCCGCAACCCGTAGAAGATCCGCTTCGACGTATGCCGCTGCTTCACGGGGTTGTTCTTGTTTTTTTCCAGAATGGCGTCGATAACGCCGATCCATGGCCCCAGCTTGGGCCGCTTTACTGGCTGCTCCCGCCGGTAGCCCGGAGGCACCGAATACCGCAACATTTTACGTGCGGTGTCGCGTGCGATCCCAAACTCCTGCGCCACGACGCGCTCGCTCTTGCCTTCCACCAACACGGCCCGCCGAACACGTCCATAAATCTCCACGGTGTACTTCCCTCCGGTGTCCCACGAACCTGGCCTTCTCCACAACCGTTCGTGAAACAAAGATCCGGCGGTCTATTTTTCCTCTGCAGCATCACCTGCTCTCGGGGCGTGACGCGGTCTGTTTTTGCTCCGGCGTTTATATATATGTTAAGGCCGGAGGAAAACTCCGCCACCACCCGCCACGAAAAATCCTTTTCAACGTGAATCACTGCAGTATAGAATCTGTCATGTATAGGTCCGTCCGTCTCGTCGCATCGACAACGCAGTCATGCATGAGAAAACGGCCTTGTTTCTAAACCAAATCACTACAACTTGCTCAATCTTACTCATAAAATGGCGACGCGGTTGTAGAGAACGATTGGTAATCGGATGACTTCGGCTAATGTGTGTGGGGGCAAATGAAATCCAATAACAATGCGTCTTTGACGAATTGGTCGTCTTTCGCAAACTGCTCAGTTTTGCAATCGTTCCAACTCGGTGCCATCGTTCGGCGATTCGCTTGGAGTCTTTGTCTCGTTTCGGCGGTAGTATTTTTTCCTGCATGTGCTCGTGGACGTGAGCTGCCGGTCTCGATTTCGCCGAAATCAGTTCTCGTTGGCAGTGGCCAAACCAAGCAATTTGCAGTCAATTTCGAAGGCAATAGTTCAGGCATAGTTTGGTTGGTCAATGGAATGCCCGGAGGCAATAAGGAAGTTGGAACAATCGATTTACAAGGCAACTATACGGCACCCGAGGTGAAGCAGAACGCCAACGTAATAGTGGGTGCGATCGTGTGCCACGAAGCACCCAAAGCGCTTGAGTTAAGAAATGACTCATGGTTTCGTTGCCTACGACCCAATGAGTCACACGAGCACCAATGGCGGGAAATGGCGTCGGCTTCCGTGGATATCATTGCAACCGGGGACGTTTCCGCAACCCAGAATGTACAAGTGGCCCAATACACGATCACTGCACCGAGAGATGCAACCGTCGAGGTTAGATTCGGTGTGGACGACGAGCATACTCTGGCAACGTGGGCGCAGCCGGCGCCGGCTGGTGGTGGCGAGGTCACGATTCTGGTTGCGGGTATGATGGCCAGCCGTACCTATCACATGCATGCAATATTGAAGTTACGTGACGGCATAGAATTCGAAGATTGCGATCACTTGTTTACGACGGGTGATTTGCCGGTAGCTAGTCTGCCTAGTCTAGTGACCACGACCACCGCCGGAGGCTCACCGCAAGGTGGCGTCGAATTGCTTGATTTGGTGTTTGGGACACCGGGCAATAAACGTGGCGTAGTCGTGTCCGACCTGAGCGGCAATGTGTTATGGACGTATGATCCAGGAATCCCAGGAGCACTCGCAAACCCAATAAAACTCATGCCGAACGGACATTTTTTGATTAATTTCTCGGCAGGACCAACTGACGGTACGAACTCTGTCCTGCAGGAAGTAAGTTTGGGTGGGAAGGTTGTGTGGCAAATGACGGCAGAGCAACTCAATGAGCGACTCGCGGTCGCAACTTGTGCGGGCTGCAATGTCACAGTAGTTGGGACGCACCATGACTTTGCTATGCTACCTAACGGGCACGTCATTCTCGTTGCTAGCGTCCAGAAGGTGGAGTCCGGACTGACCGGTTATTCTGATCCTGTGACGGTGACGGGGGACGTGTTAATCGATTTGGACCGGAATCATCAGCCTGTGTGGTTGTGGTCGTCATTTGACCACTTGGACCTCAACCGTCATCCGTTATTCTTCCCGGATTGGACACATAGCAATTCCGTTGTATATTCCCCAGTTGACAAATCGCTCATTCTATCCATGCGCCACCAGGATTGGGTCATAAAGATCGATTACAACGATGGTGAAGGAATGGGCAGTGTTTTGTGGAGACTCGGCTACCAGGGAGATTTTACACTCGAAGAAGGGATCGAGCCTCAGGATTGGTTTTATGCACAGCACGACGTGAATATCGTCAGAAGCAAACGTGATGGCGTCTCGGAAATACTATTGTTTGACAACGGCAATCAACGCGTACTCAACGCCAGCGGTGCACAGTGCGGTGGAAGCACGCCCTGCGAGAGCCGGGTGCCGCTGCTTGAGTTGGACGAAAAAGACAAGACGGCCACCATTAAATGGTCGGATCAACTCGCGCCAGTGTTCTCAAACTTTGGTGGGTCAAGCCGGCTTCTAACGAATGGGAATGTTGAGTTCGACGAGTGTGGAATTACTTCAGGCTCGGCCATCTACGAAGTGACGATGACTTCACCCTCGCAAACTGTGTGGCAAATGCATATTTCTGGCCAGTTTGCTTATCGGGGCTTCCGTATTCCAAGCTTGTACCCTGGAATTCAGTGGTGAGGAAGACGTTGGCATCATGGCTACGATCTGCCCGTCATTAGGGTGAGGTTTTCTGGAGAAATAGCACAAGGTTCAAGCCGACGGCGGCCTTTAGCCCTCTGGGTCCAGCGAATCCAATTTCACAGCCGTTGGCTGTGATGTAGACTCTCTTACTCGCCGTGGTACAAAAACTCGGGCTGGTCACCTTCATAGGACAGTCTAGCAGTGCCCGAATTCGCGGTGTAGGCTCCGCTTTGCGGCTCCTCAGCTTGATGACACACAGCTTCAGGGAGCCTACGAGAAGCACTACTACCCACGGTCGGACAACGCCTCCGTCGAGATATGGGAAAACACTCCAATGGTGATTCTCCACCAGGGCTTCGGCTCTGTAATTCGTCAGTTTGACGGGGTAGCGGGCAAGTCTTTGTTGGATTACGGCTACGGGAATGGTAACCTCTGTCGCCTGGCAAGTGAGACCGGCATGGAGGTGGCGGGGATCGAACCGGACGAGGCCGCGCGCAAACAAGCTTCTACGAAAATTTCAAATAATGAAGTGTTCGCCCATCTTTCGGGCCTGCAACGCGCACACCCCAACTGCCAGTTCGACCTGATTTGTCTGTCGGAATCGATCCAACATTTGCGAAATCCCTGGACTGCAGCCATCCGCCTGGAACGCTCTGGTACTACCACAATTGGGACTTCAATGTCCTCGGTTCTATTTTTGAACAACAGCTTCATTCCAAGATTGGTGTTGAGTTTCACGTCGCGCCTGCGACCGACAGAGCCGTCACGGCGAGAAAGGTTGCAATTGCGTGTAGACGACGATGATTGGGGATTTGTGCTGGCATAGGTTCACCTCGTGCGTAATGTAGAGATTTCTCTCGGTGAGCGAAACATACGTCCGCTGGCTCTCGCGTTAGCTCAAAACAATTTGGTGGCGCTTGAATGACAATCTCCAAGATTTCCGATTGGGACCTCTAGATTGCGCAGCATACGCTTCTCCTGCCATCGACACAACGAATTTGCCAGCAGAGGCTCTTCCGCTGTTCTGACAATTTGCGACATACATGTGTGACATCCTTTGGCGTTCATCGCCCGTCGAGAACACAAATAGACTCGTTGGAACGAGCACAGGCCTTTAAGGTGCGTGCTAATTCCCTCATGTACAACGACATGTTATTAGTCCCGAAAATCATTCCGTTGTTGCCATGTTTGGTCATCGAGGTGCTCGTCACAGCGAGAGACCTGAGGGGGACACCATGCCAAGTGCTTATGCGTTTTGGGTAGGACAAGCGGTTATTCTGCAGGTGGCGGCTGATGAATTGCATGTGCCGCTACGCGGTGTGATTGTCGGGGAGTCGGAATCCACTGTGCGGTTTCGAGTTGGTGAGGGCTGGGACATAGACATCTACAAGCACATGATTCTCGCCGTTGAACAGGACAACTGGGCTGGCGTCCTGGTGAATTAGCGGAGCTTCGATGACCAGCGAGTCGGTTCGAAAACAAATTGACGAAGATCGAGCCGCAGTTCTGCTCGGTTTAACCCGGGCGCAACTGCGGCTGTTGTGCGAACAGTCCGGCATTGGGCAGGGAGAAGCGCGCGAAAACTCTGAGCAGAGATTGTTTACGTACCACGAGTTATACCGACTTTGCCGACGGGTGGCCAGGCCAGTGGTTTAGCCCAGAAAACAAAATCGAATTTACTCCAGCCCTGCCTCTATCTCACTCCCCCGGTCCCGGGTTTGCATCCCCCTGACGAACCCGGGGCCTTCCTCTTTCAAGATCTTGTCCCTTTGAATCAAACCCAACAGCCGATAATCCCCGCTGATCAGGAACTGAGATCGACATTTCAACACGATAAACGAAATCTCAAACGAGACCACGCTGGTCAGCGGACATTTCAAACGGGTCGCACTTGCCGCCTAACTGTGGTAACAGTGATCCGAGCTTGACGCCAGAGGGTGGTGGGCACATGGTTTCGCGAAAAGATAAAGTTGAAATTCAAAATTTCGGCTCAGGACATCAGGAGGACACCATGCGAAGGCCCGTACTCATTCTCGTGCTTTTCCTCGGGCTCCCCGCCGCGCTCGGTTCTCAGACGCAGCAGGGCTCGTGGTCCAACCTAAATCGCCTGAAGGCCGGCCAGGGAATCGAAGTGATCGAATCCAGTATGAAGCGCCACGCCGGAAAATTTGTCACTGTCACCGATGAATTGCTCACCCTGAAAGACAACGGCTCCGACGTCTCGGTAAAACGAGAAGACGTCGGCCGCGTCTCGACACCCTCCGGCCCGAAGCGCGGCGAACATGCGCTGATCGGCCTTGTAGTCGGCGGAGCCATCGGGGCGGGCATTGGCGCCGTCTCCGGCTCGAATGGCGGTTTCCTCAACACGCGCGGAATTGGCGCCCTTGTGGGCATCGTGATTGGTGCTCCAAGCGGGGCTCTGGTCGGCGCGGTGTTCCCCGCCCACACAACCGTCTACCGCGCCGCCCCTGCTGCCGCCTCGCACTAGACAATATCGGAGATAGGCTTTGAGATAGTAAAGGCCTCCATGCTTCATCTGTCCTGCGGGAGCGTGTTTTTTTTCAGGGCGACAAGTTATATCGACAGTGCCGCAACTGACCCCGCAGCCGAACTTCAGAAACTTGGCGGCGCGAGTGTGATTCTTGCTACCGCGCCGAGCGGGAAAGCGATGTCGGCGCTGGTCGGCGGCCTGGGAGTGAACGGCACAATGGTTGTCGTGGGAGCGTCGATGGATCCAATCGAAGTGTCGCTCAATCAGTTGCTTTTCGGAAAAAAGGGCATCAAGGGCTGGGCGGGCGGCATCCCCACCGACTCCCAGGACACGCTGCTGTTCGCGAAGATGCTCGGTGTGCGGCCTATGATCGAAAAGTACCCGCTCGCAAAAGCTGCCGAAGGCTCCGCGCGTATGACGAGCGGGAAAGCCGAATTCCGCGTCGTCCTCACCATGTGACCTCCGGCGTTCGGAGTCCTTGGTATGGCGGGCTTCACGGCTTATTCAGGACTGCGCGTTATCGGCCAGCCCGTGAAGTGGATTGCAGCAGACATTCGTCGTATATATAAAGGATGGGATTCTGGTTCAGCGCCGAGACGTGATCCAAGTCGAGGCTGCGCGTGTGTCGTCAAAGAGCGAAAAGAGAAGGGTGGTTCCCTTGAGACTCAGTCAGGGACCCGGGTGCACGTTCCTGCTAGCCGGAGTCTTGTTTTACGGAGCGGCGACATCCCTTGCGCAAACTGCGACAACATTTCCTTCGAGCTCGACGGGCCAAGCCATACCCGGAACACTCGGAGTAAACACGTTCGCGGGTAGCGTGCCGTCAAAGTCCATTCCGGGCGTAATTCCAATTTCGTTGCTGAACGCGATCGATCGCGGATTGAAGCAGAATCTCGGACTGCTTCTTTCGAGTGCGGACACTCAATCGGCGCGCGGACAACGTTGGGAACAATTGAGCGCACTCCTGCCACACGTGACGGCGGGGCCTTACATCAACGTCTCGGAAATAAATCTCACCGAGTTCGGTTTTCTATTCAGTTTTCCCGGAGTCAATATCCCGTCATCCGTGGGTCCCTATTCTTATTTTGACGCGCGCGTAAATGTGACGCAGCCCCTGTTTGATTGGAAGTCGATTAGCAATGCGCGCGCGGCGAGCCAGAGCTTAAAGTCTTCTGAATATTCGTACAAGGACGCGCGCGATCTTGTTGTGCTCGTCGTGGGTCTCACATACCTACAGGCGATTGCCAACGAGGCACGCGTCGAAACGGCGGAAGCGCAAGTCAAAACCGCGCAGGCTCTCAACGACCAGGCATCGGACCAGTTGAAGGCGGGCACCTCGCCGGCGATCGATACGCTTCGCACCAAGGTTGAGCTGCAGTCAAGGCAGCAGCAGTTGATTCAAGCGAAGAACGATCTGGCAATCCAGAAGCTGAAAGTAGCGCGCGCGATCGGACTGGCCTCCGGGCAAGATTTCGAATTAACAGACAAGTCGCCATACCAACCTCTGGAAGGCATGACGGTGGAGGAGGCGCTGAAACGCGCCTATACCTCGCGTTCCGATTACCAGGCGGCAATGGCGGAGCAGCGTGCTGCGGAGTTCTCGCGGAGGGCCGCGGTGGCCGGCTATTTTCCGTCGCTCGCTTTTAACGCGGACTACGGCAGAGGTGCGTTGCACCCCTCCACGTCGACACAAGTCTTCGACGTCCGCGGGACGCTGAACATCCCGATCTTTCAGGGCGGCAGCGTTCATGGCGACATTTTGCAGGCGGACGCGAGACTCACGCAGAGCCGCGAACGCCTGGAGAACCTGCGCGCGCAGATCGACTCCGACGTCCGCACCGCGCTTCTGAACTTGCAGTCCTCCTTCGAGTTGGTCAACGTGGCGCGCAGCAATATCGATTTGGCTGAGCAGACGCTCACGCAGTCCCGCGATCGCTTCAGCGCAGGCGTCACCGATTCGGTTGAAGTGGTGCAATCCGAACAGGCTTTAGCGAGTGCCCACGAACAGTACATCACCAGTTTGTACAATCACGATAGCGCAAAAATTTCCCTGGTGCGTGCCCTGGGCGTGGCGGAAGAGGGCGTCAAGGAATACTTCAAAGGAAGATAAACCATGGCCGTAGAGAATCCAGCCGATTCCGGGCTCAAGACAAATAAGGGACCCATGGGAGGCTCGCCGCCCTCGTCTGGCGCAACGTCTGCATCCGGTACGTCGCGACGCTACACGCGTTCAAACCGCCGCAGGAACATTGTGATTTTTGTCATCGCCCTAGTGTTGATTGTGGGCGGCGTGTTCTTTTGGCGGTATCTCAACACCTACGAAACCACCGACGACGCCCAGGTTGACGTTCATTTTTACCCGGTCAGCGCACGCATTTCAGGATACGTGGTCAAAGTAAATGTGGACGACAACCAGTACGTGCAGAAAGGGACAGTGCTGGTCGAGATCGATCCGAAAGACTACGAGGTCGCAATTGCGCAAGCGCAAGCCAATCTTGCGAACGCAGAAGCAACTGCCCGTTCGCTGAATATCACTGTTCCGATCACCTCCGTGACCACCGCGAGCCAATTGAAATTCACTGCCTCGGACGTCGCAACTTCCAACGCCGGAATCATCGCCGCTGAGAAACAGGTCGCCGCCGCTCATGCCCAGTTGGAACAGGCCCAGGCTAACGACGTGAAGGTGCAAGACGACGTGCGCCGGTATAAGTTGCTGGTAGACAAGCAGGAAGTAGCCGCGCAGGTTTACGATCAGGCGGTGGCCGCGGCCAAGGCCAGCACTGCCACCATTGCAGCAGCCAGCGCAAATGAGGCCGCTGCGCAACAGGCCGTTGAACAGGCCCGGAGCCGTCTGGCGGGTTCGGAAGCGAATGCGCAATCAGCGGAAACCGCGCCGCAGCAAGTGTCGTCAACGCGTGATCGCGCCCGCGCCGCTCTCGCCGAAGTCGAACAAAAGCGCGCGGCACTCGAGCAGGCTCAATTGGACCTGCAGTACACAAAGATCGTGGCGCCAGTCAGTGGAGAAGTGAACAAATCCGTTGTTGTCGGGCTGAACGTTCAACAGGGCCAACAGTTGCTCACCATCGTGCCTCTTGATGAAGTCTGGATCACTGCCAATTTCAAAGAGACTCAGCTAAGGCGCATGCGTGCCGGACAAAAGGCGGAAATTCATGTGGATTCAAGCGGGCGGACTTTCAAAGGCCACGTGGACAGCATTGCGGGAGCCACGGGCCCGCTCTTCAGCTTGCTTCCCCCGGAAAACGCCACGGGCAACTACGTTAAAATCGTCCAGAGGATCCCCGTAAAAATTGTTCTCGATCCCGGAGAGAACGGGGAGCACCAGCTTCGTCCGGGCATGAACGTGGTGCCCGATGTATACCTCCAATGAGTTCCGTCGCTTCCCTCACGGCCGACCAGGACATCTGGCGGCCCAAATACAATCCCTGGCTGATCGCCGTAGTTGTGGCACTCGCGGCATTCATGGAGGTCCTCGACACCAGCATCGCCAACGTGGCCCTACCGTACATGGGCGGAAATCTGGGGGCAAGCAACGATCAAAGCACTTGGGTCCTGACTTCTTACCTTGTATCGAATGCCATCGTCCTTCCCATTAGCGGCTGGCTCGCCGGCGCGCTTGGACGAAAGCGCTTTTTCATGACCTGCTTGTTTCTGTTCACTGTGAGTTCGTTGCTTTGTGGGATAGCGCCGAGTCTCGGTCTTCTTCTTTTCTTCCGGGTGCTGCAAGGCGCGGGCGGTGGCGGGCTGCAGCCGATGGCTCAGGCCATTTTGGCAGACACATTTCCTCCGCAACAGCGAGGCTTGGCATTCGCGCTCTATGGGATCACCGCCGTCACTGCGCCCACGATAGGACCAACCCTGGGCGGGTGGATTACCTTCAACTATTCCTGGCGTTGGATTTTCTTCATCAACCTGCCGGTCGGCGTGGCGACGCTGTTTCTGGTCTACCGCTTCGTCGAAGATCCACCTTATTTGAAACGTCTCCGCGGTGCTGGGGTCAAGCTCGACTATGTTGGCATCGCACTGCTGACACTGGGTGTCGGGGCGTTGCAGGTGCTGCTCGACAAGGGTCAGGAGGATGATTGGTTCGGCTCGCACTTCATTACGACTTTAGTCATCGTGTCCGCGGTATCCCTGATCGCACTGATTATCTGGGAGTGGAATCACGATGCGCCCATTGTGGACGTTCGCTTATTCAAGAGTTTCAACTTCGCCAGCTCGAACTTGATGATGTTCACTTTGGGAATCATGTTATTCAGCAGCCTGGTCATGATGCCGCAGTTCCTTCAGACGCTCATGGGGTACACCTCCCAGGTTGCGGGACTGGCGATTTCCGGTGGAGGCCTGGCATTGCTGATTGAGATGCCCATCATGGGCCAACTGACAACGAAGATCCAGGCGCGATACTTGATCGCCTTCGGCTGGCTGTGTCTCGCTCTCGCCATGTTCTATTCCACCAAACGGATTGACTTGATGATCAGCTTTAGCGCTGCCGCGTGGCTGAGAGTCGCCCAGGTGATTGGCATGGGATTCTTGTTCGTGCCAATTACGCTGGTGGCCTACATCGGAATTCCACCGGAAAAAAACAATGCGGTTGCCGGAATCGTCAATTTCATGCGCAACATTGGAAGTAGCGTGGGAACTTCGCTGGTCACGACGTTAATTGCGCGGCGCTCGCAATACCATCAGGAGATTCTGGCTGGTAATGCCCGGGCTGATAGTCCAAATTTCCAGAACGCGGCAAACGGCCTCGCCCAGCATCTGAATCGCTCCGGATTGGGCGCGCATGAAGCTAAGATGCGGGCATACGCCACGATTTACCGGGGCGTTCAAGCACAAGCGGGCAGCCTGGCATACATCGATACTTTCATGGTGCTTGCTGTAGGGGCGGCGATCATGTTCTTTCTGGCTTTTATCTTGAGGAAGAATAATCCAGGTGGTGGAGGCGAGATCGCGGTAGGTTAAGTAAGATAGAGTAGTGTGTGTCCTCGGCGATTCGCATGGCTGAGGACAGCAGTTCTTGGGAAACACGATGATCAGAATCATCACAATGGAACGGGAGTACGGATGCGGCGGCGGTGAAATCGCTCAACGGCTTGCGGAGCAACTTAGCTGGAAACTGTGGGATCAATTGCTGACCGAGGAGATCGCCCGGCTTGCAGATTGTCCCAAAGCGGTCGTTGAAAAGCGTGAGGAGCGAAACGACCCGCTCTACTACCGGCTCTTTAAATCGTTTTTGCGCGGGAGTTATGAGGGAAGCATCAATGCGCACAAGCTGAAGCTCGTCGACAGTGAATGTATATTGGAATTCACGGTGAAAGTCGTCCAGCACGCGGCGAGCGCCGGGAATTGCGTCATCGTCGGAAGAGGGTCGCAGCTTATTCTAAGAGACCACCCGGACGCATTGCGTGTATTTCTCTACGCTCCGAGAGAAGAAAAGATGCGGCGGCTGTTGTCACGCGGCAAGACCGAGCAGCAAGCCCATGAGCTGGTGGACACCGTCGATCTCGAACGGGCTGATTTCATCGAAAAGTATTTCAAAGTCGAGTGGCCGAACCGCGCGATTTATCACGCCATGATCAATACCGCGGTAGGCGACGAGACCGTCACTCAAACAATTGTTGACTTCATGAAAACCCTCGATTCAAAAATGACCGCCCGGGTGTGAGGGTCGGCGCAAGCAACTTGTCGGAAGGTGGTCGAGGGACGATAGCGATCCTGTTGTTCGCCAAAATTCCAACCGCACCGCAAACCGCTGCCGTTCGTTGGAAGCGTTGTTGCGACTTGCATGGCGGGAGCTCCCGCGCAGTTGTCGCAGAGTCTATTGCAGCGCTGTGCAGCGACTAAATACGCCGGCGTATAGAATTAATTCAAGAATATTTCCGCCTTGACACGCATAAATTTGTATGTAATACGCTACCTCACTCGTTCCATTTCTCATCTGGTGAATCTCAAAGGGGTGATTCCCATGACATGGCGAGCATCGATGATCGCGCCCTCAACGCGGAGCTTGGCGGAACGCTGCAGAGCGCAGTGATCGATAACTTGCCCTTGAATGGCCGCAACTTCACGAACCTGTTGCAACTCCGTCCTGGCGTGATGATTTATCCCGGCGGCGGCGCATTCACGCAGAGCACCAACGGCATGCGTTACCACGACAACGTCTACCTGGTTGACGGCGTCAACAGCGACGACCCGTGGGCGGCGCAGAGCATGATGAATGCGGGGGGGTTGGGGGTGATGCGGAAACTATTCTGCCCATCGATGCCATTGATGAATTCAAGACCGAGGAAAATCTGCGGGCGGAATACGGCTGGAAGCCCGGTGCGGTTGTCAATGTGGGCA
>Ga0137418_10003847_pt1 | contig 13807 bp, 2 predicted proteins | sample CZODoug3_1_2_16f_FD_122242 | JGI IMG/M metagenome (GOLD analysis project Ga0137418, IMG submission 122242) | Vadose zone soil fungal communities from Angelo Coast Range Reserve, California, USA - CZODoug3_1_2_16fungal (Hybrid Assembly) | ecosystem: Environmental > Terrestrial > Soil > Vadose...
GGGCACATCGGCGTCAGTTAGCGTAACGCTGCCCCAGGACTGAGCGGCCATGGCAGTGAAGACAGTATTCTGATTCTTCCAATCGAGAAAATTGAGCGTGGAGATGCCGTTGCGTTCGCCGCCCGGAGGCTTTTCCCAGACATTGAGAATCTGGTCCGCTCCGGGAAATGGCAGGGGCTTGAGGAGAACGGCATCGACAAAACTGAAAATGGCCGTGGTGCCGCCGATGCCCAGCGCCAGGGTCAAAATCGCCGCTGCGGCGAATCCGGGGCTTTTGCGGATCATTCGCAGCCCGAAGCGCATATCCTTGCCCAGTTGGTCCATGGCCCCCACCTCGATTGGACTGCCTGCGGACTCTCCGGTTAGCACCTTTCGAGGGTCCGGGCACACACCGGTCTCGACCCGGCCGGCATGAAGTACATAACGTCGGGGGAAGGCGAAATGTTCCGGGAGATTTGCCGGGGCGGAAGGCGGGCGATAGGTTACAGGGACAGACTAAAGACAGCCGCTCAGTCAAACCGACGATAACGCCAAGCATTTGCGGTGGCGGACCGCCTCGGAAGGCGGTCGGGAACACAGGGCCGTGGCTCGGACATTGTGCTTATTTAGTGGAGAGGTAAGATTTATCCGAAAGAACAAGGCCAGCTGCATCTTGTGTGTGGTCCACGGAATTTCGATTTCAAATACGAAAAAGCCAAGGCATCAAGTGGCACTTTGGAATTGAGTGAGCGCGAAATCGGTGGGCCCACCGGAGATGCCTGAAGTCGCTCGCTCATTCCACAAAATAGCCTTCTTTGGCCCGGACGCGGTAGTCCTTCGGTCCCTTTACCAGGAGTTCAATTTTGCGCCACTTTCCGTCATTCGTGCCCTGGGGTGGCCGGTAGCTGATCATGTATAAGTGCCGGAGATCTTCGGATATTTCGTGAAAAACCTGCTCAATCTCTCCCGGCTTCTTGACCTCATATGCAGCGCCGCCGGTACGCTGGCTCAAATCATCGAGGAGTTTTCTCAAGTTTTTGGAGTGCATCGCTTCTCCCTCCGCAATGGTATACAGAGGGACTCCTGCCTTTTTTGCACGGGCGACAGCCGCACTGGCATTCAAAGCGCTGGAATTGTCATCACCATCCGTAAACAAAATGAGGACCTTCTTGCCTGACCGCTGGGAAAGCTCCTGTGCTGCTCCAGAGAGTGCGTCGAACAAGGCCGTCGCACCTTCGGCTCGCGTTCGCAATGCTGCGCGCTTTGCGGCGTTCTTGTCGGTAGTGAATTCCTGACGGATGACCAACCGCTGATCAAAGGTGTAAATGGCGACCGAATCTTGAGGACCTAGCCCGTCGATTAGCTTAACAATCGAATTCTTGACCCGGGGAAGGGCCTCGTTCATGCTACCGGTCGTGTCAAGCAGAATGGCGCAAGAAAGACTTTGGGACGTGGAATCGAAGGCGGCAATCTGCTGAGGCTTTCCGTCTTCCAAGACCTGGAAGTTTTCGCGACTCATTCCATCGACGAAGTGGCCTTTTTGATCGTGGATGCTGGCGTAGACCTCGACTAAGCGGACCTGCACCTTGATGATGGTAGCGGGTTCTTGGCTGTACGCTCCAAGAACGATCCAGAGAACCACAAGTAGGCTGGCAAATCGTTCGAGACCAACCGATTTCTTCATTGTTCGAGCGCCTGTTTTATGTCTTTCGGCGTAATGCTTGCAAAACCCGCCAGCAGCGACCGCCAGTCCTTGGAATCCATCATCTGAGTGCCCCGGAACACTTTTGACGCCAGCGTTTCCGCAACATCGGAGAGAACGGACGGCTCGACGCCAAGGCTGTCAGCCTGGAACGCTAGAAAGAGTTTGAATTCTGCGGAACGCTCGGCGAGTTCCTGCGGGAGCATTCGCCGCTCATATTCCTCGTATGGGGCGTCCGCAACCAGGTGAGGGTGACTACACCCTAAAGAATGATAAGGGATGGCGCCCAGAATATTCAGGCGTGCTCCATCGTTGGCTACCGCGAGGGAACGTAGAGCGGCAGTCACAGGCGACGTCCACAAATCGGTCTTAAAGCGATCGAGATACTTGCCGCCCAGCAAGAACAGATCGGGAAGCATGACCGACTCCCAGACGTTTCTCCAATTCCTTGCTTCGATTCCATTCAGCAAGTCTGCGCGGCGCGACAGAGACAACACACCCATGGTCTCTTCGCTCAGTGCGCGAAAACCTTCTCCTTGACTAGCGGACATGTAGATCCATTCACGCGCGATGGTAACGCGCAAACTTACCAGCCGCTGATCGGACTCGTCGAGACGATCCCATGCGGCACTTCGGATGGCGGCGACTACGGCGGCGACGGATTCTTTACCGCCCGGTCCGCCTGTTTTCCATCCGACCCCGGCGGCGTTGCCGGCTGCCAGGGCAAATTGAGCAAAACCGCCGACAAAGTAACTTCCGATACCCTGACTACTCTGGTTAAAACTGGATTCCGTGAGCAACTGCTTTCGCCCAATCTCGGAGTCGAAATTGAAGTAATGGTGCTTGCGCAGCAGCAGGGGGTCCTCGGAAACCACTAAATCCGAGGAACGCAGAAAATAAGCGTAGACTTGCCCCGCCAGCGCGAGTGTAATCTGGGGCTGTAGCTCTCCCAGCAACTCCTGCGAAATCTTTTCGATGTCCTTGGTATTGGGCTTTTTCTTGGAAAACTTCTGAGCTAACTCGGCCACCGTCTTTTGTGCCAGTACCGGCTCGTAGCGGACGATGTTCTCCTTCTCCTTGCTTTCGACTCTCGTGCCTTTAGGCAACTGCACAAGGGGAAGCCCCTCGGTGCTCTTCTTGATGGCGTCCAGTTCTGCTCCAGTTTTAGCCTTGATTTTTGCCAGCCCATCGTAGATGGCAAAAATACTGTTGAGGCTTGGCACCTTTTGTAAATCCAAAATCCGTTGAAAATCGATACTTCTTCGGTTTTCGGGTCTCGTATTGGAATCCAGCAGGCATCCACGGATTTTCTCGTCCGCCGAGGTATTCTTTTCTGCCGGTTTGCAATACTCCAGAATGGCGCGGGCTGATTCGAGCGAGGCAACCGTGAAGTCAGGAGAGCTGTCGGCGGCATAGAATCGGTCGCAAACATATTTGAAAAGCTTCGCCGCTCCGCTATCGTCGATAGCGTGACGGCTCCGCAGAAGGCAAATCCACTCGATTAGAGAATGGAATTGTCCCAGTTGAAGATTCACGTCTAGAACAGAATGTGTTCTCACGCGCTCCACCGCTGCAAAAAACTGCAAGTAGTCCGAATAGCTAAGTCCGGTGATCTCGGTGAGATAAGCATAAGTCGGATAAAAGTCAGTGTAATTCTGAGCCAAGAGCAAAGCAGATGGTTCATCCAGGGGTTTCGCACGATGCAAATCAATTCGTGCTACGGCAAGAAAATTTTCCAGCTCGGTGTGGCGGGACGCGTTGTCTTTGTAGCGGGTTTGCGCCAGGTGCAGGAGAAGCTCATCTTCTACGTCCGGCGCGGCCGCTTTCGAAACCTTCTTCATCATTCTCGCCATTTGCGTCCCGCCCGACGAATGGCCTTTGGCTACAGTCCAGACTTCCGACGAGCCAGGGAAATCCACATGGCCTTCGGAATCCAATGGCACGGAACGTAAAAACTGAGCGAAAGCAGAATCGTAGCTTAATGTAGATACTCTGCGCCGTGCTTCTTCGGACTCAGCAAAAAATTTGTAAAATTGGGAAGTGCGCGACTGGTTGGCGGTAAAGAATTCCTGATGTTGGCGATCTAGCTGTGATATAGCGAAGAAGAATGCCAGCACCTTGCCATTGTTTTGTTGGAGCAGCGAACGGAAGAAAGCACCGGGCTGGGCGGGGCTTGCCCCAGCTAGACTCGCCCAAATGGCTTCAGCGTTGCGTCCGCCCGGAACCACTGCATGGCCACCTTGGATGGCAAGGGCCGCTGCGTAAAGGTAAATGAGATCCGCGTAGCGCTGTTCCAGAGTTGTAAGGTCAATGGCGGAGAGTAGTTCAGAGGCGGCTTTCCGATCGAGGTAGCTTACGCCTACGTAGAGACGCGCCATTTTCGGCAGACGCAACATTGCCGTTGCGATGCCTCCAGGCTCGTTCGCCTTAGAATAAAAAGCTTCGCGCCACACTTTTTCGCTGGGATAAACCGGGGCCCACTCGTCGGTTATTTCCATGCCGTATGGCTTGCCGGCTTTCAGCGCTTCCTGCAAGCCTAATTCATCAATGGCTAGCGCTGAGGCCGTTTCTTGCTTCTTGCCTTGATCTTTTTTCTCACCACGGTCCAGTTCTACGTTGCCTTTCGAAATGTGCAACTTCATTCCTAGGAGGCCCAGTGCTTTCTCCGTGCGGCGGTGAGCGTCCTTTCCATTGACGGAGAGCGTGACAACCACACGATTGCCGTCCCGTTTGCCAAGAGCCTCGAGAGCGGCGATTCGCTGAAAATGTTCCTGGATTTCTTCCACATACCGCTTGCTGGTGGCGGTCGGTTGCTCAGGAACCCTCTCAATGAGAGTTCGACAATACTCCACGAGGAACTTTTCTGGTGGAACTCCTTCTTTGGCGTGAGCAGAAAAAGCCAGGGCGTCGAGGCCTCCTGGAATAAAGGTGTCATTTGCCGTTTGCGCTTGTACCCCGTTCTGGCTAGGCAACTGGTGGCGGCCAGGAGTTTCCAGCATAGCAGTGAAGGACTGAATGTGTTTCAGGTCAGCATCGCGCACAGATACGGCGAGGCCCCGCTCGATGGCGTTGACTCTCTCTGGGGATGCTGGTTCCAAGGTTTCTACCAATTGTGCATAAGCGTCGGCGGCCAAGCCTCCATACGTATCTTCAGTGGACGCCAAACGCGACAGTAGTGCCACATCCCGCGCATTGGCGGCGCCCTCTTCCAGTGCTTTGCGTGCTTTATAAAGTCGCCCAGCTTTCTCCAGAGCATCAGCCTTGACGATATAGAGGGGAGCGAATTTCGGCACCGCTGTCAACCCAATGTTGGCAGCTTGTTCGGCCGCAGCCGTGTCGCCGGATCCAAGCAGGAGCTGCGCGATCCGCAGATGCGCGCGTCCGGAATTTGCTTGTACTTCCAGCACCCGCCTCCATCCCGATAGCGCCTCGGTCGTCAACTGCAATTCATCGAGACTGGCCGCGAACTGCACGCGGACATCGGGTTCCGGCGGAAGCGCGGCGACGATCTGCCGAGCCAATTGCGACGCCTTGGCCTTCTGGCTTGTTGCAACATAAAGCCGCGCGAGAGATGCTCCTTCCGCAGGGTGTGTGCCACCCAAAGCAAGAGCCTGTTCGAATGAGTAGATCGCGAGCGAAGAATCCTTTAATCGCTCGGCCGCCTGCGCTTGATCGAACCAAAGGTCCTGGCGCTTCGGCTCGGCGCTCAAAGCTTCAACTAGGTAAGGCAACGCAGCTTTGTCATCTTTGTGCGCGAGCCGGATTCGCGCAAAATCCCCAGCCATTCGAGGTGTACGAAGGTTCAGACTGATGGCTCGTTGCAACGGCGCTTCCGCCGCATCGAAATCGGAGGCTGAGACGAGAGTGTGGCCGAGAGCCGCAAAACCCGCGGCGTCGAAAGGCTGAACTTCGGTTAAGGCAGCTCGTTGGCGCACCGCTGCAGCATACTCCTTCACCTTTTCATAGAAGACCGCTGCAGTAAGTAACAACTCTGGGTCGCGGGGGTTGATTTCCAGAGCTGTTTGCAGGTCATCGCGAATGCTCTGTGCGCTCGCCTCGGTCATCGGCTCTTGAGTCAGCAACTGAGCAGCCTCACTCGATTTGGCTCGCATCGCCGCGTACAGCTCGATAGAAGGAAGCGCCGTGCCCGCAAGGGCTGCAACATCGGGCGTCTCGAGAAGTACCTGCCCCTGCAAATTCGACAGAATGGACCGAGATACCACGAAACCTGAGCTTGGCGCGGGGGGCATCCAGTCGATTTGAAAATAGAACTGCGAGATGTCATTGACCTCTTGGGAAAAGTCACTTAACTCCCCGCGAATTACCGCTCCACCCGTCGCCAGGAATAGAGGAAGCCAGCCGTCATTTCCTCCAGAGAACGCGTACCAGCTCACCTGAAGATGCGCACTACCGAAAGCACGCAAAAGGAGACCCGATGCATATTCCCTTGCCGATGGGTCCAACGGCGGAAGGTCGCCAATTAACAGTACTCGCGACCAATTCGCGCCCAACTGGCCAACACTCGCATAAAGATTGTCCAGAAGAGCCGGGGAAGCGACAGAGGCAGTAGATGCTGTAGCAGCCGAGGAATCGCTTCCGCCTGCCACTTCATTTAGGGCGCTCTTCAGCTGCGCCCGGCTTGCAAATGGACCTGCAATCCCGAGGGCACCATGGCCGAGTACCCCCAAACGGAATGCATGTCCATGCAGCGACGTATAGAGTCCTAGGAGATCTTTTTTGACACTCTCGATCTCCGCCGGACTCAGCGAATCCGTGAGAAAGACAACAGTGATCGAAGTCGCGGGCTTTACCTTGGAGATGACCGGGTCAATCTTGCCTGCGTACGTTTGCACCGATCCCCATTCGGGACTTGTCTTCGATGCAGTCCGTAACAGAGTCGTAGACCCTGCTGTAGAGCGGCAGGTCAACACCAACAAGAAGCAGGCAAACCCTGCTTTCATTCCTACAGTTCGCATATTCATGGGACACCCGTTGGGGACCGGTTACAGAAGTGGCTTATGATAACACGTTAGTTTCCTTCGCAGGCGGCCTTCAGCCTTCAGCCGCTCTCGGAGTTCAGGCAACTACAGAGCAATCTTCGACACCTTGCAGACGGAATCATCCGGGATATTTCTCTAACATCAGATTTCATCATCGCGAGAAACCCACCGCAAGTCGTTATCGCTCAAGAGCTTGTAAGCTTAGTTTCAATACCAGATGCGCGGCAAAGAGTAAGGATTTCTTTCACGACTACGTACTTGGTATATCGTTAAAGTGGGCTGTACATGCCGTTCACGTCTGGGGTCAGAACCTGTATGTCGTCAACATTATATTAATCTAGACATAACACTCCCGTAAAACTTCAGCCCTTGACAATCCCGAATACTAGGTCTAACGTAGCGTCAGATTCTGTCCCTCATTAGGCCTCTACACCGAGGCTGAAGCAATTTTGACTGCATCATCATCTTTAAGGTCTAACACATGCATCCAGCCCGTGCTGCGACCTTAGCAGCTAATAAAAAATCTAGCGGATTGAGAAACCACAGGACGACCGAGTGGCGACTGGTGCTGGCCATCTTGTGCGTTTTCACGGTAGGAGCAATTCCCGCACACGCGGGAACGTTTACGGTCTTCGGACCGAAGAATTATGTGCGAGGAACAGGAGCCCCCGTCACAGTAACGGACAGATTTACAGTTCTGAATCCAAACACCCAATACAACCTTCGAGTTACAAACAGCCGAACAACATTAGAGGAAGAAAAGGACAGAGGCGAACCCAGGGTCAGAAACGAAGACCAAGACAAGGACAGAGACCGGAACCAAGGTCGGGATGATGATGAGGAAGGGGTCTCGAAGGCGATCATAATTCTTAATGGCGTTCGGGTTGTTGACCCGGACGACTTCAGGGGGAAAGTCACCGTAGTTAATGTTGCCATCAAGTTGTCTGTCTCGAACCAAGTCGGGGTAAAGGTCTTAGGCAGGAAGGGCGGCACGATAACTGTAGAAATTGTTGGCGTGGACAACGATCTCCCAACGGTCCAGGCCACAGTATCTCCGAAGCCCAACGCAGCGGGTTGGAACAATACGAATGTCACGGTTACGTTTACCTGTAGCGATGCAACCTCGGGAGTCGCGAGCTGTCCACCGCCTCAAACGGTAATCACGGAGGGCGCTAATCAAATCATTTCGGGGACGGCTACAGATAACGCGGGAAACACCGCCAGCACCAAGGTCAACCTAAATATCGACAAGACTCCGCCCACGATCACGGCCACAGCTTCGCCGGCTCCGAATGCCAACGGCTGGAATAATGCCGATGTAACCGTGAGCTTTACGTGCTCGGATGCGACATCGGGAGTCGCTACGTGCTCGTCACCGCAAACAGTGACGACTGAAGGTGCCAACCAGAGTATCCAAGGATCCGTCGTAGACAATGCCGGGAACACCGCAACGGTCAGCGTAACTCTCAACATTGACAAGACGCCACCGATCCTTAGCATTACTGCTCCGGCCAACGGCGCCGTCGTAAACCTGCCTTCAGTCACCGTGAGTGGTACCGCAACTGATCTTCTTTCGGGACTCGCCTCTGTCAGTTGTGGGGGAATCCCAGCGACTGTTACCGGTTCGAACTTTACTTGCGTGGTGCCTATCGTCCAAGGACAGAACTCCATCGTGGTCAAGGACGCGGATATTGCAGGAAACACTGGGCAGACAATTTTTTTGGTCCAGGGAGGGATTCCCATCATCCTCTCCGCGAGCCCGAACATAGGTCAACAGGGACAGCAGAATCTGTCGGTGTCGATTACCGGGGAGTTCACGCATTTCGCACAAGGTGCCAGCGCAGTTAGCTTCGGCTCTGATATCACGGTCAACGGCGTGACTGTGGCGAGCGCCACCGCCCTCACCGCCAACATCACTATTGCAGCTAGCGCGAGCGTGGGGGCGCATTCTGTGACGATCACGACGGGGACCGAATTAGCCCAACTGACTAACGGTTTCAGCGTCGAGCCCGGCACCCCTGCAATTCTGTCAGTTGATCCCAATAGCGGCTCTCCCGGCCAGCAGACCCTCGGTACTGTTGGCTCGATTTTCCTGACTGGGCATGATCCAGACTTCCACGCATTTGCGGGGCCCAATACGGCCGGAGCTGCTGATATAAACAAGGCTGCGATCAATTTCATTACGAACCCAGGGTTCAACACATTCGCTGCGCGTGGAATCCATAAGTTTCTTTATGCGACGTCGAGTATTTCACCACCTGGTGGTCATGTTGACGGGACAAATGGCCTTGTCGCCAGCGGTTACGTCTTAGGAACGGATTTCGACCGGGCTGACGCTTCTACGCTTGTCGGGGCGCTCGGCCAGCTTGGCACGCAATACGATGCGCTTGTTGTGGCCTCAGATTTCGGAGGAATTTTGACCCAGGCCGAGCTGGATGTGCTCAATGCACACTCTGCCGACCTCATCAACTTTCTGAACCAGGGTGGCGGTGTCTATGCGATGGCGGAGCCAACCCCAGCATTGGGTGGATTGGCGAGTAGCGGCTTTTTTGGCTTTTTACCTTTCGCTGTCTCTAGCACCCCTTTGGCAGCATCGGAAAGCGGCAACTCTCTGACGTCTTTTGGAGTGACTCTAGGTCTTACCAACACAGACATTAACGGTAATTTCTTGCACAACATTTTTGCCAGCACGGGAGGTTTAAGTATTGTTGACGCAGACCCAGGTGGAGAGATCTTGAGCTTGGCCGGAAGAGGCAAAGTGACGCCGGTGGGTACTGGGTCGGTGATTATCACTGGCCAGTTCACGCACTTCCTTCAAGGGATAACCCAAGCTAGCTTCGGTCCCGGCATCACGATCGGAACCGTGACGGTGGTCGACGCGTCCCATTTGATCGTGCAAATAACGATTGACCCGAATGCTATTCCTGGCGGGCGTACAGTCACGGTCACCACCGGCAATGAGGTAGCAGCGCTATCGGACGGATTTACTGTATTGGGCGCGCCCCAGTTACTTACGATCAGTCCCAACGCGGGTCAGCAAGGACAGACGAACCTAGCCGTAACGCTCATCGGCCAGAACACGCATTTCGCCCAAGGGGTCACAACAGTAGATTTGGGCCCCGGGATCAGTGTTGGGCCAGTAACTGTGACCGACGCAACCCACCTGACGGCGCAGGTCACGATTGACCCGGCCGCGGCGGTGGGCGCACGGACGGTGACCGTAACGACCGGCGCTGAAATAGCATCACTACCGAACAGCTTCCTTGTGACGGGGTTAGTCTCTAATCCCACAATCACATCCGTTATCCCAAATTCAGGTCAGCAGGGCCAGCAGAACCTGTCCGTCACGATCGCAGGCCTTAATACGCATTTTGTTCAGGGGACAACAACAGCCAGCTTCGGTACAGGAATTACAGTGGCATCTCTGACGGTGAATTCGGCAACGAGTGCGACGGCAGTGTTGAATATTGATCCGGCAGCAGTAGTGGGGGCAAGAAGCGTTACGCTTACGACCAGCACGGAAGTAGTGACGCTAGCGAACGCCTTCACTGTGCAGGTAATTCCGAACCAGCCACCTGTGGTCAGTGCGGGGCCCGCCCAAACCATTACTCTACCCAACGCAGCTAGATTGAATGGGGCCGTTACGGATGACGGGCTGCCTGTAGGCGGCATCCTCACCATTGCTTGGAGCTCGGTGAGCGGTCCAGGGACAGTCAGCTTTAGCAATCCAAATGCTGCCGTCACCACAGCGTCATTTAGTATACCGGGCATTTACATTCTTAAACTTACTGCAAATGATTCGCAGCTCACGACCAGCTCCGACGTCACAATTACTATCAATATGGCAGATTTGCTTGTTGGCGATATTTCCGCCAACAGCATCAAGCGCTATGACGGAATTACAGGAGCCTTCTTAGGAGACTTTGTTGCTCCTGCTGCTGGTGGACTTTCAGGGCCGACATTCTTCATATTCGGCCCAGATGGGAACCTGTACGTTAGTAGCATCCACAGCGGGAGCGTTAAACGCTACAACGGCATAACGGGAGTGTATATCGATGACTTCGTTCCTCCCGGAAGTGGCGGCGGCATCGAACCGTATGGATTAGCCTTTGGGCCCGACGGCAACCTTTATGTTTCCAGTGGCAGTGACCTGTCCCTACCGCCGAGCGCTGGCGACGTGAAAAGATTCAACGGGGTCACCGGGGCCTACATTGATCAGTTTGTTCCGCATGGGAGCGGTGACCTCGCGTACGCGCAGGGTATGCTGTTTGGCCCAGATGGAAATTTGTACGTCGCCGATATCCATTCTAGTAACCCTAGTGACGCCATTAAGCGTTACAACGGCACCACTGGTGCGTTCATGGGGGATTTTGTCCCGTTCATTGGCACCCCAGACCCGTCCTCTCTCAAGTTCGGGCCAGATGGCAACTTATATGTCGCGTTATTTTACGGCCATGTGATCGAGCGCTACAACGGGATGACCGGCGCCGACATGGGGGCTTTCGTTCCCTCAGGAATAGGTGGGTTAGCCTGGGACGACGACATAGGTTTCGGTCCTAATGGCGACCTTTACGAGACTGAACGTTATGCGCATGCGATAAAGGAGTTTAACGGTTCAACTGGACAGTATGTTGGAGATTTTGTCGCCTCCGGAAGCGGCGGCCTGGGCGAAGACTTTGGCCTTCTCTGGATGATACGTCCGCCCAATCCAGTTCTCACGCTTGCAAGCCCGAACAATGGCCAGCAGGGTCAGCAAAACTTGTCGGTGGCGCTCACGGGTCTGAATACACACTTTGGGCAAGGGGTTACGACGACTAGTTTCGGGGTAGGGATCACAGTCGTTTCGGTCACTGTCAACTCGGCGACGAGCGCGACCGTTTTGATAAACATAGATCCATCGGCCGTGACGGGAGCGAGAAACGTCACCCTCGCAACTGGCGCGGAGGTCGTTACGCTTTCAAGTGGATTTGCCGTGACGACGTTAGCAGGCGCCGGGACCCCAATCCTGACGCAGATTAGCCCCAGCGGCGGCCAGCAGGGACAGCTGAACCTATTAGTAACGATCACCGGGCAGTTCACGCACTTTGTCCCGGGGACGACCACGGCCAGCTTCGGAGCTGGCATCACGGTTGGACAGGTGACGGTGGCCAATGCCACCAGCCTGACGGCACAACTCACAATTGCGGCGAATGCGGCGCTTGGCCCGCGAACCGTTACGGTCACGACAGGGACAGAAGTCGCCGCATTGTCCGGCGGCTTCCTTATCGTGACCGGGAACCAGCCACCGGTAGTGAGCGCTAGCGCTGGGTGCAGTCAGACCATCGCTATCCTCCCAGATCTAATAACAGTTAGCGAGTATCCAGCTACAACGACCCCGGCCGGGCTGCAGGGGATTGCGGTGGGGACGGATTGCAATTTGTGGTTCACGGAAGCTGGTGGGAACAAGATCGGAAGAATCACGACGTCAGGAGTAGTCACAGAGTTTCCCATCCAGACCGGTGGAAGCCAGCCCGAGCCTATCACTGCAGGTCCGGATGGCAACTTGTGGTTCGGTGAAGGGCTTGGGAACAAGATTGGGCGAATCAGCACTGCCGGAGCCATTACTGAGTTTTCAATTCCCACTGGTGGTTCGCAGTTTCGGTTCGGCAGCAGCGAGCCTCGCGGAATCACCGCAGGTCCCGACGGCAATTTGTGGTTCACGGAGTTCGCTGGGAACAAGATCGGAAGAATCACAACGGCTGGATTGATTGCTGAATTCGCGATCTCCACGGGCGGTAGCCTGACGAACGGAATCGTCGGCAGCGCGCCCTATGGGATCACGCCTGGGCCGGACGGGAACTTGTGGTTCGTTGAAGCGGCTGGAAACAACGTTGGCAGAATTACGCCCGGCGGAGTAATTACGGAGTTTTCGATACCTACGGCTGGTAGCGTTCCGGTTGGAATCGCCGCTGGTCCGGACGGCAATCTGTGGTTCACAGAATCGGCAGGGAACAAGGTCGGGAGAATCACCACTGCTGGGGCAATCACAGAATTCCCGATCCCCACAGCCGTAAGCCAGCCCGAACCCATCACTATAGGACCGGATGGCAATTTGTGGTTCACGGAAGCAGTTGGGAACAAGATCGGGAGAATCACCAGTGCGGGAGTAATCACGGAGTATTCGACGCCAACTAGCGTCAGCAACCCGAAGGCGATTACGGCTGGGCCTGATGGGAACATGTGGTTCACAGAAGGTGCTACGAACGTGGGTAAGATCAATCCCTTTACAGGGATCGCGTTTGCGACATTGACTGGTAGTGTAACGGATGATGGCTTACCCGTTGGCGCAACATTGACTACCACGTGGAGCGAGACCAATGGGCCTGGTCCCGTCTCATTTGGTAATCCGACGGCGACATTCCCCGATGTGGCAGGGCAGGCGAATCCGGTGGTGACTTCGGCTAGTTTCAGCATTCCTGGCACGTATACCCTTAGCCTTACGGGTAGTGACGCCCAGCTATGGAGCAGCTCAAGCGTAACCATCACGGTCAACCCGTCGCAAACCGTCACCACCATACTTTCAGTGAGCCCAAACACCGGCTCGCAGGGTCAAGCGAACTTGAGCGTGACTATCACCGGCCAGAACACCCACTTCTCGCAGGGGACGACCACGGCCGGCTTAGGAGCTGGCATCACGGTTGCACAGGTGACAGTAACCGACGCCACCCACCTCACAGCCCAGGTCACAATTGACATGGTCGCGGCGGTGGGCGTGCGGACAGTGACGGCAACGACCGGCGCTGAAGTGGCGTCTCTAGCGAACGGCTTCCTTGTCACAGGCTTGAGCGCAGGCGCAGCGATTACCACCGTGTCGCCGAATTCTGGTGAGCAGGGACAACAGAACCTATCGGTCGCCATCACGGGCCAGAACACACACTTCGCCCAAGGCACCACCACGCCGAGCTTCGGGGCGGGAATCACGGTGGGCGCGGTCACGGTGGCCAATGGCATCAGCCTGACGGCACAACTCACAATTGCGGCGAACGCGGCGCTTGGGCCGCGAACCGTTACGGTCACGACAGGGACAGAAGTCGCCGCATTGTCAGGCGGCTTCATTATCGTGACCGGGAACCAGCCACCGGTAGTG
>Ga0137418_10003848_pt1 | contig 13806 bp, 14 predicted proteins | sample CZODoug3_1_2_16f_FD_122242 | JGI IMG/M metagenome (GOLD analysis project Ga0137418, IMG submission 122242) | Vadose zone soil fungal communities from Angelo Coast Range Reserve, California, USA - CZODoug3_1_2_16fungal (Hybrid Assembly) | ecosystem: Environmental > Terrestrial > Soil > Vadose...
GTCCCGCGCATGATCCACGCCGCGCTGCGCCGCGCCGGTCTGCCGCAGTCCGCGCTGCCGCTGCGCATGAGCGAGCTCGAGGCGGTGCACTGCGCGCTCGAGTGGGCGCGCCCCGGGGACGTGCTCGCGCTGCCGGTGCATTCGCCCGCGGCGCGCGCGGCGGTGCTGGCGCTGCTGTCCCGCTAGCGCCCGCAGCGCCGCGGGGCTGGGCGAGCGCTAGCCGCGGGTCTCCCGCTCACTCGCCGAAAGCATGCTGCAGAAACGCTTCGCTCTTGCGCAGCATGTCCGCGCGGGCGCGCGAATCATCGAGCTGATGATCCAGATCGTCCCACGTCACGAGCTCGTGCGGGACACCGGCACTCTGCAGGCTCTTCGCCATGTGGCGGGACTCGTTGATGGAGACGTTGCGATCGAGCGCTCCGTGGAACAGGAGTACCGGAACCTTGATCCTCTGCGCGTTGCGTGCCGGGGAGCCTTCGCGCACCTGCGGCCCTTCGCCGATGAATTCGCTCGTCAGAGCGTAATTGCTCCAGTTGCGCCACTCCTGCTTGTGTTCCTCGAGGTCGGTCACGGGTGCGATCGCGACCACGGCCTTGAACACCGTGGAATCGGTGACCGCCGCCTGCAGCGCCGCATAGCCGCCGTACGACCAGCCGACGATCCCGAGTTTGCCCGGTTGGGCGATTCCTTGCGCGAGCAGCCAGCGCCCCGCGTCCAGCACGTCGCCTATGGCCGTGGGCCATGAACGAAAGCCGTTGTGCTGGTACCAGGCGTCACCATAGCCCCCGGATCCGCGGAAGTTGGGTTGCAACACCACAAAGCCGCGCGCCGCGTAGAACTGAGCCAGCCAGTCGAACCCCCACTCATCGCGTGCATCGGGGCCGCCATGAGGCATGACGATGGCCGCCAGGCCCTTGGCATTTTCCTTGCCGGGCGGGATTGTCAGGTACGCTGGCACCTCGGTGCCGTCCTTCGCCGCATAGCTGATCGGCTTGACGGTGGCGAGTGTCGCACCGTCCAACTCCTGTCTCATTGCCAGCAGGGGCCGCAGCTGATGCGCCCGACGGTCGTACAGGTAGTAAGCGCCGGGATCGTTGTCGCGGCTGGCAAATACGAGCAGCTTGCTCTCGTCCGCACTCGCGTCGAGGATCCGCACTCCCGGGTGCTGCGGCAGCGCGTGCTCGAGAGAATCGACTATTTTCTTGATGTCGGCGTCAAAATAGAACGCGCGTCTGATATCGGTCACATAACTGACGCCGACGACGCGATGACGTCGCCCGATGGGGATCAGATCTTCCACATCGACATCCGCACTCGAGTAGATCAGCTCCTCGCGCAAGGATCCGTCCAGCGCGACCGCGACAATGGCCATCCTGCCGTCCATTTTCTTGACCCCGAACGCGACGTTGCGCTCACGATCGACGGCGTACGGCAGGAACCCGCTGTGATCGACGAAGTTGTAATCGCTGAGGTTCTGCCAGTCGCGCGAGTCTGCGCGCCGGTAACGAAAGTGGACGATACCCGAATCCTGCCCGCCCGGACCGTGTGTGGCATTCACCTCCATGACGCGCACCGTGCCCTGCCCATCGCTGACATAGCGCATTGCCCCGAACAGCGGAGGCTCGACCGTCCGCGACTGCAACGTTCGCGTGTCCAGCAGGTCGACAGCCAATCCCTCCTTTGAAGATCCGATTTTCGAGCCGAGATGGACGTCGGGCAGATAATGGCGGCTCATCAGGACGGCACCGTCCCGATCGGGCAGCCAGTCGATGACGCTGCCTCCGCCCAGCGCCAAGCCGCGGGTGTAGAAGTTGTTTAACGTGCTCAGCAGTTTGGGATTGCTGCCGTCGGCATTGACCGCGACCACCCGGTTGACCGGTACCAGGGTGATCATCGGGTCCTGCAGGATGCCGTAGACCGTGCACACGAGACGATCGTTGGACACCCAATCGCATCCGGCCAGGCGCTCAGGTTTGCCGCCGGCCACGAGTGCGATCTTGGGTTTCGCGCCCTCCTCGAGGCGCACCGTATACAGAACCGAACCCATCCCTTGAGTAGGTGCGACGTAGGCGACACTGTTGCCATCCGGAGAAAGACTGACGTCGGCGGCACTGGGGCGTGCTCCGAACGCCGCTGCGGCGTCAAAAGCGCTGACCTCAGGTGCAGCCAGTATGAAACCGAGGAGCGCTATCGCCGCCACCACACCGATTTGCATTGTTGTAAACCCCTCACTACACCGACCGGGCGCCTCAGTGCGCGCCGATGAGCGCGCTATAGCCGGTCCAGACGATCTCGATCCCGATGCACATGAGGATGAACGCCGACAGGCGCACCAGCACTTCGAGCCCGGTCTCGCCCAGCAGGCGTGCGATGTTCTCGGCGAAGCGGTACGCCAGATAGATCGTGACGGCGATCGCCACCACCCCGAGCACCGCACCGGTTGCGTGCTCGGCGAGCTGCGACAGCCGGGCAGGGCCCGCCGGCTTGCGGCTGCCGATGGTGATCGCGACCGACATGGAGCCCGGTCCGACCGTGAGCGGCATGGTGAGCGGATAGAAGCTGCCGACCTTCTTTCCCGGTCCGCCCTGCAGGCCGGCAGAGCCGGCGTGATCCGACCAAGCCTCCTGTGTCAGGAGTTTCCAGCCGAGAGCTGCGACCACCAGTCCCCCGGCGATGCGCACCACCGGCAGCTCGATGCCGAAGAACTCCAGCAGCCAGGGCCCGAGCGCCATGGATCCCAACAGCAGGGCGAAGCCGTTTATGGCCGCTTTGCGCGCCAGCACCGGCCGCTCCGCAGCGGGCAGGCCAGCGGTCAGACCGAGAAAGAAAGGAGCGGCCTCGAGCGGATTGACGATGGGAAACAGGCCGGCGAACGTCAGCAGGAACGCGCTGGCGACACTGTTCACTGCGCCGGCGCGCTGAGCAGTTGATCGATGGCGCCTTCCACTTTCTTCGCCCGCTCATCTCCCACGTGCATTTCACCGGGTACGGCGCCGTACAGCAGTCCATCGCGTCCGATGAGATAGAAGGTCGGCCAGTACTGGGTGTGCATCGCGCTCCAGTAGGAGGAGTCTGCGTCGATCATCACCGGATTGTGGATGCCCAGCCGCGCGACCGCCTTGCGCACGCCGTCGGGGAGTCTCTCCGCCGCAAGCTCCGGGGTGTGCACGCCCACGATCACCAACCCGGCGGCGCCCTTGGCACGCTCGAGGGATTCCACCCAGGCTCGTGAGTTGAGGCAATTCACGCACTCGAAAGCCCAGAACTCCACCAGCACCACCTTGCCCTTGAGCCCGGCGAGTGTCAGGGGCGCGGAATTGATCCAGTCATCGGCGCGGTGGTGGGTGAACTCCGGCGGCGCGCTCGGGGCCGCCAGCGCCGCGATCGACCAGACGGTGAGCGCCGGCAGTGCGCTGCGCGTGATCCCTTTCATATACCATTGCGTCCAGGGCATCTTTTTACAGTATGAACGGCAGGATTTGCATTGTCACCGGGGCCACGCACGGCATCGGGCGCGCGACCGCGCGGGCACTGGCCGCGAGCGGCGCGACCGTCCTGGTCCACGGCCGCGACCTCGCCCGCGCTCGCGCCGTGGCCGAGGACATCAGCCGCGACACCGGCAACCCCGAGGTGCGCTTCGTGCAGGCGGATTTTGCGCAGCTCGCACAGGTGCGGCGCCTGGCGCAGGAGCTGCAGTCGCTCCTGCCGCGCCTCGACGTGCTGATCAACAATGCCGCGGTGATGGCCGCCGCACGGGCGCGCAGCGCGGAAGGGTACGACCTGACCTTCGCGGTCAATCACCTGGCGCCGTTCCTGCTCACCAACCTGCTGCTGGACAAGCTGAAAGCTTCCGCGCCCGCGCGCGTGATCGTGGTGGCCTCCGAGGCCCATCGGCGCGCCACGCTCGACTTCGGTGATCTCATGAACGCCGGGGCTTCAGGGTGGTGGACCGCCTACGAGCGCTCCAAGCTTGCCAACGTGCTGTTCGCGCGCGAGCTCGCCCGGCGCCTCGCCGGAACCGGGGTCACCGTGAACGCGCTGCACCCGGGCGTGGTCAGGAGCCAGCTGTTTCGCAGCAGCCCGGCGTTGCTGCGCGTACTGCTGTGGAGTGTCGGACGGCTGTTCATGCTCTCCCCGCAGCAAGGCGCGCGTGGCAGCGTGTATCTGGCGAGCGCGTCCGAGCTCGACGGTGAGTCCGGCGGCTACTACCGCGGCTGCCGGCGCGTGGCGCCGAGCGCCGCTGCGCAGAGCGAGGCGTGCGCCGCACGACTGTGGCAGGAGAGCGCGCGCCTGACGGGGCTGGCCGCATGAGCCGGGCCTTCGTGCGCGAGTCCGACGGGGATTCGGCGGCGCTGCCGGAGCGCGCGCTGAGCACTCATCCGAACTTCGTCACGCCGCGCGGCCTTGCGGCGATCGAGGCGCGCGTGCGCGAGCTGGAAGGGGAGCGCCAGGCGGCGCGCGACAGCGGTGATGCGGCGGCGCGCGCACGCGTGGAGCGTGACCTGCGCTACTGGGGCGCGCGCCGCGCCAGTGCCCGCGTGGTCGGGCCGGCGGCGGTCGCGGACCGGGTGCGTTTTGGCATGCTTGTGAGCTTGCAGCTCGAGGGCGGCGCGACTCACACGTTCCGGCTGGTCGGCGAGGACGAAGGGGACGCCGCCCATGGACTCCTGAGCTGGGTGGCGCCGCTTGCCCAATCGCTGCTGGGCAAAGCGGTCGGCGAGCGCGTGCCTTTTCAGGGAGTCGAGGCGCTGATCGTCAGTATCGAGCCGTGAGGTAGCTGCGCCAGCACGCGCTGCACGATGCGCTCGAGGCGCTCGGCGCGCAGCTCGAGAAAGCCGCTTGCGGCGCGCACCCGGCGCGCCACGTCCGGCGCGAGCCGCCGCTGCGCGCGGTACATGCGAGTGCGCACGGTGGTGTCGTGCACGCCGAGAGAAGCGGCCGTTTCGATGCCGCTGATTCCTTCCACCACCCGCAGCACGAACACGGTGCGAAACACCTCCGGCAGGCCGCCGATCGCGTGCTCGAGCTCGCGCCGCTCCTGCGCCTCATCGGCACCGGCGCCTGCGGGCGCTGCGGCCTGCCGCGGCAGCACGAGCGGCCCGGAGCGAGCGCTGGCGCGCAGCGAGCGCGCCTGGTTGTACGCCAGGCGCGTCAGCCAGCAGGAGAATTTTCCTGCGGGCGCGTAACGATTCAGATCGCCGAATGCGGCCCGATACGCATCCTGCACCGCCGACTCCGCCGCATCCTCATCCAGCAGCACGCTGCAGGCGACCCGGAACATGCGCCGGCTGTAGCGCCGGATCAGTGCCTCGATCGCACGTTCCTCCCTGGCGCGTGCGCGCTCGATGAGCAGCAGGTCGGGCAGCTCGTCCGGTGCGGCCGCGGTGTCGCCGCGCCGCGCGCGCCCCCCGCTCGCCTCGAGGATACGGACCTGAGTCACTGGTTCCAGCATGGGCGTCGACCTCAAATGTGTATCCTATGGTTGGCCATGACAAAGAGACCGGCCCGCATCGCGGGCTATTGCGTCGCGTGCGCCTGGGCGCTGTGCGCGCTTCAGCCCGCGCCCGGCGCCGAGCGCGGCCCCGCGGTCGCGGCGCGGGTGCACCCGCAACGCTGGCCGAAGCTGCAGCCGGTGCCGCCGCGCGATCCGAGCCTCGAGAAGCGCATCGACCTTCTGCTCGGGCGCATGACGCCCGGGCAGAAGGTCGGTCAGCTCATCCAGGCCGATATCGACAGCATCACTCCCGATGACCTGCGTCACTATCCCCTCGGGTCCATTCTGAACGGCGGCAATTCCTCGCCCCACGGCGATAAGCTCGCTCCACCCGGTGAGTGGCTCACCCTCGCCGACCGGTTCTATGACGCTTCGCTCGCCGCGCCCGGGTCCCCGGGAATCCCCGCCCTGTGGGGGGCGGATGCGGTGCATGGGCACAACAACATCCCCGGAGCCACGATTTTTCCGCACAACATCGCCCTCGGAGCGACGCGCGACCCGCACCTCATCCGCCGCATCGGCGAGATCACCGCGCTCGAGGTGCGGGTCACCGGGCTCGATTGGGCGTTTTCCCCCACGGCCGCGGTGGCGCGTGATGAGCGCTGGGGACGCACCTACGAGAGCTACTCGCAGAATCCCGCACTGGTGCGCCGCTACGTCGCCGCCATGGTGCGCGGCTTGCAGGGCACGCCGGGAACACCCCAGTTTCTCGATGCCGCGCACGTGATTGCGACGGCGAAGCACTTTCTCGGTGACGGCGGCACCGGCGGTGTGGACCAGGGTGACAACGGCGCCAGCGAGAGCGAGCTGCGCGACGTCGACGGCGCCGGCTACCAGGCCGCTCTCGGCGCCGGCGCACAGACCGTCATGGCGTCCTACTCCAGCTGGCACGGCGTGAGGATGCACGGCTACCGCGCACTCCTCACCGATGTGCTGAAGGGCCGCATGGGCTTCGATGGCCTGGTGCTCGGGGACTGGAACGGCCATGCGCAGCTGCCGGGATGCACCCCCGACAGCTGCGCCGCGGCGCTCAATGCCGGACTCGACGTGTTCATGGCGCCCGACGGCTGGCGCGCGCTACATGCCCACACACTGGCGCAAGTGACCTCCGGCGAGATCTCCGCCGCACGGCTCGACGATGCGGTGCGCCGCGTGCTGCGCGTCAAGCTGCGCGCGCACCTGGATCGCGAGGGACGTCCGTCGTCGCGGCCGTTCGCCGGCCGCTTCGAGCTGCTGGGCGCGCCCGCGCATCGTGCGGTGGCGCGCCAGGCGGTGCGCGAGTCGCTGGTGCTGCTGAAGAACCACCAGCACCTCCTGCCCCTGTCCCCGCACGCGCAGGTGCTGGTGGCGGGTGATGGGGCCGATAACATCGCCAAGCAAAGCGGCGGCTGGACGATCACCTGGCAGGGCACCGAGCCCAACCAGGACTTTCCGCACGCGCAATCGATCTATGCGGGCATCGCGCGCTGCGTCACGGCCGCGGGCGGCACGGCGTGGTTGAGCGAGGCGGGCGAGTTCCACACCCGCCCCGACGTCGCGATCGTGGTGTTCGGCGAGAACCCGTACGCGGAAGGGGCGGGCGATGTGCCCACGCTCGAATACAGTCCGGGCGACAAGCGCGACCTGGCGCTGCTGCGCCGCCTGCGCGCCGCGCAGGTGCCGGTGGTCGCCGTGCTGCTCTCCGGCCGTCCGCTATGGGTGAACGCCGAGCTCAACGCCGCCGACAGCTTCGTGGCCGCCTGGCTCCCGGGACCCGAGGGCGAGGGCGTCGCCGATGTGCTGTTCCGCGCGCCCGACGGCTCGGTGCGCTACGACTTTCGCGGCAAGCTGCCGTTCTCCTGGCCGCGTTCCGCGCGCGTGCCGGGCGTGGATTCCGGCGAGCCGCCGCTGTTTCCTTACGGCTACGGACTCACCTACGAGGACGAGGGCGAGCTTCAGCCGCTGCCCTGATCCCCGCCGCCCGCGCCCACCGCCACCCAGGCGAGATCGGAGTTCGATACCGAGCCGAGGTTGAAATTGCGGGCCGCCGCGGCCATGCGCGTGAGCGCCTGGGCGAGTGGCATCGGCGGCTGCGTGTCGCCCTTCTTGGCCTTGTGGAAGCGCACCGGGTTGATGCGGGCGACGACGTAGTTGCGCAGGTATGGGGACTTGAAGCCGCGCGCCTGCAGGGTGGCGATGATTCCCTTGACGCGGGCGTCGATTTCAGCGAGGCGCGCAGCGTGGTCCTCGCGTTGCCGCAGGCTCACCGCGAGCGTGCGCTCGCTGAAGCGGTCGACCTTCTTCAGGAACGCGCTGTAAGCGCCGCCCGCAAAGCGCGGCGACTTCTCATACACGATGCCGAGTGTCAGTAATTCCGCCGCCTCGAACTCCGCGGCGAAAGCGTCCTCGCGTTCGCGCCCGCGGCGCTTGGCGAGGTTGCGCGCCATGCGGATCACTTCCAGGCTGCGGTCCTTGAGGTTGTGAGCCTTCTCGGTGTTGAGCGCGAGTATCCGGTAGGCAAGCGATTCGTCGGGTGAGATCAGCGCCGTGATCTGTTTCAGCCCCAGCACCTTGCCCGCGGCCAGGCGATGGCGGCCGTTGGGTGTCCACAGCCGCCCGTCCTCGCCGCGCACCACGATCAGCGGATCGAGGAACGCGGCCGTCTCGTCGATCTTGGCGGCCAGACGCTTGGCGTGCGTGGGTGAGAGGTCGCGCTGAAAGGGCGTGGGCTGCAGCGCATTCAGCGGCAGGCTCGCCAGCAACAGGGCGCGGCCTCCGAGCGGCTCGCGGTATGCGCCGATGGGAGCACCGCCCGCCTCGCGCACCAATGCCGCGAGCGGCGCGACCGCCGGACTGTCGATCGCGATGGCAACTTCCGCCGCGTCGAGCCCGCGCGCCTGCCTGCCGGGCGCGAGCCGCCCGCGGCGCGCCCGGCGTGCGGCGGCGCTGCGCGTGCGCGCGGCGGCGCTGTGGCTGCGTGTTGCCATGGTGTCATTTCTCCAGCGGAGCAGTGTGCGAGAATGACCGATTACGCAGGATGTTGCCATGGATTCCTTGAGCCGCGCGGAGCAGTTGCCGGCGCAGCGCCTCGATGCGGCCGGTCGCGCGCACGTGGATCAGCGTGCGGTGCTGGCGCTCGCCCTGCCGCTGATGGCGAACAGCGCGGTGCAGATCGTCCTCAATCTGACCGACATGTGGTTCATGGGGCGCATTTCCACCAAGGCGCTCGCGGCGGTCGGCGCGGTGCAGTGGCTGGTGATCGTGGCGGTGCTGGTGCTGGGCGGCGCGGGCACCGCGGTGCAGACGCTGGTGGCGCAGAATTTCGGTGCGCGCCGCTACCGGCGCGCGGGCCAGGCGGTATGGACCGCGTTGTGGGCGATGGCCTGCGCGGCGCCGCTGTTCGTGCTGGTGGGCGCCGCGCGCCACCTGATTCTCGCGCCGTTCGGGTTCGATCCGCAGGTCGAGCAGCTCGCCTCCGCGTTCTGGTTTCCGCGTGTCGGCGGCGCCTGCGTCGGAGCCGCGGGGTGGGCCATGTTCGGATTCTTCAACGGCATCGGGCGGCCGCGCGTCACGCTGCTGATCACCGTCGTGACCACGGTCACGAATGCGCTCTTGAACCAGCTGTTCATCTTCCGCCTCGGCTGGGGCATCGCCGGTTCCGCCTGGGCCACGAACGTCGCGCAGCTGACCGGCCTGCTGTTCGCGGTGGCGATTTTTCTGCGCGTGCATTACCGGCGCCGCTACGGCTCGCACCTGACGTGGCGGCCGCACGGCGGCGCGCTGCTGCAGCAGCTGCGTCTCGGGGTTCCGATGGGGCTGTCACCGGCTGCGGACCTGCTCGGGTTCGCCACCTTTCAGATGATGCAGACGCGGCTCGGCACGGCGGGCGGCGCCGCCACGCAGATGGTGGTGATTCTGACCTCACTCGCCTACATGCCCGGGTTCGGCATCGCTTCTGCGGGCACGACGCTGGTCGGGCAATCCATCGGCGCGGGGGCGCGCGGCTGGGCGCTGCGGGTGGGCAACCGCGTGATCCTGCTCGCCGCGCTCTACATGGGCGGCATCGGCGTACTGATTGCGCTCGGCGGTCCGTGGGTGCTGCCGTTTTTCACCGGCTCGCACGATGCCGAGGCGGCGACCGCGGTCGCGCTCGGCATGCGGCTGCTGTGGCTGGCGGCCGGCTACCAGTTCTTCGACGGCCTGAACATGGGCAGCAGCATGTGCCTGCGCGGCGCGGGCGATGTCAGGGTCCCGGCGGTGCTGGTGCTATCGGTGTCGCTGCTGCTGTTCGTGCCGCTGGCGCACGCCTTCACGTTTGCGCCCGGACAGGGCTGGGTGCACTTCCTGCCGCAATTCGGCTGGGGCGCGGTCGGCGGCTGGGTTGCGGTCCTCATCTATGTCATGGTGCTGGGGAGCACGCTGTTGCTGCGCTGGCGCTCCCGCGCCTGGCAGAAGATCCGCCTGTAAGGCCAGAGCCGCACGCCCCGCCGCATGTTCATCACCCTGAAGTCACTGTTGCATACGCTGCTGCTGCCGCCCGGGGGCCCGCTGCTGGTCGCGGCCGCCGGGGCGTGGCTCCTCAGGTCGCGCTCGGCGGGCGCAGCCAGGGCCGGCTGGCTGCTGCTCGGCGCGGGCCTCGCGTCGCTGTGGCTGCTGGCGACGCCGCTGGTGGCGGATGCGCTGGCGCGGGCCGCCGAGCGCGAGCCGGCGCTCGATCTGACCCGAGCCTCTCAGGCCCAGGCGATCGTCATTCTCGGCGGTGGTGAGGAGCGCGTCGCCGCGCCCGAGTATGGCGGGGAGCCCGCTCCCGGTTCCGTGCTCCTCGAGCGGGTGACCTACGCGGCGTTCCTCGCGCATCACACGGCGCTGCCGGTGCTGGTCTCCGGCACCGCCGAGGAGGCACTCGCCATGCGGGCCTCGCTGGCGCGGGGCTTCGGCATCCAGGTGCGCTGGGTCGAGGATCGCTCGCGCGATACCTTTCAGAACGCGCAGTTCTCCGCGCGGCTCCTCAAGGCCGCGGGCCTGTCGCGGATCCTGCTGGTGACGGACAGCGCCCACGAGTGGCGCGCGTCGCACGAGTTTGCGAGCGCGGGGCTCACCGTGTTGCCGGCGCCCGCGGGTGTGTGGGCGCCCCGCGAGACGGGGCTGCTGCGCTACCTGCCCGCTCCGGCCGCTCTGGCGCGCTCCAGCGCCGCGCTCTACGAGCTGCTCGGGGATGTGGTGCGCCGCGCTCTCGCTGCGCTGCGGCTGCGCACTCAGGAGGCCTGATCTGGAAGAGCTGACCACCGTGTTTCGATCGCCGCGCCGGCGCGACTGCGACGAGCGGTTGCTGGTGCTGACCGCGGTGGAAGTGGCCGGCTTCGTGACCCACGCGGACAGTGAATTCCTGCTGCAGGTCGCGGGTGCGGACGCGCCTGATGCGATCCGGCACCTGCTGCAATACGAAGCCGAGAACCGTGCGCCGCCCCCGCCACCACCCCCGCCGCGAGTGTACCCGCACGCCTGGGTCGGCTGCGTGCTGTACGTCGCCGTGTTGATCGGGGTGGCCGCGGCGCTCTCGAGCGGGCTCGTGCGGCTCGATGCCTTTGATCTGGGCGTGCTCGATGCCCAGCGCGTACAGGCCGGTCAGTGGTGGCGCGCGTGGACCGCGCTCACGCTGCACCTGGATGGTCCGCACCTGGCTGCGAACCTGTGCGCCGGGGTGTGGTTCGGCTACCTCGCGGCCCGGCAGATGGGCGCGGGTACGGCGTGGCTCCTCACCGTCACGGGAGCCGCGCTCGCGAACCTGCTCGAGGGCCTGTTGGGTCCGCCGCAGCACCAGGCGGTTGGCGCCTCGACGGCGGTGTTTGCGGCCCTGGGGGCGATGTCGGCGTACTCGTGGCGCGAGCGTTTCCAGCTGCCCCAGCGCTGGGCGCGACGCTGGGGCCCGCTCATCGCCGGCGTGATTCTGCTGGGCTGGACCGGGTCCGCCGGAGAGGGGACGGACCTGGTCGCGCACCTGGCGGGGTTCGCGGTCGGCTCGCTCCTGGGTGCCACGGCCGCCGTGCCGCGCTTGCAGCTCCAGTTGGACCGCGTGCCGCAATGGCTGAGCGGCGCCGCTGCGCTCGCCTCACTGGCGATCGCCTGGAGCTGCGCGCTCAGGAGCTGAGCGCGTCGCGCGCTCACGGCCCTTCGACCAGATAGCCCTTCGACCTGAGTGCGGCGAGCGCGCCGTTCTCGCCCAGCAGCCGATCCATCGATTGCACGGCGAGCGTGCCGCGATTGCGCGCGAGGCTGTCCTGCACCGCGATCAGCCAGTCATCCTGCGCGCGCGTGATGAGGTTGCGCACCCGCTCGGAGGTGGAGACCGCCGCGACGCAGGCGGTACGGTCGTCGGCGTGCGGCAGCCGGCGCAGGGTGTCGACGTCTCCGAGGGCCCAGGCGCGCGCCCGGGCCTGCATGGGACCGAGGTCCGTCTCCAGCAGCGTCACCACGGCGTCGAGGCACGCGATCTCGCCCGACAGGGGCGTCGCTTCGACATCCTTCAGCACGTTGACCGGATCGTCGATCTTCAGGCGGTCCTGGTGCACGCGCACGCCCTGCTCCCGGGCGAGCCTGAGGACCGACTGCTGCACCTCGTTCTGCTGCGCCAGGCCCGAAGCGTCGAATACCCGCGTGAGGAGCTGGCGCGCGGCGAGCATCGGACGCATCTGCTCGAGCTTGCTGTCGTTGGGGTCGAAGCGCGCCTCGAGCGCGGCCACGCGCGCATACAGCGGCGGCGGCAGGGCCTGGCGCAGGGGCATGTGATCCGGGGGCTTCTGCAGGCGCCGCCACTCGATATACACGCGCAGCGCCGTCAAGGGGTTCGCGCCGATGCCGTAGGTGGGCCAGGCCGGGACGACCTCCTGCGTGTACCGCAGGACCTCCTGCACCGCATCGGGCTGCCACACCATTTTCTTCGGCAGCGGGGAGATCGTGCCCAGGATCCACAGCGTGTGATCGCCCTTGCGCACGGTCCACATGCGCGGGCCTTCGTGCCGTCCCTCGACCACGATTTCAGTCTCGGGACCCGACGCGCTCGAGGCCGCAGCGCCCGCGGGCTGTTGGGCGTGCACGGCCGTGGCGCTCGCCAACAGCAACGCGCATCCGGCTGCGGCGCGCAGCCCGTGGTGCCTAATCATGGCCGATGGGACTGGTCTTGCGGGTGAGAGTTCAGTCGTTGGTGGGCCGTTGCCGGGGCGCGGTTTCATTGGTCGGGTCGTACACGCGGGTAAGATCCACGGCGGACAGCTCCTCGGTCGCGATGTGCAACTTCGCCACCAGGTGCTTGCCGTCCGCCGACAGGCCGTAGCGCTCGGTCACGTCCGGACCTAACTGCGCCCGGACCTGAATGACGTACTCCCGGCCCTTCCAGCCGGAGGTCTGGTCCGCCACACCGCCCTCGGCCGATACGACACTGCGTGCGCCGGGTGTGAAGCTGCGCTGCGAGGTGCCGTAGTCGAGCGCGAACTCCCCCGGCCCCTGCCGCACGGTGAGGAAATCGCCGCGCGCGATGCTCGTGAGCAGGACATGAGCCATGGGCGATCGCAGCAGCGGATCCGGGCGAGGAGCGCCGTGGGCGGCGCGCACCGGGGCGGAATCCTCCTCGAGCGGCTGATCGTCGGGCGGCGAGGTGCGCGTGCCGCCGCGTACGTCCGGGCGCGGTCCGGCCGTCACTCGTCGACCCATGCGCTTGAAGGCCTCGGCGCGCATCCGGTCCAGCACTTTCTGCGGGTCGTCACTGGCGCTGCGATTCAGCTTCCACGCGCCTGCCAGGGTGACGCCCGCCGGCGCATCTGGCGACAGTCTGGCCCCCGCGCACCCGGCCAGGCTCGTGGCGGCGGCGGCGCACAGCAACACCGTGCCGGCACGGACGATCGGCATCTTGGCGTATCCTCGCAGGTCCCTTGACTTCAGTGCAGCATCGCAGCTCGCCAAGCCCCTGCGCAATGATGAACGACCTTAGAGCCCGATGAAACGACGCAAAGCCACCGAACTCGAGCGCCTGCGGCGGCGGATCACGCGCCTCGACGGGCACAGCATCGATCGGCTCTATGGCCTGGAGCCGGTCTGGGAGCCGGGCACCGGACCGGCGCGCGTCGCGCCCGAGGAGTTCGTGGCGGTGCGCTGCCCGTACTGCGGCGAGCGATTGGAAACGCGCGTCGATCTGACCGCGGACGAAGCGGCGTACGTGGAAGATTGCGAAGTCTGCTGCCGCCCGATCGAGTTCCACATCGAGCGCGACGCGGGCGGGGCATTGCTGGCGCTGCAGGTCCGGCGCCTGGACTGACCCTCTAAGGCGTGACCGCCGCTTC
>Ga0137418_10003849_pt1 | contig 13804 bp, 14 predicted proteins | sample CZODoug3_1_2_16f_FD_122242 | JGI IMG/M metagenome (GOLD analysis project Ga0137418, IMG submission 122242) | Vadose zone soil fungal communities from Angelo Coast Range Reserve, California, USA - CZODoug3_1_2_16fungal (Hybrid Assembly) | ecosystem: Environmental > Terrestrial > Soil > Vadose...
TAGGTCGAACTTTCGGAAATAGTAGAGGATAAACTCGACGACTACGCTGTTGCCGTTCTGGAGCCCCATTTCTCGAGCCTCTTCAACAGTTAGGTGCGACCAGAACAGTTTCATCAGTCGGGGATCGCTAGTGACCAGCTTGAAATTTTCGACGAACCTTCCCCACTCGATGTAACGTCGGAGGGCTTTGTTGACGAGCAAGTTGGCCTCCAGAGTATGCCCATCTACCAACGCGTCTATTTTCTCACTGACGTCTGGTTCAATGGCAAATGTTCGACGCGTCAGTCGTGCCAAGAGGGTCGTCGCAACTTGAGCTAGGAAAGGTCAAAGGTATAGGCGTTACTTAGTCCAGCGACTATCCTGTGGACCTTAGCGTCGCCCAAATCACCAATACACTAGAGGGCTGGCCGATTTTATTCTGTTCAAAGGCGCGACGAACTTGCGAAAAGAAAACGAGGAGCCCTTGTGCCACAGAACCTAATCTCCTACACTGAGTTGAAAGGGGTAGGTTGGGTCTAACCTCGAAACCATAGTCTAAGTTACGGAACTCTTGTTTTGCGGAATACAGTCTCTTTTGAAATCTGATTCTTAATGTTCAAGAACGCGCCACGGGACCACGCGGCCGGGGGCCGAAGAGCTACAACAAGATGAGACTCCCTCTGCTAGAGAGTTCGGAGCCGACGACCTACTCTACCTCATTTCAAAATTCTTGCAGATAGTAGGGAATGTTCTGCTGATCCAAGGACCCCCGGGCGTCGGCAAGACGACACTAGCGCTTGAACTCCTGCAAAGAGCACAAGCCACTCGTCTAGGACACGCGGAGATTCCGCCTGCTAGGCTGTACGTGCCCAGTCGAGGTTCTCCCTACAAGCTGAGGAAGCATTTTCCTTGGATCCAGAACATTAGCGATCCCTATTCAAAGAAGATCTCGAACAATGACTCAGACAGCTCTGCCGAGATACGAGTGTCAGACGCTGACGATGTTTTCAACAAGGTTCTCACCCTAAAGCGTTCCAAGCTGAGAGGTCTCATGGTCATAGACAGTTGGGAGGGAACCCTAAGGAACACAAGCGAGGATGGGCGCCGAATGATTGAATCTGCAATACTCTCGGATCCTGATGACAGTAGCGTGGGAGTCGTCCTAGTCAGTGAGGGTGGTCGCCTTGGTGACCTGCCGAATCTAGTCGATGGTATTGTGACCCTGTCGTCTTCCGAACTGGATAGTCGGAGGTTGAGAACGATCGTCGTAAACAAGCTGAGGGGCGTTAGAGTCAAGTTGGATCGTGCGCTCTTCTCCTTGGACAAGGGCAAGTTCAATCTGCTTCCGAGCACAAAATTCGAAAACCAGGCTCCTGCGAAGCCGGGAATTCTATTCCCCGTTGCCCACACCGAGACCTCGTTCTCGACAGGTAGCCGCGATTTGGATGCGATGCTCGAGGGAGGGATCCGACGGGGCTCATGGATCCTAGTCGACGTGAACAATACTGTTCCCACGATGGGAGTGAGGCTTCTCCTCAGAATCATCATCGCAAATTTCATCAATCAAGGTGGCTCATCCTTCATCGTGCCCTTCAGCACAATCAGCTCGGATAACGTCGCAGAATCCCTAAGACCCCTAGTTGGAAGCGATACGCTCGACGAGAGGGTCCGCATCACCGAGTTCAATCAGGATCTCCCTCGCAGGAGATGGAGAGTCCCGCTGAACGGAAAAGTCATGCAAGACTTCACCCTCTTCAGCAACATTTGGAAAGACCTCGGAACAGTATCCTCCTCAATAATCCTCGCAGTGGACCTAGACAAGATCGTCCAGATCTACGGAGATGACTTAATGCTTCCAAGTCTTTCAAACATGGGCGCGACCATCCGAGACACCGGCGCCGTCACTCTTGCCATCGCGTCAGAGCTGAACAAGATGCGAGATGCATTTCTCAGGATAGCAGACTACTACCTCAAGGTTGAGAATATCAACAACACAACTGTCCTCTATGGTGTCAAACCATTCACCAATGTTCATGGAGTAGAATTCGCGTTTGATAGAGGCAATCCCATGCTAAAACTTACAGAAATAGTGTGACTCCTGTGTGACTTGGCCGAGGTCTACGAATCATACAGGCCATCAACGTCCGATCTTAAGCGTGTGCGAAAGCTTCTCATCAGAAGTTAGTCGGTAATCTCGAAAATGACTAGTTAGCCGGTTACAAGCCTACTTGGGTTGTGCAGCACCAGCAACCTTTGTTGAGACAGTCGCTCTGAAGTTGATGATCGCAGTGTCCGCACACGCAGAAGAACTTGCCCGCCTTGACCTTGCCCATCGTCGAGTTGTGAACCTGCATGGTATTCGATACTGATACCTGCTTGGTCAGAGACATCTCTCAACTATGGTGGAGAGAAGATGATTGGGGATAACTGAATGTTGTAACTCTGAGTGTTCGATACCGAGTTGCCTATTCAGAGGTTTCGTAACAGTTACTCAGTTTCTCACCAGTCGCTAGAACCCACGAGTCAAGACACGGGTTGCAGATCAAAAAAGAATACGCGGCCGCCAATGGCAGGCAGGATTAAAATGGCCGCACAGAACAAAGGAAGAGAGTCGTGGACCGAAGAAGAGTCTCCGGGGACAGCCATTCGACAGTCGAGCCCGCTAAAGCTGTCGAGGGTTTTCAGATTCGTCGACCAGCAGACTGGAGCTCCGCAAATCTCAGACTTTCCAGACTCCAATCCTACCGGAGACACTCCGTTGGAGATACGGATGAAGCACTTTACCGAGATCGAAAACTTCACCTTTCTCGGCTACACGCTCGCCCACGAGCTTGGAGGAACAACCCCAAGGCCTATTCGGACAGTAGCTGATCTACAGGTTCCTGACGAGGAGTTTCAGAACTTCGTCAATGAAGCTAAGACCGCTAACTTGACTGATGAGGAGCTAGCTGACACGGTGCTGGACGTAGGAATCAACTGGGAACATTTCGTTGCTTCGAACGACAACCTCCTCATCCCCGAGCATCCGCTCAAGATAACTGATGTTCTGATGCAGGAGAAGATCGACTCCCTCGACGTCATAACAGAGGCATTCGTGCGTGAGATCAACCTCCGAAGCATCGAGAAGAAGACTGGGCCGAAAGGCAGACAAACCTAGGAACGATCAGAGCAGAAGACAATCGTCGGGTCCCCCCTCTGACTACCGTTCGGATTGACCGATTTTCAGGCCAGATGATCGTATGCCATTAACGTCATGAACTCAGCGAATCTATCGCTAGTCGTCAGTTTGTCAAGTAACTCTTCCGCGACTCTGTAGTTGCTCGTATGATAGGAGCGAGAACCTATCTCGTTCATTATTCGCACTGTTTCCTCCTTCATCATTGATTGGAATAACTTGCGCGTAATGGTGGGTCCTTCGATTAGCTTGGCGGAGTGGTGAATCCACTGCCATATCTGTGCCCTACATATCTCGACAGTGGCTGTGTCCTCCATCAGGTTGTTGATCGCGACGCAGCCGAGGCCTCCGAGCCAGGACTCTAGATACCGTAAACTGACGGCGATATTTGCTCTCACGGCCTGCTCGGTTATCTTCGGCTCTGGGACCTTGAGCAGATCCTCGCGGCGAGCCTCTACGATCCCGCCACCGTCTTCGGACTCCGTTGAGCCGTTGGTGAAGACTTTCATGACGACAGGTATCAGGCCGGGATGAGCGACCCAGGCGCCCTGGTATCCTTCTGAAAGTTCGCGCTTCTTGTCGGCGAGCACCTTGTCGATAGCTTCCTGAGAACGCGGGTCTCCTCTAATGGGCACCTGTGCAGCCATTCCCCCGATCGCATAGGCGCCGCGTCTGTGGCATGTTTGAGCAAGCAGGACTGAGCAGGATTTGAGAAAGGGCGTTGTCATTGGTAGGAGTGGTCTTTCAGGGACGACGAATCTCGGGTCCTCACCTAGGAACTTGATCAGGCTGAAGATGTAGTCCCATCGGCCGAAGTTGAGGGCTGTTATCCTCCTTCGTATTGAGTGGAGGATTTCGTCCATTTGAAAGGCGGCAAGAATAGTCTCAATCAGAACGCTACACTTGATACTGGTATCGGGAAGTTTGAGAGCTTTTTCGGAATGGTCGAAGATGTCGTTCCAGAGGAGAGCTTCCTGATAGCTCTCGAGTTTTGGGATGTAGATGTAAGGCCCAGTCCCACGGCCAACTAATTTCTTCGCGTTGTGGTATAGAAAGAGGCCGTAGTCGAAGAGGAAGGCTGGAGTCGGACTAGACCCAAGGCGAAGATGCTTTTCGGTGAGGTGTAGGCCTCGGGGTCGGACGAAGAGAGTCGCAAGTTTCTCTCCAAGCTTGTACTCTCTCCCATCTGGACCCGTGTATGAGATGGTTCGATCAATTGCGTCACGAAGATTCACCTGGCCTTGGAGGGTTCCTTTCCAAGTTGGCGAGTGGGAGTCTTCGAAATCCGCCATGTAAACATCCGCCCCAGAATTGAGAGCATTAATCACCATCTTCCGATCGACAGGGCCTGTGATTTCGACACGCCGCTGGCGAAGGTCTGCCGGGATCGATCCGACCTTCCATTCAGAATTCCGAATCTCAGAGGTCTCGTCGAGAAAATTGGGAAGCGTTCCAGTGCGGAGGCTCTGGTGAACGAGGATTCTGCTCTGAAGTAGCGAGTCTAAGCGTGGAGAGAACTCACGGACTAGATCGCTGACAAACGCCAGTGCGTCAGGCGTCAGTATGTCTTCGAAACCCTGACCGGTCGGAGTTATGGTCATGAGGCTCGGTGTTGACCCTCGTCGTGATCCGATTCGGAGAGGCGGATGGGAGGCGTGACAACAGCTCTCTGCTGTTTGAACTGAGCTGTCTCTGTTGACTCGTCCATAGCCGTCGTTGAGGAGGTTCCGCTTGATATTACAGTCGAAACCTCGTCGAAGTATTCTGTTCCTACGAACGCTTGGTGTTTTACCGCCGAGTAGCCTTCCTTTTCAGCCTCGAACTCTCTTCCTTGGACACGAACGTAGGCGGACATGCCCTCAACCGCGTATTGTCTGGCGAGTTCGAACATGGACACTGAGAGGCTGTGGAAGCCGGCGAGGGTGACAAACTGGAACTTGTAGCCCATCGAAGCCAGTTCCCTCTGGAAGCCGCGGATGGTAGGGGGATCGAGGTGTTTCTCCCAATTGAACGAGGGCGAGCAATTGTACGCGAGCAGCTTACCTGGGTAGACCCTATGGATACCTTCGGCAAATTTTCGAGCCTCATCGAGGTCTGGGGTAGAAGTCTCACACCATATCAAGTCGGCGTATGGCGCATAACTTATTCCACGTGCAATAGCAGCCTGTAATCCCGGTTTGAGACGGTAATAGCCCTCCGCCGTTCTCTCCCCCGTCGTATAGGGAAGGTCTCTTGGATCAGCGTCGCTGGAGAGAAGCTTTGCTCCCATCGCATCGGTCCGCGCTATTAGATAGGTTGGAACTCCCATCACATCTGCCGCGAGCCGGGCTGCTACGAGGGTTCTGATGAACTGGTGAGTCGGGACTAAAACCTTCCCGCCGAGATGGCCGCACTTTTTCTCTGAGGCCAGCTGATCCTCGAAGTGTACTCCCGAGGCTCCAGCTTCGATCATTCCTTTCATTAGTTCGAACGCGTTTAGAGGGCCTCCAAATCCGGCCTCGGCGTCGGCAATTACGGGGGCAAACCAGTCGATCGCTCCTCTGCCATTCATGTGTTGTATCTGATCTGCTCTCTGAAAAGCCTGATTGATTCTTCTTACCAGATGCGGAACGCTGTTCGAAGGGTAGAGACTCTGGTCGGGATAGGTCTGGCCAGAAAGGTTGGCGTCCGCGGCTACCTGCCAACCGCTCATGTATATGGCCTTGAGGCCAGCTTGAACAATCTGAAGCGCTTGCGCGCCGGTGAGTGCCCCTAGGGTCGGAATATACGGTTCGTCTTTCAGGAGGCGTCCGAACTTCTCGGCGCCCAGCTTTGCGATCGTGTGTTCAGGGTTGACTGTGCCGCGGAGTCTGCAGACGTCTCTTGCCGAGTAGGGTCGACGGATACCGTTCCAGCGGTCTGACAGCCAGCTCTGCGCTATTCGTTCAGCCTCTCCGCTCCCACCATTTACCATGTCGGTCACGAACCGTTCAATCTTCGATACGGATACCGTTCATAATAAGCATTGATGAAAAGCCCACCCGTTTCTATCCTTGGATATACTTGTATGCCCCGCTAAATCCCAGATCGAGGTGGATCAGTCGAACAATTCGAGCTTAGCCAGATTCGGGTCACTGGTTCTCAGCTGCTGCGACAACTGAAGGATAAGACCAAAGTCAGTTCAGCGCGGACTCGCCGCCCACAACAAGACTTTGAGTAGGCAGTCTACCAACCACGTACTGGATCGAGTGTTCTATCAGGGAGCCTAGGACGAGGAATGCGGGGCCTATCGAGCCGTAAAGCAACCATAGACGTGCGCCGGCACCTTCGCTGAGAGTCTCAAGAATTACACCTGTTGTGATTGCACCCCTCCCGTTCCTGAAGCGTAGATACGGTTGTTCGGTGATCACATTTTCTGTAATCTGGTGTTCGATGTAGAATCCGAGGAAAAAGTAGAGAGAGGCGATGAGCGAGCTCATCGAGAGCAGGGACGAAGTGTTCGAGAGGAGGATCAGCCACACGCTCCAATTGACCACTTCAAGCAAGCTAAAGCCGAATATTTCGGCGAATACTCTGCCGGTAAAATTCGGATTTTCCGCGCGCTGCATGATCGAATGTTCGATCAAGAGCACGAGCAGGAGGACGAGCGGTGCAATTGGGATGCCCTGGTAGAACATTGAGGTGCGGGCTAACACCAGCCAGGCGATCAGCCCAGCATCCTCTATGATGGTGACTAGTAGAACTACGCCAGCCGCGCCAGCCTTCGAGTAAGAGCTCATCGATTCCGCACGCTACTCATCAGAGCCCAGCATATACTGTCCATGTACACAAATGCATCAAGAGAGGGCGGCGTCAACCGAAGGCGCGGGTTCCCTAGCAAGTAGGGACCGGATAACTATAGCGACAAACAACGCTGGTAGGAAAACCCGAAGACTTTTCGGGTACGAACGGGTCGGAGGTCTGGTGGATCTCTCGTGGAGGGGCAGCTAGGGGATATTGGGAAAGCAGCAGCAAAGATCGCGCCTCTAGGATGGGTTCTAAGAGGTCTACGTTCGATTGAAATCGCGCCGCAAAAGTTTCTTCCCTTTTCTCGGAGGGTGGATGGGTTCAATTGGCAATACGTCTACTACAGCTCATTGTACCGCTCGGAGCACGAGAGCCGTCTAAGGAAAGTCGCCTTGGAAAAGGGGGGAGACTGTTTCTTTGACGTTGGCGCAAACGTGGGCGGTTGGGCGTTGAGAGCAACTAGATCTTTTCGAGATGTATTCGCGTTCGAACCCCATCTCCGGACTGCTGCGATTCTCAGACGAAACATAGAGAAAAATCGTTCAAGAATTGAGCAGACCCATCAGATTCAGCTGTTTCCATGTGCGCTCGGAAACCAGAACGGCAGACTCAGCTTCTATTCAAATCGGAAGGGCGATAGAGGCAACGGAGGCGCAAGTCTCACCAGGATGAATCCTGGGCATCCACATCCAGGCAGACACAGAGTCACGGTGGAGGTCCGCCGTTTTGACGATCTCTCATTACCCTGTAGTCACAATTCAATGATTAAGATAGACACTGAAGGTGGCGAGATTGCGGTTCTTGAAGGCATGCAAAAAACCCTAGCCGAATTGCATCCACAGTTAGCCCTAGAGGCTCATGGCCAAGAGAACGTTGATCGATGCAGGAGGATATTCGAAGAATACGGCTATAGGGCTTTTGAGCTTCCGTTGCCCGGCCAAAGCTACTTTCTCGCTGAGTGATCTCAAGTCAAGACACGGATAGAAGCTATTGGGACAAGAAGCGCGAATAGATCGGATACATTTTTCGGTATGTGCAAGCCATCGTCCCACCGAAAGGAGATCTAGGCCATCAAAACCAATCTGGGCATAGACATCACGCTTTCCGGATTGATTCGGTGGACAAGACATGTTCAGGCTGGGGGAGCTTAGAGTTGTCTTGCAGTGCAACTTGCAATCCCCGCTCCTTCAACTTCTCGATCAAGACCAGCGCCCGGTCGCGCGTCGTCTCAACCATTACTAGACGAGCATGAAGCATCGGACTGCTCTGTTTCGTTCTGTATCCAAGTCGACGAACTACCGGATAGACCCTTTTGGCTTCTGACACGGAATTCATCTTCAAGAAAATCCTCTCGACTCGCTCAGAATCACCAGCCCCGACTTGACGATTGAAATCGGCGTAGTACTCCCTGGTCGCCCGTCCAATTCTCCTATCTGTGCGCAGTTGCAACTTGCACTCGGTGCAGATTCCAGCTACGTCCCTATCACGGAACAATATTCGGAAACTTAACGCGGAGCAGCGCGGGCAGCGAAAAAGTTGGGGCGATGAGGCATGAACGACCTTGGGGTCAGGCCTAGAGGATTTCTTGGACTCTTCTCCTAGAATGTTGGCGTTTGAGTAGCGAGGACTAGGACGCGTGTTCGACACCAAACCCTGTGTTGGACGGATGCTCAAACGTTTCTCACCGCGTATTGTTAACGTTTGGAACCGAAACTGATTGCAAACGATCCCGGGGCAATACCTCGAATTCTGTCTTAACATTTCACCGCTTATTTTTAGTGCGGATCCTAACCATTGGGTAACCAGGTTACGGTGCAGGAACTCCGCGGTTCAAATACCCGAGAGAAGTAGCTGGTTATCTGAAGTGAAGTAGAACCGATGAGCTTTTGCAGCTGTTGCAGTGAAGAGTGTGCATGCGGATTCTGCCCAATTGAGAGACCTGCGACACGACAAGGAGGGCGATAGCTCCGATTGGTCAGCACTGAGAGCATACCGCAGAAGAGTAGAGTCTCTCCGTTTTTCTGCGACTTTTCAGCCATGGACCAGGAACAGAGAAAACGACACAGCATCTTGGCAAGGGACTTGCTTCCGAAGCATCTTGAAATGAAGGAACTACCGGACGGCTATGCATTTCGGTTCCCAAACGACCGAGTGCTTTTCACCGGATTGTCCGAGTTGGCTAGGCTGGAGCGGCTCTGCTGCCCATTCCTAACAATCACCCTGGAACTGCAGCGTGATCAAGGACCCGCGTGGCTGAAGCTGACCGGAGAGGAGGGTGTCAAAGACTTTCTCCGAGCAGAACTCGGGATTTAGGAAACTATGAAACAGCTCGGACAGGCGACGATCAGGCCGAAGCATTGCTAGACAGCCTTAGAGAATAAGCTGTACTAATTAGGCATCGCTTAAATCTCAGGTCCACATCATCCTATTCGAAAATGGCAGACGAGATTTCTCCCGTGTCTTGCGTGCCATGCGGCATCGACCTAGGCTCGGCTCCACCGGGTACACTTGTCCGGTGCTGGAAATGTAGCCAGTGGATTCAGGTGGGGGAACGAACTATTGAGATTGGTGAAGCCTTGTGGCGGCAGTAGCATCAGCATATTGGTCACTGTTGGAGTAGACAGTGCACGCAAAACCCTACGTGACTGTATGAACTCTCAATAGTGTCCTAGGCAAGGATTTCCCAGAGAATGATGCGGTCCGCTTTCTGAGTTGTCGTCAAACTATTGCTGAGAAGGCAACTCTATTCCAGTTCCCTCTTCGGACTCACAAAAAAAAGGGGAGGTCGACGGAGCTATACTAGATGATTACGCTTTGAAGAACGGTGCATGAGCGAGAAGTGTCTCGCTCTTGAAGATACCTTCGAGATGAGTAACTTTCTCAAAAGAAGCCTTCACGATGTCTTCAGAGGTTCTTGCTTGCCAGAGTGCGACTATGTCGAACTGTCCGGGTACGGTGCACGCTTCTACAAAGCCTGGAATGTTACTGAGCTGCTTAATGGTATTCTCGACTGGGGTGTGCTGTACGTTCAATAGAGAAAACCCAAGGGCCATCTGGCTCTCGAGCTTCTTGTTCGGTTGCATACCGTCGAAGCCGGTGTGAGTGTCGGTTGTGCGTATGTCGTTGATCTCTCGGATTTCTTTGACTGTCTGGTAGATGTTGTGTGGAGTGTTTGGCTTCAGGCGCAGGACTAGGTCCCAACGGCCTGTTACCGGTGCGATGATGTCAATCTGGCTGTTGCGCTTTAGCTCGTCGACCACTTTCGTACTGCGGCCCGGATTAACGGTCGCGAATACGTAGGTCGGGAAATTCATGTTGGTTTGCATTGTTGTTGTTTCTACTGCATTTTATTGCAATAGAGTAATGGGTATTACTTGCATATAAGACTTGTATTACTCAGCTACGATACATTACATGAGAATTAGGGAGGAAGCCGGCTTGACAGTTCACCGAGACGGTGTCAGCCTACCCAAGGAAGTAAGCGAGATTCCAATGAGAAACTACGCCCGCCTACTAGTGCTTGAAGATGAAACTCATGAACTCCCATTCACTCGCCAAACTCATCTAATCCCAAGCCGAGCAGCTGACACGGCCGAGTACACCAGGCAGATCGGGGCGGAGTGAAGTCCTTACAACGTTAACGTTTTGGTTTTCTTTTCAGACCTGGGCTCTAGCTTGGGGAGTCTTATTGCAAGTATCCCTTCAGACATGCTTGCTGACACTTTTTCAGCGTCTATGCTTTCGGCAAAGCCTATCTTTCTGCGGAATGTTGAGAAAGCCCTTTCCCTATGCAAGTATGTCTTCCCCTGCTCCCCCTTCTCCACGTCAGAGTCAGCGGCCAGCGACAACTCGTTCGGCCCTACATCAATTTTCAATGTCTCCCTCTTTAACCCTGGAACCTCTGCTTTTACTACATACTCGTTGCCAGAGTCGATAACATCAACGTAAGGTACTCGGGTCGGCAGCTCATATTCAACAGGCCACTCGAACCCTCTGAACGGATCCCAAGGAATTAGACGAAATGGTTCAGACAGTCTGTTGAACTCTTCAATCCAACTAGGTTGGGCCTCCTTAACCGCAAGAGCAGGCTTCTTCTTTGTAACGGCACGAGCGGGTTTCTTCGTTGCCTTCTTGATGGATACCGCCTTAGCTTTCTTCTTGGACATTGCCATAACTTCAGGATTCCGGATGCTTGGAGTTTCTTATATGATTTCATGCTTTTGGCTATTGGCATGATCGACGAGTACGCCGGAATCCCGCGTGTGTTCCTCCGCGGCAGATCTAACCGTTGAGTGCTCCCAACGCTAAAGAATTCTCGGTCTGTTTCGAGATAGAAGTCATCCTGAACTAAATGAAGAATGAAGACCATCTTGTCTACCTTGTTCAATCATCGTTGTCTCTCTCTCAGGGTTCTCCTGAGGGCGGGATTGGATTCCGCCTCGCTCTTGACCACTGCTTCAAAAGACGCTCCTTCGGGAACAACCAGTCTGAGAAATACGCCGGTTCTGCCAATTGCGTCTCTTCGGGTCAAGACCCTGATTCGCTCCCTCACTATGTCTGAGCTTACGCCGAGCAGCCGCGCAACTTCCGATTCTCTACCAACAATCGGAGATTCCATGTGCCCATCGTCGGTGGGTTGGATGAGGCTCAGTCTTTGCGTGCACCCGGGCCTTCTAGTGCCGCGCATTAGATCCTCGAAGCTGGCTGTCCCTCCGAACTTGTAGAATTCAAGTTCCAGTCTGCGGAACTCTGACAGCGGAATAGTGATGGACGCAGTTCGTTCAGGGTCCAGATAAATGTGAGCCTTCGGCGAATGTTTGGGAGTTGCTTGTGTTATTTCTCGCGAGTAAGGACTACTCCCTGAGGAGGCAAGTTGGGCCTCAACAAGTTGAGTGCTGACGCTGGTAGGGATCAGAATGTCAATGTCGCTCTTTTCGTCCACATCTCCTCTAGCGACGCTGCCATGGACTAAGGCACTATTCCCCCAAGTTGCGAGGGCTCCAAAGATGGAGATGGTTCTTTCTCTGATTGACTCTAGGAGGCGCCAGTGCGACCCGTCATAGGTTACATAGAGGGTGTCAACGAGTCCGCTTGGCTTTGGGCCCGATCCGCGTCGTGTCAAAGGATCATCAGGAGGCTCAGCAATTCAAACACCTGTTTGAATTCGTAGGACAGAATTGAGATCTGATATTCTAGAATCCTTCCCGCTCGCTCGACTTACACGCGTACCTAGCTTTAAAGCAAGATGGATACACGCGGCTGTCGTCCTTTCTTATGAGTGAACAGCGCTACTTCCCAGGTGCGACTACAATTGGCATGGTCTGCAAAGACGGGGTCCTACTCGCATCTGAACGTCGGTACTCGTATGGCACCTTCGTCATGAGTAAAGGTGCGAAGAAGGTCTTCACTATCACGGACAACATCGGCGTCGCGTGCGCGGGCATTGTGGGGGATATGCAAGTCCTGACCAGGGAGGCTCGGGCCTACATGAAAATTTACCAATATGAGAGGGATAGGCCGGGGACTGTGAAGAACACGGCCAAGCTTATCGCCAATCTTCTCTCTAGTCGTCGCATGTTTCCCTTCCTTGCTGAGACTATCATCGCTGGTGTTAGCGACGGAATACCCGAGCTCTACGTGTTAGATTCTATAGGGTCGGTTCTCGGGGACAAGTTCGCGGCAGTCGGGACAGGTGCTCCAATCGCGATAGGTGTTCTCGAATCAGAATACAGTGAAGGAATGTCCGTTGAAGAAGCGAAACCTGTGCTCCTTCGAGCTGTAAAGTCTGCGATGGCCAGAGACATATCAAGCGGGGACGGTGTGGACTTGATGGTCATCACTCAACAGGGAATCAAAGAAGAATCACCACGATTCTCGTAAGCCAGTTCGGCGCACCCTTTCACTTCATGAGATGTCTGCTCAACGTGAGTATTGGGTAGACCTGGTTATAGACAACCGGCGTGGTAATGAGGGAAGCATCTCTATAATCACGAATTTCCAACTTACCTTGGAGAATGGGATCCATTACCCACTGCTGTCTTCTGACTCGGGTTGCCGCTCACATTGCTCTAGTCGACTATTGGTTTGCCTCTCAGCTCGACCAACCTCTTACCTCTCATGAGCCGGGAGACCCAGAGAACTCCGGCGAGCTCTAGTTTCATAAGCTCCCGATTGAGTTCTCTAAAGCTGATCTCCCCGAAGTTTGACTTCACCTCTTTCTCCAAGTCAACGTCGCTCATCGAGCCCTTCTTCTCCAAGATTTCCACTATGGTTAGGGACATGGGTCTGGGACTCCATATCTTGTTCAAGCCGAGGTCACAGAGAGAGATTTTGCGCGGAGAGGTTTACGCTACGGTGATCGGGGCTCTCGTCTTCTTGAACCTCTTCGTGAATCCCTGATACCAGTTCTCCATCTCAGATGTCATCGAAGGTTTGACTCGTTCCAAGGCATCCTGGAAGTCCTCCATCGTGACGCTCTTCGTCTCTATATCTCGCCTCAAAGAGATTAGCCCCGCCTCTCTGCAGACAGCTTCCATATCCGCCCCCGAGTAGCCTGCGGCTTGACGGGTAATCTGGTCCACGTCGACACCCTCGGCCAAGGGCATGTTTCGAGTATGGATCTTCAGGATCTGCAGACGGGTGGCGTGATCCGGTGCTGGGACGAAGATGAGCCTGTCGAACCGGCCGGGTCGTAGGATGGCAGGGTCAATCATGTCTGGCCTGTTGCTGGCACCTATGACGACAACGTTGACCAGTGCCTCGATGCCATCCATTTCAGTCAGCAACTGGCTAATCACGTGTTCTGAGGCACCGCTGTCATCGGAGCCCATTCCTCTCCGGGGAGCAACCGAGTCGAGCTCGTCGAAGAAAATGATGGATGGGGCA
>Ga0137418_10003851_pt1 | contig 13799 bp, 11 predicted proteins | sample CZODoug3_1_2_16f_FD_122242 | JGI IMG/M metagenome (GOLD analysis project Ga0137418, IMG submission 122242) | Vadose zone soil fungal communities from Angelo Coast Range Reserve, California, USA - CZODoug3_1_2_16fungal (Hybrid Assembly) | ecosystem: Environmental > Terrestrial > Soil > Vadose...
CGCAGGGGCTCGAACGGGCGGGGCAGGATCTCGCGCGCAGCGCGGACCGTTCCTCCCCGTTGGCGCAGTCGCAGGGGACCGCTCGCGCCGCCCGCGCCGCGATGCAGCAGGCGGCGAGCGCGGCTGCGCAGCGCGACTCCCGCGGTGCACGGCGTGGTGGGCAGGAGGCCGCCGACTCGCTGCGCGACTTGCCCGACGCGCTGCGCCGCCAGCGGGACTCCGTGGCCGCCGCGTGGAAGCAGGAGACGCTGGACGCGCTCGACCGTGCCCTCGGCGAGACGGCCGCCCTCGCCGGGCGCCAGCAGGAGATTGCCGACGCGCTGCGCCGGGGTGAGGTCGGCGCCGCGACCCGGGGTCACCAGGGCGCCATCGAAGAAGGGACCGGCGCCATCGAGCGGCAGGTGAGCGAGGCGGCGGGGCGCCACGCGCTGGTTCCGCCCCAGCTCGAGGCGGCGATCGGCATGGCGCAGAACCAGATGCGCCTCGCGCGCGAACAGCTCGAGCAGGCGGATCCCAACGCCGCCACCGCCGCCGCCTACGCCGAGCAGGCGCTCGATGCGCTGAACGCGACGGCGCTGGCGTTGGTGCGCACGTCCCAGCAGGTGGCCGGAGCGCAATCGGGTTCGGGATTCCAGGAGGCGATGGAGCAGCTGGCGCGCATGGCAGCGCAGCAGCAGGGCATGATGGGAGACGCCCAGGGCCTGCTGCCGATGATGCTGCCGGGCGGGCAGGCAATGCTGCAGCAGCTGCGCGCCCTCGCCGCGCGCCAGCGCCAGCTCGCCGAGCAGCTGGAGCGGATGCAGGCTGAGGGCGCGTCGAGCGCTGCGGGGCCGCTCGCAGCGGAGGCGCGCGAACTGGCGCGCCAGCTGGAGTCGGGCCGGCTCGATCGACGCACCGTCGAACGGCAGGAGCGGCTATACCGTCGCCTGCTCGACGCCGGTCGCACGCTCTCGGGCCAGGAGCCCGACGATCAGAAGGAGCGCATCAGCCGCTCAGCCATCGGCGACAGCGTGCACGTACCTGGCGTGCTGTCGCCCGGAGCGACGGGGGCTGCCCTGCGGGTGCGCTACCCCACCTGGGAAGAGCTGGCGCGGCTCACACCGGAACAGCGCCGCATCGTCCTCGAGTACTTCCGACTCTTGAATGCGGCGAAGCCTTAGGGCCGGTCTCGCGGCGCTCGCGCTCGCGACGACTCCCGCATTCGCTCAGGCGATCGGTCAGGGGTTCGAGCTGGAGCGCGGCGGGCGCAACGCCGAGGCGGCGGCCGCATATCTCTCGACGCTGCGGGCCGATCCCGCGAATCTCCCGGCGTTGCTCGGCCTCGAGCGCGTGTTGCCGGCGTTGGGCCGGCTGCCGGAGCTGTTGCCGCTCGTGCAGCGGGCGCGCGAGCGGGTGCCGGAGAACGGATCGCTGCGGAGCCTCGAGCTGCGGGTGTACGCCGGCATGAACGAACCCGACTCCCTGACTGCCGCCGCGCGGCGTTGGGCCGCGGCGCTGCCCCGCAGCGAGGCGCCCTACCGCGAATGGGCGCTCGCGCTCGCCGACCGGCGCGAGTTCGACGACGCGCGGCAAGTGTTGCTGCTGGGGCGGCGCAGCTTGGGCGGCGGTGCGACGACGTTGGCGATCGAGCTGGCGGAGCTGGAGCAGCGTGTCGAGAACTGGGAGGCGGCGGCGCGGGAGTGGGGGCACGCGGTCGTGGCAGCTCCCGAGCTGCTCCCCAACGCCGCGAGCCAGCTGGCGGAAACGCCGGCGCCTCAGCGCGCGCGCGTGACGGTGGCCCTCACGTCGCCTGATGCCACGCCGCGCACGCAGCGCCTCGCCGCCGAGCTGCTACTGGGGTGGGGACAGGCGGCCGAGGGATGGCGGGTGTTCGAGCAGTCGCTCGCGGGCGCGCCCTCGTCCGAGACGGCGACGGCACTGCGGCGCTATGCCGATCTCGCGGCGCAGCTGGGGACGCCCGCCGGGCACCGCGTGCGCGGCCTCGCGCTCACCCGTTGGGCGGATCTCGTGCCGTCGCCGCTGGCGGAGCGGGCCCGCGCCGAGGGCGTGCGCGAACTGCTCGAGGGCGGCGACCGCGTGGCGGCGCGCGCTGCGTTGGAGCGTCTCGCCGCCGACTCGTTGGCGCCCGCCGATGCCAAATCCATGGCCGAAGCGGCGCTCATCGAGGTGCTGATCGCGGACGGGGGGGCGCAGCTCGAGGCCGCCGAGCGGCGGCTCGGCTCGAGTATCCTGGGCGGCGACGACGAGTCGAGGCTGCGGCTCGCGCTGGCGCGGGCGCGCGTCGCGCGTGGGGAGCTCGATCGCGCTGCGCTGCTGCTGCGCGACGATTCGAGCGTCGCGGCGCTGGCGGAGCGCGGCTGGATCGCGCTGTATCGCGGCGACCTGCGAGGTGCCACCGACGCGTTTCGGGCAGCGGGGCCGTACGCGGGGGAGCGCGCCGCCGCCACGGACCGCACGGCGATGCTGGCGCTCGTGCAACAGATCCGCGCGGACACACTGCCGGACCTCGGGGCGGGTCTGCTCACGCTGGCGCGCGGAGACTCGGCGGGCGCCGTGACCACCCTGCGGCAGGTCGCCGGCCGGCTCGCACCCGACGGTGGCCGGTCCGACGTTCTGCTGCTCGCGGGCCAGGTGGCCGCGCGCCTCGGCGGGCTGCAAGACTCGACGGCCGCCCGGCTCTTCGAGCAGGTGGCGCGCGCGGGCGGCAGCGGCGCCGCGGCGCCGGCCGCGGAGCTGGAATGGGCGCGCCTGCTCGTCCGCCAGGGCCGCGCGGCGGAGGCCATTCAGCGACTCGAGCACCTGATCCTCAGCTATCCCGGCAGCGCGTTCGTGCCGGAAGCGCGGCGCGAGTTGGACCGGGCGCGGGGAGCGGTGCCGAGATCATGAAGAGGCGAGACTTTGTCCGGGTGACTGGTGCCGGGATGATGGGCGCTTTCTTTCCATCGGTCCATCGGTCCATCGGTCCATCCCTCCTTGTTCCGATGGACGACACCCAGTCCGACCACCTCAAGGCGTACGGGCTGGCGTACCGCGTCGTCCATGAGGGAGTCAAGGCGGAGTGGCTCCTCAACTATCAGGGCGGGGCGTTCCTGCTCCCCGATGGCGACGCCATCCGGCGTGAGGCCGCGCTGAATGGCGTGCGGGCGGAGCCGGTTGACGGCGGACGCGTCACCTCGATCCGCGGCGAGATCGAAGCGAACAACATGGACGCCGTGCCGCTCGAAAAAGCGCCCAAGGTGGCCGTGTACGCCCCCCCCAACGCGGCGCCGTGGGACGACGCCGTCACCATGGCGCTGCAGTACGCCGGGATCCCATTCACCAAGATCTGGGATCCTGAAGTGCTGTCGGGAGGGTTGAGGGACTTCGACTGGCTGCACCTGCACCACGAGGACTTCACCGGTCAGTACTCGAAGTTCTTCCTCATTTACTCGGGGATGCCCTGGCTCGCGGACATGGTGCAGCACAACGCCGACACCGCTCGCCGGCTCGGGTTCGCGACGGTGCCGGACCTGAAGAAGGCGGTGGCGCGCGGCATCCGCGACTACGTGGCGAACGGCGGCTTCCTGTTCGCGATGTGCACGGCCACGGAGACGATCGACCTCGCGCTCGCGGCCCACGGCGTGGACATCGCCGCGACGTTCGCCGACGGCACGCCGATCGACCCGCAGGCCGACTCGAAGCTCGACTGGTCGCAGGCCTTCGCCTTCACCGGCGGGAAGCTCGAGCCGAATCCGCTGGTCGCGACGTTCTCGGACATCGACGGCCACCAGGTGAACGCCGGCCCGCGGCGCCAGCCGCTCGGCGCGTTCAAGCTGTTCAACTTCAGCGCCAAGATCGATCCCGTCCCGACGATGCTGGTCCAGAGCCACCGGCAGGTGATCCCCGACTTCTACGGGCTCACGACGTCATTCATGCGCACGCGCCTGAAACCCGGCGTTACGATCCTCGCCGATGAAGAGGGCGCGCCGTGGGTCAAATACATCCATGGCGACCTCGGGAAGGGCACGTGGACGTTCTTCGGCGGCCACGACCCGGAGGATCCCCAGCACCAGATCGGCGACCCACCCACCGACCTGTCGCTGCACCCGCATTCGCCGGGATACCGGCTCATCCTCAACAACGTGTTGTTTCCCGCGGCCAAGAAGCGCGAGCTCAAGACGTGAGCGCGGAGCGCCTCGCCCCGGCGGTGCGCGCCCTGCTCCAAGGCGAGATTGCGGCCGCGCACGGCCGCGAGGTGTCGTTCGTCGTGCGCGCCGACCCGAACGGGACGATTGTCGAGGCGCGCGTGGTGGCGCGCGGCACCGTGGATGCCGTGCTCGCGCTCCCCGGGGTCGCCGAGCGCGGCGACATGCTGCTGCACAACCATCCCAGCGGCGTGCTCGAGCCGTCGGGCGCCGACCTCGCCGTCGCTGCGCGGCTGCACGATGCGGGCGTGGGTTTCGGCATCGTCGACAACGCGGTGACGGCGTTGTACGTCGTGGTCGAGTGCCCGCGGGCGCGCGCCATGGTGCGGCTCGACCCGGTAGCGGTGGCCGCCCTGCTCGCCGAGACGGGTCCGGTGGCGCGGGCGCTGGGCGGCACGACGTTCGAGGATCGCCCCGGCCAGCGCGACATGGCCGCCTACGCCGCCGACGTCTACAACGACGGCGGCATCGCGCTGCTCGAGGCGGGGACGGGCGTGGGAAAGTCGTTCGCGTATCTCGTGCCGGCGCTCGAATGGGCGCGCGCCAACGGCGAGCGCACCATCGTCTCCACCAACACGATCAACCTGCAGGAGCAGCTCGTCGGCAAGGATTTGCCGATCCTCGCCCGCGCCCTCTCGGCAGGCGATCGGCCGGTCACGTTCGCGCTACTCAAGGGCTGGCGAAACTATCTCTGCCTGGCGCGCCTCGACCAGGCGCGCGCGGGCCAGGACTCGCTGTTCGACGATGCGCGCGGCGTGGAGCTCGAGTCGTTGGTGGCGTGGGCCGCGCGCAGCGGCGACGGCAGCCTCGCCGACCTGACCGAAGAGCCGTCGTCCGACGTGTGGGACGCGGTGGCCGCGGAGTCGGATCTGTGCACGCGCCTCAAGTGTCCTCATTTCGACCGTTGCTTCCTGTTCCAGGCGCGGCGCCGCGCGGCCGAGGCGGACGTGGTCGTCGTCAACCACCACCTGCTGGCGTCCGACCTTGCGGTGCGCATCGCCTCGGACAACTGGCAGGAAGCGGCCGTGTTGCCGCCCTACCGCCGGCTCGTGATCGACGAGGCGCACCATCTCGAGGATGTCGCGGCCCAGCACCTCGGCACGCAGGTGAGCATGCTCGGCGTGCAACGGCTGCTGGGGCGGCTCGAGCGCAACGGCCGCGGCCTGCTCCCCACGCTCGCCGCCGAGCTGGCGACCGCAGACGACCTGCTCTCCGCGGCGAGCCGCGACCTGCTGACGCAGAGCCTGCTCGACGCTCTCACCGCCGCCCGGCGCGGTGCAGAAGAACTCTTCGGTCGCCTGGCGCGGCGGCTCGAAACGGAGCCGGGGACCGCACCGGTGTTGCGCCTCACCGATGCCTTCGCGGCCGATTCCGTCTGGCCGGAGGGGTTGGGCGTCGCGCTCGAGAACCTGCTCGTGGCGTTCGGGCGGTTGCGCGACGGCGTGGAGACGATCGCCGACCGCTTATCGCTCGACGATCCCGCCGAGCGCCGCGCGCAGCTCGTGGGCGAGTTGCGCGGCGTCGTGCGGCGTCTCGACAGCGCGGCCGAAGCCCTCAAGGCGGCGCTGCAGCCGCCACCGGCTGCGTCGGCGTCGTCGGTCCGCTGGCTCGAGCGGCGCGGCCGGAAGACGCCCAACGTGACACTCGCGTCCGTGCCGCTCGATCTCGCCCCGATCCTGAAGGACGCCCTGTTCGATCGCGTCGAGACGGCGGTGCTGACCAGCGCGACGCTCGCCGCCGGGGGCGAGTTCACGTTCCTCGAGGAGCGGCTCGGCCTTGCCCTGCCGCCCTCGCGCGTGACGATTCGCGAGGTGCTCCCCTCGCCGTTCGATTTCGCGTCCCAGTGCGTGTTCGGGATCCCAACCGACATCCCCGAGCCGCGCGACGATGAGGCGGGACATGACGCGGGCGTGGCGCGCATCCTCGTCGAGCTGGCCCATGCTTCGGACGGGGGGATCTTCGCCCTGTTCACGAGCCACGGGGCTCTGCGGCGCGCCGCTGACGCGGTGCGTGGGCGACTGGGTGGGCGGTGGCCGTTGTTGGTGCAAGGGGACGGCCAGCGCGATCAGCTGCTGCGGCGCTTCCGCGAGGCGGGTTCGGCCATTCTGCTCGGCACCGATTCATTCTGGGAGGGGGTCGACGTCCCGGGGCGCGCGCTGCGCGTCCTGATCCTCGCCAAGCTGCCCTTCAAGGTGCCGAGCGAGCCATTAACCGCGGCACGGCTGGAACGTCTCACGGACGCCGGCGTGGACGGCTTCACGCATTACCTCGTCCCCCACGCGGCGCTCAAGCTGAAACAGGGGTTCGGCCGTCTGATCCGCAGCAAGACCGACGTGGGCGCCGTAGTTCTCTTGGACCGCCGCGCGGTCACCAAACGCTACGGCGGGATGATCCTCGAGGGACTGCCTCCTGCCTCAAAGGTGATCGGCGACTGGGCCGACGTGCGCCGCGTCCTGGAAGAGTTTTTCGCGCAGCACGGCATCGGCGCGCCGGTGTAGTAACGAGATCCCGAACGAGGAGCTGGCTGATGCGGAACGCGACGTTGGCGATCGTCGCCCTGGGAGCGTTTGGACTGGGGTGCACGTCGGCGATGGGGCAGGGGAGTAGAGAGGGAGGGCGTGGCGGTCCCGGTGGGCGCATGGGAGGTGCCTTCGATCCTACCGCCACCCGCTACATCAACCCCGGCACGCTCGCCGCACTCGACGGATTCACGCACGCGGTTCGCGTCGGTCAAATGGTGTACGTCTCGGGCGAGGTGGCGCTCGACAGCATGGGGACGCTGGTCGGCCCCGGCGATCTGGCGGCCCAGGCCCGCCAGGCGTTCGCCAACCTCGAGTTCGTGCTGGACCTCGCCGGCGTGTCTCCGACGGACGTGGTGCAGCTCAACGTCTACGTCGTCGGCTACAAGCCGGCCGACTGGGCCACGATACGACAGGCCGGCGCCAAGTTCTTTCCACAGCGGAACCCGCCTGCGGGCACGGTGCTGGGCGTGACCGCGCTGCCGCGGGAGGGTTTATTGATCGCGGTGGACGCTATCGGCCTCGTGAAGGCCACGTTCCGGCCGTTGCGGCAAGATCGCGTCCCGCCCCCCGAGGAATAGATTAGTGTGGGACTTCGGAGCAACGGGAGGGGCCTAGTGTCGGGATACAGCAAACGCGTCGCTCAACTGCCGGTGTATCCGATGGCGGAGCTGCCCGCCATCAAGCAGCGGCTGATCGCTCAGGGCGTGGACCTGATCGACGTCGGCGCCGGGGACGCGGATCTCGCTCCTCCGCGCGTCGCCATCGAAGCCCTGGCGCGCGCCGTCCAAGATCCGGCGATGAGCCGCTACGCATTCCAGCTGGGGCTGCCGGCGTTCCGCGAGGCGGCCGCGGACTACCTGCGGCGCCGTTTCGGCCTGACCATCGATCCATTCACCGAGCTGCATCCGCTGCTTGGCTCCAAAGAGGGCATCGCGCACCTCGCCGCCGCGGTCCTCGACCCTGGCGACGTTGCGATCGTCCCCGTGCCGGGATACGCCGTGTATCACGGCGGCACCGTCCTCGCCGACGCCGAGCCGTATCTCTACGATTTGACGCCCCACAACGACTTCCTGCTCGAGCTCGAGGAAATCCCCGCCGCCGTCCTGAAGCGCGCGAAGCTCGTGTACTTGAACTATCCCAACAATCCGACCGCCGCCGTGGCGTCGCGCGAGTACCTGGAGCGCACGGTGGCGCTGTGCCGCCGGCACGACATCCTGCTCGCGTACGACAACCCGTACTGTGAGATCACGTTCGACGGCTACGTCGCGCCCAGCATCTTCGAGATCCCGGGCGCCAAGGACGTCGCGGTCGAGTTCCACTCGCTGTCGAAGAGCTTCTGCATGACGGGGTGGCGGCTCGGTTGGGCGGTGGGGCGCGCCGATCGGATCGCGGCGCTGGCAAAGGTCAAAAACTACGTGGACACGGGCGCGTTCCTGCCCGTGCAAGCGGCGGGGGCCGAGGTACTGAAACACGCGGAGCGCCTCGCGGCGGGGTACGTGGCGCAGTTCAAGGAACGGCGCGACGCGATCCTCCCCGCACTGCGCGCCAACGGGTTCGAAGCAGAGACGCCGCGGGCGACGATGTACCTGTGGATCCCGCTCCCCGACGGGTTGCCATCAGCGGCATTCCAAAAACGCGCGCTCGAGGAGGTGGGTGTCGTGACCCTGCCCGGGAGCGCCTTCGGCGCGGGCGCAGAAGGATTCTTCCGCATCGCGCTCACAGTCGGGACGCCGCGCTTGGTCGAGGCGGCGGAGCGACTGGGAAAGGTGCTCGCCGCTGTTTGAGCGTGAGGTTCCGCGCCTGCGGGTCGGCCGCGCGTGGTATATCACCGCGGCGCTGCACGTCGTCGCGGTCATTCTCTTCGTGACGATCCCGTGGCAGGCGCCGCGGCGCCCCGAGTACATCGTGCTGCAGCCAATCGACACGGTCGCGTTCCCGTCGTTCCGCGACACGCGGCCCAACGCCGCGCGCGGGCCGACGGTGGGGACGTCGCGGCGCGAGCCGGCGCCGGAGACGCCACCGCCAACACCGCTCTCGCCCGCGACGCCGGCCGACACCGGGTCGTCGCTGCCCGCCTACGATCCCAATGCGTCGCTCGTCGCGCCGCACGTCGGGGACGGGCGCTTGTGGGTGAGTCCGCGGCCGGCGCTGCCCGCGACGGTTGCAGACGCGTTGTACGGCGACACGGTGGGCCGCAACGAGGCGGCCATTGGGCGCCTGCGGGCGATGGTGGACTCGCTCAACATGATCTACGATGAGGTGCAGCGCGAGGGGCGGCGGCCGAGCTGGACGGTGGGCGGCGGCGAGGGAGGGATGCCGAAGTTCGGGATCGATTCCCAGTTCATCCACATCGCGGGGATCAGGATTCCGACGATGGCGCTGGCGCTGCTCGGGAATTTCCTGCCGCAGGGCAACTTCGACGAGGGGATGCGGGCGCGGCACCTGCAGGACATGCGCGAGGACCTGCTGCGCGCGGCCGATCGCGCCCAGACCTTCCGGGACTTCCGGCGCTATGTGCACGAGCTGCGCGAGCGCAAGCAGGCTGAGCGCGACGCCGACCGGCGGCGCCGCGCCCAGGATACGACGACCGTCATTCCCTGAAACGGCCCGTTACTGCTTGACGAGGGTGCCCCGAATCTCTCCTCCCGTGTGCGCCTTCGTGTGGATGTTCACATAGCTTCGTCCCTGGCGCATTAGGGCCAGAACCGAGTCCGCAACGTTGGCTTGCGAGCCGAGCGTCGCTGTGCCCGTGAAGCCCGGGCCTGTGGCCGCCACCAAGAAATCGACTCGGACGTTGCCGGCCACCGAATCGGCAGCGCGGCGGTGGATGTGCCCGGCGATGATGCTGTCGATGGGCGTGAGGATATCGACTTTCCACGTGACCAGGTTGCCCAGCACCGTGACGATCGCCGCGCCGGTGGCGGTCGTGGTGACCGGCGTCGGCGCCTCGTTGGCGCCGTTCAAGGTCGCGGTAAAGACCTCGAGGCCGGCGGGAATTCCTGTGACGTTGTCTTTGCATGCCACGCCGGCCGCGACGACGACGGCCAAAACGGTGAACACGCGCGATACGCGCATACGACCTCCTTGACCTGCTTCCTCCTGGTGGAACCGCACAAAGCTTCGGGAATCCTGCTCGTCCCCCTTTCGATCGGCTGGAAGGTTATTGAACGACGATCTTCGCCAGCATGAAGGGATGCGGTGTGCAGTGGTAGGGGAACGGCCCGGCGCTGGTGAAGCGGCGCGAGAAGCGGGCTCCCGGCAGCAAGTCCGAGGAGTCCCAGACCCCGACGGTGTCGGATGTCGTGGTATGGGGCTCCTGGCCCACGTCCTCGCAGTTCACCCACGTCACCGTCGCGCCCACGGGCACCGCGAGCGAGTCGGGGCGAAACTCGAAGTCGCGGATCGCCACGAGGTAGTGCATCGAATCGATCACGGTCACCGGCACGCGACACACCGCGGCGCCCGCGCCCGGGCCCGATGTCCGCTCCGAGAAGCAGGCCAGCGCGGCGGCGAGCGCCAGCCCCGCGAGTGCGCCCAGCGCCGCCTTCACTTGACCACCACGACGCCGGTCATGAACGGGTGCGGCGTGCAGTGAAACGGGTAGGTCCCCGGCTGCGCGAAGGTGTGCCGCCACGTTCCGCCGGGCGCGATCGGGCCCGAATCCCAGGATCCGTCGTTCGCGGTGACCGTATGCTCGAGCCGCTCGCGGTTCGTGAACGCGACGGTCGCGCCGGCGTTCACCTCGATGCGCAGCGGCGCGAACGCCATTGCCCGCATTTCAACGACGCTGCCAGCTCCGCCTTGCGCCGCCTTCCGCCGTCCGAAGTACCGGCTCAGCGTGAACGGGATCGTGAACTCGAAGCCGCCGCGCACCTTGTCGACCCCGCGCGACGAGCCCTGCAGCGTGGCAGTGGTGGTGTTGGTCACCTGCAGGGAGAAGGTGTGGGGCGAATAGGGGATCGCGAGCTGCAGCGCGGCGCCCCACGCCGCTTTCTCACCGGGGCGGCGATTGAGCAGCGTCCCGAAGTCTCCCGCCAAGGCAACCCAGCGGTGCAGGCGCAGGGTCGCGCCGCCGCCGATTGCGTACCGTGTGGTATCGCTCCCGTACCCATTCGAGAGGAAGCGCCCCACTGCGAGTACTCGCACCGGGCCCAACGTCCGCCCGACCGTGACCTCGGCGTCCGCGCTCTTCGCGGCCTGGTTGTAACCGAGCTGCACCGCGCCCCCAAAGCGCGCATAGCGCGCGAACCCTTCCCACTCGTTGGGGAGAGGCGGCGTGGTGACGACGTCCGACGAGGTGGCGTAGTTGAAGCCGACGACGACGGGGAAGGGGAGACGGTACGAAAGAAGAAAGGTGGGAGTGTTGCTGACTTTGCGAGTGGGGGCGGCGCTGACGCTAAATCGGTGCAGAAAGTTGAACTGCAGCGTCCCTGTTTCCCCCAGCCACCCGCCCGACAGGTTGGGGGTTCGATCGAGCAGCGATTGGGCCCCCGCGGTCGCAACCAGCGGGGGGGCTACCGTGACGGCCACGGCGAGTCCGATGCAACGCAGGCGTGTAGGCATAGTGTGTTACTGTGTTACGTGCTTAGATACTATTTTGGATGGGTGGAGTGTCAAGCAGCCAATCGTTTGAGGGCCGCGTCCTTCCCAACAACGTACAGCAGCTCGTTCACCGGCTCCGATACCGTACCCCCCGTCAGGGCGATGCGAATCGGCTGGAAGATCTTACCCGCGGCCACGCCGCGCTGATCCGCGACGGCGCGGAGCGCCTGCTCGATCGCCTGTGGCGTCCATTCCACACTTCGTAACGCCGCGATGCTCGCCTCGAGCGCCGCGCGATAGCCCGCCGGGTCCTTCGCGATCTCCTTGTTGGCCTTGTCGTCCAGCGTCACGAACTTCGCTTCGAGGCGCACCGCGACCTGACGCGCCACGTCGAGCGTCGTGCGGGAGCGCGTTTTCACGGCCGTGATCGCCTTGAGGACGGCGTCCTTGCGTCCCCCGCCGTCGAGCCCGAGCTCGGCGAGCTGCGGTTGCACGATGGGGTACAGCTCGTCGGCCGTCTTCGCCGAGAGATACTGGCCGTTCATCCACTCGAGCTTGGTCGTGTCGAACACCGACGGCTTCTTGAGAATGCCCTCGAGCGAGAAGAGGCTCTTCAGCTCGTCCATGCTGAGGATCTCGCGGTCGCCGCCGGGGCTCCAGCCGAGCAGGGCGAGAAAGTTGCGCATCGCCTCGGGGAGGATGCCGAGGTGCTGGTAGTCGCCGACGGCCGTGGCGCCATGGCGCTTGGACAGCTTCTTGCCGTCGGGGCCATTGATCATAGGTACGTGTCCGAAGATCGGGAGCGCCGCGCCGAGCGCGCGGTACACCGCGATCTGTTTGGGCGTGTTCGAGATGTGATCGTCGCCGCGCAGCACGTGCGTGATTTTCATGTCGATGTCGTCGACCACCACTGCAAAATTGTACAGGGGTGACCGATCAGACCGCAGAATCACGAAGTCCTTGATGTCCTCGCCCTGGAAACTGATGCGCCCGTGGACGGCGTCCTCCCAGGCGATCTCGCCGGGGGGCACGCGCAGACGGATCGTGCCCTCATCGACGTAGGCCTTGTCTTCCTTGAGGAGCTTGTCGGCCATCTCCTGATGGCGGCCGATGCGCGCGCCCTGGAAGATCGGCTGCTCGTCCCAGTCGAGCCCCAGCCATTTGAGGCCGTCGAGAATGACCTGGGTGTGCTCGTCGGTCGAGCGGGCCTTGTCGGTGTCTTCGATGCGCAGCAGGAAAGTGCCGCCGCTTTTTCGGGCGGCGAGCCAGTTGAACAGCGCCGTGCGGGCGCCGCCGACGTGGAGGTAGCCGGTGGGCGAGGGGGCGAAGCGAACGCGGACGCTCATCGCGGCAGGGGAAGTTAAGCCTGCCGTTGCCTTGGCGCTACGCCGAACAGGCGGGAACATTGCCCGCACGCCACAACGGCGCTCGCAACTGCGAGGGATCGACCTGGGCATATCGCTTGCTGCGAAAACGATGACTCGACTCACGGAGAGACCAATGCAACGCCAACTCGCAGTGGTGATCGCGGCCGGGTTGTTCGTCGCCTGTCGGGATAGTGCTCCGCCGGTCGCACCCGTCGCCGATGTCATGACCGGTTCTGCCGACCACGGCCCGCCGCCCGAGTACCAACCGATCGCTATCCAGCTGCCGCCCGACTACACGGGCGGCCTCGCGGTCGCGATCAACAATCACAACCAAACAGTCATATCGGCCACGACCGCCGCAGACGGGACTCGCCGGGCACTGCTCTGGGACAACGGTGCCATCGAGGACCTCGGCACGCTCGGCGCACCGAACAGCACGGTCCCGACGGATATCAACGACCGTGGGCAGGTCGTGGGCTGGTCGAGGGTCAGCGACCTCACGCCGGTACACGCGTTCTTCTGGGACCACGGCACGATGCAGGATCTCGGCGAGGTGGTGGTCTACAACAGCGACAAACCGGAGTTCAGTCAGGTCCGCATCAATGATCGGGGTCAGGTACTCGGCAACAGACCGAGCGGCCAGGCGTTCGTGTGGGAAAACGGCGTGACGAAGATTGTGCCGCTCGACTTTGCAGCCGCGTTCAACGACCGCGCTGCAGCTTGCACTGGCCATTCGCAGCGAAGTCAGCGATCTGGAAAAGGCGGGTATTCGCGTGATCCAGATCGATGAACCTGCGTTCCGCGAAGGCCTGCCGTTACGCAAAAGCGACTGGGCGCGCTACCTGGAATGGGCGGTGCGCGTGTTCAAGATATCGGCGTCGGCGGTGGCCGACGAGACACAGATCCATACGCACATGTGCTATTCGGAGTTCAACGATATCCTGCCGTCCATCGCGGCCATGGATGCCGACGTGATCACCATTGAAACGTCGCGCTCGGCGATGGAGCTGCTCGATGGGTTCGGCGAATTCGACTATCCGAACGAGATCGGGCCGGGTGTCTACGATATCCATTCGCCGCGCGTGCCGAGCGTCGAAGCAATCCAGCGTCTGCTGGAACGCGCGTGCGAGGTGATTCCGGCTGAGCGGCTTTGGGTCAATCCCGACTGCGGATTGAAGACGCGC
>Ga0137418_10003852_pt1 | contig 13798 bp, 13 predicted proteins | sample CZODoug3_1_2_16f_FD_122242 | JGI IMG/M metagenome (GOLD analysis project Ga0137418, IMG submission 122242) | Vadose zone soil fungal communities from Angelo Coast Range Reserve, California, USA - CZODoug3_1_2_16fungal (Hybrid Assembly) | ecosystem: Environmental > Terrestrial > Soil > Vadose...
CCTGCAGAGGCGCAGCGCGCCGCCGGCGAGTATTGCCGGGAGGTGGTGCTCGTTCCTTCGCGGAGCTGGGGCGGACTCACGAAGCGGCTGCTGCAGGCAAGGTCGCTCTTCTCCACCCGCAGCCACGAGCGGCGGTTCTATAGCTTGCCCGCGCTCCAGCGCGCTCTCGATTCTTTGCTCTCGCGGCGCCACTACGACATCGTCAACGTCGAGTCGCCCTATCTCGCAAAACTGAAATTGGTGCAGGCGCCGGCGGGCCAGCCGCCTCCGCGGCTAACGCTGGACGACCACAACATCGAGTTCGATCTCTTGCGCCAGATGGCGGAAACCGAGCCCGGTTTCGCGCGGCGTCTGTACAACTCGCTGAACTGGCCGAAGGTCCGCCGCGAAGAGCTCTGGGCCTGGCGCCGCTTCGACGGGATCACGTTCACCTCCGCTGCCGACCAGGCCCGCGCCCGCGAGCTGGTCCCCTCGCTGCGCTCCGCGGTGATCCCGAACTCGGTGGACGTGGAGTTCTTCCGGCCCCGCGCTACGGACCCGCCGCCGGACGGCTGCACGGCGATGTTCTTCGGCGCCATCAACTACCGCCCCAACATCGACGGCGTCCTGTTCTTCGCGCGCGAGGTCTGGCCGCTCCTGGCCAGCAGCCACCCGCGCGCGCGCCTCAAGATCGTGGGGCAATACCCCACGCCCGAGATCCTCGCCCTGCAGGGTCCGCGAATCGAAGTCGCCGGAATGGTCGACGATCTGCGGCCGCACCTGGCGCAGGCGGCGGTGACGATCGTGCCGCTGCGCATGGGCGGCGGCACGCGCTTCAAGATCCTCGAGGCGATGGCGATGGCGAAGCCGGTGGTCTCCACCGCCATCGGGGCCGAGGGAATCGATGTGGCTGAGGGGCGGAACATCCTCCTCGCCGACGCGCCGGCGGATTTCGCAGCTGCGATCGGGCGCGTGCTCGACGATGCAGGGCTGGCCGCGAAGATGGGCCGAGAGGGGCGCGCGCTGGTCGAAGAGCGCTACTCCTGGGACACGGCCGCGCAGCGGCTCGAGGCCTTCTTCCGCGACATCTTGTCCACCGCTCCGGCTGCGCTGCGGAGCTCAGGAAACCCCGCTCTCCCTCGGAAGTGATCGAGGAGTTCCGGCGCCTGCTGCCTCGATTCCGGGCCGATCACCGATCGACCGAGCGCCTCCTCTTCGTCAACCATGACGACGTCCCGTGGCCGGGGTGTTTTGCCAGGGCCTGTATTTTTTCCTGGGGCTGTCCCTAACCCTTTCGAACCAGAATTTTCTCGCGCCGTTGACTGTCGGGCGCGCGCGTGACAACTCTGCGTCAGGGGACAGACGCATGTTGGATATGCAGCGGAACGGTACCGGACCCCCCCAATACCCGCGTTTGCAGGCGCCCGTGTATTTCACGAAGCTGAGCTCGGGTTTCTTTCGAGTCAGACGCAGGACATTCGACCCACGCCTGGGCGGGGTGCGCATCTATACCGACGAAGAGCCGAAGGAAGGATCGCAGCTCGAGATCGAGATCTTCCTGCCCGACGATACCACTGTGATCTGCAAGGTCGGTGTGGCCCGGGTGGAGTTGCTGCCACCCGGCTCGCCGGCAACCTACGACGTAGGACTCTGTTTCATCGCCCTCCATCCCCACGATCGCGAGCGTCTCTCTGCCGTGCTGAAGCTGGACTGACCCGGCTTGCCGGCGCTACGGCTTCCCGCCGACTGTAAGAATGACGGTGTTGGCAGCGCTGCATTCAGTCTTTCTTACGGGAAGGGCTTTGCCCACACGCATCCAGCGTAGCCTTTCCGCACGCAAATCGCACAAAATACTGCCGATTGCCTAGAAGCAGGCCGCCTCGACCGATTGGCAAGCGCGTTGCTAGATGACAATTGCGCTGCCACCGGAAAAAGCGAGTTGCACGATGACGGACCTGCTCTTCAGCGCTCCCCACCTCGGTCGGCTTTCCCGTTCATCGGCGCGAGGGCGGGTCCTTTGGGCGCAGCCACGCTGCGCGGATTCGCGCCAGTCCGTCTCCAGGCGAGCGTACAAATTCCAGTGCAATACGAGGAGGGAGTAATGTCGGCAGGACCGGGTCTGCTGTTGACCGAAGGCGGAATTCAGGCGCTGCGCGACGGCGACGGCAGACGATCCGACCACGCGAGCGGCAGTTCGCACGGGGATACTCTACTCCCCGTCGCCGGCGCTGAGCCGGTGGTAGCCCACGCTTACGCCGTGTGCCAGCTGGAGGCGGCGCCGGTCGTCGTCCCTGCCGGCACCTTCCCGGTCGAGCCGGTTTCGCTGCCCCCGGAGGCGATCGAAGCAGACCTCTCCGTGGCGTGGCGGTTGGCGCTGAAGCGCGCGCTCGACGTAGTGGTCGCCGTCGCAGCGCTGGCGGTGCTCTCGCCGCTGCTCCTGCTCATGGCGCTGCTGATCAAAGCCACCAGCGCCGGCCCGGTCTTCTTCGGCCAGAGGCGCGTGGGCATGGACGGGCATGTTTTCCGCATGCTCAAGTTCCGCTCGATGGTGGCCAACGCCGAGGCGCTCCGGCCGCGGCTCGAAGTGCTGAACGAGTCGAACGGCCCGGTCTTCAAGATGCGCGTGGACCCACGGGTCACGTGGATCGGCAGGTTCATGCGCAAGTACTCGATCGACGAGTTGCCCCAGCTCATCAACGTCTTGTTGGGCGACATGAGCCTGGTGGGGCCCCGCCCGCCGCTGCCCAGCGAAGTGGCGCGGTACGAGCCGTGGCAACACCGTCGCTTCGCCGTCCGTCCCGGCCTGACCTGCTTCTGGCAGGTCTCCCACGGGCGGTACCGGATCTCATTCGACGAGTGGATCCGGCTCGACCTGAAGTACATCGACCAGTGGACCCTCCTCGTCGACCTGTGCCTCCTCTTCCGGACGGTCGGGGTCGTGTTGCGCGGAACCGGGGAATAGCGCGCCGGTCAGCGACTCGTCGCCGCCCTGACGGCCAGCGGTTGCCACCGCGCAGCTTGCCGTTCGTCGAGGTGGCGGGTGGCGGCGGCCTTGCCACGCAGGAGGCAATCCCATTGATAGCGCCGCAGGAAGCGGCGGAACCCCGGCTGTTCGTAGCGGGGGGCGCGCCGGAGGAGGCTCGAGACGTAGCCCCACCACATCGCCAGCCCGCCCACGACCAGCGGGGGGCGCAGCATCCGATAGAGCGCGCTGGCCGTCATGTACGCGAGCCCGGTGCCGAGGAAGTACTGCCCTCGCCCGTGGCGGAAGCGGCCCGTCATGATCCCCTTCTCGCTGGAGCCCATCGGGCGCAGGTGCAGGAAGCGCAGCTCGGGGTCGTCCCAGCTCCGCGCCATCCAGCCGAGCATGCGGCAGCGGTGACAGTCGAGGCCGTCCCACATGACCGCACGGACCAGGCCGCCGATCTGCAGGAAGCACTCGACCCGATAGAACTTGGAGGCGCCGATGGACGTTTCGTCCCCGCAGCCCTCGCTGACCAGGCTGCCGCCGCGTCCGAGGTAGTATGGCTTTCCGCTGCAGGTCCCCAGACGCGGCTCCGCCTCCATGCGCTGCATCAGCAGCTGGAAGTAGCGCGGAGGAAGATCGAGATCCAGGTCGAGCTTGCACAGGTAGTCGAACTGCGCCGGGTCGATCGTTTCGTAGCCCGCGTAGAAGGCCTCGACGACGCCGGGGCCGACGCTTCGCCGTCCCCGGTCCTCGCGGCGGATGACCCGGATGAAGCCGTATCGGGCGGCATACTCCGCGAGGATCTCCGGCGTGGCGTCGCTCGACCCGTCGTCGACGATCACCCATAGGGCGGGCGGGACGCTCTGGGCAACGACGGAGTCCAGCGTGCGGCGGGCGACCGCCGCTTCGTTCCGGCACGGCGAGATGAGCACGTACCGCCGCCCCGCCGCGGGAGCGGTCATCGGACGCTCATCCTGTGCTCGCGGCACCACCAGCCGAGCACGTAGATGGCCCACACGCGCGACCAGTAGAGGCCGCGCGCGCCACCCAAGAAAGCGCTCCAGAGACGGTCGACGGCGCCGGCGTCGAGGCCGGCCGCCTCGCAGAAGTTGCGGTCGCGCAGCGCGGCCGTCATCTCCTCCTTGAGCGAGTTGCGGGCCCAGCGATCGATGGGAAGCACGAAGCCGGACTTGGGCCGGTCGAAGAGCGTTGCATCCAGATCCCGGAGCGCCAGCTTACGCAGGACCTGCTTCTTGCCCAGCGGCTGGAAGCGATCCTCGTCGGAGAGCACGGAGGTGGCCTCCACCACCCGGTGATCGAGGAAGGGCACCCTCACCTCCAGGGAGCTGGCCATGCTGGCCGCGTCGGTGTCGCGCAAGAGGCGCTCGCCCAAGAAGCACCACAGTTCCAGGATCGAGATGGCCGGGAGCGGACGGCCGCCGGCGATCAGCTGGCCTAGCTCCTGCGCGACCTTGACCGGCAGGCCCATGTGAAGCTCGCCGTTCACCTGGTGCTGCAGGAGCTGGTGCGCGAAATCGGAGGCGAAGAGCGCGTAGGAGACCTGGTAGGTGTCCAGCAGGTCGCCGCGGGCGGCGAGGGCGTCGCCCAGCTTTCCCCAGCGCGTCTGCGGGGGCAGGGCGACGCAGAGGCTGGCGGCGCGGGTGACTGCATTGGCCAGGCGGCGCAGAAGCCCGGGCGGGAACGCTGAGAGCCTGCGGCTCCAGGCGGCCGCCCAGGGGACGTCGCGGAAGCTGTGGTAGCCGCCGAACAGCTCGTCTCCTCCCGTGCCCGCCAGCGCGACCGTGAGGCCGGCCTCCCGCACCGCGCGGCTGACGAAGTAGGTGTTGATCCCGTCGAAGGTAGGCTGGTCCAGGCTGGCCAGCGCGTCGGGAAGCTCCTGCCGGAACATCTCCTCCGTCAGCCGCAGCTGGTGGTGCTCGGTGCCCAGCGCGCCCGCGACTGCCCCCGCGATTGACGACTCGTCGTACGCGGCCTCCTCGAAGCCGATGTTGAAGGTGCGGATCCGCGCGCTTCCGCTGCGCACCGCCAGGGCGGCGATGGCGCTGGAGTCGATTCCGCCAGAGAGGAAGATGCCCAGCGGAACGTCGCTGACCAGGTGCATCTGCACCGCGTCCGAGAGCTGCGCCTCGAGCTCCTCCCTCGTTCCGGAGGGGTCCGGCGCGGCGGGGAGCTGCCAGTAACGCCGCGGCGCGGTCAGCACGCCGTCGCGGGAGGCGGTCGCGGCGGTGGCCGCCGGCAGCAATTCGACGCCACGCACGATTGTGTCCGGCCCGATGACGAAGCCGTTCCAGACGTAGCTGGCCAGCGCCACCGGATCGAGGTCGCGCTCGACCAGCCCGCTGGCGAGGAGCGCGCGGACTTCGGAGGCGAAGAGGAGGGCGCGCGTTCCACCGGGCCGGACCACGCTGCACAGGTAGAGCGGCTTGATGCCGAGCCGGTCGCGGGCGAAGAGAAGCGTTCCGCGCCCGGCATCCCAGAGGGCGAAGGCGAACATTCCCCGCAGGCGGCCAATGCATTCCGGGCCCCAACGTGCGTACGCCTTGAGGATGACCTCCGTGTCCGAGCGCGATTTGAACCGGGCGCCTCCAGCTTCCAGCTCACGGCGCAGCGCAGCGAAGTTGTAGATTTCGCCGTTGAAGACGATCACATTGCCGGTCTCCGGATCCGCCATCGGCTGGCGGCCGTCCTCGCTCAGGTCGATGATCGCCAGTCGTCGGTGCGCGAGGACCACTCCTTCGCCGCCCGCCGGGTCGGACGTCCACGTCCCACTCGCGTCGGGTCCGCGGTGCTGCTGGGCGTCGCTCATGCGGCGGACGGCCTCGGTGACCGCACCGTCGATCGCTCCGATTGCTCCCGCGATTCCGCACATACCTGCCTCGTCAGGAAAGAGCCGCTTTCACGCCCAACTCGCCCGGCCGCGGCACTCCCTCGCCGAACGACCGCTTGAGCCGGAGGAAGCGCTTCTCGAATTCGCGGGAGGCGGCCAGCACGGTCACCGGCCAGAGCAGGTAGAGGTGCTCCTCGACGGCCAGCGACCAGAAGTGGCTGATGTAGGGCAGCGCCCACTCGCCCCGCCGCGCGATGAACAGGTTGATCCCGTAGGACCAGGCCCAGCCCTGGTGGCGCGAAGACTCGGCCAGGCCCGTTGGAAGCAGCGACGGGAAGAGAAGCAGGACGAAAAAGAGCAGAAAGAGGACGGCATAGTAGAGCGGGAAGATCCGCAAAACGCGGCGCATGTAGAAATTGCGGAAATAGTGCGCCGATCCCTTCGAGTCGTAGAGGATGCCGGTGATCAAGTAGCCGGAGAGGACGAAGAAGAGGTCCACCCCCCACATGCCGTAGTTGCTCGCCTTCATCAGGATCCGCTCGAAGGCGCTGTACGGCTGGGCGTCGCCGATGAAGTGCACGAACAGCACCATGATGATGGCCAGGCCGCGCAGGCCGTCGAGCGCGGGGACGTGCGAGTCGCGTTTTTGTCCCCCCTCGCTCTCCCGGGGCACAGCGTCCTTAGGTTTGAGGCTCATCCGGGATGCTCCGCAGGCCGTGTCGCACGTTCCGCCGCCACTGGATTCCTGAAATGCGCAGGAAGGTAGAGAGGCCGCCGGCCTGCGTCAATGGCAGAACAGGGTCCCGGGGAGGCGAGTCTGTCTGATTCCGGGCAATCCGCGGGCAGTTTTTGCCGCGTGCTATCCTTTCGCGCCGTGCATCCAGGCAATTCCAGCCAGCGCACGCGCGTCCGATTTGGAGAGCTCTGGGTCGATTCGCTGACATTTGCCGAGGCGCTCGACGCGATCGAGGCGCTCGTCGTGGCAGGGCGGGGCGGGTCGGTATTCACTCCAAACGTCGATCACGTCGTCAATGCACACGACAATCCTTCGTTCCGCGCGGCGTATGCGTCGGCGAGTCTCAGCCTCGCCGACGGCCAGCCGCTGGTCTGGACATCGCGCCTTCTCGGAGCGCGTCTGCCGGAGAAAATCTCCGGCTCCGACCTCGTGATTCCGCTGATGAAGCGGGCGGCGGCGCGGCGCTGGCGGGTCTACCTCTTCGGCGGGGGCCCCGGGGTTGCCGAAAAAGCGGCGCAGGTGCTGACCGAGCAGCACGGGGTGACCATCGTCGGCTGCGAAGCTCCGCGGATCTCGCTGGAGCCCGATCCGGCGGTGGATGGACCCGTGGTGGAACGCATCCGGAAGGCGAATGCGCAGCTCCTCCTGGTCGCGCTCGGCGCCCCTAAACAGGAGTTGTGGCTACATCGGGCGGGCGCCGGCATCCGCCCCACGGTGGGGCTCGGCGTAGGCGCCTCGCTCGACTTCGTGGCCGGTGCGCGCCGGGCGCCGCGCTGGATGTCGCGGGCGGGACTGGAATGGCTCTTCCGGCTCCTCCAGGAGCCGCGGCGGCTGGCCCGCCGTTACCTGATCAACGATCCCAAGTTCCTGCTCATTCTTTATAGGACGCTTCGAACCCCTCGGTACTTGCGGGTCCTGACCGAGCGCCCGGCTCCGCCGAACGTCTGATTCCGGGGGGCTCGTGTCAGCCAGAAGCGCCGCGCGACCTCCTACCTTCACGCTGCGATCCTGCTCGAGCCGGTCGATGATCTGGTCGGCCAGGCGCCGTTGGCGACGCAGATCTTGCCCACCAGCGCATAGGAGGTTGCCACGGTGAAGACCGGCCCCCAGGTGCCGAAGCCCAGGTCGCCATACCCCTGCATCAGGTAGCAGATCTGCACCGCGGCTGCTCCCAGCGCCGTGACCCGCTCTACCGGGGTACGCGACCATCGATAGGCGCGGACGCTGAAGAACATCCCCACCGGGTAGATCAGCCAGAGCAGGGAGAATCCGACCAGCCCGCCGTAGGCCCACAGACCCAGTACGCTGTTGTGCGGGATGTACGGCTCGAGCTCGTAAGTGCTGGTGATGTCGGGCAGCTTGATCTCCTCGACGTAGGGGTGTCCGAAGCCCGAGCCGAAGAGCGGATTCCGCTTGAAGGTGACGACCAGATCGTAGTTCTCCCAGTCGCGCCAGCGAGTGGACGCGTCCACGTTGGGGTCGAAGAGCGAGCGGAAGGTCCGCACCGGGCCGAACAGGTTGCCGCCTTGCGAGTGCCACCCGGCGGCCACGTAGATGAGCAGCGGCAGCAGCGACAGCACCATGCTGCGGACCAGGAAGCGCTTGACCCGCCCCATCGGCGTGATCAGGAAGAAGAAGAGCGCCACCATGGCCACCTGGGTCCACACCAGGCGGCGGCTGTTTGCGATCATCCCGCCCAGGTAGACGGGCAACAGCAGCGCGCAGATCTTCAGGGTGCGCCGGGTGGGCCGCTCCAGGATGATCGCCAGCAGGATGGCGAGGCAGGCGGCGAAGAGCACCGAGTCGTGGTGAGTGGTGGCGTGGGGAAGGGCATCCTTCGAAGGAAACATCTGCCGCAGGATCAGCGCTTCGGCAGCGCGGAAGACGCCGGCGCCGAGCACGATCTTCCCCACCGTCATCGCGTCGGGAGGGCCGCGCAGAGCTTCGCTCATCAGGAGGACTACCAGTGGCAGGTAAAGGTGCCGGTTGAGCTGCCAGAGCGACCAGCGTAAGCTGCCTCCGCGCGCCAACCCGAAGAACATCATCCAGGCCAGCCCCAGGAGCACCAGCAAGGCGGCCTGCCCGATGGGGCGCGGCGCCGCCACCCGGCCGGCGCGGTCGATCCGCGATTGCGTCGAGTGCCGGTAGACGATCAGCACCGTCAGCAGCAGCAACAGGACGTCGAAGCCGCTGAAGATCAGCGCGTCCACCGGGATGCTCAGGTTGAGCTTGGCAAAAAGCAGCGACCCCAATGCGTGCCAGGGAGTCTGCACCTTGCCATTCGCGAACGCGTCGCCGCTCACTTCCAGCGTCCAGGAAAGGACCAGCAGCACCAGCATGGGCACGCGCAGCGGCAGCACCCAGACGCCCCACAGCAGCAGCGCGAGGATGCACGGGGCCAGCGCCACCGCCGGGTTTCCGTTGCCCGCCACCACGGCCGCGACGGTGGCGAGAGCCAGCAGCCCGAAGACCAGCTGCCAGGGAAGCCGGGGCCGCGCGCCGGCCTCCATGGGCCCGGCGAGCGGCGGTGGGACGGGCAGGGTGCGCGCGGGCTTCATAACAGCCGGCCGTAGACGAACCGCAGGAAGAAGGCGTAGGCCAGCTCGGCGATCAGAAACGAGATCAGCGCGGCGCGCAGCGCGCTGACTGGCTTCCTGCCCGAAGCGGCCGCAGCGGGGAGCAGGAACGTCGCGAACAGCACGGACATGAGAAGAAGCTTCAGCACCCCACATACGTAGCAAGCCTGACATTGGCGGGGAAACCGCCCTGACCTGGAACGGCGCGCTATGGGACACTTCGAGAATGAACTGCGGCGCTTTGGTCAGCGCGCTGGCCGCCGTCTCCTGCGCGCATGTGGGGTCGTATGTCTGGGTAGACGACTACAAACCTGCCGCCGATGCCGAAGGCGGCGGGGAGTATCGGATCGCCCCGGGCGATCTCCTCGCCGTGCACGTCTATCGCGAAGACGCAATGTCCACCCGCGAACGCGTGCGCCAGGACGGGAAGGTCTCGGTGCCACTGCTCCACGACGTGCAGGCCGCCGGACTGACGCCCAGGCAGCTTGCCGAGCAGATCCAGGTCCGGCTGAAGGAGTTCATCAACATTCCCCGGGTCACCGTGGCCGTGGAGGAGACCCGCCCGCTCACCGTGCCGGTGCTGGGCGAAGTGGCCCGTCCCGGGCAATACCCCCTGGAGCGGGGCGCCGGTGTGCTGGAAGCACTGGCCGCGGCCGGCGGATTCACCGACTACGCCCACCGCGACCGCATTTTCGTCCTCCGGCGAGATCAGACGGTCTCGCGCATCCGTTGCACTTTCGAGGCCTTGTCGCGTGGGCAGGGACGTGCGGCTGCGTTCCGGCTCAAGGCCGGGGATGCCGTGGTCGTCGAGTGATGCTGCCAGCTGCTGCCTTCTGCTTGCTGCTCGCGGCGGCGGAAACCGTTCGCTGGCTGGCCGGGATGGAGACGCAGGCGCGCGGCCGCACCGAGCCCACCGCCGATGGCAGCGCAGGCGTCGGCGAGTTGGATCTGCGCGGCCAACTCGGGCTCTCCACGCAAGGTCCCGACGGCGCGGCGGCACTGTCCTGGGCGCCGACGCTGCTGATCCGCCGGGCGGCCTTCGGCGCGCCGGCGGGCAGCGGCAACGCATCCCGACAGGTCGGGCGCCTGGAGTTGCAGACCCGGCTGGCGCCGGCCACCCGGTTGGCTTCGCGGATGCTCATCGACTGGGGCCTGACCGACTTTTCGCCGCTCTCGGGGCAGGTGACAACTCCCGGCTCGACCTTGTTGCCGCCCCAGCGCTTCGTGCGTACGCTCGGCTTCGAGATGATGCTGGACCTCACGCACGCGTTCTCTCCCCGCATGCGGCTCTCCGTCTCCGGCGGAGTGCAGCGGAGCGGCGGGGTGGGGCATGACGCGGTCTCGGTGTATCCCTTCCAGGTGGGGCCGCAGGCGACGGCGTCCCTGGCGTGGGCGGCGGACCGAGTCAATTCCATCACCCTGACCGCGTCCGGCTCGGAAGCGCGGTTCAGCATCGGCCGCACGTCGGTGCTCTCAAATCTGGAGGCGGGCTGGACGCTGCGCGCAATGCCTCATCTGCTCTGCGACGCGTCCACCGGCCTGACGGTGGTCGACTCCTTCGGGCAAGGCACCTCTTCCAGCGGGGCCTATGGGGCCGGCGCGCTCGGCGCCGCATGGGAACTGCCGGTGGCGCCCGCGCGTGCCCTGCGGACCTCACTGCGGTTCCGGCTCCTGCCCGGTCTGGACCCGTTCACGGCGCTGGCCAGCCAGACCCTCCGGGCAGAGGGAGGCACGGAATGGACGCAAGGCCGGCTGCGCCTGGGGGTGACCGCCTGGCAGGGGCACGTCATCAGCGGGGCCGGTGCCGGCGCGGATGAGGTGCGCCTCGAAGCCCGCGCTTCATGGCTGGCCGCCCGTGGCTTCAACCTGTACGCCGGCATGAGCGCTGCATGGACGAACCAGTTACCTTTCGCGGGCTGGCAGGAACAGGCGCTGCTAGGCTTGCGCTGGGCTGACCGGGGCTCGTTCTGAGCCGAGAGGACCGTTCGATGCAGAACATCCACGAACCGGCCGTTCCCCGGCATCCGCTCGCCTCCCCTGGCTATGCGCTCCCGCAGCAAGAGCAGGCCGACCACGGGGAATCGGGCGAACTTTTCGACTGGGCGCTGATCGGGTCGTACGCAAAGTTCGTGTTCCACTCCATCTGGAGGCACAAGCTCCAGTTCCTGCTGGTCTGGGCCGGAATCATCGGCTTCTCGGCCGGACTGCTGTTCGTGCTCCCCAAGACGTACCAGGTCAAGACCACGCTGCAGGCGCAGCGCAACCAGGTGATGGCGTCGCTGAGCAACCCCGGCCGCGCCGTCCCCATCGACGCGGACGCTCCCACGCGGCTGGCCGCTGAAACCGTGCAGCGCTACGACAACCTGCTCGCGCTGATCCAGCAGACCGAGCTGATCAAGGACTGGTCGCTCCACCGTGCGCCAGCTCTGAAGCTCAAGGACTTCATCTGGCGTCACGTCTTCAAGCCACCCACACTGCATGAGCAGACCGAGAACTTCATCTACTACCTGCAGAACCGACTGTGGGTCATAACCGGCGACGGAACGGTGACCATCGGGATCGAGTTTCCCGATCCGCAGCTTGCCTACCGCCTGGTGGACACGGCTCTACAGAACTTCCTCGAGGCACGGCATGCCGCGGACGTCTCCAGCATCGCGGAGGCCATCACCATCCTCGAGGGGCGCGCGGAGCAGGCACATCAGGCGCTGGCGTCCTCCCTGCAGCAGCTGCAGGCGGCCCGCGAAGCGCGCGCGCCCCGCCCGGGCAGGCGAGTGAGCAGGTCCGCGGTGGAGAGCCGCGCGTCGACGCCACTCGATCAGGAGGCGGCGCGCCTGCTGGTCGCGGTCCAGAGCAAGCGGCGGGCCATCGCCGACCTGGAGGAGTTCCGGCGCCGGCGGATCACCGAGCTCCAGACCCGGCTGCAGGAGCAGCGGGCCAGCTACTCGGCCAGCCACCCCTCTGTGCTCGACACCGAGCAGAGCTTGGAGGCCGTGCGCCACGAATCGCCCCAGCTGGCCGTGCTCAGGCGCGAGCTGGCCGAGCTGGAGGCAGATCTAAAGAAGACGGGCGTCTCCGATCCGGCCGCGCGGGAGGTGGGTCGGGCGACGCCAGTGGTGTTCCAGGCCGAGCACCTCGGAGCCGTCGATCCGCGCGAGGACGACGATCCGCAGATTGGATACTTGAGGGATCAAGTCCGCTTCGCCCTCTCGACCTACAACTCCTTCCTCGACCGCATCGAGGGCGCGCGCCTCGAGCTCGACTCCGCCCGTGCTGCTTTCAAGTACCGCTACACGATCATCTCCCCGGTGCGGCGGCCGCGCGGCCCCATCAAGCCCAAGGTCCCCATGGTGCTGGCGGCGAGCCTGATCGCGGGGCTGGCGCTGGCGGTGCTGAGCACCACCTTGGTCGATCTGCACTCGCGAAAGCTGCTCGAGAACTGGCAGGTCGAGCGCCAGCTGAAGCTGCCGCTGATCGCCGAGGTCCGGTCGAAGTGATCGCCACGGAACCTCTGCGCGTCGCGGCGCCCGGCGGCTACGACGTCCATGAGCTCTGGTACAAGCTCCTCTCGCGCCCGTGGAACTGCCTGGTCGTGGTCTCGCCGGAACGGACTCAGAGCACGCTCCGCATGGCCAGCAGCCTTGCCGAGCTCGGGACCCAGCACCGCCGGAGCCCGGTGGAGCTGATCGACGCCTTGGAACTGGACCTGGAGCGGGCCACCGCCATCGCCCACAGCGTCGGGTCGAAGCAGGGCGAGCTGCGATTCGTCGTCGCCCTCGATTCGCCGCTGGTGAACCCGGTGGCCATCGGAGTGCTCACGGTGGCAGACGCGGTCCTGATGCTGCTGGAGAAGGGCGTGAGCAAGATCCCGCAGGCGCGCAGGATCATCGAGATCGCCGGACGCGAGCGGTTCATCGGAGCGGTGGTCGTCGGCGATTGAGGAGCTCGCCGGTCAAGCCTTGACCACGCGCGGGCCGGCCCCGTCGGGAAACAGCGGCGCGATGAGATTGCGGGTGTCCACCACCAGCCGCGTTCCCTGGTACAGCTCGGCCTTGCGAAAGACGTCGTGGGCCGTGGACACCACCAGCGCGTCGTACTGCGAGAACGTCGCGGCGTCGCAGGGCACCGACCGCAGGCCGAGATCGTGCTTGCGAGTGCGATGGGTCTTGGGGAACCACGGGTCGCAATAGTCGATCTGGGCTCCCGCTTCCAGGAGAAGCTCGAGGATCTCGTAGGAAGGCGACTCGCGGTCGTCGTCGACATCGGCCTTGTAGGCCAGCCCCAGCACCAACACGCGCGATCCGTTGATCGCCTTGCGGTCGCCGTTGAGCGCCAGGGTCAGCTTCTCGATCACGTAGCGGGGCATCCGGGAGTTGAGAAGGGCTTGGTGGCGGCGGCGCGGACAACTTCCCAAACGTCGATGCCCATGCGGTCGAGGATCATCTTCAGCTCGTTCACCAAGGCGATGTTCACCGAGCGGAAGATGTTCTCCAGCAGCTTGGCCGACTCCGCGACGAGCGCGTGGCTGACCGGGATGACGCGCTCGAGGCAAGCCCCGTACAACTCGGCGGCCGCCTCCGTGGAGGCCGGGTTCACGCCGCCCACCAGCTTGGGAATGGTCCTGGTGCTGAAGTCCTTGCGGCCGGGGTCCTCGCGCTCGGGGGAGAAACGCGAGGAGGAAGTCGCCGGGGCAC
>Ga0137418_10003854_pt1 | contig 13795 bp, 16 predicted proteins | sample CZODoug3_1_2_16f_FD_122242 | JGI IMG/M metagenome (GOLD analysis project Ga0137418, IMG submission 122242) | Vadose zone soil fungal communities from Angelo Coast Range Reserve, California, USA - CZODoug3_1_2_16fungal (Hybrid Assembly) | ecosystem: Environmental > Terrestrial > Soil > Vadose...
TCCGCGGATGTAGACCATCCCGTTCATCGAGGAGCACCCGCTCATGGCCATCGTTTTGTATGATTGAAATAAAGACAACACCAAAATGATGAGCGCAACTTTTTTCGCCGCAAGCATTGTCTTCACAGCGCTACGGCCCAAGATCGAAGATGAAATAGAATAGATAGCCATAAACATTAGAGGCAGTTTGTATCATTGCTGGAATATGAAATCGATTTTCCGGACGGAATGGTCAACTCCGAACAGCCACAGGTCTGTCTCGCTATGCACGATATATGATAGGGAGCCCCCAGTTCTTCGTTGAACGTTATTGAAGTTCCTGTTCCTGGCAGGCTATACGATGTGCCACCGAGCGTTAATGAATAAGACCATTCATAGGTTATTAGCCCTGTGGAGCATCCTCCGGTAGGCACGGGCACGGTGAATTTTTTCGGCCGCTACGCCTACGTCGCCGAAGGAAAGGGCGGCTTCGAGGGAGTCTGCGTCACCGAGTGGGACGAGCCGCAGACGGTCATCGGATCATCGCTGCACAAGATCGTCTATCCCGACTATTACTCAAAACATCATAGGCTGCCTGCAGGAGACTAGACTTCGGGCAATCTGCACATAACAAAAGTACCAAAAATACCATCATTTGTTTTTTTGTGTACACGTCCCACCCGCTGCTTCCCCCCTGTCCTACTCATATCTATATGACTCAAGTATTTCTATCAAGATTTATTAGGATTTATTCGGAGGCGGACTTGCGCCACAATCGACTTGCGGAATAATTGCCATCCCCGAGCCATTGCCGGCATTCGACCTCATTCGACACAAGCTTTGCGACGCCGAAGGTTTGATCCCCATTATCTTGCATGACCGTTTCAAACGATTGCAGCCGTTGTCATATCTATAAAGGTCCGCTTTCGCCTGACTCGAAACTTCCCCCTTCGCCGACACCGTCAAAATGCATGCGAAAGCGATCACTACCTTGACTGTTGCCTTCTGTAAGTCGTCACATTACTGTGTTGTCACCGAGACTTACCATGCGGATAATTAAGTGTTCCTCATAGTGTCGGCAGCCCCTGTCTCAAACCCAGAACCACAACCTCGCAAAGAGGGCTGCGGGCGTTGGGAATGCATATGATTTGTTAGTTTCTGCAGTATCTTTGTGCAACTTGCATGCTAATGGTCTGCAGAACAATCCAACCCACCCTTTGGGAATGTGTATGGCCCTACTCGGTCAGTGCCCCTCACGGTCCTCGTAACTTCGATGCTTATGATCGCCGTAAGTCTTCAACATACCACCCCAGTCCCATTATTTGACCTTCCGCGCGTGTCTTTGTAACCCACACTCATTTCCCGCCCCTATATAACCGACTACTTCTCGAAACAGACCTCGTCTTAAAAATCTGTTTTAAAACCATGCACAGTCTGGTATTAGCGAGTGCTCACAACTTCACATGGCCCAGCCATTATTATTCCTCACTATCCCTAGTTTGTCAATGTAGAAGTCACGATTATGTCACTTTCAATCAGCGGGCTAACTGTGCTCTTGAAACAAAGAAACATCGACTGATATCGTGTGCATGCACACATTATAGGCATTGTGTTAACCGGATCTACTATGTAATAGAAAGGTGCCCACGAAGTTCCTGTGTCCAAGTGCCGTAGTGTGCCAATAGCCAACATGGCATCATAAATCTGTAGTACCACGTAGTCTCCTTAGCGCTGACCGTAAATAGGAGCTTCTGTGTGATGGCATAATTATAATTGCATAGGCTCAGCACCGTCATCAGCAAAACCACATTTTTCTTGCCAGGTTGCAGACTTTTTGAGGCTTTTTTAGACTTTTCCTAAAATTGAACCTTTTTGTACAAGATGTATTTCTAAATAAATATTGTTCTGAAATGTTTAAAAAGTGTAAGTATGCCTTGTAAAGATGTACAGAATTTCCTAGAACAAATCCTGCTTGCGTTGCCAAACTGGAAAATGTGAACTTGTCAGATTCTATACATAGCTGGTTTGGTTGTCAACTTGTCAACTTGCGACAGTTGCACAACCTTGCACAATCTTGCACAATCTTGTGCAAGCCCTCAAAAGATTTCTGTGAGAATACTGATGAACCTGATTTTACCAATGTAATCTTTCTTTTCATGCACAATAATGTATATTTCTCAGCTGTAGTAGCTTTGTTGCACAGAATTCATGCAATGTGGTGCCAAGAGTCACAGTAATGTCATGGGACATGATGTTGGACACTTCCGTCTGCAGCCTATCTTACTTATAACATTGTAAGAGGTCATGACCATGCCAGAAATTGATTATTTTGCCCAATAGCATCAACTACAACTACTTTATGGAAAATTAAAAAACATCACCTCAGGAGGAGTTATAATTTTGTGATATCTGCCAACTCAGAATATTTTAATACAGTTTGTGGAATAAGTAAATAGCTCTGCAAGATTTTTAATCTGAGAAGGTTTCAGCCACCATTGACTTTCTGAGTTGTACAATCCAGTCCATTGAAAGTGTATCTACATATTCCATGGCCACATTATAATAAAAGTAAGTTGGCAGTTATTTGAGGAAGGGATCATCCATTGAAATTTTGGTGCTCAATTTTTTGAAACTGCTCTGTTGCTGGTGTCAAAAGCTTCATAGAGGCAAACCTGTCACAAAAGTGTCACATCACATTTAACTATTCCACATCTTACAGACCAGCCCCAAAATGAGCATTGTTACACATGTTGTCTTTTACTTTGGCTCTAATGTTCTCATTTTATTGACAGATATATATCCAAAGAGGGCCCCACAAGAATTTCAGAATAAAATATGAGCATTTACCTCAGGTGGATGCCAAACAGCATTCAGTGCCTTCCAATGAATCACTGTATGGTAAAAATGGCAGCAAATGTCAAGGAAATGTGTGCTTTCTTATCCCATTTATGTCATTTTGTGTTAGATTTAGCATGGCCTGGCATGCTGAGAGTATGTTAAGACAGCCACAAGTGCTTTGACATGGTGTTAAAGGTGAAAAGACAGAAGTACATTTGTGGAGACATCAGGAAAACCAAAATTTTACTTAATTGGTACTTGGTGCACTTATTACAAAATAAGTACAAATAAGTCAATTCATCAGAAGACCCTACTTGTGGCAAGTAATTTTTGCTTAATTTACACTCAAATTGCTGAAATAAGTTAATTAAGGTAGTAAGTCTACTAGGGATGATAAGTTTTTTCTTGATTTTCATGATGGACAAGCACAGCCACATTTTCAAATTAGGCAGGCCCCAAAAGGTCCAAAATAAAGAATTGCATCTAGTACCACATATGCTGGTTATAAAAGCTTGAATAAATTACAGGAGGTTCCTGAAAGGTCATGCTGGGATTAATGCACACTAGCTTAGCAACATATTACCTGTGAAGGCCACTAAATGGATGATAGATTTGATATTTCCCAGAACTCGCCCATTGATCTCAATTTATTAATTGTTCTGCAGCCTTGACTCACAATCTTTCATTCCAAGTGTGTAGACCAGATGCTTGCACATAATCTGAGCTAAAACTATGGGAAACAGTTGAGAGTTGAGCCAAAAACATATCAAGTGATTCAGTGGCTTGTGATAGTCTCGAAGCCAGCCATTATAGTAGCACTTTACCATGACTGTGTGAGGGGTAATACTTACTATAACATCTGGTAGCACTTGATACAGACCAAATACAGTGATTTTTAAACTCTGACATTCCCTATTGCGGTAATAGGTGGTGCACAAGTGATCTTAACCCCATCGTCGTGCTGTACATTCAATGGACACCTTAAATATGACACCTGATGTTGGAAGCATGCATTATAACATTCAACCAGCTGTGGAACAATATCAGGGCAATTGTTTTTCCCATACCAAATGCCCACCCGAGCAGGATTCAATCAGTTCTATACTACATGACCATGATACCATGGACACTGGAGAGGTGCAAACATGTCTGGAGGATAATAAATCAGACATTAACAAGGCATGGGTTTCTGGCTTTTTTTACTGCCTGGACATGTCTGAATCATGATATTCAGGCAATTGAAAGTGGTATTCTCAATCAAAAACAAGACCCAACTCAGCATTCCAAAACTCTTCACCACATTCTGAGGGGCAATATGAAGCACATTAAAGTGAATATCTTTGATGTGCCAAAGTGGCTTGGGCTCAAGCTCTTGGACTTGCTGATGACTTGGAAGCATATCCTTGTGATTAAAATTGATGATGGGTTGTCAATTGTCACGGGGCAGTTTCAGATCAAGAGGGAGACCACCGAACTCAATGTCATAGAGTGGTATGAGGGCCACCATTGTTCTGTTATAAAAATGGTCCTTTGATGCCTTATACTGTTCCCCCACATGGAATGCAATATTGAGGTTATCCCATATTATCAAGAACGCCCACTGGCTGACGAGTCCAACAATCTCAAGAAGCTTCTCCTGGCCGAGATCTTTGATTTTGCAAATCGCTGCTGTGTAAGACAGCATAAATCCAGCATGGTTCAGAACATCGAACTGCGTCCGAGAGGCACCACATGCAAGTAAGTAAATGCACATAGTCGTCTGGAACTCGCTCAAATGCTCATTACATGTTTGCACGAGCATGCAAATCACAGTTACGAGAACCTGTAAGAAAATATTAGACCATAGTTAGCACAAAATAAAGAATTTAGAACTTGCCAGGCTATGGTCCTTTCAAACTTTGTCCTTCTCTTCGGGCTGTTCCTTAGTCGCAATCTGACACAGGAGCTGACATAATGTAGGCACTATGTGCTCGGCCTCAGACATTATCCTCTCGAGTGAAAACTGCCGAAGCAGTTTGGATGTTGTTTGATTTTCGCCAGGTCGCAAGTACTTCGCAAGTCGTTGTCCTTCTTCTGCAAGAAGTTCACCCAAGATGCTCACTGCCCTGTTTAACGAGATTGGGCTGACGAGCTTGTATGGTATTGAGTATTGCCTCCCCATGCTGACCGAGCATGTTGGAGACTCAAGACAAGAGCTGTTGATCTCAAATATTGAGCAGCTCGTCAACAAATCCATATAGTGTTTCATATCCGGCAGCTGTAATGCTACCAAGAACTTGCTCAACTCGAGCTTTTGCCTCTGCCCATGCCCTCACTTCAGCAGCTGCCTGGTCCTTTTGTGCTCGTTCTTGCTGTACATTTTTAATTTCCGCCAGTGTAATGGGCTGGGCTTTGAGCCGTGGGTGCTTAGTAGTTGGTGTGGACTGATCTACAAACAAGAACGAGGTGTTCTCATCATGTCGGGGTCATTTCGAACTTGCCACGAGCACTTAGAAACAATATACAGACCCAAACACGTTGTGAGTATGAATATCGACACGTTGACACGTGCTCGCGAGCCATGTGAACACAGAACTGCAAGAGGGAATATCGAAGTTTAAAAGCCACTGTACTTGGTTCATATCATGTGCTACCAGTCTCCATAGGTGCTATTCCACGCATATAGACATATCCCTTTCCGCCCTTCCGTCCACTCTCTCTGAGATTAAAAATTGAATATTCCCTCATATTTAATAGTACCGTTGGAGGCTGGTTTCGAGTTTAATAGAGTGCCGTGGCGTGAAAATCTCAAACCGGAAAAGGGAATTTTTGCACATGACCTAATTTTTTTGTTTTTTATTTATCTTGCTAGGTACTTACAGCCGTTTGCATAATTCTGTGAACATGCACTTTTTTTTCACGTCTGTTTCTGCGCCACAATGTGACATTTGTCACAGCATCTCCGAGTCTTCAAGCGCACTGCACGTCTGATCCTCATTATGCCTGCTGAATCAATGATGATGTATTGTGTGTGACATAGCAAGAGCAATGTAATATAAACTAAGAATATATAGTGATTATAGTTGGGGGCAACATTAAGACTGGATGCCAACATGAGAGTACATGTAGCGACTAAGGAATGTGATCAATATTGTGGGTGCGGGTTACATTAGTTACAGGGTATGTATATAAAACAATAGAAGATCACATGAGCGTACCTGCAGCAAGATGATTGTTGACAGGGAAAACACCGTTAGTGATCTGCTGAGAGCAAGGTTGGGGGTATGGGACTGGACCCTCACCATGGGGGAGGAGGTATTTGGGGCTAGCATAGGGAGAATGACAAGCTCGTGAAGGAGCAAGCCTGAATTCTCATCGTCACGAGTCCAGTGATTCGGTCTGTTGGACATTGAGAAATTATATTAAAATGAACGTGATGAGGATGGGGAATGATGGCAAGGAGACTCACCTGTGGACCTTATATACACCAATTCCTCCCCATCATACCCAATGAGCAGCCCTGGCAACTGCTCATCTCCTGCAATCACTGTCTTAAAAAATGACCACAAGGTCATCTGGAGCTTGCAATGCTGTACCAGAAAGCTTGCTATTTCCTGTGGAAGGAACTGGGCAGGTCATGACGGGTGCGGGACTGATAATGAGGGGGGCTCCGTTATGCCGTTGGGATGAAGGATGGTTGTCGTCGAGTGCAGAGAGTAGCTATTGTCACACATCACGAATTGGGCGCTCGGCGGAAGTACAGTACTAGTGGGATTTTTTTTTTTGCGTGTTCACAAACTTATGCAAACGGCTGTAGTCCGTTGAATGCGCCCTTTGCCTCGTGCTGATGCATCATGAAATAATTGGCGCCCACGGCAATGCCAGGCCGTTAACGTTGTCTCCTCGTTGTCTCCCAGGACTTTCGCACCCAGGCCCTTTAGACTTGACTAAGACACCGAACACGGGGCAATGCGATTGTTGATAACGTACACATATTGTACATGCGTCGGGAATACTGGGGGAAGCTGCAGAGAAGGTCCTATGTATCGACAATCTATGTCTAATGTCTAAATGTCTCATAGGTGGACCCATTCCGCCAGAACGGCCCATGTGAAATCATCGCGGATTGAAAGGCTTTGCAAAATCAAATCAAACTATACCTACAAGCCGCTTCCCGACCTGGCCGTATAGTGAATTTATGGCGCATTGGCATCGAGCAGACCTTCAATCCGATGTAGCGGCACGCATGGACAACCCTCTGCCATTGAGTCACTGTCTTGGTGGACGTAGCTGAGACCACAAAGGTGCTCGACGTCTTCCTCGACGTCAAAGAACATGTTGACGGTGGCATAACGCAGCTGTGCGTCCCCTGGAATTATAATATGGTGAATAAACAGGCTCCGATGATTAATTGGAACTTTAGCGTACCCCATCGCCATTTGAATGCTCCCTCGGGATAACCCTCGAGTGCATCTAGCCACTCCTTCACTTCCGGACGTCTGAAAGCCTCTAATCTGACAACCTCGAAATTATTACCGTACCCTATGAACCGCACTGTCTCGTCTCCATTTTCATCCAGCTGAGACCACTCCCAATTGTTCGCGCGCAGTTGATGCTCCACTGAGGGGTGAGTCTGCGAATAGTTGCGAAGGAAAGGCCACAAGTTCACCGTAACGTCTGGGGGGTCGCTACCGACGTAGTACCAGGCATATGAGCGCCGGTGAACGTGGATGACCTCGAACGGGTCATAGCAGAGCCGCCCCGTAAATAACGAGTCGGTGTCCAGACGCATGTAGTATGTGACATCTTTTAGACGTGGATGTGAGAATATTTGTGTGGCGAAGAATGAGCACATATGATGATAGCCTATGTTGTTTTCGATTGGGAATCAGTCAGCAGATAATTTATTGTAATAAGCGAAGCCAACATACCAGGCCAACGAGAGCCATGTACTGGATTGACGACCTCGATGTCAGATGATATGCCCTCTGGCAACTGCCAATCGAGCTTGACAAACTCGATTCTCTCAGAAAACGCCCTCGATCCATTGGCTTCTCCGATATGATCACGAAGACTGTAAATAAAGTCGGTGCGCTGGCTTTCGTCATCGAAATCCCCGGTATGGAACAGGACTATAGGCCATGGATGGCCTGGGAGATTCCTATTGACGGAAGCCAGAGATTCCAGGAGCTCTGCAGCTTCTGAGAGCCTGGTGAGGTACAATATTAATGCTGTATAGCCTTGCGCAGTATCGATCTTCGCAAGTGCCCTCGACCTAAACCATGGTGTAGACTGTGTTGACCAGAAGAAAATGAGCAGGAAAATAGAGGCGAAGAAAATGTATATGCGCTTGTTGTGAGAGCGGGAGGCCATTGACAACATAGTACAAAGCCAAGTTCAACTTGAAGGACTTCAAACAGCGCTTCATCGTGCATGATGGAAGGTGGAATTTAGACAACGGCGATGGCCGGGACTAGACAATTATAATAGTATAAGGGCTTGACAAGAGCGGTTCTATTTTTGGCATTGCGTCCGTGGAGTGTTGTTTTACATAATATTTGATATCCGCCTTCAATCCGCATTTGCCTCAGAACAAGAAACTTTTGAATTGCAACTATCGCGAGCTCGGGCTATAACTGGTCCATGGATCGTTCATACATAGGCAGACGTTGACGAGAGCAAATGCTAGGGCCACATCACTCTTTAATTGACTTACGTTGTACCAACCCCACACAATTTACTTAACTTCAAACCCACTCCACCATCGATATACATAACATATGGAACATGTCCAGCCAGCGCCAAGTTTCCCAATCTCGCTCTTTCTTCCCTTCCATACTGTGCGAGCATATCGGAGATTTAGCTGAAGAGGACTGCATATTTATACTTATCATCAATGGCATAATTCGATCAATAATATCATCGTCTAACCATCACCACTGCGAAGGAAAAGGGAAGATGGCGCGGGCGTATCATTAACCTGGGTTTCAGTCTACAGTAGGCTCGTGCTGGGGCTTAGACGACACAGGTCAGCTCTGCCGATTTTTTCTCCCTTTAGGTTGTCTTTACGTTTGGCTGCGACGGCCATCCCTAATTTAGCGTAAACCCTCCCTTTTCTGCTTTTTGTTTCTACAGCGCTATTTCCATGATCTTATTTTATTCGTCTGACCTGCCATCCATATACTAACCCTCGCTCCCTCCCCTCTGTAGCACGCTGAATCCTCGGAATTTCTCTAGACCCTAGACTCCTGGTTCCTTCTTCTCTCCGTCTACTTTCTGGATTTCACTTGACCTTGATCTCTTTTTTTGCCACGACGTTCGCTGTTGGATTGGTCCATTTTAGGGCCTTGTCTATAACGTTTATGCTCTTTCTACTACTGTTATGTGGCTTATATCTGGCTTATATCACACATCAGACTGCGACATTCAAGCACACCGGCTAGCTCACGGGAAATTCGGTATCAACCAAAGCAGTTGTAGGGTGTATGTTACCCGAACGACCACTGCACTATGTGAGACATCTGCAACCACTCCTGGTGCCTCGTTGGTTTTTTATAATCCGTTCTTATGCGCTCAATGCGTCCATATACTACTCACCCCACATCATTTATGTGGAGCATCGTACGCTCGCCCTGTTCACTCAAACGAATCCCCCTCCCTGATATTGCTGCGGGGAAGATGTTCGATGCAGATAATCGACAACAAAGCTCATGTACAGGTTGAGTTTGGGTCCATTTTTATACGCAAAGTCCAAGACCTTATTACATTTCATTAATTACGGGCGATCTCCGAGCGTTGCTAACAACATTTCTATCACAATCAGTGCTTATTCTCGCCTGTATTAACCGGGACTAACAGGTCACATACGAAGCTGACGTACCCCCCAATATTCATTGAGCGTCTTCCCTCTGTGACAACCGCCGCAGAAGCAGACGTACAACATGCTTATGCCCCTTAGCTGATGCAGCCTGCAACGCAGTGCCGTATTCTCCGCCCTTTGCGTTAATATCTGCGCCGTTGTCCAGCAACAAACGCACAATGGGCTCATTTCCATCCCCCGATGCAGCCTGCAGTGCACTGCCCCAACTTCCGCCCTCCGCGTTAACATCTGCGCCGTTGTCCAGCAACAAACGCACAATGGGCTCATTTCCATTCCCCGATGCAGCCTGCAGCGCACTGCCGTGATGTCCGCCCTTCGCATTGACATCTGCGCCTTTGTCCAGCAACAGGCGCACAATAGACTCACTTTCATCCGCTGATGCAGCGTGCGGCGCACTGTAGAAATTTCCACCCTTCGCATTAACATCTGCACCTTTGTCTAGCAGCATGGCCTCACCTGGATGCAGCTTGTAGCGCGTTCCCACAAAATCCACCTTGTGAATTTACGTCCACCCTTTTATCCAGCGTAAATATTAGTCGCACTATTGCCATATTCCCGCTCCCCGATGCAGCTTGTAAAATGTTGCCATAATATCCTCCTTGTACATCAATGCGCGCTCCATTCTCCAGCAGCAGTCGAACGATGGCCTCGTTACCTTTGCTCGCCGCGGCCTGAAGTGCATTGCCATAATGGCCTCCAAGTGTATGGACGTCCGCTCCATAGTGGAGCAGCAATCGTACCGAGGTCTCAGAGCCCATTGCAGATGCTGCCTGCAGAGCATTATTATACGTTCCTCCCCGAGCATTGACATTCGCTCCATTGTCTAGAAGTAGTTGAATCACTGCCGTGCGACCTTCCCGTGATGCAGCCTGCAGAGCGTCACACAATCCCGCGCTCTGAGCATGAATGTCTGCTCCTTTGTTCAGCAGCAGTCGCACCACAGCTTCATGCCCACCAGATGCAGCTGACTGGAGTGCATTCCCACCTTTAGCGTTGACATTGGCTCCATTGTCCAGGAGAAGTCGTACCACTGCCATGTGACCCTCCCCTGATGCAGCCCCCAGAGCGTCACCCCATTCTTCGCCGTGAATGTCTGCTCCTCTGTGAAGAAGCAGTTGCACAACCGCTGAGTGCCCTGCTCGTGACGCAGCCAGAAGTGCGTTTTCGGATACCTCACCCGGTGCATTAATATCTGCACAATTTGCTAACAATAGTCGCACAATTTCCAAGCGACCCTCCGCCGCCGCCGCGACAAGCGCTTCCGTAAGTGTATCTTTGTGTTCTTCATCGCTTCCGTCAGATGGTTCAGATATGCCTATCAATGTATTCGCTTGTTCGTCTGCCTGGCCAGATTGTGAGCTGATCCCTTCCGTGCGTGCCTTTTTCCTGGGGTGGACATCCCTCCGACTAAGGCTTGCAAATTCAATTGAAGTGGTATTGATATCATGTACAGCTGCCAGGATCCGACGACTGATCTTGGGTTCCGCATTCTGAATATTATCAGAGATGAAAATGTGGTGTGCCTTTTTGCCGACGGTCTCAGGCCTTCCAGATTTGCATATTAAGCCCGTAATAATTGCACATTGTAAACGGCACAAACCTCGCGACGTAAATAACAACATAAGCTCCCGTCAATATCTCTAACTTTTTCGCCTTAAGGGTATTTCGTGGATGGTCAGCTAACAATAAAACAGGGGAAATGAAATTCTGACCGATTTTTTTAAACCCATCGAACGTTTTGAATAGGAATTAGTCAGTTTCCTTCCGGATAATCGTTCGAGAACCACAGCTTCTGCAATGATACAAGTTATTCGACATTTTGGCTAGGTCGCAAGTTGGGCATACTTCTTTTTTTCCCAACCATTTTCTTGGCGCTGGGCTTGTTGGCACTAGTTACGCCGTCATTTACATCTTGATACAGTGTCAAAACATATAAAATTTAGTTCAAAGGGATAAACCTACCATCATCCGTGGAGGCATCTGAGCCGCTGTCCCTCATATCTGTTTCGTCACCTCTAAAGTCGGCTGTGCCCCTCCTTGTATCCAGTGGTACTGCGCTCTGTTCATGGGACTCAAATCCCCGTTGAACAGTTGGAGTGTGTTGCCCAACTTGAGCCGTATGACTCATGGCTTGGGGACGCGTGCTGGCCTGGACATCATCCCCCATCAGCCCAAGAAGTAAGCTTGTAAAATGTAGAGGCATACTGTGTGATATACGTCGGGGTAATAGTTGTTCAAGTTGTTCCACATCTTACAGACAGTTCGAGCAACGGAAGGGGCCAAGAGAATACAGTGGTATCACTGACAGATAGCTCATGTGTCGAGCGCACGTGTCGAGTGAGGCGGTTCCTTTGTTTCCATTGTTTAGGGTTTGGGCGACTGGCTTTTTTACAGCACAAGTTGCCGCTTTTAACATGTCGCCCATTTAGGAGGCTGGCTTTTTGTGCCTTGTCAGAGTTGTGTCAGCAGGAGGTAAGCGCTCGCCTCCTCAACTAGAGGCTTCAATTTGCGGATGGTTGCTGTGTTGCCGCTTCCATCATGTCGCTCATGTGGGACGCCGGCTTTTGGTGCCTTGCCCGAAAAAGTTGCAAGCGCAAGCGCTCGCCTCTCCAACCGGAGGCTTCAAATTGCAGATCGTTGCATGGGTTTCCACCCTTAAAAGCTGACATGGGGTGGTGTCAAAAGAATATTCTTCCCCTACAATGACCAAGTCCACCTCATCGGACTCTCCGTACTCCGGTGAGTCATTACCTTGTCGTCAATGAGCTAGATTTACGTGCCTTGCTCTATACAGGATTTGCAACCGCCAATGTCCACCACCCCATGGTAGCCAATCCGTCCCCGTCGCCAGATCATACTGCCGATAAACAAGCAGTCACGGCGATCCGCGTATCCCCAGACGTCCAACAGTCTCCTTCTACTGTAGAGAATGGAGCTTCAAAGTTAGCCATGGATCCAAAAGGACGTGGTTAGTACCATATATTCAAGTTGCCATCGGTGCACCGCGTATTTAGTGCTGACCGTCCCTTCAGTATCCGTGAATGATGACCCTATTAAATCAGAGTCTCTGTCGACGGGACTTGATAGCCAAATTGAAATAATCACGGTTCGTGGCTTGGATAGATTTCGGTCTCGGCTGTCGTTTACTTGTGGTTTTACCAAGGCTGTTGCCATTATCGGTATTCAGGTGCAAATGCTGACGACTGATACCACCACGATTGCCCGCAGTCTCCTCTCCTTCGGCATGATCCTGGAGCTGGTCAGCATATTTATTTCCATTTGCTTCATCCAGTCTCGCCGGAGCGACGCCGCCCAGGTCCCATCAACTTTCGTGCGGCTGTTAGCGCGGGTGCCGAGCATTCTCATCTTGGCGGGCATTGTGGTGCTGGGAGCCGCGCTCGTGGTGGAGATGTTCGAAGTGTCAATGGGTGCAGCGATTGCTATGAGTGCTCTTCTAGTCTGCGGTGTGCTTGTGTGTCTTTTAGCTGTTTATCGTGGTTGATCAGGAGACTAGTAGACTGAACGAGTAAGTAAACACGGTGACCTCTGTGCCTAGGATTACCTCGAGCTGTAATCACGATTCCTGATATCATGTCATTCTTAATATCATTGCCATATTGAAAATTTTCACGAAACTCGCCTGTCACAGCGCGATTATCTGTGTCGTTTTGTGATTCATATAACAACTTGGCGTCCGACTCCTACGAAAAAAAGAACGTTGCGATATTTCGCCTGGATGGAGCCGGTGTAAATATATAGATACTGACTATTCAGTGATCGATTCCGAGATGCAAAAATTTGAGTCGAGGAGTTGGCTCGTGCCTTGTAATATATAAGCTATCTAGCTTTGCGGTTGAATGATTAGATCAGCATTCAACGATCTTCCCCCAGCCCTTTGTCTGCTTGGAGCTCCGCACTTTACGTACCATTCCAAATTCAATATTTCGTGTGCATTGACACCTTTGCAGGCATGCCCACCCGCGACACAATGTCATTACCGCGACAAGGTTGACGTTTCCAAGTTTGAGAGGAAACTCGCCACCGGCACAACGGGCCGGCCACGTGGTCTGATCTTATCTTGATCATCACGATAACCTTCACAAGTCATTTCCCATCTTC
>Ga0137418_10003855_pt1 | contig 13794 bp, 12 predicted proteins | sample CZODoug3_1_2_16f_FD_122242 | JGI IMG/M metagenome (GOLD analysis project Ga0137418, IMG submission 122242) | Vadose zone soil fungal communities from Angelo Coast Range Reserve, California, USA - CZODoug3_1_2_16fungal (Hybrid Assembly) | ecosystem: Environmental > Terrestrial > Soil > Vadose...
TGCGCTCGGCCCAGCGCTCGGTGGTCCGGACGTCGGGGATCGCGTAGTAAGAGCTGTTGACCTCGACGCAGTCGAAGACGCCCGCGTAGAAACGCAGGCGGGCCTCGGCCGTCATGGACTTCTTCGGATAGAACGCGCCGCTCTCGATCAGGGCGGGATCGGCCCACGCACAGATCCCGACGCGGATGCGGTCCCGGAGGCTAGACGATCTTCTCGTAGACGCCGGGCGGAATGACCCGGAAGACCCGGATCGGCTGCGAGACGTTCTTGAAGGTCCGCTCGCCGAGGCTCTCGAGGACGAAGTGGGCGCGGATCCGCTCGGCGGTCGTCGGACCCACGATGATCTCGCCGCCCTGGGCCGAGCCCGCGAAACGCGCGGCGACGTTGGTCGTCGAACCCGTGGCGGTGAAGGTCCACCGCTGCGCCGCGCCGACCCCGAGCCGCGTGGCGCCCACGAGCGCCTCGCCGGTGTTGATTCCCATGTGGAGCTGGACGGATGGAAAGATGCCGCCGTACTCCTCGTTCAGGCTCTGCGTCCGCTGGTGGATCGCGAACGCGGCACGCGTCGCGTTGACGGCGTGGTCCGTCGCGCCGCGGTCCGACTGGAAGATCACCATGAGGCCGTCACCGGCGGTCTCGTTCACGTCACCGTGCTGGCCCTGGATGATCTCGAGGAAGCTCGAGAAGTAGGTCTGCACGAGCTGGTTGAGCTTCTTCGCGTCGAGCTGCTCGGAGAGCTTCGTGTAGCCCGCGATGTCCAGGAAGAGCACCGAGACCTCCACCGTCTTCTTCTCCAGCTCGGTCGCGCTCGGGTTCTGCTCGAGGAGGCGCTTCACGGCCTCCGGGACGAACTTCGCCAGCTCGCCCTTGAGCTGCTCGAGGAGCACGAGGCGCTGGCGGGACTCCTGAAGGTTCCGCAGCGCGCTCTCGAGCTCGGCGTTCTTCGCCGCGAGGTCCTGGTGCGCCCGGGCGAGGTGCCTGGTCATCTCGTTGAACGCCACACCGAGCTCGCCGATCTCGTCGTGGCCGCCCTCGGACGCTCGCGCGGCGAAGTCGCCTTCGCCGACCCTGCGCGCCGTCAGCCTGAGGGCCTCGATCGGTCGGATGATGACCGAGCGCATCGCGACCGTCAGCACGACCGCGGCCGAGAGGATCGTCAGGACGCCGATCATGACCTGGCGGTTCCGGTGGCGGCGCACCTCGGCGAAGACCGGCTCCATCGAGGTCGCCACGCGGACGACCGCGCGCACCGCGTGGTCGCGCCCGTGGCAGTCCTGACAGGCCTCGCGGTTCCGGATCGGATAGTGGAGCGTGAAGAACGAGGCGCCGCGCTCGACCGTGACGGACTCTTGAGTCTTGAGCGTGTCGAGCGCCTGTTGGAAGAGCGGCCCGCTCATCGTCGCGCCCGGCGCGCGCTGCATGCGCATCAGGTTCTCCATGACTTCCTTCGAGAGGTTACCCGTCTTCGCGACCTCGGTGGCCGTCGCGAGGTCGGTGAATGCCTCGATGCCGTTCCGCCGGTAGACCATGATCTCCTCGACCGGCGAGGAAGCTTTGAGCTCCTGGAGCATCGTGCGCGTCACGTCGGGGCGCCCCTGGAGCATCGCGCCCTCGATGGAGGCCACGAGCGTGGCGGTCAGGCGGCGCGCGCCGGTCTTGTTCTGCTCGACGAGGGCGGCGGACTCGCGCTGGATGGTGACGAGCGTGGAGGCGCCGAATCCGATGATGAGGACGGCCACGATCAGCAGTCCGATCTTGATCGCCAGCCGCGAGCGGAACATCGTGCGGAGCGTCAGCGCTTCGCGGCCTTCGCGATGGCTCGCGCGAGCTCGTCCGCTTCCTTCGGGTCGAGCGGCGTGAGGCGCTCCAGCACATCCCGCGCCTCGGCGAGCCGGCCGAGCTGGACGTAGGCCTCGCCGAGGTACTCGAGCGCCTGCGCGTACGCCGGGCGCAGGCGCAGCGCTTCGTGGTAGGCGGTCACCGACTCGTCGAACCGGCCCTGCTTGCGGAGCGCGTGGCCGAGGCCATTCCACGCCTCCGGGAACGCGGGCCGCAGCCGGGTCGCGTCGCGATACGCGGCCGCGGCGCCCGTCCAGTCGTTCTGCCGCGCCAGCGCCTGACCCTGGTTGAACCGCGACTCCGCGGTCGGCCCCGCGGGAGTCGCCGACGGGGCCGTGCCCGGCACCTCGACATCCGTGTCCGGGTTGGCGGCGACGAGCGCGGGGCCGATGAGCACGGCCAGGACGAGCAGGAAACGCATGGCCGATCCTACCACGATGGACGCGCGCGCCCGCGAGCGGCCGGAGCGTGGCCCAGTTCGCATCTTTCCTTCATTTCGAAAGCGCGCATTCCGGAAGCGCGCGCATCGTGCGGCCGGCGCGGACTCTCGCTAACTCCGCGCCAGATCAGGCCTCGGCAGTTTTCGGTGTCAGCTCGGTGACGCTTTCCGTAGTGGATACGCCTGTCAGGGCAACATCTGGTTGCGCAACATGACGCGTCCTGTATAGTAGGCGCACTTCATTCATCCCTTCCTCCGGTCGCAGCAGGAAGAAAATTCCCAGGTCGATAAAAGGGGGACGGTTCGTATGAGCAGACTCAGCAGGGTGCTCGCGATCTTCACGGTGGTCGTCGCGGTCGGCATGAGTGGCAGCTTCCTCACCCGTCAGGTCATCGCCGTCGCAGGAGAAGCCGACGCCGAGCGACTCAACCGCGCGATCCTCGCGTACATCGCCGAGAAGAACCCGCGCGCGCCGATCAAGGCGTTCGAGACGTTTCCGGAGATCCTGGTCGCCGAGGCGACCCGCACGAATCTGGATCATTGTCTGATCCTCGCGCAGGCCGAAGTCGAGTCCGAATTCAAGCACGACGCGGTCGGCCGCGCGGGTGAGGTCGGGCTCTTCCAGGTCCTACCGTCCACCGCCGCGCTGTTCGAGTTCAGCCTCGGCAAGTTCAAGCGGCCCGTGCTGCAGGGCCAGCGCGATCTCGGCGACCTCGCCAACCCGGTCGTGAGCACGCGCTTCGCGATGGCGTACCTGCGGGACATCCTGAGCCGCAAGCCCAACATCAAGGACGCGCTGCTCGAGTACAACGGCGGGCCGACGGGTCGCCCCCTGCACTACTACCGGATGGTGATGGGCGCGTACGTCGAGACCCTCGAGCATCAGGAGCTGCGCTGCCGTTACCAGCCGGTGCAGCCGGCGCAGAAGCGGCCGACCGTGCTGGCCCTGCTCACGCGCGCATGAACACGAAGCGGCCGCGCGCGGTTGCGAGCACCTGCGAGGTAGCGAGGTCCTCGACCCGCCCCTCGACGTCCGCGTAACGGTCGCCGTCGGCGACGAGCCGGGCGCGACCGAGGAGCGGCGTCTCGAGCGGCACCGGCTTCATGTAGCGCAGGGTCAATTCGCCCGTGACGGCGAGACGACCCGTGCCGCGGACGACGGCGCCCGCCAGCACCTCATCCAGATACGCCGCCACGATTCCGCCGTGGGCCGCACCGGGTGGGCCCTCGTAGCGGCGGTCGACGAGGATCGGCGAGACCACCCCGCCTTCCACCTTGAAGCACCGCACGCGCAGGCCGCTCGGGTGCGCGGGGCCGCAGCCGAAGCAGCCCGCGTAGACGTCGTCGGGACGGGCCGGGACGTGCTGCTCTTCGAGCCCGGCGAAGCGCGCGCGGAAGACCTCGGGCAGCGGCTCGGGCACGATCATCGCGTCGCAGTCTACGGGAACATCGCATCGATGTCGCGGGCCAGGGCGAAGTCCTTGGGGGTGAGCCCACCGTCCGCGTGGGTCCACAGCGAGAGCGTCACGGCGTTGTAGTGGATCGCGACGTCGGGGTGATGCCGAGCGCGCTCGGCGACGGCGGCGACGCCGTTGACGAAGAACATCGCTTCCTTGAAGTCCCGGAACCGGTAGCTCCTCTCGATCGTCGTGCCGCTCCGGGTCCAGCCGGGCGTCCGCGCGAGCTCGGCCTCGATGTCCGAGTCCTTCAGCAACGCCACGGGTCCCGTCAGCCTCGTCCGAAGTAGCGCCCGAGGAGCGGCGCCCACGCCTCGAGCGGTCGCGTGGCCCGTCCCGGGATCTTCGCCTGATCGTCCCAGCGTCGGAGCGCCAGGGCGTCGCCGAGCCAGGGGTGGTCGCGGAGACGTGCCGTCTCGTCGGACCTCATGACGCCGCCCTGCAGGCGGAGCGTGTGGCGCGAGGACGTGGAGAGGCGGTCGTAGTACGCCGGCTCGGTCGCGCAGAGATACCGCTTGGCGTCGGCGTGCATGCGTACGCACCACGCGACGCGCGTCGGCACCCAGGGCGCGATCAGGTCGGCGCCGACCTCGTGGTGCCCGCGCGCCAGCGGTCCGGCACGCCGCGGCTCCGTGGTGTCCGCGATGAGCGCCGGGTCCGCCGCGTAGCGCCCGACGTCGTGGAGCAGGCACGCGAGCTGGAGCTCCGCGTCGGCGCCGGCGGCGCGCGCGAGGTCGGCGCACTGGAGCGCGTGCTCGAGCTCCGACACGGGCTCGCCGCCGTAGACGTGTCTCGCCGACCGTGAGAGGGCGTCCAGCAGGCGCTCGCTCATCCCACTCATGCACGCGCGAGCTTCTGCAGGGACCGCATCTCGCGCGGCGGGTCCAGCGTCTTGCCACGGGACGTCCACGACACCTCGGCCACGTAGAGGTCTCCGCGCGAGTCCACGACGCAGCCGTGCGGCGCGATGAATTCGGCCGGCGCCTCGCCGAAGAAGCGGCCGCCGACCCGCGCGACGAGATCGCCCTTCAGCGTGAGGACGCTGACACGCGCCCCGAGGTTCGGCACCTCCCGGTTCACCGGCAGGTGGGTCGGCAGCTCGCCGACATAGAGGAGGCCGCCGTTCCGGCGGTCGCAGAAGAGCCCACAGGGGCGGTGCAGGTTGTTGAGCTGGGTCAGATACCGCCCCTTGCCGTCGAAGATCTGCACGCGGTGGTTCTCGCGGTCGGCGACGTAGACGAGGCCGTCGGCGTCGGTCGCGATGTTGTGCGGGATGTTGAAGCACCCGGGGTCGGTGCCGGGCTCGCCCCAGGAGACGAGGTGCCGTCCCTTCGGGTCGAACTTGTGAACCCGCGAGTTGCCATAGCCGTCGGACACGTAGATGTCGCCGGCCTTCGGGTCGAGCGCGACGTGGGTGGGCCGGTTGAAGGGCTTGCCGCCGTGCAGCGTCGACGGCCGGTCGGGGTCGCCGATCGTGAGAAGCAGCTTTCCCTCGGGCGTGAACTGGCGGATCGTGTGATGCAGGTCGTCGGTGAGCCACAGCGTTCCGTCTGGGCCGATCGTGATGCCGTGGGGCCGGCGGAAGACGCCCTCGCCCCAGGACCGGAGGAACCGCCCCTCACGATCGAACACGATGACGGGGTGAGCGCCGCGGTTGTAAACGTACACGTTGTCCTTCTGGTCCACGGCCACGCTGGTGGCTTCGACGTACGACCATCCCTCGGGCAGACGCCCCCAGCCTTCGACCGGACGGTAGTTCATATGGTGCGCCTCCTCAGCGGCCGTTGTGTGTGGCGGCCCGCGTGCGCAGCTCGACGAGCGCACGCTCGAGCTGCGGGTCGGTGGTCGTCCCCTGCTCGGCCGGGGTGCCCGCGGCCACGACCGTCTCGGGCTCGAGGCCGGTGCCGTCGATCGAGCGCCCCTTCGGCGTGAAGTAGCGCGCCGTGGTGAGCCGGAGGCCGGCGCCGTCCGAGAGCGGGATGATCGTCTGCACGGAGCCCTTGCCGAACGTCCGGCTGCCCACCAGGAGCGCCCCGCCCCAGTCCTGAAGGGCGCCCGCGACGATCTCGGACGCCGAGGCGCTGCCGCCGTTCACCAGCAGGACGATCGGGAACCCCGTGTGGGCCTTCTTGCCGTTGGCGGTGAAGCGCGAGTTCTGGCCCTTGACGCGACCCTCGGTGTAGACGACGAGCCGGCCCTGGCGGAGAAACTTCTCGGCCACGTCCACGGCGGCCGAGAGGAGCCCGCCGGGGTTGTTCCTCAGGTCCAGGACGAGCCCTTGCAGCGCGCCGTTCTTCCAGCCGGCGAGCGCGGCCTCCAGGTCGTCCGCGGTCTTCTCCTGGAACTGGCGGATCTTCACGTAACCGATGCCGGGCTCGAGCTCCCGGCTCTGTACCGACTGCACGCGAATCTGCTCGCGGCCGAGCTCGAAGTCGCGCGGCGCGCCCCAGCTCTCGCGCAGGACACCGAGCGTCACCTTCGTCCCGGCTCTGCCGCGGATGCGCTTGACCGCCTCGGGCAGCGTCATTCCGGCCGCCGAGATCCCGCCGATGCTCACGATCTGGTCGCCCGTCTGGATTCCCGCGCGGTGGGCGGGCGTGCCCTCGATCGGCGCCACGATGCTGAGCACGTCGTCCTTGCGTGTCAGCTCGACGCCGACGCCGACGAACGCGCCGCTGATCTCGACCTGCATGTCCTTGTAGGTGTCCCGGTCGAGGAACGAGGAGTGGGTGTCGAGGGCGGCAAGCCCGCCCTGGAGCATCGCCTGCTCGACGTTCGGGAGCGGGACCGCCGGCGCGGTCTCACGCGCGAGGCTCGCGACGAACGCGAGGTCGCGCAGCGCGTCGCCGCGATCCGCCGCCGCCGCGAAGAGGACGCGGGTGTTGCCCCCGGGTGGAGGGCCGCGGTAGGTGATGGCGGTGCCCTCCGCCGTGCCGGCGACGGCAATCGCGCCCTCCGGCAGGACCTTCTCGAGGCCGCGGAGCGCGCCGAGGCGGAATTGCCCGAAGTCGGGCGCAACCACGTACATCGAGTCCGCGAGCGCGACGACCTCGGCCAGGTGCTTCAGAACAGGCGCCTGCCCCGCCAGCTCGATCTGAATCTCGACACTCGTGCGCTCGTCCGGCACGACCGGGACGGCACGCTCCCAGGTGCGGGTGCCCTTCTTCGCGACGATCCGGTGCGGCCCGGCGGAGACGTTGGGGACGACGAGCGCGCCGTCCGACCGCAGCTGGCCGACGGGCCGCTCGTCGACCCACACCTCGACGCCCGAGACGGTCGATGTGAGTTCGAGGGTGCCCGACTGGGCGAAGGCGGCGGGCGCGCAGAGCCCCTGCGTCAGGGTGAGGACGACGGCGAGGATCCGAGCTCTCACGATTGACTCCCCGGGCGTACCTGACTGCGGCGGCGCCGGCTTGTTACCCGGGGGATTCTACCGCATCGCGCGCCCGTTCACGACCGCGACGCGGCCCGGCGTAGAATAGCCGCGATGCGCTGTCCCGGCTGCCAGACCGAGAATCGCTCAGGCGTGAAGTTCTGCGAGGAATGCGGCGCCCGGCTGGAGGCGGTGTGCCCCGCCTGCGGCGCGAGCGTTCCCCCGGGGAAGAAATTCTGCGGCGCGTGCGGCGCGGCGCTCGGCGCGGCGCCGACCCCGGTGGAGACGCTCGCCGACCGCTTCGCGGCGCCGACGGCGTACACGCCGGCCCACCTGGCCGAGCGGATCCTGAAGGACCGCGCCGCGCTCTCCGGCGAGCGCAAGCTGGTCACCGTGCTCTTTGCCGACGTCTCGGGATTCACGTCCCTCTCCGAGGCGCTCGATCCCGAGGACGTCCACACCCTCATCAACCGCGCGTTCGAGCTGATGCTCGCCGAGGTCCACCGCTACGAGGGCACCGTCAACCAGTTCCTCGGGGACGGGCTCATGGCCCTCTTCGGCGCGCCCGTGGCGCACGAGGACCACGCGCGGCGCGCGGCCCACGCGGCGCTCGGGATGCAGCGCGCCCTCGCCGGGTATCGCGACGAGCTCCAACGCGCGCGCGGGATCGATTTCCGCCTCCGCATGGGCCTCAACACCGGCCTCGTCGTCGTCGGGGCCATCGGCGACAACCTGAGAATGGACTACACGGCGGTCGGTGACACGACCAACACGGCGGCGCGCATGCAGCAGCTCGCCCGGCCCGGCCAGATCGTGCTGGCCGAGCCCACGGAGCGGCTCGTGCGCGGGTACGTCGAGACGCGCCCGCTCGGCGCGATGCCCGTGAAGGGCAAGAGCCAGCCCGTCGCCGCGTACGAGCTGCTCGAGGCGCGCGAGGGGATCACGCGGCTCGACGCGCGCGCGGCGCGCGGCCTGTCACCGCTCGTCGGCCGCGACGACGCGCTGGCGACCCTCGAGCGCGCGTGGGCGCAGACCCGGGCCGGGGGCGGCCAGGCGGTCTTCGTGGTCGGCGACGCCGGTCTCGGAAAGTCCCGGTTGCTGCTCGAGTTCCACCGGCGGCTCGCAGAGGCTGCCACCTGGGTCGAGGGCGATTGCATCTCGTTCGGCCAGTCGATCCCGTTCCTGCCGATCGTCCAGATGCTCAAGCAGAACTTCGGCATCGCGGACCACGACGCCGAGGCGCAGATCATCGCCAAGATCCAGCACGGCCTCGCGTTCATCGGCGAGGAGGCGGCCAACATCGCGCCCTATCTCCGCTATCTGCTGTCGGTGGACCCGGGCGACCCCGGAGTCGCGAGCCTGGACCCGCTCCAGCGGCGAGCGCGGATCGTCGCGGCGATCCAGGGGCTGACGGCCACGGGAAGCCGACGGCGCCCGGTCGTGCTGGTCGTCGAGGACGCCCACTGGATCGACAGCGCCTCGGAGGACTTCCTGAAATCGCTGACCGAGGGCCTCCCCGGCACGGCCGTGCTCCTGATCGTCACCTATCGCCCCGTGTACCAGCAGCCGTTCGGCGATCGCACCTACTACTGGCGCATCGGGCTGCAGCCGGTCGACGAGGAAGCCGCGGTGCGCATCGTGCGCGCGACCCTCGGCGTCGCCGAGCTGCCGCGGGAGCTGGCCGTCACCATCGCCGCGAAGGCCGAGGGTAATCCCTTCTTCCTCGAGGAAATCGGCCGCACCCTCGCGGAAACGGGCGCGGTCCGGGCCGAGCAAGGCCGGCTCGTGCTGGCGCAGGCGGCGTCGACGATCACCGTGCCCGCGACCGTCCAGGACGTGATCGCCGCTCGGCTCGACCGGCTCGCGGAATCGCAGAAGCGGACGGTGCAGACGGCATCCGTCATCGGCCGTGAGTTCGCCCTGGCGCTTCTCAGCCGCGTGTCCGATCTGCGGGAGCAGCTGGAGCACAATCTGACCGAGCTCAAGCGGATCGAGCTGATCTACCAGAAGGGCGGCTTCGGCGAGCTCGAGTACGTTTTCAAGCACGCGCTGACCCAGGACGTCGCCTATGGCTCGCTGCTCCAGTCCGAGCGGCGTCGTCTGCACGCGCTGATCGGCGCCGCGATCGAGCAGCTGTATGCCGGGCGCCTCGAGGAGCGCGTCGAGGAGCTCGTCTATCACTTCACCCGCGGTGAGGTCCGGGACAAGGTCGTCCATTACGCACGCGAGGCGGCCGAGCGCGCCGCCGCCCTGTGCGTCGACGACAAGGCCGTCGAGTTCTATGAGACGGCGCTGGAGGCGCTCCGCCATCTGCCAGAGATCAAGGAGACGGCACGCGCGGGCATCGACGTGCGGCTCGCCATGCGCGCGCCCCTCTGGCGGGGCGGCCAGCCCGAGCGCTTGGTCACGCTGTTCAGAGAGGCGGAGAACCTGGCCATGCGGCACGGCGAGACCGAGCGCCTGGATACGATCTACGCCTTCTTCGTCCAGTACCACTGGGCGCGTGGCGAGCAGGTGCAGGCGCTCGAGTACGGGGAGCGCTGTCTCGAGCGGGCCGCGGCCCGCGACGATCTCGGCCTGCGCGTGACGGGGCTCTTCTACCTGTGCCACGCGTATCACGCGATGGGCGGGTACGCCGAAGGCCTCCGGCGTGCGCGGGAGATCCTGGCGTTGCTGGATGGTCCGCGAGTCAGCGAACGATTCGGCCTCTCGGGTCTCCCCTACTCCGGCGCGTGTGCCATGGCCGCGGAGTCGCTCGGCGAGCTCGGGGATCACGAGGGCGCCTTGGAGCTGATCCGGCGGGGCCAGCGCGTCGCGGAGGCGGCCAACCACCTGTACAGCCAGATGGTGCTGGCCGCGGCCCAGGGCGACGTGCTGGTCGGCGCGGGGCGGATCGACGAGGCGATCGCGATCCTGGAGCCCGCGGTGCGGGTGTGTCGCGAAAAGAACTTCGTGGGTCAGCTCATCAACGCCCTGAAACACCTCGGGCGCGCCTACGTGCTCGCCGGCCGATCGGCCGCGGCGATCCCCCTCATCCAGGAGTCGATCGACCTCCAGGAGGGGGCGAGCGTGTACGTCCAGCGGACGCTCCAACACACCGCGCTGGCCATGGCGCACCTCGACCTCGGTGACCCCGAGCTGGCGGAGGCCGATCTGAAGAAGGCGCTCGAGTTTGCGGAGCGCAACGGCGAGCGCTCGTGGGAGGGTTGGGCTCGGCTCGTCTGGGGCGAGCTGGCCCTCTACCGCGGGGACCGCGCGACCGCCGCGCAGCACTTCGACGACGCCCAGGAGATCGCCGAGGGGCTCGGGATGCGCCCGCTGCTCGAACGCTGCCGCGCCGCGCTCGCGCGGGTCGCGTGAGCGCGCGCCGGTGCGCCGACGTCCGTTCGCCCTACCGCGCCGGGAAGAACGTATAGCTCACCCAGACGAGGACGCCCAACAGGATGACGCCGACGGCGAGGCTCCACCCGATGAGCTTCCGCTCCACCGGCAGGAGCGGCTCCGCCTTCATGTCCCTCAACTCGTTGCCGATCCGCGGTTGCTCGGCCATGCTCGTCTCCTGCGCGCGTGGCGCCGCTACCCGGTCACGACCGGCGGCCTGATCCCGTGGAAGAACAGCCATGAGACCAGCAGCCCGACCCAGATGATGAACCCGAAGAGGCACACGACGTAGACCGCCGCCAGCTTGCCGAGGCCCTCGTTCCAGAGCTTGCGGAAGTTCGACATGGCCCCGATCGTGAAGAAGGTCATCACGAAGAAGATGCCCCGGAACACGTTGGCCTCACCCATCGCCGCCTTCGCCTTGCCGAGCAGCGCGGGCGAGCTCATCCCGATGAGCAGGACGATGACGAATGTGACGACGTAGCCGATGACGAATTTCGGGAACCGTTCCCAGATAGCCCGGGGACTGACCCGCTCGCCGGCCCGACGCTCGATCGCCGAGGTCCAGATGATCGCGAGGATGAACGCCCACACCCCGATGAAGACGTCGATGAAGACTTTGACGGTCGTGGTGGTGCCCACCATCCAGCCTTCCTTGTAGTTCACACCCTGCACGGCCAGGGCCTTCGCCCGGATGAGCGCATCGGTGATCGCGCCGCTTGCGACGGCGGCGCCGTCGGTCTTCACCGCCAGCCCCATCCACGCGCCGGCAACCATCGGCTCGGTGTAGAGAAAGGCCTGCGCCAGGAACGGGAGGATCAAGAGCTCGACGCACGAAAAGATGACGACGAGCGTCGAGATCATGATCGGCACGATCGGCCGCGCCTTGATCGCGCCCGCCGTCGCGATCGCCGCCGACACGCCGCAGATCGAGATCCCCGAGGCGAGCGGCGCCGCCCACTCGCGGCTGAAGCCGAACCATTTGCGCGCGACGAAGTACACCACCGCCCAGTAGATCAGGTAGGCCTCGATGATGGCCGCTAGACCCCTGAACAGGACCGACTTCGCGAGGACCGGCTGTGTGGCCGCCATGATGCCGAGGAAGCCGCCCAGGAGAACGATCGCGGTCTTGATGTAGAGCTCGGGGCGCACCGCTTCCTTCATCCATGCGGCGAAGCCCGGAAAGAAATTGCCGACGACGAGGCCGGCGATGAGCGCGAGGATGAACCCGCCTTCGTTGGTGAGCTTGAGCGACCAGCTGATGCCGAATCTTTGCATGTCTGCGGGCGTGGTCGCGGCGAAATTCGCGTAGCTCCCGGCGATCCAGGACAGGTAGCTGATCCAGAACACCGCGGTGAAGCCGAGCGCGAAGCGTTTGAGGTCGGTTTTCAGCGCGGCGGCGCCTGCCGTCATCACGACGAGCAGGGCGACATAGGTGGCGATCAAGGCGCCGACTCCGCCTAGAGCGGAATAGGCCTTGGACACGGGGTTGAGGGCCTTGGACAGATCGGTCCAGACGCCCGTGGTGACGACCCAGCCCAGGACATCCGTTCCGGCCAGCATGCCGAGGGCGAGAACGAATACCAGCAGGCCGATCCAGACCGACAGCCAGTCTTCGCTGAGGCCTTTCGAGTCCATGGTTTTCTCCCGGGGGAAATTCCGCCCGCCCCGTATGGTACCGCGGGCGGAGAACCGGAAACTTACCGGCTCGACTCTCCGCCAGGAACGAATTTTATATTCATTCCTAATAACCCATCGTGCTTTTGCCTTTGTGCTATGTTGCCCTGCCGCGAACGCATTGCTCATCGATGCCCGAGTTCTACGACGCTCTCGAAACCCGCGACCCGGAGTCGCGCGACCGTGCGTTGATGGGGGCGCTCCCCCTGCAGATCGCGCACGCCAAAGGCAAGGCGCCCGGCTGGGCGCGCATTCTTTCGGAAGTCGATCCCGCCGCCGTCACCGGCCGCGCGGCCCTCGCAAGGCTTCCGGTCACGCGCAAACCCGACCTCGTTGCGCTGCAGAAGGCCGAACCGCCTTTTGGCGGCCTGAACGCAACGCCGGTCGCGCAGCTCGGCAGGATTTTCGTCTCGCCCGGGCCGATCTACGATCCCGTGGGGCGCGGAGGCGACTGGGGGCGCGCGGCGCGCGCGCTCTTTGCGGCGGGCTTTCGTTCGGGGGAGGTCGCGCTCAACACCTTCGCCTACCATTTCACACCCGCGGGCTCGATGATGGAGGCGGGCGCGCTCGCGCTCGGCTGCGCGATCGTGCCGGGCGGCACGGGACAGACGGAAATGCAGGTCGCCGCGATCGCGAGCTTGCGCGCGAGCGCCTACATCGGCACGCCGTCTTTTCTGAAGCTCATCGTGGAGAAGGCCGACGAGCTGAAGGCGGACATCGGCAGTCTGAAGAAAGCCGCGGTGGGCGCGGAGTATCTGCCCGCGCCGCTGCGTGCCGCGATGGGCGCACGCGGCATCCGCGTGCTGCAGTCCTATGCCTCCGCGGACCTGGGCCTCATCGCCTACGAATCCGAGGCGCTCGAAGGCATGATCCTGGACGAAGAGCTGATCCTCGAGATCGTGCGTCCGGGGACGGGCGATCCCGTGCCCGAAGGCGAAATCGGCGAAGTGGTGATCACGACCTTCAACGCCGACTATCCTTTGATCCGTTTCGGCACGGGCGATCTTTCCGCGGTCCTGCTTGGACAGAGTCCCTGCGGGCGCACCAATACGCGCATCCGCGGCTGGATGGGCCGCGCCGACCAGACCACCAAGGTGAAGGGCATGTTCGTCCATCCCTCCCAGGTGGCGGAAATCGTCAAGCGCCATCCGGAAATCGTGAAAGCCCGGCTGGTCGTCGACAATCCGGGCGGAAACGACCGCATGACCCTGCAATGCGAAGTGCGCGGTGTGCCGCCCGCGGGGCTCGCGCAGGCGATAGAAGACAGCCTGCGCAGCGTCACCAAGCTGCGCGGCGACGTTGCGTTCAGAGAGCCCGGCGGGCTGCCGAACGACGGCAAGGCGGTCGAGGACGCGAAGAAATATGACTAGGACCGGTATTAGGAGCTGGATGCTGGGGCAGCCTTCTCCGAAGACGGTCGAATAGATGCGCGCGAAACCGCTTTCCGGTGTACGCGTCCTGGATCTGACGCGGCTCCTTCCCGGTCCGATGGCGACGCTGCACCTCGCCGACATGGGGGCGGACGTGATCAAGATCGAGGACACGGAAGCGGGGGACTATTCCCGCTCGATGGGGCGCGTGCGCGGGGTTCCTCCCATGTCGGATTTTTTCCGGCTCGTCAACCGCAA
>Ga0137418_10003856_pt1 | contig 13792 bp, 12 predicted proteins | sample CZODoug3_1_2_16f_FD_122242 | JGI IMG/M metagenome (GOLD analysis project Ga0137418, IMG submission 122242) | Vadose zone soil fungal communities from Angelo Coast Range Reserve, California, USA - CZODoug3_1_2_16fungal (Hybrid Assembly) | ecosystem: Environmental > Terrestrial > Soil > Vadose...
CAGCTTGTTTGGCGGTTCATATTGCGCGGCGATCGGGCGCAGCCGTGGATCGCGGCCGGTAGTCCACCACAGCCAGAACATAATCACGAAAACAATCGCTGGGATTCCCAGCGGCCAGTTGCTGCGGAAGAATAGAACAGCATTGTCGAGAGCTGTGGGCTCGCGAACCGCGCCTTTATCGAACGCGACCGCGACGGTCAGTCCCTCGTGATAAGCCAGCGGTGTGGTGGTGTGGACTTCAACGCCGTTGCCGACGACTTCGGCTTCCGCGGCGCGGCCATGCGCGCCAAAAGCGCCGGTAGCAATGTTGGCGCGAATATTTTTCGCTTTCACCGGAAGAGAGATCGTCGCGGAGGCGTTGCCAACAGGAATATCCCACTGGTCGCCGGTGATATTCCAATAAAACTCGTCGTGATCTTCAAAGAAGCGCAGCGCGTCGGAGACCGAGTACTGAATGTTGATGGTCTGAACGGAATCGTCGGCATTGTCGACGTAGATTTTCAGCTTACGGTAGTGGCGATCGCGCGTGGATTCGTATTTAAGGTCGTGGCCGGAGCCGTCGGTGACGCGGGTGATTTTCAGGAACAGCGAATAGTTCATGCCCTGCGGCGTGAAGTATTCGACGGGAATTAAGCGGTACAGGCCGTGCCACGGGCCACCGATGAAATGTACGGTAATGGTCTCGCTGACGTTGACGCTGCTGTCGGGGAGAACGTCAACTTGCGCAACAAATTTTTCGATTTTCAGTTCTTTGCAGTACGCAGGCAACACGCATGCGAGAAGAAGCAGGCTGGCGATCAGCCATCGCACCGTTCTGGCGGAGAAGCGTTGCATGCGGCGGAACAGCATTACGCCGCAGGCGTTGCCGGAGTGTTGAAGCTAACCTTGGGCGCTTCGCGCTCGGCTGGGGCGCTAACCTCAAAAAATTCCCGTGTCTTGAAGCCAAGCATGCCGGCAAAGATATTCGTCGGGAATTGCTGGATCTTGGTGTTCAGGTCGCGCACCACCGCGTTGTAATAGCGGCGGGCGTTTTGCACGGTGTCTTCAATTTGAGTAAGAGAATTTTGCAGCGAAGTGAAACTTTCGATGGCCCGCAGCTGCGGGTAGGCTTCGGAAAGCGCGAACAGGCTTTTCAGCGCGCCGGAGAGCATATTTTCGGCTTGCGCCTTGTCGCCCGGCCCGGTGGCGGTCATCGCGCGATTGCGCGCGTTGATCACCGCCTCGAGGGTGTCTTTTTCATGCCCGGCGTAGCCCTTAACGGTTTCGACCAGGTTGGGGATCAAGTCGTAGCGCCGCTTGAGTTGCACGTCGATATCGGCCCAGGCGTTGTCCACCTGAACTTTCAGGCGCACCAGGCCGTTGTACATCCCGATGGACATGAAAATGAGGAGAACCAGACCAATCAGCAGCACCCAGCCGATCATGAGGACCTCTTTTTGTCAGGGTTTGTAAGTACAACTTTTTTTAGCTCAGGGTCTGTAAGTACAGACCCTGAAACCCTGAGACCCGACGCGGAAAAAAACGGGAAAGCTCTACTCGCACTATACGTGCGGTGTGCCGGAGTGTAAAGCGAAGCCGGGCTTCAAGTTGCGAGAGTGTTGCCTATTGCCGCCGAGTCGTTAGTTGCTGCTCGTGGGCCGCAAACGCCTGGCATCAGCGAAGGCTTGTTTGGCTTCCGCGGCGCGGCCGGCCTTTTGCAGGGCGAGGCCGAGGTTGGTACGAAGGTCTGGATCTTCGGGAGAAAGGTCGACTGCCTTTGCGAAGGCGTCGCAAGCTTCCTTGTATCGTGACATCTCGAAATAAGCAGTGGCCACGTTGGCTTGCGCCTTCAAGTCGCGAGGGTCGGCCTTGAGCACATCCTGAAATTCAGCGACGGCAGGAGCACGGCGATGCTGCAACAGCAGCGACACCGCATGGTTCGTTTTGGCGTCGAGGTAGTCCGGCTTCTTGGCCAGCGCCGCAGAAAAATCAGCCTCAGCTTCGCTGAGATGCATCTGAGCCATGGCCAGCAGTCCGGTGGTATTCAAAAGTTCCGGGCTATCCGGATGAGCGGCCAAAGAATCCGCAACGGCTTTCAGTGCCTCGTGGCCGAGGCCGGTATCCAACATCAGGTTGCCCCACAAAGCAGTGGCCTCGGGAAAGTCCGGTTTGGTGCTCAACACCTGATTGATGAGTGCAAGCGCTTCGTCTTTGCGGTTTTCGTCGGACAGCGCGGTCGCACGAGTGTAACTGCTCCAGGGATCCTCGTTCTTGGGTAAGCCTCCCGGGGAGGTGATTAGCGATTCGGCTTCCCCTTTTTTTCCTAATTTTACCAGGCCGGCTCCCAGGCTCGCCGAGATGGCCGCGTCGCCAGGCGCCAGTTGGTGCGCGCGTTGCAGGACTTCCACCGACTCGGCGGTCTTGCCAAGATGTTCGAGCGAAGTCGCGAGGTTGAACATGGTTTCCGGACGATCAGGCCGAAGCTCCAAGCTTTTGCCGTACGCGGTCATCGCTTCGTTCCAGGAATCTTTCCTGGCCAGCGCATTTCCAAGCGCTGCGAACATGTCTCCATCGTCGGGGCTGACCGTCACACCTTTTTGCAAAACTTTCAAAGCATCGTCGGTGCGGGACTGGGCGAGGAGCAGCGTGCCAAGATCGAGAAAAGCGTCGGAGTTCCTCGGATCTTTTTGAATGGCTGTGAGATAGGCCTGGATTGCCGGATTGGGCTGTTTTAAGCCTTCCAAAACCTGCCCGCGGGTGACAAAAAATATCGCCGGAGCATTGTTGGGAGTAGTCCAAGTGGCAAAGGCGCGGTCCAAGGCGGCCCGGGCATCTTCGAAATGGTGGTCACGGCAATAGACGGCGGCCAGGTTGTTCCAGGCCATGGCCATGCTCGGTTTGTAAGTGACGCCGGTCATGCTGGCGCGACTCTGCAACTGATCGTAGATCGGGAACAGCTTTAGGTAGGTTTGCTCGGACTCCGCCAGCGAGCCCTGGTCGCCCAAAACCTGCGCGAGCGCGAACAATACATTCGGATCGCTAGGTTGCAACGCCGATGCCTGACGGAAGTCCACGATTGCGCCTTCGAGGTCGCCCGCCTGAGCTTTCTGCGATCCTGACTGCATTAGTCGGGTGACGTCGGGTTTCTGTGCAGCGAGACTCACAGCAAACACCAGCGCGACAATAAAAAATGCAGTGACGCGAACCCAAACTTGAACCCCACGCTGCGGCATTTCCACCCCTCTGCGTTCCAATCGTAAATTCGCTGACCAACGAGCATATCACGGGTATTTTGTGACTATGTTATATAAATGGTATTACAAGCCGATCTGTTCTATGCTTGGCGGCGCGGTAGTACCACTTTCCTCAAGTTATGCTCTTTAAAACACTCAGCGCATCCGTCTATGGAATCGATGCTTACCTCGTCGAAGTGGAGGTGGACGTCGGTTCGGCAGACATGAACCAGTTTAACGTGGTGGGGTTGCCGGACAATGCAGTGAAGGAGAGCCGCGAACGGATTAAAGCAGCGCTGAAGAATTGCGGATTCGAATTTCCTTATGGGCAGGGTGTGACCATCAATCTGGCGCCGGCGGATATTCGCAAGGAGGGTTCGGCGTTCGATTTGCCGATGGCGCTGGGGCTGACCGGCTGCATGGGGCAATTTTTTGGCAAGCCGCTGGACAAGCTGATGTTCCTAGGGGAGTTGTCGTTGGACGGCACAGTGCGATCGGTGCGCGGCGCACTTTCGGCGGCGCTGGCGGCGCGCGAAAACGGTTTGCGAGCGATCGCAGTGCCAAACGCAAATGCCAGGGAGGCGGCGGTAGTCGAAGGGATTGATGTTTACGCAGTGAAATCGCTGCCGGAGACGGTGGACCTGGTGAATTCGCCGGAATCGTTCACTCCGGTAAAAGTAGACGCCCAGCAACTGCTCAGCGAAGCCGCGCAATATAGCGTGGACTTGCGCGACGTGCACGGACAACTGTCCGCCAAGCGCGCCTTGGAAGTGGCCTGCGCCGGCGGGCACAACATTTTGTTTATCGGGCCGCCGGGCGCGGGCAAAACCATGCTGGCCAAACGCATTCCCACTATTTTGCCGCCGATGTCGCTGGAGGAGGCAATCGAAACCACGCGCATCCACAGTGTCGCAGGAGTTCTGGAAGACAACCGAGGGCTGGTCGGTACGCGGCCGTTTCGTTCGCCGCATCACACCATCAGCGATGCCGGATTGATCGGCGGTGGCGCGGTGCCGCGTCCGGGAGAAGTCTCTCTGGGCCACAATGGCGTGCTGTTCTTGGATGAATTGCCGGAATTTCAGCGCAACGTTTTGGAAGTCATGCGCCAGCCGCTGGAAGATGGTTCGGTGACCATTTCGCGCGCTGCAGTTTCAGTGACGTTTCCTTCGCGGTTTATGCTGGCAGCGGCGATGAATCCGTGTCCGTGCGGATATTTTGGCGATCCGACGCGTGAGTGCCACTGTACGCCGCCAATGATTCAACGATATGTGGCCAAAATTTCCGGGCCACTTCTGGACCGCATCGACATTCAGATTGAAGTGCCGTCGGTGAAGTACAAGGAGTTGCGATCAACCGCCCTCAGCGAGGATTCAGCGTCGGTGCGAGCGCGGGTGATGGAAGCCGGGAAGCGCCAGCAGCAGCGGTTCGTTGGTGAAAAGCATACCTATTCGAACGCCCAGATGGCGCCGAAGCTCATTCGCAAACACTGCGCGATCTCCGCGGAAGGCGAAAAACTCTTGGAAAACGCGGTGACCAAGCTGGGGCTTTCGGCGCGTGCCCATGACCGCATTTTGAAAGTCTCCAGGACCATCGCCGATCTGGACGCCGCCGAATCGATTGAGCCAAAACACCTCAGCGAGGCGATTCAGTACCGTACGCTGGACCGGTCATATTGGGCCTGAAGCGCCTTCTTCAATTCTTCGGGATGTTCGTACCGGTGGACCAACCGGAACTGGCGATGCCGCCCCAAAACTCACCGGCAGTTTGACGTTTGGGTGGCAAGCTCTCGCAAGCCGCTCATCATTCCGCAATTCACTTGAAACCATTTCGGGCGTATCATCACTATTTATAGACCGATGGTTGAGAGAATGTCCAAACGTCCGCTCGCCGAAGCCCGCCGCTCGAAGCGTGTTGTTTTGAAAAGGCGCGCCAGCCTGGTCATCAATCTAGACCGCAGGCCGAGGAGAGTCCCGTGTCTAGTCCTGGATTCTTCGAAAGAAGGTTTCCGGCTGCGCGGGAGTTTCAACCTGCGACGCGGTCAAGTGGTGGAGCTTATCCTTGATGAGGAAAGCACCATCCCCGAACGCTGCAACGTGGTTTGGGTTGGCAAAGCCGACTCCAAGCAGGCCGGAGAAATCGGGCTGGAAACTGTTTAGGCGGCGATCCCGCAGTGGCGTGACGACAGGGACAATACTTATTTGGTTGGCTTGGCAGGCACTTTCAGACCGCTGGATGCCTCGGTGGTTGCCGCCGTCCGGCGAAAAGTCAAAATAGCTGCTTGCGCACGACGCACTTCTTCTTTGATCTTGATCGCGGAGCGCACTTCTTCCATCGACAGCGAGGCATCATCGTGTAAGAGATCTGCGTACCCCATTACGGCGGTCAGCGGATTATTGATCTCGTGGGTCGCACCGGCGGCCAGCCTGCCCAGCGCCACCATTTTCTGCGATTGCACGATACGGGCCTGAACCGCCTTCAACCTGTCCAACGAAATTTGTGCGGTACTGGCTAACCGCGCAATTTCCCGCTCGGAAAAATACACTCTGAGAAAAACCAGCGAGCCCAGCGCAAGAATCGCCAAACAAATCAGCCGTAACCTGAAGTCGATAATGGCGACCGGCACGCGGCTGCTCAGGAACCCCACAGCGGAGAGCACCGGTAAAGTAAGCATGGCCAGCATGGCCAACCGGGCCGACCATAATCCCGGCGAACTGCCTTTTTGCGGTGAACTTGCCGGTTCCGGCGCTAACGCATTGGTGCTTTCGGTGAGGATCACAAACCAGACCATGCCGATGTTCAGCGGAAAGTCAGCCCAACCGCCGGAATGGTACAGGTTCAAGGTCCCAATGAAGTTCTGAAAATATCCGCCCGCGGCGAAAATCAGGAATGCCCCAAAAAACTGGGAGTAAAACCGTTTCCAGGCGCCCTCGCCCTTCCACGCGAAGAATCCGAGGATGCTTAGCACAACGCAGTGCTCGGTCATCAAGAGCGCATTATTGGTGGTCGAGAACTTCGCGCCGTTGTCAATTACCAAGCTCCATGGCAGAGCGAAATAGGAATACAGGCAAAGCCACCACAGAAGCAGAATCGCCAGATCGAGATAACGGAACCGCAACTTACTGGAGACACTCTCCGAGTGCGGACCGATGCTGAGTGCGGCCAGCATCGGAACGGCCATCAGGAAGAACAGGCAATCTCCCCACGGCCCGGTGACATCTTGGCGCAGGATGATTTCGAAACGCGCAAAGTACAGTTGCGAACAAATAAGTAAGGCGAAGCTTGCGGCTAAGAGTAACCAGAAGATGCGCAAGGTCGGAGCAGCGGAACGCGAATCCCGCCAGCACTGAACCACCAGCAGTGCACCACAGAGCAACGGAAAGAGACTTCCCACAACCGTTAGCGGATAGCTGCCTCCCGCCAATATCGCAGTTGCAACCAGATGCGCGCCGAGCAGCGAGAGCGCAATGAGCGTTACCGGGCGGTTCTTCCAACTCATGGTTAGCCCTCCCCGCCGAACGCGGGAAGCGGATAAACATTGGTTCCGCCGGAGATATCGAGAGTTGGCAAGGTCACCGCAAAAACGGCGCCGCCCTCGGGACGGTTGTGGCAAGTCAGCTCACCAGAGTGCCTGCGCACGATGCCATGACAGGCGCTGAGGCCAAGCCCGATGCCCTTGCCAACCGGTTTGGTGGTGTAGAACGGCTCGAACACTTGCTCGGGCCTGGCAATGCCGCAACCGTCGTCGGCAAACCGTATCTGGGCTTGCCGCTGGTCCTGTTGAATTGTGATCACCAGGCTACCTGAGCCTTTTTCCTCGATAGCATCGGTGGCGTTGGCAATGACGTGCAGGAAAACTTGCAACAGCTGATTGCCGTCAGCGCAGATCAAATCGGCACTTCCGGTCTGCTTGATTTCCACGTGCACTTTACCGGACCTCTGCGCCCGGCTGAGTCTCAGCGCGGTTTCCAGCAACTCTTTCAAATCCACCCGTGCCATCTGCAACGGCGTTTCTTGCGCGAAGCTCAACATGTTGTCGGCAAGGGAGTCCGTGCGACTGGCATATTGATCAATCTTGCCCGCCAGCCGGCGTGACGACTCCTTGCCGGACGCATTCTCCATGATCGACGAGCACCGCTCCCGGATCGACGACATGGACCGTTTGATTTCATTGGCAACACTTGCCACCCATTGGCCAAGGGAAACCAGCTTTTCGTTCTGGATCAGGCGATCTTGGAACTGCAGAAGTCTTTCGTAGGACTCCGTAGCATCGTGAAGCGAATGAGCGAGAGACTTGTTCAGCAAATCTTGCTTGAAAAAAAGCAGCGTGGTCATCAAGAAAATCGCCGCCAGCGTGCAGAAAACGCGAAAAGTTCGCACCTGGTCAACCGAGCCGTCCTGGAATATCTGCCAAAGTCCGATCACCGGAACCGATAGAGTCGCCAGCATCGCCAGCCGCGTCGACCAGAAGGTTCTGAGCGGCAAAGCGCGCACTCCACCGGACACATTCGCGGCTTGCTGGATTTCACCGGACGGCAGGTTCCGGCCGATAATCGCCACGGCACCAAAGGCCGCAAGAGCAGTCAGATAGAAAGCGTCCAGCAAACCACCGGCAAACACGTGGCCCACGAGACCGGCAAGATTCGAAAACGATGCCGCCAGAAAGTACAGACTCGCCGCAGCAAAGTACACCCAATAGAAGGCTCGCCACGCTGCCCGGGCACTAAGAACGGCGACTCCCAGCGCCGTGACCAGCAACAGGTTGCACGCGAAGTGCATCACCAGGAATCGAAACTCGGACGAAATCCCCCCAGCCGGCATTAGCGATTGAGCAAACACAAACATCGCGTACAGATACATCCAGTACACCAGCACCAGCAAGTAATCAAGAAGGCCGATACTGCGGCGCCCAACTCGATGGGAGATGTGCGGCTCCAGAGCCAGCGCAGCCATCAGCAAAACGGTCTTAAAAAATACTGCGGCGTCCGCCAGAGGTATATCCACATTTTGCGCGTGGGTAAAAATGTCACTGAGAAACCAGCACGCAGAACTCAATGCCCACACGCTTGTGGCCACGGCCGTCAATATCCAGAAGACGCGAACATGGCCATGATTCAGGGCAGCGTTGCGAGACATCAATACGATGAGCACTACGGCGACGGATACCTGGATGGCATCGTTAAATACGGTACCGAAGAATGCGCTGGGCGCCAGCAGCGGCGCCGCGGTGACCACGGAAGCAAGGCAAACGGAGACAACGATCCACACTTTCATGAACGTGGTCAGACTTTGCCGCGTCCCGGACAGCACGATAGTGGGCTGTTCATCCATGCCATTTTTCCCATACCTGAAAAGGGGAATACGCTAGCGCGGAAACCGGCGCTGGCTAATCGCTCAATTCGACGTTCGCTCGCACCTTTGTCGTGCTACCAGACCTTCTGGAAGGGCGTCCGTACGATGAATATACACCTCTAGCGCACTAACCATAGGATGAAAAAGAAGCTTTGTGAGCGCAAGGGTACAAGAGTTTTACAAAATGGTATGAAGGTTTAGCGACTCCGCGTTGCTGGAGAAAGGCGAAAGCCTACAGTCTCCGGTTAGTACGTTCAGCACGAGCTGAGCCTCTGGCGGTTCGATCCGTTCCTGCTGCGTTCCCTCCATTGACGGAGCGCCGCGCAGTGTGTTACCCATACAACGCGTTAAATTTACGTGGTTTGCGCGGTGACCGACCCTTACATGGCGCCAGAGAACAAGCATCTGGAAGTGGTCCTCGAAACTCAGGTGGAGAGCGTAAATCTTGCGGAAGAGATGTGCCTGCGTGTCGCGGAAGCCGCAGGATTTGACGACGAGATGTGTTATCGAATCGGCATGAGCGTGCGCGAAGGCGTAATCAACGCGTTTCACTACGGCAATCAAGAACGTCCGGACAAAAAAATTCACCTCGCGCTGGATCTGACCCCGGAAAAGTTGGTGATTCACGTCATGGACGAAGGCAAAGGATTCAAATTGAGCGACGTTCCGGATCCATTAGCGGAAGAGAATATTTTAAGCACTTCGGGGCGCGGGATCTTCTTGATGCGCGCTTTTATGGACGAATTTGAGGTCGTTCCCGGGAGCACTGGCGGGGCGGAAATCGTCATGTCCAAGACGTTGCCGGGTGTGGTGCATGGCAACGGCCATGGGCAGTCCAGCGCGGCGGGCAACGACGCGGCTTCCCAGAAGGAAAATTGAGTGTGCGCTTTGTCGCTTCACGCAACATACCGGGATGCGGGTGTAGTGACCGTCGTGGATCTGGGCGGGCGTATCGTTCTGGGCGATGGAAGCGCGCTGTTGCGCAAAACCATCCGCAGCTTGATGGATGCCGATCGCAACAAAATTCTGCTGAACCTCGCCGACGTGGATTATATCGACAGCTCCGGAATCGGCGAACTGGTCCATGCGTACACCTCGGTCAAAAACCGCGGCGGGGAGCTGAAGCTGCTGCACCTGACACGGAAAGTCCACGACATCCTGCAAATCACCAAGCTCTTTACGGTGTTTGATGTGTATTCCGACGAGTCAGTGGCCATAGCCACTTTCGTGTAAACCCCTTGAACACTGCAATGCTGCTGGACTGGCACGCCGAACTGTGACAGCATAGCGCCGCGTTCAGGAACGAAGTTTTCCGCCAGCCCTGTGTACGTCCCCCGACTTTCACCTGGCCGGTTCGAAGACGCTATTCTCTGGCGCGAATTCAGAGCAGGGGAATGCCGTGAGCAAAGAGCAAGGTGTCGTGAAGTGGTTCAACGCTTCGAAAGGTTTTGGTTTCATTCAACGCCAATCGGGCGAGGACGTATTCGTCCATTTCTCCGCCATTCAAAGCGATGGTTACAAATCGCTGAATGAGGGGCAAAAGGTCGAGTTCGAAGTCAAGCAGGGGCCGAAAGGTCTGCAGGCGGAGAACGTCGTTCCACAAGGCTGAGCACTCTAAGTCTGCCATTATGCAGGGAGATCAAGCGGCCCCTCGTCAAAAGCGAGGGGCTTTTTTTTGCGCGCGCTTTCCGGCAAATCATAAATCAGGCACTCTGAGCGGATGAATCAAATATTGCCAGCCTCGGAAACGGCTTGGGTTCGCGAGCGAGCGCTAGCGGCTGGATTCGACGCCTGCGGCGTGGCGCCCGCGGAGAAATTTCCAGAGCTCGGCCGTTATCCGGAATGGCTCAAGCGCGGCTATGCGGGCGAGATGAAGTACCTGCAGGACCCGCGACGGTCTGATCCGCAGAATTCGATGCCGGGAGTTCGCAGCCTGATTGTTTGCGCGCTGAACTACAACACCGAACTGCCGTACTCCACGAAGGTGAACCCGGAAGTGGATCGCAAAAACCCACCGCGCGGGTGGATTTCGCGTTACGCATGGGGCGACGACTATCATGAAGTACTTTGGAAGAAACTGAACCTCCTCGCTGCGGAAATGAGCGGGCATTTCCTGCAACCGCATCAATCCCGCGCGTATGCGGATACCGGACCGATTCACGAGCGTGCCGCCGCAAAATATGCGGGCATCGGCTGGCTTGGCAAAAATACGCTGTTGATCAGCCAATCGTTGGGTTCGTGGTTTTTTCTTGGCGTCATTTTGACCACTCTTCCGTTGCAGCCGACTCTCGGCGCGGCGGACGCTCCTCCACCGGATCGTTGTGGCACCTGTCGGCGTTGTCTCGATGCATGCCCGACGCAAGCGATCACCGAACCCTATGTGCTGGATGCCAGTCGCTGCATTTCGTACCTGACCATCGAAAAGCGCGGAACTATTCCTGAACAGCTCCGCGAGCCGATAGGCTCACACATCTTTGGCTGCGATATTTGCCAGGACGTTTGTCCCTGGAACCGCAAGTCGCCGCGCTCCCAACTTTCTGAATTCCAGCCGCGCGAGATCGGCAAGTACGAAGAGCAAACGCCCGCGTGGTCCCTTTTTCAGCCGGACTTGTTGCGTATTGCCACTCTCTCCGAACAGCAATTTCGGGAAGTTTTTCGTGGCAGCCCGATCAAGCGGACCAAATGGCGCGGGCTGGTTCGCAACGCGTGCATTGCGCTCGGCAATGCGCAAGTTCCGCGGAACTCAGACTACTACCAGGAAATTCTGGCGACCCTCGAAAGACTATGCGCAACCGGGGATCTCGCCGTTTCAGAATCTGCCCGTTGGGCGCTCTCGCGCATCCAAAGAACGAGGCCCGACGCCGATTCCACTCTCCGCTCGCAGCGAGTTGAGCGGTCTGGCGGCGAAGACGTATAATCCCCATGGCAGCCTTCTCAATCCGTCGCGCGCCGAGTTCTTGATGAAACGCCGGGAATTTCTCGTTACCGGCAGCGTAGCCGGCGCCGCTCTTCTGGGAGCGGAGCAACTCGGTGCCTCATTGCTGGCTGCCAATGTTCCAGCGAATTTCAATTCAAAGATCTCACCGGAGGAGAAACCCATGGCATTCACCGTGCCGCCTTTGCCGTACTCGTTTGACGCTCTCGAGCCGTACATCGACTCCAAGACAATGGAGATTCACCATGACAAACATCATGGAGCGTACGTCACCAATTTGAACAAAGCCCTGGATGGCCATGCGGACTTGCAGGCCAAGTCGCTGGACGACCTGCTGAAGGGTCTGGACGCCGTCCCCGAAAACATCCGCGGCGCGGTACGCAACAACGGCGGCGGCCACTGGAACCACTCGCTTTTCTGGACTTTGATGAAGAAGGGTGGCGGCGGCGAGCCGAAAGGCGATCTGGCGGCCGCCATCACTTCCAGCTTTGGCACCCTTGCCACATTTCAGGAAAAGTTTGCTGCGGCGGGACTCGGCCGATTTGGCTCAGGCTGGGCGTGGCTGATCGTCAAGGATGGCAAGCTGGCGATCGACTCCACGCCGAACCAGGACACACCGTATTTCCTGGGTGGCAAAGCAGTTTTGGGTCTCGACGTGTGGGAACATGCCTACTATTTGAAATATCAGAACGTCCGCGCGGATTATATCAAGGCCTGGTGGAACGTAGTGAACTGGGATAAGGCAGCGGAGCTGTTCGACGCCGCGAAGAAGTAAGTATCTCCATATCTAAAAAAAAGAAAAAAGCCCGTGACGGTCAAGGTCGCGGGCTTTTCTTTTCCGAATGACTTCTATCCGACTGTCGAACTTACTGCGTCAGTGCTTGGCGTCCGGACATTGCCACCAGCGGTCTGGTATGTGGCCGGCTATAACTGGTAGCGCGAGGAACGAACGGCCGTGCCTCGCGGGTCGCGACTGGAACGGAAACCGGCAGGCTGGGAGTAGCGTGCAGCGCCGCTTCGCGCACCAGCTCCATCCTTCCGCGAACGTTATACTTGGCCAGCAGCGAAGAAACGTGAAACTTGACGGTTCGCTCAGATAAATTGAGCGAAGCCGCGATTTCCTTGTTGGCCAAGCTGCGCATTACTCCGCTTAGAACCTCTTCTTCGCGGCGTGTCAGCTTGACGTGGGATTTGACGGAACGACCCGCTTCGAGCAGCTTCTGGGCTTTTTCGTCTAATCCTTCCAAATGGTGCGGCTCGACAGCCACCATCACAATGTAGTCCGCCGGAGTCTGGTTCCGCACCATGCAGTGCATCGCCAGCAACCCGGCAGCTTGTTCCACCGGGAGCCGTCCGTCCGAGTCCGCTTCGACTTGGAAATGGGCCACTCCGGTGCTCTTCTCGTAGAAAAAAAACCTCTCACGCGCGATCGCAGGCTGGGTGGGGCGCACGGCATGCACCTGAACACTTCTGCGGATCACTCTCACTTGTACCTCTCCGTTCGCAAGCCCGATTTTACCCGGGTCTGCTATGGCTAATGTAGATGCACCTCGGAGCGAGGCTAATAATGATTCTTTTGAACTGAGAACGACACCCCAAGCTGGACAGAGGGCGGGGTGCCTGGCCACAGAGCCTAAAGCACGGTCACGTCGAGGCGCGAGAAGGAGTGCAAAGAGTCGCCTGCGGACGCTTTACCGAACTTGTCGTTGGCGGTGCAAGCGAATGACCAAATGTGACGTACCGGAACTAGCTAAAAACGGTAGAGTTATGCACACTTCTGCCCCCTTGCCGTGTAAGAGTGTTGGTAGGAAATGCATACCACGCGCAAAAATTCCCTACCACCCTGGCAATCCCCAGACGTTCAGCGGCCCAAGATTCGGGTTTGGTTGGCGGAGATCAAGTCGTAGGAGATCCCACGCCAGCGGATCTTTCGACTCACTACCGAGTTCATGAAATTTACGACGTAAAGATACGGAATCCAGACCCCCACAATCAAATGGATCCAGGCTTGTCCCTGAATCTGGTTTTTCAGTTCCGGAAGCATCTGTTGGACCACGGTCACCCGGATTGCACCTCGAATTGCCGCCAGCAGCAGCGGCAGAAATGCCAGCGCCAACACCTGCATCGACGGCCTCCCGGCCAGCAGATCGCCAAACGTCAGCAGCAGCCCTAGCGCGATGGTGGCGCAAAACAAAAAATGGGTCGCGAACGCGGCGCCCCAGATTTTCGTCGCATACACTCGGGTTATCAGTATCTGCCGGTTGGTGAATTCCATCAGCCCAGCGAAATCCGTTTC
>Ga0137418_10003857_pt1 | contig 13791 bp, 16 predicted proteins | sample CZODoug3_1_2_16f_FD_122242 | JGI IMG/M metagenome (GOLD analysis project Ga0137418, IMG submission 122242) | Vadose zone soil fungal communities from Angelo Coast Range Reserve, California, USA - CZODoug3_1_2_16fungal (Hybrid Assembly) | ecosystem: Environmental > Terrestrial > Soil > Vadose...
TTTAGGTTGGGAGCCACAGCTACGTGGCGGCGGCCGCTTCGAGCGGCCCAATTCCTAAAGCCCCCGGCTCTGCCGGGCGATACTTACTGAGCCGCCGCAAAGACGTGGATGGCCGGAACAAGTCCGGCCATGACGAACGCTGGATAGCGCGATCCCGTTTACTTCTCGCCGACCTTGAATGGTGGCTCCTTGCCGGGGGGCACGGTTTCTTCCGACATCGCCAGCAGCATCGCCACCATCACGTAGTTGCCCGACACGGCCGTCAAATCCACGATCTGCTGATCGTTGAAAACCTTCTTCGCCCGCGCGTAGGTTTCGTCGGAAACCTTCTGCGTGGTGGTGAGCTCGGTGACGAAATCGTAAACCAGCGCCTCATCCTCCGCCATGCTGGACGGCCGCTTGCTGGCTTTCAGCTCGGCGATGATCTCGGGCGACAGCCCCGCCTTCGCCGCCAGCGGCGCGTGCGCATACCACTCGACCTGCGAGCGCCATTGCCGTCCGATGATCAGGATCGCGAATTCGTTGAGCTTGGTCGGCACCGAGGTTTCCCAGCGCAGATAATAGAACAGATCGAACAGCCGCTGGCCCAGCACCGGGCTGCGTATCATCGGATTGTACGGCCCGCCGAGGCCAACGCTCGAGACCTTCATGATCTGTTCGCCGAGCGGCTTCTGCTTCTCGTCGAGCTGGTCCATGGTCAGTTGCGCAAAGCGCGGTTCCTTGCTGGTCGCGGGCGCTGCGAACATCGTGGCCGCCAACCAGCCGCCGGCCGCGGCTACCATCAGCGACGACATCCAGATTGCAGATTTCATGATTTCCTCCGTGTTCTCGTTTTTGTGAAAGGACAAAGCCTAGCCCAGCGGAACAGCGCTAACCAGATGCTCCAAAGCGCACCTGTTCGGCGCTCCCGCGCTGGACCACGAACCTCAAAATGGAGACCGCAAAAATGTCTGGATCCAATATCGCCCGGGCTGGGTTGCTCCTGCTGGCATCGCTGTGCATCCCCGGCGGCAGTACGCAGGCCGCCGTTGCCTCGCCCTTCACCGCCATGGCAGGTTCTTGGTCGGGCGGCGGCGTTGTGGACCTGTCGGATGGCACGCAGGAACGGCTGCGCTGCAGGGCCTCCTACAACGTGGGTGGGGCCGGTGACGAACTTCACCTGAGTTTGAGATGTGCCAGCGCAAGCTATAATTTCGACCTGGCCAGCAACGTTCAATATCGCGGCGGTGAGATTTACGGCGACTGGAGCGAAGCAAGCCGCAATGTTTCCGGAACCATTTCGGGACGCGCCGCCAGCGGTCGCATCGAAGCTGCGGCGAGCGGTCAAAGCTTCTCGGCCGGCCTGTCACTGACCACGCGCGGAAACCGACAGACGGTGTCTATCCGTCCGCAGGGAACCAACATCACAGGCGTTTCACTGGCAATGGACCGGCGTTAGGCGCTGGCTAGAGCGGGATGACTTTTCTTCGAATCGTCATCCCGCTCTAGCTTTTCGTTTGAGCATGATCTTTTCGGAAAACCGGTGCCCACTTTTCCGGATCATGCTCTAAATCGCGCCGATATCGGCAAGGCATTGCTGCGCCAGCTTCATGCGATCGGCGATGTGGCGCGGCTCGCGGCAATCCATATTGAGCGCGAACACGGTCTGCGCGCTGCCCTTCTCGACCCAGCCCACCAGCCAGCCCAGCGACGGCTTGCCGATCTCGGCCCCCAGCAACCCGCTCTTGGCGCGGATGACGGCATCGCCTGATTTGGTGACGGGCAGGATGTCGCGAACCAGTTCCTGGCTGCGCTTTGACACCGGCAGTGCGCCACGCCGCAGGCGATCGACGAAATCGACCTGCTGCACCGGGTCGATGCGCAGATTGCCCGTCAGCCAGAACTGGTCGATACCGCCGCCGATATCGCGGTTGCCATATTCAAGCAGGTCGACGTATTTCTGCATCCGCTCGGCACCGATGCGCCGCGCGATCTCCTGATAGACCGGCACGGCGGAAGCGGCGATCGCCGAGCGCAGGGTGTGGTCGCGGTTCCAGCCCTCGATGCTTCTGACCACGCCGTCCCATTTGAAGACATCCTTGTCGGGATCGACGACCGCACCGGTCTCCAGCGCGATCAGCGAATTCGGAATCTTGAAGGTCGAAGCCGGCAGCATCGCCTGCCCGGAACGTTCCTTGTCGCTGGCGATGAGCAGATAATCGTCGGTCTTGTAGCCGACAAAGGTGCCGGCCGTGCCCTCGTCGGTGAAGCGCTTGGCGAGATCCTCGCGAATCTCGCTGCGCTGGGGCGCAACATTGGCGAAGCTGCGCGACGGCAAAATACTCGCGGCAGCAAGCAGACCAAGGACGTGGCGGCGATTGATCAAGGCAGCATCCGTTGTGATTGGAGACGGCGGCAAATGCCGATGACATCGTGGTAAAACAATGACAAGCGCCGCCCGGCTTGCTCTGAATCGAGGTCGCACGACAGACTTGATATCTTGAAGGGAAAATCCATGGACCATGGCAAATCTTCAAAATCGTGACGCAGTATATGACGGCCTGGAATGAGGTCGACCCGCCGATCCTACGGCGCCTTGACCATATAACTGTTCTTGCTGACAACAAGACCATCACGGATCGTGATGACGTCAACGCCGTCAAATATTGCCTTTTCGCCATTCTTTCCGGAATAAGTGATCACGGCCTCGAACACAAAATGATCGCCGCCGCCATAGAGCGACTTCAACTCAAAGCAGATGTCCGGGACCTGCGCCAGTTGGGTGGAAAATTTTTCGGCGACCGCTCCGCGGCCACGATAGACGTCAGCCTCTCCATGCAAATGATAAAGCGTATCGTCGGTGTGCAACGCCATGATGGCATCAATGTCATGCGCATTCCAGGCGCCCGCATAGCGGCGGGCGATCTCCTGATAATTTGAAACGGCGGCTGTATGCATCGTCGTGACAGACATTTTTAGTCCTCTCTCTGATCAATTGGATCAACTGAATGAAACGGTCAGCCCGTGCCGGGTAACTTGCCGCAACATGTCCTGCGCATCGAACGCCTCCGCAGCAGACACCACGCCATAGACGCGTACACGGCTCGCCAGGGCGCGTTCGACGCATTCGCCGATAATCGGCGCGGTGATGCGATAGATATCGCCGCCCCTCAGCACTGCCCGATAAATTCGATCGCCCGCGGTAACCTCGGTGACGACGATATAGTCGGTTCCGGCACGATCTTCATCGGACACTGATTCCGGCGGCAGAGCGTTACGAAGGTCCTTCACGGTCGCCACCGTCATCATCACCCGCACAGTGGGCGTCGTGATGTAGCGCGGAATTGTCACCACCTCGGGTGCCGGATAATCCAGCATGACCTGCGCCTGGCCGACAGGCTCGGGAAACGAAAATGTCTGAAACCGTGGCTCTCCGGTACGGACCTCGAATCGTCCGTTGGCGTGAACGCCACGACGGCCACCGAGCTCCGCCATTGCCTGGAGCGATCCGACCGTCGGCTTCCAGCCCCTGACGGAATAGGCAATCAGGACGTCATCGGCAGCGGTGAGGTTTGACGCGCTGGCTCGCACCATGAGTTCAGCCAGCGTCCCGTAAAAACCGATGGCCGGCGCAATTACTAATTTGCGCGCAGCCGCCGACTTACCGAGTTCATCATGCAGACTGTTGACGATCGAGGCATCCGTCGTGAAGTCGAGGTAATGGATGCCCTGCTCCACTGCGAGCGAAGCAATCGGCATAGCCGTCGCTGCAAACGGCCCCGCGCAATTGACGACCGCGGTGCAACCTTTCAGAAAATAACGCAGTTCTTCCGGCCGATCGATATGCGCAATCCGGATTTCCGCGCCCTTCAACTCCAGCGCTGCAGCTTCCAGTTTTGCCCGGTTGCGGCCACCGAGAATCGGCATGATGCCGCGCGCGAGCAACTCAGCCGCCACCATTTTTGCGGTGTGCCCCGCTGCGCCGTAGATTCCGACCTGCTTAATCATCGTGGAACTCCTTCCCGTGGCGACCTGGCCGCCGTTCATCGTGCCGACACTTAAACGATACAGATCTGTATCGCACTTGAAGTAGTACGGACAGGTCTGTACTGTCAAGCGACTTGAACGAGGCTCCTAAAGGAATGTGGCCCGATGGCAGAAACAATCGAGCGGACGAGCAAGCGACGGCCCCGCCAAAATAGTCCGGTGCGCGAGAAAATTCTGAACGTGGCGAGTGAGTTATTTTACCGCAATGGTATTCGCGCGGTCGGGGTCGATACCGTCGTCGCGGAATCCGGTGCCGCCAAGACAAGCCTCTATCGCTGGTTTCCCACCAAGGACGACCTCGTGGCCGCATTCCTGGAACGCGAGCATCGGGATTTCTTCGCACATTGGGACAAGGTCGCCGCGGCCAGCGGTGATCGCCCACGGCAGGAATTGAGCGCTCACCTGAATTGGCTCGCCGCATACATCACCGGCCCCCGCTATCGCGGTTGCCCGTTTCTCAACATGGCGATTGAATTTCCGGAGTCCGGCTTGCCCGGGCGCATCGTCGCCCACAAAAACAAATCCGAGCTGCATCGGAGATTCCTGGCGCTTGCCAAAGGAATCAAAGCCAAATCGCCCGAGAGCCTGGCCGATCAACTTGTACTGTTGATCGATGGCGCGTTTGCAAACAGCCAGGTCCTTGGCAAGAAAGGACCGGCGCGGGCACTTGCCGAAGGCGGTGAAGCGCTCATCGCTGTCGCGACTGGAACTTTCGCAAAGCGCGGCTAGCGAATTCGTCCCGACAGCCGCAGCACGAAAATCAGCACTTCCGCCACCGCCTTGTAAAGTTCCTGCGGAATTTCGTCGCCGATTTCGACGTTCGAGAGCGCGCCGGCCAGCACTTCGTTCTCTTCGATTGGGATGTCATGGGCTCTCGCGACCGCGATGATCTTCGCGCCAATGGGACCCTTTCCCTTGGCGATGACCCGGGGGGCACCGGTCTTGTCGTAGTGCAGCGCGACCGCAAGCTGGTTTTTTACTTCCACGCTCATAGCGCGCGATCCAGAAAATGTCCGGCGGGCGCCGGCGCGGATGCTGGCGGGGTGCCGCCCCGGATCACAATGTCGCCGGGCTGAAGCTCGGCCTTGCTGAGCGCCTGGCTGAGTTGCGCTGCCCCGGCGCGCAATTGCACGGCAGTCGCAGGCCGCTCCGCCCACATCCGCACCGATGTCCGCTCGCCGCTGAGCGTTACCAGCGCATGGACCGGACCGGCCGGCTCGACGTCGAGCGAGAACCGGGCCCGCCAAACCCGCTTTGCCGCTTCGGCCTCGATGCCGTTGCCGCCATCGCGCGAAATTTCGAACTGCGCCATCGCCGTTCCCTGCGGCGTCGCAAACGGAATTTCAAAATTCCATCGCGGCGCGGCCGGATCCAGCCGCGGGCCCGCGGTATCGACACGGTCAGGCAATGAGGCCACCTGCATCAAAGTCTGCCGCGCAAGTGCGGCATCGGTATCAGCCAGCAGATGATGCGCAGTTGCCGCGAGCGGCGCATTGGATGCGATCGATGGCGCTGCAACGGGTTGCGCCGACGGCTGCGCGCCGCGAAACGGCGGCGGCGTGTTGGCATGGAGGGTGACGTCGTCGTTGCGCGGATCTTTCGGCGCTGCCGCCGACAATAATGCATTGCCGTTTTGCCGCGGCAGCTCCTGAAGCGCCTCCTGGAGCAGGCTGAAGGCAGCGCCAGCCGCAAATTTGGTGTCCAGCGCCGCCGCGGAGAGCACGATCCGGCCGGCGTTGTTCTCCGCCAAGGCATCGACAGCGCCCGCGACACGCGCCGGCGGCAGCAGAGCATCCTGCAGGTCGGCATCTGCAGACAAGAACGGGACAAGCGGCGATGTCGCCGCAACATGCGGCGAAGACGTCAACGCGGCTGAGCTTTGAGCGGCGTCAGCTGTGCCGAACGTCGACACCAGCGTTTGACGAAGCACGATCAGCGCCGCCTTGAGATCGGGCATGCCGGCAGCGGACGAAACAGATCCGGACGCCAGCGACGCCTCGAGAAAAAGTCCGGATTTTTGAAAGGCATTCTTGATGTCGCCGCCGGTCAGATTTTGATCCAGGCTGGTCTGCTGCGCCAGCACTTGCATCACCGCCTGTTGCAGTTTTAGCGGCAAGCCGCCCGCGCCTGCGACAGCGCCGAGATTTGCGAACAGATGCGACAGACTGCCCTGCTGCGAGGCGGCCGTCTGCACCGCCGCGGAGACCGCCAGTCTCTCCAGCGGTGTCAATTGATTTGCTGCGGCGGCAACCGACGGTTTCGCGGCGGCATCGATCAGCGCATCGGGCGCCAGGGTTACGGTGTCAGAGGGAGTGCCGGCCGCGCCGCCCTGCCCGACCACCGCGAGCCTGATGCCACCGTCCATCTCCGATACCGCGAGTTGCAGGGTCTGGCCGGCAGAAAGCGGAATTTCCGAGAGCACATCGATCGAAAGATTCGCGATCGCGATCCGCACCAGGTTGTCGGAGAGAAGCTTAAGCACCCGGGCATCGACCACCGTTCCCGGCTGCAGCACGAGTTGGGGCGCCGTACCCTGGGTGGCGACCACAGGCAGGATCGGATTGACGGAAATCGACATTTAGAGGCCTCGCTGGCCCATGAACGATAGCCCAGCGTCGTAAACCTCTCGTTAACATAATGACCGGCTTCGCGACATTCGGGGAGCCGACAGGCGCGGCTGGTCGCGGCCCCAGCGATCGGGCAATCTGCTTGGATCACGCCTGCACCTGGCGTCGATGCGCGCGGCAACCGAATTCCAGCACGCTCAGACGGCCCGACGTGCCGTCGAGATGTCGTGAGAATAATGCGTACACTGCACGACGGCCAGCACAGCGGAATTTTTCAGCGCTATCGGGTCTCGCTCGCCGTTGGCAGCACGGGCAAGAATATAGGACGCAATTTCAGCTTTTATCGCCGACGTGCGCTGTGCTTCGGGAAGCATTGCTGTCGCATCCTCGAGCACCGACTTCATCAACTCGATCAATTCAGGCTGAAAAACTGCTCCTCTGGGATTCATGGTTGCCTCCCGCTTCAAGCAACAGCCCCGTGGCATTGTAGGCACGTCACTTTTCAATCAGCAATATCCATACTGACGCGCGATGTATCTTTTTTTCAATGCGCGCGATCTTGGCTGCAGCTCGGTCCCGTGAAGCGCGGATGACGGAGACGCTTGATTGCGACGCCGAACGAGAGCGGAGGCGGCCCGCGTCTTTCCCCAAATAGCTACTGCGCTGTCCAGTGAGCCGCCTGCGCGGTTTGAGCCGGCGCATCCTTGAGGCAGCGCCGGGCAGCCTCGATCTCAGCGTCGGTGGCGCCATGGCTCCGCGCCCACGTCTCGGCGGCGGACGCCGAGAACTTGGCGACGTAAAACCGAACAACGGTGCAGGAAGCGCGATGAACTAGTCCGGAGCGCTCAGCGGCTTCCGCCTGCGGCGCCAAACCTAAGCAAATTGCGGCGGCGGAAATCCAGCGCGAATACATGTCGAACCCCCTGTTACCCCAGTTCAAGCTGCCCAGCGCATTGAAGTTCCGTTTACGGGAACTTTACGGACGCGCTGACCCCCTAGGCTGAGTTAAACAGACTCGCCAATTGAAACCAAGGACACTCCGAAACAGAGCCGGGCTTGCACCCGATCATTTTCCGCAGTGAGGCATTGGCGCATCACACACGCTGGAGCCCCGTTTCGATAGAATCGAAACGGGGCTCCAGATTCTTAATTCGACGCGTTTTCTTGACGCGAACCGGTTACCACCCCGGATCAAGTCCGGGGCAGGCTTTCGCTTGAAAACGCTCTAGCGATTCAGTGACCTGAGAATGTGCGCGGCTGCCCGAAAATCGATCAGCCGTGCCGCGCGGCGCGCAGCCACCTCTTCATCGACGCCCCATTTCTCGATGTTCCAGTCCTCGTCGACATGGGCTGCGGCCCAGACCTGATCCTGATCGAGCAGGCCCCGCAGCAACGCCAACGCGAGCAGCGCTGAGCCCGTCAATGTCGTCACCACATGCAACGCCGCCATCGACCAGGGATCCGCCGGCAGCGCCGCGCGCGCTGCCGCGATCGCGGGATCGGGCTGGCGGACATGCACAATTCCCTCGGCCAGAATGAAATGAGCACCCAGCGTATCCGCGGCCCAAAAGACGACCGGATCCCAAAGTGCCGCTTCCCGCGCGACCAGCGCCTCCGGATGGCCGGCGCGATAGAACAGCAGATCAGACCCAAGATACTTCGCGATGTCGTCGGCAACCGCATCGACCCGGTCGGCCACGGCATCGGCGACGCTGTTGGCAAACCGGGTGAACGGCATGGTCAGGGGATCGATGATCTCCTTCTGGGCATCCCATTCCGCCGATATGGCGTCGGCGATCTCGCGGGCCGGCGCAACCAAAGCACGCCCTGACGGTGTGCGGATTGGCTTGTCATCGAGGGTAATGGCAAAGCCATCCCTGGCTTCAACGACGCCCGCATGGGCGTAAAAACGTTTGCGGCGCGGCCCGCGCGTGGTGCGCCGCACCGCCTTCTCCGGATCGAGCGGAGATTTTCCGGACACTTCATCGAACAATTCGCGCATTCGGTTTTCGGCTTCTATTCCGTCAGTGGCAATTTGCGCGCAAGCGTACGATAAGGAGAGCCGCAAATAAAGCGGGCCCCGCGATGGCGAAGGTTGTCGGAACGCTGCTGGTTCTGCTGGCCGGCCTCGGTCTCCAGGCCGTCCAGGCTGGATTCCGCTCGCCGGAATCGCTGATCAGGAACGTCTATGCCTATTACGGCGACCGCTCGTCGGATCTGTCGAGCGGGCTGCCCCGCGATCCCGCCACATCGCGCCAGTTCTTCGATCAGAGTTTGCGGGGCGCGTGGAGTTCCCTGAAGGATCAACCCTACGATTTTCTGGTCCAAAGCCCGACATGGAAGCTTGGCGCGGTCTCGATATCAATCCTTCGCAAGCAATTCGACAAGACCTACGTCGCCGTCGCCTTTGACAATAACAGCCGCGCGGTCACGCTCAATTTCATCGTCGTGAATGGGCCCGACGGCTGGGTCATTTCCGACGTCGAAAGCCCGCATGATTCATTGCGCATGTTTCTGGCCCAGCACAAAAACTGAAAGACTGCTTCACCGATTGGCGCAGGCGCGCGAATAGGCCGCGCGTCGGCTTGGACGGACCCCGGCTGCGGCGGCTTCGTCGAGGCAATCGTTGATCCGGTCGCCGAAAGAACGTCGCGGCGCCGACTGAAAGGTCTGGCGCGGCGGCGCATCCAGCTGCGGGATCGCGGGCGCCTCGATTCTGGGCGGTGGCGGCGGTGCGGGTGGCGGCGGGTTAAACTGCGAGGCGCCCGGCAGCAGCGTCTGCGCCGGCGCGGCATTCGCGGCGACCAGCGCCAACGTCAACGCGCAGATAAAGATCGACGGATGTTTCATGAAGGGTATGTCGTGATCCCTCCCGGAAACCGCAAGATAAATTATTCTTCAGGCGCGTTCTCGATTGGATCGAATCTGTCAGCCTCCAGACCCAATAGGTTCCATGACTGCAACATATGCGGGGGCAGCGGCGCAGTCGCGTCGATAAACCCGCCGCGCGGATGCGGGATCACGATCCGGCGCGCCAACAGATGCAAGCGTTTCTGCAGGCCGCCCGGCAGTTGCCAGTTTTCCTTGTTGAAATATTTGGGGTCACCGACGATAGCGTGATCGATATGCGCCATGTGCGCGCGCAGCTGATGGGTCCGTCCGGTGACCGGCTTCAACGACACCCAGGCCAGCTTCTGCGCCGACGTCTCCACCACGGCATAGTAAGTCACGGCATGGCTCGCGCCCTCGTCGCCGTGCGCCGCGACCCGCATGATGGTGTCGTCTTCGCTTTCTTCCTTGGCCAGATAGGTCGAAATGCGGCCCTGCTTCGGCTTCGGTACGCCCGCCACCAGCGCCCAGTAGATCTTGCGCGCCGAACGATGGCGGAACGATCCGGTCAGCGCGGTCGCGGCGAAACGCGTTTTCGCGATCAGCAGGCAGCCAGCGGTTTCCTTGTCGAGCCGATGCACCAGCCGCGGCTTCTGCCCCTTGGCATCGCGCATCACTTCCAGCATTTGATCGATGTGGCGCGTGGTGCCGGAACCGCCCTGCACCGCGAGGCCCGCCGGCTTGTTCAGCACCATGACGTCGGCATCCTCGTAGAGGATCATGTCCTTGAGGGCTTGCAGTGTCTTGTTCGCAGCTTCCGAGAGACTCCCGGCGATCTTGGGCGCATCGAGCTTCAGTGGCGGAATCCGGATGCTCTGCCCCTCCTCGATCCGGTCCTTGCTGTCGGCGCGCTTGCCGTTGACGCGCAACTCGCCTTTGCGGACGATGCGCTGGATGTGGGAGAACGACAGGCCGGGAAAGCGCGCCTCGAGAAACCGGTCGACGCGCATGTTGTTCTCGTCGGCGGTGACGACAACGGTCTGCACTTTTGTCGGCAGCGGCGGCGGTTCGGCGACAATCTTTTCAGGCTCTGCCATGAAAGGCGCCGGCTTCGCAACGCGCGGCGCTGAGGCCGCAAACCGCGCCGGCGACTTGCCGCCCGTGCGATGCGCCGGCGTCCGCTCGGCGGCAGAGCCCCGGTACGGACGCGCGCCCTTCGGGCGATCGCCCGGCACGCGGGACTTCGCCAATGGTCTTTTAACGCGACGGCTCATGGTAATTTTCGGCTCCAAAAGGTGAACTGTGCGTAACGCAAAATGCTGCTGGCCGTTGGCGCGATAACAAAACCCGATCTGGAGTTCGTTAGGCTAGCTCGACGCGCAAAGTGCGACCTACGGCGTTCGCAGCCCGGCGCAAGGTATCAAGCGTCACGGAAGGCGTTGCCGGATCGAGAAGGCGATCAAGCTGGCGGCGGCTGGTTTTCATGCGTTCCGCCATCGCACTCTTGGTGATGCCCTGAGTCTTCATTGCTTCCGCCAATTGCGCAGCGATGATTTCCTTGAGGGCGCGATCTTCGCACGTCCCAAGCATTCCTTGTTGGGCAAGGAATTCATCAAACGTTTCTTCACTCACACGTCCTTTCCGCTTCTTCACCACTATGTCACCTCTCGTTTGCGTTTCAGTGCAAGGTCGATGTCCTGCTGCGGCGTCTTCCGTGTCTTCTTGATGAAGCCGTGCAAAAGGATCATATGGCCGTCACCCATGCAGAAGATCACCCGCGCGATCCGGTTGCCATCAAGATCGCTTCGTACCTCCCACAAGCCGTGCCCAAGCGGAGCACAATGCGGACGCCCGATTGGCCAGCCAAACTCAACTTTCTGAATGTCCTTCCCTACCGTCTGGCGGTCTTCGGAAGGTAACTCCAAAATCCATTCGCGGACCGGATTGCGGCCCGTCGGGCTGACGTAGAACCTTGCGGGGAGCTTTTTCGTGCGGTCAATCATCCGGCCAGTCAGATGTGCCATTTTTGGCACACTGTTGCAAGGCATTTCCTTGCGAGCGCCGTTTGCGAAACTTCAGGACTATTTCGGCTCACGTTCCCGGCGCAGCTTCGCCCAGTAATCCAACCGCTTGCGGATCTCGCGCTCGAAGCCGCGGTCGGGCGGATCATAAAAAGTCTGGCGGCCCAGCGCTTCCGGGAAATAGTCCTGGCCGGAGAACGCGTCCTGGGTGTCGTGGTCGTACTCATAGCCCGAGCCATAGCCTTCCGACTTCATCAATTTGGTCGGCGAGTTCAAAATATGCTTCGGCGGCAGCAATGAACCGCCCTCCTTTGCCGCACGCATCGCCGCGCCAAACGCCTTATAGGCGGCGTTGGATTTCGGCGCGGTGGCGAGATAAATCACCGCCTGCGCGATCGCGAGCTCGCCTTCGGGATGGCCGAGGAAATCATAGGCATCCTTGGCGGCGTTGCAGATCACCAGCGCCTGCGGATCGGCAAGGCCGATGTCCTCGACCGCCATGCGCACCACGCGCCGGGCCAGGAAGAGCGGATCTTCGCCGGCATCCATCATGCGCGCCAGATAATACAGCGCCGCGTCGGGATCGGAGCCGCGTACCGATTTATGCAGCGCCGAGATCAGATTGTAATGTCCGTCCGCGGACTTGTCGTAGATCGGCGCCCGGCGCTGCAGGATCTCCTGCAATTGCCCGGCGTTGAAGGTCTCGCCCTCGCGCGCCGCCCGCCATACCTCTTCGGCGAGCGTCAGCGCCGCGCGCCCGTCGCCGTCGGCCATGCGCACCAGCACCGCGCGCGCCTCCGCATCGAGCGGCAGCTTTCTGCCCTCGATCTTCTCGGCATTGGCGAACAGCTTCTCGACGGCGGCTGGATCGAGCGAATGAAACACCAACACCCGCGCCCGCGACAACAGCGCGGCGTTGAGCTCGAACGAGGGATTTTCGGTGGTCGCGCCGACCAGCACCACGGTGCCGTCTTCCATCACAGGCAGAAACGAATCCTGCTGCGCGCGGTTGAACCGATGCACCTCATCGACGAACAGCAGCGTCCCCTTGCCCATTTCGCGGCGCGCGCGGGCGGCGTCGAACGCCTTCTTCAAATCGGCGACCCCCGAAAACACCGCCGAGAGCTGTTCGAAATGCAGTTCCGTGGCATCCGCGAGCAACCGCGCCACCGTGGTCTTGCCGGTGCCGGGCGGTCCCCAGAAGATCAGCGAACCCAGCGTGCGCGTCGCCAGCATGCGCGTCAGGGCGCCGTCCGGCCCGAGGATATGATCCTGCCCCACCACATCGGACAGCGCGCGGGGACGCAATCTGTCCGGAAGCGGATGCGGCGCGTCCTGCTCCATCCCCGCGGCGGCGAACAGGCTTGCACCTTCGCGTGGTCGCTTTGGACTCATCCGCCGAGCGTAACGTTGATCTGCTGGCCGCCGCGCACCACGGTGATGCGCCAGAGCCGCGCCGACTCGCGCGTCGCCTTCTCAAGATCGCTGGTCTTGGCGATCTTCTGATTGTTGACGGACAGGATGATGTCGCCCTTCTGGAATCCGACGCTGGCGGCGGTTCCGTTGTCAGACAAATCGGTCACCACGACGCCTTCGGTGTCCGCATCCAGATGCAGTTCATCGGCGACGGCCGGCGAAATGTTGGCGACCTTGGCACCCTGGAACGGCGAGCGCCCGGCCAGGACAATCTCATTGCGGCCGGTATCGGGCGCGGTTTCGAGCGGGATGGTCAGCTTCACGGTCTTGCCGGCGCGCTGCACGTCGATCTGCGAGGTGCCGCCGAGCGGTCGCGTTGCGAAGCGATAATCGAAACCGTTGAGATCCTCGACCGTCTGCCCGTCGATCGCGACAATCAGATCGGAGAGTTTCAGTCCTGCCCGCGCCGCCGGACTGTTGGAAACGACATTGGCGACCAGCGCGCCGGAGGGAATGCGAAGTCCCAAGGTCTCGGCGATCTCCGGCGTCACCGTCTGCAATCTCGCGCCGAGCCAGGGGCGCTTGACCGCCTTGCCGCCGCCCTTGGCCGAGGCCACAACGACACGCACCATGTTGGCAGGGATCGCAAAACCAATGCCCTGCGATCCGCCGGAGCGCGAGAAGATCGCGGTATTGACGCCGGCCAGCTTGCCGGTCATGTCGACCAGCGCGCCGCCCGAATTGCCGGGATTGATCGCTGCGTCGGTCTGGATGAAGAATTGATAATCGGTGATGCCGACTTGCGTGCGCGCCAGCGCCGAAATGATGCCGTGGGTGACGGTCTGCCCGACCCCAAACGGATTGCCGATCGCCAGCACGACATCGCCCACCAGCAATTCATCGGAGTTGGCAAAATCCAATGTCGGGAATTT
>Ga0137418_10003858_pt1 | contig 13787 bp, 7 predicted proteins | sample CZODoug3_1_2_16f_FD_122242 | JGI IMG/M metagenome (GOLD analysis project Ga0137418, IMG submission 122242) | Vadose zone soil fungal communities from Angelo Coast Range Reserve, California, USA - CZODoug3_1_2_16fungal (Hybrid Assembly) | ecosystem: Environmental > Terrestrial > Soil > Vadose...
CGGCGGGCGAAGTTCAGGCCGGTCTGCAAGGCGTCAACGGCGTCGTCGCGCCGGCCGGCGGTGGCATAGACTTCGGCAAGATTCAGATAAAGCTGAGCCTGATTGCGCTTCATTCGAACGGCGGAGTCGCAGAGTCTTTCCGCTTCTCCCCATTTACCTTCCGAGCGCGCCAGCACCACGCCCAGGTAGGACATGTAGTAAGGATTGTTTTTGTCGAGGTCCACGGCACGGCGCATGTGGGGCAGGGCTTTTATGGCGTAATTGTCTCGCAGGAGCGTTAATCCGGTCTTGAATTCACGGAAGGCTTCGGTATCCATCATCGTCTCACCTCATCCATCACCGAACGGCCCGATCCGAACGCGGGCGCGAGGCGATTGCAGGAGAATTGGAATTCCGGGAGAGCGGGGAGCGGCCGCGCGGCGCGTTGGAGCATCGCGCCAAGCTCGATTGCGAATCAGTCAGAAGAATTATCCCGCTCAGCCAGATGAAGAGCGGAACAGCGAGCAGCACGATTGTGAGTAGGCTTCCCATCCCAGTCAAATGTGAAGCTACGCGCAGTTTTAACGGGAATCTACTGACCTGGAGGACAGTCTTGGTTCAGCGGAACCGGCGATACAATGCGAGAGCTTGGTACAGGTGCATTTCGCCAGCTAGCGCTGCTTTTTCTCTGTTTTTTTCCAGTCAGAGCGCCAGTGCTCCCAATCCTTAAGAGTGGCCTTGAACATCGCTTTGGAGGCTTTGTGCAGCCACTTGCCACGGCGGGCGGCCAAGTCGCGCTTCACGCTGGGGATAGCTTTGGGGCTGCCGAAGTGCATGTTGGCGGTTTCCCAGCCCATGTCATAGAGGAGCCGCGATTCGTCCCTTTCGCCGGGCAGGGACGCGAGCTCGATGCGGGAACAATCCGGCGCCAACCGCCGAACTAGCCAGTGCCCGCGAAACTGGACGCAGGGGTCTTTCACGCGGATGGCGCGGTCGACGAGTTTTGCGCCGTAAATCACATCCGATGAAATGCCGCGGCACCAGGCCCATGCTGAGGTGCGGAAGGTCGCGCGGAAGAACGGGAAGACGGCCTCCGCCATATGCAAGTGTTTCAGGGCGATGTCCCGGCGGATGATCGGGAGCCGCTTGGCGAGCCATTGCTCGAAGTCGGCGGTTGCTTTGAAAATATTCATGAGCAGCTATTTGGATATGCGATGGTCCTAAACGTGGGCGTGCTCGATTCGTGCCGGGCCGCCGCGCAGCCGAGCTTCGTAAATGGGGAATTTTGCGGCGAGATCGGCAACTTGCTTGCGCACGCGCTGTTCGACTTCGGCGTTGCCAAGATTGGAAAGAATCTCCGCGATCCAGTTGCCGATTTGCTCCATCTCGGGTTCACGCATGCCGCGGGTGGTCACCGAAGGGCTGCCCAGGCGGATTCCGCCGCCCTTCATGGGTGGCAGCGGATCGAACGGAATGGAATTCTTGTTTACGGTGATGCCGGCGCGGTCGAGAGCCTTTTCGGCGTCGGTTCCGGTGATGCCGCGCGGGTGAACTTCGATGAGGAAGAGGTGGTTGTCGGTGCCGCCGGTAACGATGCGGAATCCCTGCTTGGCGACGGCCGCGGCCATCGCTTTTGTGTTGGCTACTACTTGCTTCTGATATTCCTTGAAGGACGGCTCCATGGCTTCTTTCAGGCAGACGGCTTTGGCAGCAATCGTGTGCACCAGCGGGCCGCCCTGGGTGCCGGGGAAGGTTAACTTGTCGAGTTCCTTGGCGAAAGCTGCCTTGCACAGCACCATTCCACCGCGCGGACCGCGCAAAGTCTTGTGCGTGGTGGTGGAAACGATATCAGCGTGCGGCACGGGGCTGGGATGCGCTCCGGCCGCCACGAGTCCAGCGATATGCGCCATGTCCACAAAAAACAGCGCGCCAACGGATTTGGCGGCTTTGCCGATGCGCTCGAAATCGATGATGCGCGAATAAGCGCTGGCTCCCGCGACGATCATCTTTGGTTTGTGCTCGGCGGCGAGGCGTTCAATTTCGTCGTAGTCGATGCGCTCGTCTTCTTTCTTCACGCCATAGGCAACGAACTTGTACATGCGGCCGGAAAAATTCAGGGGATGTCCGTGCGTCAGATGGCCGCCGTGGGAGAGATTCATTCCCAGGACGACGTCGTCCTTCTGCAGCGTGGACATGTAGACCGCAACGTTTGCGGAAGTGCCGGAATGCGCCTGGACGTTGGCGTGCTCCGCGCCGAAGAGCTCCTTGGCGCGATCGATCGCCAGTTGCTCGACCTTGTCGGCGTACTCGCAGCCGCCGTAGTAGCGCTTGCCCGGATAGCCTTCGGCGTACTTGTTGGTGAAGATCGAGCCCATGGCTTCGAGGACCGCTTCGGAAACGAGATTCTCCGAGGGGATCAGCTCCAAGCCGGTAGCTTGGCGTCTGGCTTCGTCGCGAAGGAGGTCGGCGATTTGCGGATCGACGGCGTCCAGCGGCCGATTCATGCGGTCGTTGGCGTCTGTGGTCTTGCTCATAGTAATTCCTCGTTTGCCCGGCCCATTTGGCGGCGGGTTGTGGGCAGTGAGGCGATTTTATCGGATGGGTGGTGCGAAAGCCAATTTGCAGTGGCCAGTTGAAGAGGGCGAGAGTCGAGAATTGACATTCGAAAGACAAAGATGGAGTTAACGCCACGTTTACGAAAGTTCGGTGAAGTTTGCCCACGAATCCGCGACGAATGATATATTGGCCGCGAACCCAGCCTCATTCCAATGAAGCGCCATCACTGCTCGTTCCAACATCACCAATCCAAGGGGGCAGAGCGAACCCATGTCTACCGCTAGATCCAATCTTCGGCGTGAGGAATTCTGGTCGCGATGGTGGAACTTATCGGTCCTGTGGGGGTGCGTCATGCTGCTTGCATGTGGAACCCCAGCGATCCTTGTGCACGCCCAGGACAAAAATCCATTTGCCGGGGACCCGCAGGCGGCGAAGCTCGGCGAATCGCAATTCCGGGCGAATTGCGCGTTTTGCCATGGGTTGGGCGCGCGGGGCGGAGGGCGGGGGCCAGACCTCACACGTGCACAGAAGCGCCACGGCAACACGGACTCGGAAATGTTTCACAACATCCACGATGGAATCGCGGGCACGGCAATGCCCGCAGCAACGAATGGAGGAATCGGCGTCGGCATGTCGGACGGAGAAATCTGGCAAGTGATTGTGTATCTGCGCAGCGTAGAGAAGAAGGCCTCCGCCGAGGCAGCAGGAAACTCCGTTCACGGTAAGGAACTTTTTTACGGAACGGCGGCTTGTGCCACGTGCCATATGTTGAATGGCAAAGGCGGGCGGGTGGGGCCGGATCTCAGTTCCGTGGGAGGCTCCAGATCTTTTGAATACCTTGTGGAATCGATGCGAAATCCGAGCAAGCGGCTGGCGCAGGGAATCTCCGAACCGTTGAAAGATTTTTCGCAGGAATACGAAACCGTGACGGTGGTTACGGCGGATGGAACAAAGCTGATTGGCGTGGTGCTGAATGAAGATAATTTCACTCTGCAAATGCTGGACACGCGCGAGCAGTTGCGCCTCTTGCAAAAGGACAAACTGCGATCGTATGAGAAGAGCCGGGAATCGCTGATGCCCGCCTACGACCAAAAAATGTTGAGCGATAAAGATTTGCAGGACTTGATTTCTTACTTGCTGACGGCAGGTGCGCAATGAGAAGCGAGCGGATCGAAAGGATTTTTTTCGCGGCCGCAATGGCGATGCTTGTCTCCAGCGTCGCGGTTCTCCCCGCCGGCGGGCAAGTGACGGCGCAGCGGTTGTTGGATTCGGCGAAAGAGCCACAGAACTGGCTGATGTACTCTGGCGATTACGCGGGGCGGCGGTTCAGCATGCTGGACCAAATCAACGTTTCGAATGCAGCGAAGCTCGTTCCCCAGTGGGCCTATCAGACGATGGCGGGCGGGAAATTTGAAGGCACACCGCTGGTAGTAGACGGAATCTTGTATGGCACCGGGCAAGACGACCGCGTCTTTGCGCTGGATGCGCGTTCGGGGCGGCCCATTTGGACGTATCAGCAAACGCTCCCGCCCGACATCAGGCCGTGCTGCGGGCGAGTGAACCGAGGAGTGGCGATTCTGGGTGATAAGATTTTCGTGGCGACGCTGGATGCGCACGTCATCGCTTTGGACAGCAAGACCGGCAACGTGGTTTGGGACGTGAATGCCGCCGAGCACTCCAAAGGTTACAGCTTCACGCTGGCTCCGTTGGTAATCAAGAATCTCGTGCTGGTGGGAGTATCGGGCGGCGAATACGGGATTCGCGGATTTATCGATGCTTACGACGCTGCGACGGGCGAGCGGAAGTGGCGCTTCAATACGATTCCTGCTCCCGGCGAGCCGGGACACGAAACGTGGGAGGGCGAATCGTGGAAGACCGGAGGCGCTCCCGCTTGGATCACGGGGACTTACGATCCGGCAACCAATACTACATTCTGGACAACCGGCAACCCCGCGCCTTCGAATCGCGGCGAAGGCCGCACCGGCGATAATCTTTACAGCGACTCCCTTCTGGCACTCGACCCAGACACGGGCAAGCTAAAGTGGCATTTCCAATTCACGCCGCACGATGAACACGACTATGACGCGACGCAGGTTCCCGTGATGATTGATGACGGCGACCGCAAATTGATTGCGCAAGCCAACCGCAACGGTTTTTTCTACGTCATCGATCGCACCGATGGAAAACTGCTTCATGCCACGAGCTACGCGAAAGTCTCCTGGAGCACTACAAAAGACGCGATAGGGCGTCCCGTCCCCGACAAGAGTGCGTCGCCGTCGCCGGAAGGAAATAAGGTCTGCCCGGGAGCCTTTGGAGCTACGAACTGGATGTCACCGACTTACGATCCGCAGACCAGACTTTTTTATGTGACGGCGCGCGAGCAGTGCGACATCTTTTCGACCGCGCCGCAGTCCTACGATGCCGGTCATGCCTACTATGGCTCCGCTTATTTCCCCAACGACGAAGCGCAGCCCTTCTGGGGCGCCTTACGTGCTCTCGATCCCGCCACCGGCAAGCTCAAGTGGGAATGGAGGCACAATTCGCCAAGCTGGGCGGGCGCGCTATCGACTGCGGGCGGCCTGGTGTTTACGGGCGACGCCGAGGGGAATGTTATCGCGCTTGACGCGGCATCGGGGAAAGCACTGTGGCACTTCCAGTGCGGCTCATCGGTTTTTGCGGCCCCCATGTCCTTTGCTATCGACGGCAAGCAATATGTCGCGGTCGCTGCGGGTTCGGCACTCTTTGCCTTCGCCTTGCCCTGAGATTCGCAAGAAACCTTTCCTCAGGGCGCATTAATTCTCTTAGACGCCAGGCTATCGCCGATTTGAGATCCACATCTCTCCATGCTCGGTGGGTTCCAGTACTGCGGTACTGAAAGCTCTGTGCTTGACCCCGGGCCGAATAAAGAATATGGTTCTCGGGCACTTAGTGCCCTAGCCCAGTCTTCTAACATCGAGATGTAGGGAAGTCCGACTGACCTTGTTCTGAGGTGCCCAACCGAGTCCGCGTGGAAAAGCGCGCTCGGTCCCCGCTGGCACCAGTCAATCCTGCTCACGAACATAGCGAGAAGAGTGTGGCCACTCGGAGGATCGGATGCGCTTTTCTTTCTGTCGTGGAGCCTTGCTCACCATACTGGCTATTTTGCTTGCCGGAATCGTCGCTCCAAGTCTGCACGCGCAATCTGCCGGACCGAACGTCAACATGGTTTCGGGAACAGGGTGGACGAATGGCGATCCATTTTTGCAGCGACAGAATGAGCCTTCCATTGCGGTCTCCACACGGAACACGCTGCACCTGGTAGCGGGAGCTAACGATTATCGCGGTGTGGACCTGCCTGGATTGCTGGGGAGTACCGAGCGCGGAGACGCCTGGCTGGGACTCTTCAAGTCGTTCGATGGAGGGCAGACCTGGCAGAGCACTTTGTTGCCGGGATACCCGCTGGATAGTTCACCCCAAGGATTGGCGTCGCCGATTCACGGGTTTCAGGCAGCGGCAGATCCAACGGTCCGACCAGGAACCAGCGGGCTGATTTATTACAGCGGAATCGCGTTTAACCGGGGGACGAACGGCGCGGGAGTGGTTTTTGTATCTCGCTTCATTGATAACGACAACAAAGAGAATGGCGATCCTACCCACACGAACGGGAGCTTGACCTTGCTGGCTCCAACCGACCCGATTCAATATCTGGGGACGGTGGTCGTTGACAGCGGCACATCTGGACAATTCCTCGACAAGCCGTGGATCGCCACGGATATTCCGCGCGGGAACGCGACCTGCCAAGTGCCGTTCACAAAGGCCGACGGCACGCAAGGGACGCAAACGATTCCCGCGGGCATGGTGTATCTGACCTACAGCTCGTTTACCGGCAGCAGCAGCTCCAAGATTATGTTCAGCTCATCGGCAGACTGTGGAGTGACGTGGGGCCATGCGGTCAAGCTGAGCGAAAGCAATTCGGTGAATCAGGGGACCATCATCGTGGTGGATCCGAGCAGCGGGAACAGTGGCGCTGCAACGATTTATGTGGCGTGGCGTCGCTTTGTGACGAGTGCGCAGCCCGATGCGATGATGGTTGCCAAGTCCACAGACGGTGGCCAGACATTCTCGAAGGCCGTGACGGCGGTGAGCTTTCCTGCGAATTGCGGCCCTAACACTGGGGTGGCGGGATGCCCGTTTGATCAATCGGAATCAGCTTCGGAGTTCCGCACCAATGCGTTTCCGGCGCTCACGGTAGACGATGCAGGGCGCGTGTATATGGCATGGTCGCAACGCCAGGCGAATGGCGACGCGCGCATCACGATGCAAGTGTCCGCGGATGGATTGAATTGGAGCGCTGCTCCCGCACTGGTGGACAACGGCGGAGTGCCGGACGATTACGGGAATCCGCTGATGACGAACGCAGGAACGTCTCTCACGCGCGGACATCAGTTTATGCCTTCGATCTCGTTTATCGCGGGCAAACTGACGTTGACGTACTACGACGAACGGGAAGATCACACGATTGGGTTCTACACACCGAAGACGGACTTGACCGGATACACGGAAATCCGTGAATTGATGGGCGAACTGGTCGGTAATGCCGCGTCGAATGCGGTATTCAATTCAGTGATTAATGATGCGGCGCCTCCACTAGTTTCATACCGGCACACGCTGGACATTCAGGGCGCGCAAGCAGCGACGATTTCGGGCGGGAGCTTGACGGTGCCAACGTTTGCGCCGTTTCGAATCTCGAAGTATGCAGTCGGCTTGAATCCGAATGATACGCAGAACCCCGGGCAAGTGGAGCAACTGCAAGTCAGCCCGCCGAACCTGCCGATGTTTTCGCTGGGCTCGGAACCATTCGATGGAGATTACATAGATATCGCGCCAGCTCCCGCGTTTGTTTTTCAGGGAGGAGCGTGGAAATTCAATACCGCAACGACGAACCTGCCCGTCTTTCACGCCAGTTGGACGGACAACCGCGATGTACGGCCTCCGGCCAACGGCGACTGGACTCAGTACGTGCCACCCTTTTCGCGTTCAAACCCCACGGGAGGGCAGCCAAGCCTGATTGATCCGACGCAGACAGTGCCTGCCTGCATTTTGAATGTAAACGATGGCTTCACGGCCACGCGCAACCAGAATATATATACTTCCATCATCGCTCCCGGCTTGGTTGCGGGCTCTCTCGGGAATTCAAAGACATTGGGTTTCTCGCCGAGCAATCCCACGCAATTGCTTCAGCGCGCATTCACCGTGACGCTGCGCAACACCACGCCGATTCTGCGAACATTCAGAATCCTTGTCGGAAATCAGCCTGCGCTTGCCAACGGGCAGCTGGATCCGGCGGGACAGGCATCCTTGCTGCAATTCAGCCCGCAGACTTCCCTGGATGTGAGCATTGCTTCCAATACTAGCGTGGCGCGCTCTGTGTTTGTGCAGTCGGCGAATCCGACGGCCAGCGCCGCCATCAATGTTCAGGAAATCAGCGCGCCAGGCGGTTCCGTCGTCGTGGGGGGGCTCGCAGGATCCGTGATGCTGAATCCAGATCCTAATGCTCCGGCAATTCAGGACCCGGACAGCTTTGGTTTTGCGAATCCGACAATCAGCGCCACGGAAATTCACAATCCGATTATTGGGTCGCCCACGATTATCACGCCGCCCGTCGGGAACTCTTCAATCCTCGCCCCGGCAATCACAAACCCCGCGATCACCAATCCTGCCATCACGAATCCTGCCATTACGAATCCCGCGATCACCAATCCCGCGATGCTAGCGGCATTGAATCCCGCGATCACGAATCCGGCAATCACCAATCCTGCGATTACGAATCCGGCGATCACGAATCCCGCCATCACGAACCCAGCGATTACAAACACATCCATCACCGACGCCAGCTTCCCGCTGACCAATACCGGCAATACCACCACGTCTTACGCGGTAAAACTTTTCCAACGCGCGCCCCTTGCCAGTGGCGTGAACTTGCAACTCATCCTGGTGAAGCAATATCTGACGCCTATCGCGAATGGCTGCAACCTGGCGCAGAGCACTCAAAACATAGTAGTGGCCGACGTCCCCAACCCAGTATTCACTCCCGCGGCCAGTCTGGGTGACCCCAACATGCCTGATCCGGCGATCACAAACGCCACGATTGCGCTGGCGCCTGGTGAGACCGGTCAGGTGGTCATCCGCGCCAACGTGAGCAATTCTGCGGACATGCAAAATTTAGTGTTGAACAATCTCGTTCCGGTAGGCGTGGCGCACCCTGCCAATACGGGGATCGCGTTTCCTGCGGCGACGTTGACGATTCTTTCCTTGACGCTGCCGGATGGAGTGGTCGGGCAGGCCTTCAGCACGCAAGTCAATATTTTCGGTGGCGTTGGAGCGCATACCGCATCCATCACGACGGGCTCACTACCAGGCGGCCTCACGCTTGATCCGGCTACGGGAATTATTTCTGGCACGCCACTTACTTCCGAGAGTTTTAGTTTCACCGTGCAAGTGACCGATTCTGCGACGACCCCTGCAACGACTAGCCAAGGGCTCACTATCCGCATCGGAGCGCCCTTGGTGATCACTAGCGCAGCACTTTTCGATGGCGTGGTTGGGACGGCTTATTCGGAGAGTCTGAGTTCAGCCGGTGGTCTCGGTAATACGACGTGGAGTGTTGTATCGGGTTCGCTGCCACAGGGAATTGGTATCAGTTCGGCAGGCGTTTTGAGCGGCACACCAACAATAGTGAGCACTACGGGCACTCCGGTCACCATCCAGGTGCAAGACTCTTCGCTGCCGCCGCAGAAAACAACGATTAGCGGCAACATTCGCATTGCACCCGTATTGATAATTTCAACGCCGACCGGTCCGCTTCCCGACGCCATCGTCGGCCAAGCCTACAATTTTACGTTCCAGTCGAACGGTGGTCTTACGCCAATCACATGGACGGTAACGAGCGGCACTCTGCCAATGGGATTGACGCTTTCGCCGAACGGCACGCTTAGCGGGACGCCCACGGCGAACGGCAGCTTCAGCTTTACGATTCAAGCCGGTGACGGGAGCTCTCCGGCACAAACGATCACCATCAACGTCAGTGTGCGCAGCGCAACGCCGCTGGTGATTACCACGCTTGGCGGCGCATTGTCGGATGCTGTGCTGGGTGCGAGTTACAACACCATCGCGTTGCAATTTACGGGAGGCATCGCTCCGCAAATGTGGAACGTGAGCGCAGGGCAGTTGCCCCCGGGCATGAGCCTGGGTGCTGCCGGTTTGATTGGCGGAACTCCCACTACTACCGGCTCGTACTCGTTTACAGCGCGGCTGGTGGATTCCAGCAATCCGGCGCAGGCGGCCTCCATTGTATTGAGCATCCGCGTGGCAGCACCGCTGGGGATCACTACACCCGCGGGTGCTCTGCCCGGTGCTTTTCTAAATACGGCATATAGCCAGGCTTTGGCCTCTTCTGGTGGCAACGCGCCGATTAAATGGTCGCTGGCCAGCGGACAACTGCCGCCGGGGATGGCGCTCAGCACGACGGGTGTAATCAGCGGCGCGGGAACAATCTTCGGCCAATATTCCTTCACGGTGAAGGCGGCCGATTCGAGCTCGCCACAGCAATCGGCGACAGCATCGTTCACAATCAGCGTTGCTACGAATCTTTCGGTCAGTTTTTCAACCCAACCGAGCAATACTTCGTCGAGCGCATCGCAGATTACGCCAGCTGTGAAAGTGCAGGTGGTGGACAATCTCGGACATTCTGTCTCCGGCGCGACCGTGCAGATGTCACTCGGAACAAATCCGACAGGCGCGACACTTACGGGAATAACCGTGCAAACAACTGGGAACAACGGGGTAGCAATCTTCAGCAGCCTGGGAATCAGCAAGAAGGGGAGCGGCTACACCTTGAAAGCCACGGTCACCAGCCCGCAGTTCGGCGCGGTTGCTGTCTCTGTTCCGTTCAACGTCCAATAGTTCGGCGCGCGACTACAATTCGAATCAGCTGACGACGGGTTACATTTGCGCCGCGATGGGGAACCCGTTGCGGGCGCCCGCGCGCGCAAACCAGCTCGTCTGAATACGCGCAAAAATAACCAATCCAAGTGTGCAAGCGCGAACGCTGGATTCACGCTATAATTGGAGGGTTATGCTATCCGTCAACAACATCACCATGCGGTTCGGCCCGCGGGTCCTCTTTGAGAATGTGACCTGCACCTTCATGGCCGGCCGCCGCTATGCGGTTACCGGGCCGAACGGCGCCGGAAAATCCACATTCATGAAAATCCTGACTGGGGAGCTTGACTCCACCAGTGGCTCGGTCACGCGCCCGAAGAAGATGGGCGTTCTGCGCCAGGACCAGTTTGCTTTTGACCAGTACAGAGTCATCGATACCGTCATCATGGGCAATGGCCCGCTCTGGAAGGCGCTCGAAGAGCGCGATGCGCTGTACGCCAAGCCGCACGAGCAACTGACCGATGCCGATGGCATGCGCCTTGGTGAGCTCGAAGGCATCGTTGGCGAAGAGGGCGGTTACACCGCGGAAGCGGACGCCGCAGTGCTGCTCGACGGACTGGGAATTGAAGACTCGTTGCACGGACGCAAAATGGGCGAACTGCAGGGCGGGCAGAAGGTCCGCGTGCTGCTGGCGCAAGCGCTCTTCGGCAATCCCACGGCGCTGCTGCTCGACGAACCGACCAACAACCTGGACCTGGATTCCGTTCACTGGTTGCAGAGATATCTTTGCGATTACGAGGGTGTGCTGATCGTGATCTCACACGACCGCCACTTCCTAAACAGTGTTTGCACGTACACCGCGGACATCGACTACGAAACGATCATCATGTACGGCGGCGGTTACGACGACATGGTGGTGGCGAAGACGCAGATTCGCGGGCGCATCGAGGCCGACAACGCCAACCGCGAGAAAAAGATCGCGCAGTTGCAGGATTTTATCGCGCGGTTTTCCGCCGGCACGCGCTCCGCGCAGGCCACTTCGCGCAAAAAAGAAGTCGAGCGCTTGCAAACAACGGAGCTGGCGAGGAGCAACATCCAGCGGCCGTACATCAAGTTTGATATGAAGCGGAATTCGGGAAAGCACCCGCTGGAAATCCGCAGCGTCGAAAAATCGTATGAAGATTTGAAGGTCATTCCGAAATTTTCAGCGAGCGTGATTCGTGGCGAAAAAATCGCGCTGATGGGCCGGAACGGCGTCGGCAAAACCACCATGCTGAAGTCACTGGTGCGCAACGCCCCGGGATTTATCGAGGACAAGGACCTGCAGTTTCCGATCGATGGCGGCGAGGTGCGCTGGGGCCACGAAGTCACGGTGGGCTACTTCGCGCAAGACCATGGCGAATCCATCACCAAGGGTATGACCGCGATTGATTGGCTTTGGCAATTCGATCCCTCTGCATCGCAACAGGAGCTGCGCGGTTTGATGGGACAAATGCTTTTCAGCGGGGAAGATGCTCTAAAGCCCACGCGGGCGCTCTCTGGCGGCGAGTCGGCGCGGCTGATTTTTTGCCGGCTGATGCTGCAGAAGCCGAATTTCCTGGTGCTCGATGAGCCGACCAACCACCTGGACCTGGAATCCATCAACGCCTTGAACATTTCCTTGCAGAGATATGACGGCACGGTGTTGTTGGTGACCCACGACCACGACGTCATTGACGAAGTCGCCACACGCATCTGGCATTTCCATGGCGGAAAGATCGACGACTTCAAGGGAACATACGAGGAATTCGCTGCCGCCGAAGAAGCAAAAGCGGCGCAGGCCCCGGCTGCCCCAGCACGCGCCGGCGCTCGTCGCGCTTCGGTTCCCTCATAAAGCGCGGCCTGCAGCGGCGCCGGATGCCCACGCCCATTGGAAATTGAATCCGCCGAGTTGGCCGGTGACGTCGACCACTTCGCCGATGAAAAATAATCCCTTCACCTTTAGGCATTCCATCGTTTTGCTGGAGAGTTCGGCGGTATCCACGCCGCCGGCCGTCACTTCTGCCTTCTCGTAACCTTCCGTGTCGGCAGGTTCGATCACCCACTTGTGAATTAGCTTTTCCCACTTTGCGAGGGCTTCATCGTTCCACGCCGCGGGGGGATGGTTCTCCAGCCAGCGTTCCGCCAAACGCCTCGGCACAATTCCTTGAAACGCATTCCGAGCGGCGGTGACGTTTCGAAACTTAGCGGCGCGAATTTCAGGCGCGATTTCGCGCTGCGGAGCAAGATCGATTTCGATTGGCAGGCCTTTCTCCCAATACGATGAAATTTGCAGTATGGCGGGACCGCTCAAGCCTCGGTGCGTGATGAGCATTTTTTCGCGGAAGGCGTGATGATCGGCTTTTGCGACCACTTCTGCGGAAACTCCCGCTAAATCGCAATAGCGGCTGCGATCTTCGCGGGATAGGACAAAAGGCACGAGCCCGGGCTTGGTCTCGACGATTTTCAAACCGAACTGGTGCGCCAACTCGTACCCCAACGCCGTCGCGCCCATTTTGGGAATGGAAAGTCCTCCGGTCGCAACAACGAGCGCGGGAGCCCGAAATTCTCCAGAGGCGGTGCGCACGACGAACTCGGTGGTCCGCCGCACCTCTTGGATGCGGCTCTGCACAAAAATTTGCACGCCAGCCTCGCGGCACTCCGATTCCAACAAGTCGATGATGTCCTGCGCGGAACGGTCGCAGAAGAGCTGCCCAAGAGTTTTTTCGTGGTAGGGAATGCGGTGCTTTTCAACCAGCGCGATGAAGTCCGCGGGCGTGTAGCGGGCCAGCGCGGATTTCGCGAAGTGCTCGTTCGCGGAGATGAAATTTTCCGGCGAACAATGAATATTGGTGAAATTGCAGCGGCCCCCGCCAGAGATCAGGATTTTTTTCCCAATGCGATCGGCATGCTCAAGCACGGCGACACGCCGCCCGCGTTTGCCGGCCTCAATCGCGCAGAAGAGTCCCGCCGCGCCTCCGCCAAGAACCAAAGCGTCAAATTTGTGAATCAAGAATGATTCTCACTTGATCCGGAGTGAGCCGTCGCTCGAGTTTCGCCTACCATGACTCTCAAGGTTAAACTAAGTGCAGAGGAAGACCGAGAAAATTGCCTCCGATCATCAGCGCGCAAGGACTGTCAAAGAGGTACGGCGTCGCGCCGCTCTTTCAGAACATTTCGTTTACCGTCTCCGAACGGGACCGCATCGGCGTGATTGGGCCAAACGGTTCGGGCAAATCGACGTTGCTGGAGATGCTCATCGGCCGCGTTAGACCGGATAGCGGGGATGTGGCGATTCGCAAGGGGACGCGGCT